>Ga0180432_10001260_pt1 | contig 40324 bp, 55 predicted proteins | sample SS_ome_10_FD_132414 | JGI IMG/M metagenome (GOLD analysis project Ga0180432, IMG submission 132414) | Hypersaline lake sediment archaeal communities from the Salton Sea, California, USA - SS_1_MS_2 metaG | ecosystem: Environmental > Aquatic > Non-marine Saline and Alkaline > Hypersaline >... | reverse complement strand
TACGGCCTGGGCGAGCTCCTCGAGGCCAAGCTCAGGGACGTGGCCGAGGACGCCGGCGAGACCGGGGAGGAGCTCGTGGCCCGGATCCACGACGTGGCCCTGAGTGCGGCCGAGCTGCTCGTGGCCGGGATCTCCGGCGCCAAGCCCACCGACAAGCACCACGGCATCCTGGCCGCGCGGATCCAGAATCTCCGGGCCGCCGGCGCGATCAAGACGGCCGAGGCCGTGCAGAGCTCCCTCCGCGAGATCCTGCTCGGCGCCCTGCAGGCCATCCCGGCGATCATGGCGTAAGCCCCGAATGCCCACGTAGTCCCGAGGCCGGGTGGGTGCTCTCGAGCGCCTGCCCGGCCTCTCCCATTTCCACGTGCACCCCGGGCCGGCGCGCGCTACCTTGCCCCGGTTCTCTTCGACCCCATTGGGAGGTGACCCCATGACCTTGCTATCCGACGCACCCCCCGCCCCGGGTGCCTTTCTGGTGGAGCTCTCCGAGCTCACCGTTTCCCCGCTCAACCCTCGGAAGGATCCCAGCCCCACCGAGCTCGAGGAGCTCCGCGCCTCGATCCGATCCCGCGGGATCCTCTGCCCCCTGCTCGTGCGCCCGGTAGACGGCCACGGCCTCGAGGTGGTGGCCGGCAAGCGGCGCCTGCTCGCCGCCCGCGCCGAGGGCCTCGAGCACGTGCCTGTGATGGCGCGGGACATGGATGACGAGACCGCGCGAGAGCTCGGCCTCGAGGAGCAGCTCCAGGCCCGCGCCCCAATCCTCCCACACCGACCCGCCGATCGAGCCGGAGAGGAAGGAGATTGAGTTGGCCCCGTCCGTTTTCGGTAGGGGCGTATGGCCATACGCCCCCGCGAGCGCGATGCTAACCGCGATCGCCATTATCGCCGCGTAAATCATCCACCGTCTCACCGCCGCCGCCCTCCGTTGGTTCGCCAAGCCCGCCCTTCGAGACACCCTGCTGCGCAGGATTCCTCAGGGATACGGGCTTTCCTTTGCCCTCCTCCACCGACTGCCCGCCACTTGCCTCCTTGAGCAGATCGTCCAGCTCCGTGTACCGGCCGCGCGTCTGTTCGATCGACAGCGTCACGGCCTCCAGTCGCTTGCGCAACGCCCGCCGCTCTTCCTCCTGCTCCTCGTAGCGTTTTTTCAGCGCCGTCATCCGGACCGCGATTTGATCGCGCAGATTCATCCCGTCCCTCCTGATTTGTAGGGGCTTTTGGCCATACGCCCCTACACCTGGGTTCCGGCCACGACCCACGCCGCGCCGGTGTAGTACATCAGCTTGCCGTTCACGCTGGCCAGGGCCCCGGCGACGAATGCGGTGGTCGGGTTTGCGACCCGGTCCCGTAGCTGAATGTCCGGGCCGGTGCCGCTGCCGTTGACGAAGGTGAGGTCCGCGTTGGCCCCGGCGTTGTCGATCTCGATGCCGTTTCCAGCGCCGTCCTGGTCCACGCGGATTCCGTCGCCGGAACCGCTATGTGATACGAAAATCCCGTCGCCGCTCGATGCCCCGTTGTTGTGCGTTTCGATTGAATTTGCCGTTCCGCCGTTTAAAACAAAAAGGCCCACAGCACTGGCCGTGTTAATAGACAACGCCGTGCCAGTGCTGGAGGTGTCGATGTAAATCGAGGCCGCGTTCCCGTCGTTGTCGATGTAGATTGCGTTCCCGCCGTCCTGGTCCGCGTAGATCCCGTAGCCCCCGTCCAGGTCGATTGCGATGCCCGAATTTGAGTCGCAGTCGATCTTGATCCCGTCGGCCGCGCCCGCGCACTGGAGGCTGATGGTCCCCCGATCCACGAAGTTGATCTCGCCCTGGCCCGCGATGTTTATGATCTTTTTGCCCGAGTCCGCGCCGATCTCGATGGTGTCGTAGTCCCCGCGCAGCCCGAGCGAGGCGTCGATGATCCCGAACTTCCCGTCGCGGCAGTCAACCAGGTTGTTCAGCGTGGTGGTGGGCAGGTCCCAATCGACCTCGTAGAGTTTGAGGTAGCGGCTCTCGTCAACGGCCGCGACCTGCGCCATGAGAAACGCGGTGTACTTCTCGTTGGGATGGCCGGCGTCCACGGTCGGCTCGTAGGCGTCGACGTAAACGTTGTAGGTCCCGGTCGGAAGCGCCGTGAAATCGATGCTCAGATTGTGCATCTCGTCGAAAAGCCGGTAGGAGGAGAAGATCAGCTCGTCGTTGGCCAGGTCCTCCATGACCGCCGTGTTTCCCACGATCGCGCACTTGCAGGTGTCGGCGTCGTCGGGGTTGAGGATCCCCGGAAGCTTGGGCACGTTGCTCACGGCCTGGAACTGGTCGACCTCGAGGGTCGAGAGCTCGTCCAGATACTGACTGTCGTTCCAATTCGGGAGGGTCATCTTGCAGCCTCTCTCGGGCGGGTCGCAAACCCGCCCCTACTTGGCCAGCAGGTCGCGGTTGAGCTGGCTCTGGTTCAGGATGAATCCGGACCGGCCCATCGCCAGGTCCGCCCATCCGGGTTTGATTTTGAGCGCCGCGCGCAGGCACGCCTCGTGGTCGTATCCGGTCTTGAGCTGCAATGGGTCCTCGATCACCGAGAACTTCCAGATTTTGTCCCCGTGCACCGAGTAACCCGCGCGCTCGTAAATGTCGGGTTCGTAGCCCATGTACGGCTCGATGATGTCCTTGAAGACCTGCACGGTCATCTCCGGGGTCTCGCGCTCCTTGGAGATGATCTGGTCGCGCCGGTTTTGCAGGGTCATGGCCGCGCCGGCCGCCAGGCCGTAGGCCGTCTCCCAGTCCGGGATCGAGTCCCGCGCGGTCTGCGGGAACGCGTCCAGGCGCGCCTCGGCCAGCTCCTCGGACAGCTCCTCGAAGATCAGCGACTCGGCCAGGGTCGCGTTGTAGTGCACGGAGTCCGGATCGTCGGACGGGTACGCGCCCGGCGGGTGGAGCTGCTCCAGGGCCCGGTGGTAGCGGCCCGGGTACGCGTCGATCCGAACGTCGTCGAACCAGCCGCGCAGGTTCGGGGAGGCAAACAGCAGCACGTAGGTGATGTTCTCGGCCGGGTCCTCGAAGCTCGCGCCGGTTACGACCCGCGCGCCGTCGATCCACACGTCGTAGCGCTGGCGGGCCATGTAGAGCCAAAGCTCCACGTCGTACCATCTAAGCGATTCGAAGGTCTGGATCAGATTGTTGTCGCCGTCGGCGTCGTTGTAGTACAGATCCCCGTTGCAGTCGAAGCTCACACAGGCCGCGCGGTGGGCCGCGTTGGACACGTTCAGCGAAAAATGGTGGTGGTGCGCCGCCGGGTTGAGTATCTCGGCGCGCATGCGGGCGCGCACGCGCAGGATCGGCCCGTCGTAGGTCTCGGGCAAATACCGGTTGGCGTAGGTCGAAGCGCCCGCGTTAAATTGCTCGACCACGTTGCCGCCCAGGCTGCCCGGCTCCGGATCCGCCGCGACAAGAATCGAGCCCGCCGGGGAGACCGACCATCCGCGCGGGGCCGCGCCGATCGTCTCGTCGTCGAAGGTTCGCCTGTCTCCGTAGAGCCTGGTCACGGCATCTCCTCGATGGTCACGTCGCCGCAGGTCACCCGCTCGATGGTGACCGAGTCCACGGTGGGCGACACGTCGGCTGCCGGGGCGACCGTCGTGAAGTTGACCACGGAGTCCACGTTGGCGACGGCGCGGTCCAGCTTTTTGAGCACCAGGTCCTCGCCGGGCGCGAGGCCGTCGACGTAGCCGGTCGCCGCGTCGTAGACCTCGGTCCACGAGGGCGAGCCCGGGTAGACGACGTCCGCCGCGTTGGGCGCGGAGGTAAACGGCTCGGTGACGGTGAACGAGACCGCCACCGCGTCGATCGACTCGATCACCCGGCACTGCTCGTTGACCACCACGTAGTCGCCCGCGTCCAGGTCCGCGACGCTGTCCACCAGCACTTCGCTGACCGTGGACCCGGCCTGCACGGTCTTGTTTGCGCCGATGTCGGAGAATTCGTACCCCTCGTCGAACTGCACCTGGAACGTGAGGTCGGTGGCCAGGGCGTCGAAATCGGTCGCCTCGCAGTCGGCTGCGCACACGGTCCTGTTCTCGTCAATCGCGGTCTGCACGGCGGTCAGGGTGGCCGCGCCCACGTGCGCGCCGTACTCGGCGGTCGGGCACAGGTCGCAGGTGCCCAGGCCGCGCCGAAGCTCGAAGGCGGTCGCGGTGTCCACGCCCTCGACCTCGCCGCCCCACTCCTCGAACGCCGGCGCGTTGTCGCCGATCGCCGTCTTTTGCAGCCGGTTCAGGTGCCGCTCCAAAAACTCGGGCTGGGTCTCCTCGCCGATGCCGCCGGCAAAATCGGAGGCCGCCTCGCACTCGGCGTCGATCCCGGCAGCCGGGCTGGTGAGCGTGAACGCGGTCTCGTCGGGCCAGTTCACGTCGCCGCCGGTGTCGATGGATTCGGCCGCCACCGTCACCGAGCCTCCGGCCGGGATGGTCGCAATGGCCGTGGTCTGGCCGCGCAAACCGTCGGCGTCGGTGAATTCGGACCCGGCAGCCTGGGTGGACGCCGGGGTGCCCTCGATGGTGACCGTGCCCGTGCTGCCGGTGGCCGGGTTCGGGGCCTGGTTCACGCGCACGCCGTGCTTGCGCAGATACTCGTAGGTTGCGCCCTGCGGGTGGATCTGCCGGCGGGTGAATTCGATCTCCTTGCCCATGCACTCGCCGATTTTGGCCGCCGCCGCCAGGCGCGCGTACAGGTCCGAGTCGGTGTTGGTGTCCACGGACTCGATCAGGTTTTTGGCCGCCGTCAGGGCCAGGTCCAACAATTCAGCGTAGTTTTTCATCCGCCTTCCGCCCATGTAGGGGCGTATGGCCATACGCCCCTACGAAAATCACCGTCCACCGCCTGCCCTGGGCAACCACGGGGGGTTGCCCCTACACCGTCCACCGCCTGCCCTGGGCAACCACGGGGGGTTGCCCCTACACCATCCACCGCCTGCCCGAGCGGATTCGAGGGGTCAACCGTCGACTGTCCACCATCGCTATCCCACCCTCACGAACTGCTCCCAGGCCAGGCGGCGCGCCTCGCCCTCGTTAAACCAGACGCGGACCACCAGGCCGCTGGAGGTCGCGGTCCAGGTGCGGCCTCGCAGCTTGATCGCGTCGCCGGGCTCGACCGCCACGGCCTCGACCCCGAGCGATTCGATCTCGCCGGATTCGACCAGGTAGTCCAGGGCCTCGTGCACCGCGTCCTCGGCCCTCGTGACCGCCTCGTCGTCGAGCAGCCGGATCTCGGCCAGGCGGTTGCCGATGTCCGGATTCGCCCACCACGAGCCGCGCGCCACGCGCATGTTCAACACGATCGCCGGGTCCGGTCCCGAATCGCGAACCAGCGCGCCGGTGGCGTCGAGCAGGTTGTCGCCGGTCGCCGGGTCGATCACGTGCCGGTAGCCCATGGCCCCTCCGCAATCCACAATCCACAATCTCCAATCCGCAATCTCATACCGGGTCCGCCTCCACCTTGGTCGAGCCGGTCGTGATCTCGCCGCCGAGCGTCGTCGGCGGCGGCGGAGCCGTCCACACCGCTCCACCCAGCGTGGCGTGGACCGCCGCAACCCAGGTCCAGAACACCGGGTCGAGCGGCATGATCGACTGCACCGTATCGCCGATCCGCGCGACGCCGGTGTTTGCCGTGTCGGTCAGCTTGACCGTGATTCCCGGCACCTCCACGTTGCCCGAGGCGTCGGCCGAAAAGTGCACGCGCTCGCCGGACCACAGGACCAGGTCCTGCTCGGCCATGGCCGCGATCACGGCCGCCGGCGGATTGCCGATCGGCAGCAGCACGACCGCGCCGGGCTCGCCGTCCTCGAAAATGCGAAGCGCCTTGTCCCCCGCCTTGGCGCGCACGAACAGGCCCAGGGGCTGGATCACCGGCTTGGCCGCGCCGCCGCTTTCGCCCGATGCCCGCTCCTGGGCGACCAGCTCGGTCGCGGCGGCCTTGACCAGGGTCAGGGCGACCCGCGCCGGAAAACGCTTGATCGCGCGAACGGCCCGCTCGGCCTCGGCCCGGATTATCTCGACCAGCGCGCTCACGACAGGGACCCCTTGCGGCACACCGTCACCTCCGTGCTGCGCCCGGTCTCGTCGCATGCGTAGCGGGTCGAGACCACGTACAGATCCTCGTCCAGTCCCAGGCGCTCGTCGGTCACGCGGCAGACGGTGTCCGCCGCAAACAGGTTGCCCGAGCCGTCGCGGAACCCGTCGAGCGTGTAGCGGACAGACAGGCCGCGCACCCGGCCCAGCGCAATCTCCCGCTGCGCACGCGTGCGAGCGGCCGCGATCGTCTCGATCTCGTAGTCGGCGATGGCGCGGGGCCGGTAGATCCCGGCGGCCGTCAGCTCCGAATCGGTCGCGGTATGGGAGACCTCCTCGGTGCGGCCGGTCACGGTCACGTGCGAGTAGCGCACGCGCGAGAAGCGCGCGGCCCAGGACACGGCGTTGTTTCCCGATGTATCCTGCGCGATCCGGCGCACGATCTCGAAGGCCGGGCCTTGGTCGTAGTCCGGTTCAAACAGCACCAGGCGCCCGCGAGCGTCCATGCGGGCGAACGCGCCGGCCTTGCGCGCGTAGCGGTCGATCAGGTCCCAGGCCGTCTCGCCCGGGTTGGACTTGCGGGCGGCGGTCCTGCTTTCGGCCGCGCCTGTCTCGGAGAGAACCGCCACGCCGAAGCCCGAGCAGGCCGCGCGTGCAAGCTGGAGGATCGTGGCCGAGGCCATGTCGACCGGCGGGATCTCGCCGTCGACCAGGTCCGCCGCGTTGTCGCGGCCGTCGATCGACGTGGCCGCGTACCCGGCGCCGCCGGAGTCTGCGACCTCGTCGATTCGCCCGGTGAAGATCGTCTCGGACCCTATGCGGATCTGGACGTCGCCAAGCTCGCGCAGCAGCGCCATGTCGCCGTCGGCCAGCGCGCCGAGCTCCACGGAAAACGCGTCGGCGGGCACCAGCACGTGGCTTTCGGCCTCGAAGCGCGTCCAGCCGGTCAGCTCGCGGCCGGAGCACAGGATCGTGATGGCGTCGGGATCGGTCATCTATTGTCCCTCGCGGCCGGGTTTTGTACGGGCGGGTTTTAAACCCGCCCCTACGGGAATCACCGTCAACCGTCGACCGTCCGTCCACCCTGAGCGTAGTCGAAGGGTCATGACGCGTACGCCTGGAGCATCGCGCCCGCCGGCACGAAGGCCGGGTTGACGATGTCGGGGTTTAGCCGCATCAGCTCCTGATCGCGCGAGTGGTCGCCGTAGAGCTCGTGCGCGATCAGGACCAGGGGCCTCTCGGTTGCGACCTCGATTTGGATCACCGGCGGGCGCGCGGCCTTGGCGCGCTCGGCAAAGACCAGGACCTCGGCGGCCGAGGCCTCCAGGGACTCGGCCGGGTTCGCGGCCGATGACGCGAACAGGACGCGCATCGCATTGGCCGCGCGGCCAAGGCCCAGGCGCACGATGGCCGCCGTCCGCTCGACCTCGTTTGCGGTCATGTCCTGGGCGTACAGGTCCAGCAGCTCGCAGGCGCGGCGGCACAGGCCCAGGCGGCACGAGCTCGCGGTCGCGTAGTACGCGGCGTAGGCCGGGTCCGACGGCGCGCTGCCCGAGCCGTCCTCGAGGCCGTCCATCAAATCGCGGGAGAGACCCCGGTCGCGCTTGAGCGCGTCGAGGATCTCCCGGAGCCCGTCGCTTAACCCCTGGATCAGGTCCGGCACCGAGGTCGACACGTCCTGGGCCGCGTCCAGCCACGCGTCGATCCCGTCGGCCAGGCGTCCGGACCACACGTCCACGTTCTCCAGGCACGTTTCGATGTAGTAGCTGGTCAGCAGGCCGTAGTTGGTGAATTGGCGAAGCGCGGCAAGCAGCGAGTTCTGCGCGCGGGACCATGCCGAGGTCGGAAGCGAGTAGTCGTAGCTCTGGCCGATTGCGGCCTGGACCTCGGCGCGGCCCTCGCCGGCCGTGGCCGTCGGCGATGCCGCCGCCGGCGCGACCGTAGCGGGCTTGTCGGCCTGCACAAACCGCACGCGTGCGGCCACCGCGTTGATCCCCACCTCGACGCCCGCGTCGTACTCGACCAGCAGGGCGTGCACGTTGCTGAAAGATCCCCAGGCCGGATGCACGAAGCGCCCCGGCTCGCGGTCGCGCACCGCTCGCATCAGCGCGTTGAACCGCGCCGGATATTCGGCGTTGCGAACGATGATGGTCAGGGTCTCGTCGAGCGGGGCCGAGCCCAGGCGCTGGATGCTCGCGCCGTCGCGGTCGGGATACTCGGTGACCTGGGCGCGCTCCTCCCATCGTCCGGACGCGCGGATCCACTCGAACGCCACGCCCTTGTAGGAGGCTGTCTGGATTTTCCACCCGGCCATGAGCTACCTCGCAAAAGTTCCGGAGCTGGACTGCGCGCCGGAGATGCGCCTCATCTGCACGCGCGGCTTGTCTATGCCGGTCGCGCGCGTCTCGATGCGCCCGTCGTACACGTAGATCTGAAGCTGTTTTCCCTCCAGGCCCAACTCGCGGCCCTCGCGCTCGCGCTCGGAGCGGGCCTCGCCCACCGTCTGCGAGATGCGGTCGGCCAGGCGGTCCGCGAGCAGGGTCAGCCCGCCGACCACGGCGACCGGCAGCGCGATCTTGCCCGCGCCGGCCAGCAGGGCCTTTGCCCCGACTCCGGCGGCCGCGCCGCCGCCGGCGCTTCCGAGCATGGAGCCCGCGCCGACCGCGCCGGCGGCCCCGAGCCCTGCGGGCATGTCCGAGAAATTGGTCACGAACACCGGCTGCACGCCGGCGGTCTTTTCCAGGGCCTTGCCCGTGGCCACGCCCCCGGCAAGGGAGCCGCCCGAGAGCAGGCTTCGCCAACCGCCGATCGCGCGCAGGCCGGAGAGCCCCCGGTACCCGGCGCGGCCCAAAAAGAACGAGGCCGCCCCGCCTGCAAGCGCGGTCAGGCCCAGGGTGCCCCACGTGGTCCCTGCCGCGATGCCCGGATGCTCCAGCGCCGCCTCGCCCAGCGCGGCCGGAATCTTGTTGATCTCGCCCAGCAGCTTTGCCGCGCCCGTTGTGGCCGGCTCGAAGAGCAGGCCCACGGTCGTGCGCGCGGTGCCCTTTAGCGCCTCGGCCTGCATGTCCGCGCCCCGAAGCGCATACTCCACCCGCTGCCACAAATCCATCTGCGTTTCGATCTCGTGATTGATCGCCTCGATGGACGCGCTGCCGGTGGCCGTGAAAACCGACTTCACCTTTTTGCCCCGGATCCCGAACACGGTCTCGGAAAAGCGGGCCGCCTCCTCGTCGCTCATGCCCGCGTAGGCCCCGCGCAGCATCTCGACGATCGCGGGCATGCCCTTGTATTTGCCGCCCTCGAAAAAGCTCAGGCCGTGCTCGGCGAACATCTTGGTCGCGTCTGAACTGCGGCCGAGCATGGACGCGTAGAACTGGCGCAGGCTCGTGCCGATCATGGAGGAGGGCACGCCGAACTTGGTCATGGACACGAACAGGGGCACCACGTCATCGAGGCCGTGCTTGGCCTCGCGCGCGTCCGATCCCACGTACGCCAGGGCCGTGGACAGGTCCGAGACCTCCGCGTTGGCCGTGTGGCTGGCGCGGGAGATGTAGTCGGCCACGGAGACCAGGTCGTCGAGGCGCTCGAAGATCGTGCCGACCGAAACCATGATCTTCCCGGCCTCGGTCTTGGAGAGCCCGGCCGCCTCCTCGGTGGCCGAGAGGTACGCGGCGGCCATGGCCCCGCCCTTGGGACCGATGACCGACTCGCGCGGCGCGCCGGCCTTGAGCATGAGCCTGGTCAGCTCCAGGGCCTCGGCCATGTCCCCGGGCACCTTGGCCTGCACCGTGAACGCGCCCTTTCTGGCCTCGCGCGTCCAGTGCATGAGGTCCTCGAGGGATTTGTCCTTGCGGAAGAGCTCGGCCTCCACGCGGAGCGTGGCTGTTTGGATCGGTTTGGCCGCGCGGTACCCGCCAAGGGCCGCGTCCAGGGATTTTTTGAACAGCACCGCCGAGCCTGCCGCGTAGGCCAGGTCGCGGCCCATGCCCCGGAAATGCTTCTGCGCCTCCTCGGACTCGCCGACCAGCCGGCGGAAATCTCCGGAGATGCGCCTAAACTCGGAGGACACGTTCTGCCTGAGGCTGAACTGCGCGGCGATTTTCATGTCGGACATTTCAGGTCGATCCAATCCGGGCGGGTTTGAAACCCGCCCCTACTTCATCTTATCCAGCGCCCTGGTCGCCTCCATCCATTTGTCCGCCTCGGGCAGGGTCATCTCCAGGACCGCCTCCATCGCCAGGCCCTGCTTGGTCAGCACCAGCACCGTCATCCGCGCGTTTTTCGCGGCGTCGGTCAGCGATCTTGCCGAGCCGCGCCTTGGCGGCCTCGGCCTCTTCGCGCTCGGCCCCGGCCTGCTGGGCGAGCTGCCGCTTGACGAATCGCTCGAGGCTTCCGGATCGAAAGGGCCTGAGGCGCTTCACCTGCCTTTCGATGGCCTCGTCGATGTCGTAGCGGTCGTCCGGATCCAGATCGAGTATGAACTCGGGCGTGATCGACTCGTCGGGGATCCCCTCGATGCTCGTGCGGCGCGAGAGCAGGTTCAGCATGCGCCACTCATCGGGCGCGAGGTCCAGGCCGGGCGGGGGCTGCGAGGAATCCTGCTCGATGAGGTCCCGCATCTTCAGCGGCCGAACGAAGAAGCGCTTTCTGTGCGCGCCCTCGAAGTACGGCCCGATGCCGAAGGCCCCCTCGTCGGGATCAAGCAGGTTGGGCTCGGGCTTTGACCGGGCGGGTTGCAAACCCGCCCCTGCGGATTTTTTCGACTCGGCCACAACCGCCTCCTACGAGCCCAGGGGCTTGGGCGGCTTGCAGTCGAAGATCACGCTGTGCGTGGAGTGGCCGTCCTGCGTGGTGGCGTACTTGTGATCGTGGCCGTTGCCGTCGGCGAAGACGACCGAGGTCCCTCCGGTGGAGACCGGCTGCATGACCACGGTCGCGCCGCGCAATTTGCCGAAGTCCACCCACACGCCCTTGGGCAGGACCACGGTGCAGCTCACCTGCCACATCTCGGCGGTCTCCACGCCGCCGCGAACCTGGCCCGCCGGATTGGCCGTGGGCACGGATTTGAAACCGCCGGTCTGATCGGCCGAGCAGGTCTCGGTGTCGAAGGGAATGCCCTCGATCTCGATGTACGCCGGTCCTTCAAAGTCAGCCATGTCAGCCTCCTTACTGCTTTTGAACCTGGCCGAAGAGCTGGTGCAGTCCGGGCACGATGTCGGTGGGGATGGAGATCACCACGCGGCCCTCGGTTTCGGACTCCTCGGCCTTGACCAGGTCCTTGTAATCGTCCACGTTGCGCACGATGCTCTTGACCTCGAGCACGTACAGGTCGCCGACCACCAGGGCCTCGATCGCGCGCAGCTTCGTATTGTCGATCAGCCGGTCCTTCGGGTCCGAATACACCGAGGTCAGGTGCGCGACGATGTACCGGCGGACGTGCCACATGGCGCGGATCGGACCCCTGTCCAGGTAGCGGCCGTCGGCGACCGACTGCGCGTTGGTCTGGTAGGAGACGATGTCGCGCGTGATGCGCACGGTTCCCGCCTTGTCCACGTGCAGCGGGGTCAGCCCGTTGTACAGGCAGTTGTTGAGCTGTTCGTGGCTCGGGTAGTCCTTCTCGTCGAACGGCGGCGGCACGCCGGGCAGCTCCACGCCGTCAAGCGGCGCGTTGGGCTGGCTCTGGCAGTGCCTGGCCTCGGCCGCCGCGATCATGGCCGCGACCTTGTAGGGCGCGACCGGGAACTTCTCGGACCAGCCGATCAGCACATAGGGGCTGTTCACGTCCGCGCTCAGCGTGGCGCTGTTGGCGTAGGTGTCCGGCGAGCACGAGAACCCGAGCGCCGGGTTCTGCGTCATGGGCCCCTGGAGCACGGCCAGGTCGGTGTGCAGGCCCTCGTCCAGGTTGGTGTCCGCGTACATGCACGGCACGATCTGGTCGTAGTCGTCCTCGAGGTACTGTTCGTTCACGTCGTCGATGTCCGGCTCGGTCGCCCCGGCGGAAAGCGCGGTCACCGTGTCGGTGATGCCCGCGCCGGCCAGCGAGTACTCGCAGCGGATCAGGATGAAGTTGCCGTGCGGCCCGTCGTTTTTTGCGGTGATGTCCACCTGCTCGGCGGTCACGCCGTTGACCGCCGTGGTGACCTCCAGGTCGCCCATAAGCGCCGTGGTGGAGGCCGCGACCACGGCCGTGGCCACGTCGGCGGCCGCGTCGCCCGAATCCACGCGCACCTGGATCTTCTGATCGTTGACGCGCACGGTCAGGGTGTGCGTGGCCGTGGCGGTTCCCGCGAACAGGATGTTGCCGGTCGCCTGCACCCCGGCGGCCGCGTCGTCCAGGGGCAGGCCGTAGAGCTCCGAGCCCTTGTAGACCTTGCGGTACGCCTTGAGCGCCAACGCCAGGGGCGAGCCCGAACCGTAGAGCGCGTCGGGCTTGTCGTCGTCGTCGACCAGGTCCACGTCGCCCTCGGTCGCCGAGCCGGCCGCGAGCATCTGCCCGACGACCAGCGCCTTGTACCGCTCCTCGGGAGGGGTGGCCGCCCTGGTGAAATCGACTTCCAGACGGACCGCCGGCACGCGCGAGGTCTCATCCATTTCTCTGAAAACTACGTCTGACATGGCTTACTCCTTTTTCTCCGGGCCCTTGGGCTCGGGTCTGGGCCTGGGGACGAGCTTCCCGGCGTACATCTTTTTCTTGGCCTCGCTCAGCCGGGCCCTGGCCTTTTCCCGCCTGCCGGCGTCCTTGTCGTTCAGGCCCGCCTCGACCAGGTCCGCGTGGGCGGGCATGCCGTACGCCTCGATGTCGCCGGAGCGCCACAGGCGCTTGACGAACGAGCCCCACTGGGCCTTTGACCACGAACCCGCCGGGTACAGGGATTCGGGCCTCCCCGGCCCGTCGGCCGAGGCCAGCCGGTCGCGCGGCTTGGTCGGGTGCGGGCAGAGCGCCTGCGGGCGCGCGCTTCTGATGTAGACGGCGTTGTTTCGCTTCTGTCTCATGACTCCTCCCGTTAAAAGTCGATCTTTCCCTCGGAGTCCGGATCATCCGCGTCGCCCGGCCCGTCCGGAGGGAAGTGTTTGGTGTCGATGCCGGTCATGATTTCGATGCCCGCCGGCGTGGGCTGCCCGACGACGACCGCCGTGGAGACGCGAACCGAGTAGATCGCCAGGCCCGCGCCCTGCGCGGTCGGCGGCAGCACCGAGTACGTCCCCTCGATGCGGATCGGGTCCATGTCCAGTCCGAGCTCCTGTTTGAACAGCGCGTTTCGCACGTCGCGGCACAGCTCGTAGGCGCCCTTTTCGGAATCGGTGCCCGCGCGGGTCTCGCGCTCGCCGCGCAGGTTTTTCACGCCTGTCAAAATCTCGAACGTGCGGCGCATCTTGATCCGTGTGGAGCTCAGCGGCTCGGGCGTCTCGCCGGTCCAAATCACCAGGGCCGCCGGGAATAGCGGGATCGCGCGTGCGCGCACCGACTCGTCTTCCAGGATCGAATTGAAATCGCCCTGGTAGTCGCGGCAGGTCTTGAGGTAGCCGATCTGCGAGGCCAGCCGCGCCGTGATCGCGTCCTGGATTTCCAGCACTCCGGCGGACTCGCCGTCGTCGACGTATTTGATTCCGCGCAGGGTCATCTGTTAATGTCCTCGCGATGTAGGGGCGTATGGCCATACGCCCCTACGGCTAACATCCGTCATCACAGCCGGATCCCTCCCAGGTCGAACAGGCCCTTGCCGAGAAAGTGCTCGGTCAGGATTCTGCGGATCTCGCGCTTGTCGGATTCCTGCCACATTGCGTAGGGCCGCGCCGGGATCTTCACCTTGCGCCCGCGCCCGGCCATTCCGCCCAGAGACAGGATGCGCGCGTAGATCAGGTTCGTGCCGATGTCCACGCCGTGGCCGACGATCTTCCAGGCGATCGAGCGCAGCAGCCGTCCGGTGCGGATCAGGATTTTCATGCCGGCCAGGCCCCGCTCGGCCCGCTTGGTGAGCCTGCGCGTTCCGGGCCTGCCGGGCGCGCCCTTGGTCAGCCCGCGCGAGCCGCCGATGCGCTCGTAGAGCGTGGCGGCCGACAGCGGCTTCCACGCGTCGGGACGGCCCTGCTCGGCGAAGTTTTGTGCGATCGAGGTTCGGCCCAACTCGCCGATCGCCTCCAGCGCGGGCCGCTCGTCGCGGCCCCTCGCGATCGCGCCGCGCACCGCGCGGGTAAACGCGCGGTCATCGAGGGTGAAACGCGAGTCGAACTGCATCGGACCGGGCATCAGAACCCCTCCATATCGTCGTCGTTGAACACGCGGGGCTTGGCCTCGGTGCGCACGCCGGTGACGCGGGAGCCGTGGGGCTGGAGCAGGGCCGCGTCGGAAAATGCGGCCTTGCCCTCTCCGATGCGGCGCAGGAGCCTGATTGCGTCGTCGTAGTTTTTCTCCACGTGCTCGGGCGCGAGCCCGCGCCGGGAGAGCAGCTTGTAGACCGCGATGGACTTGGCGATGTCCTTGGTCAGGTTCGACGGCGACTCGATGGGCACGCCGTGGCGCACGCCCACGTAGCTGTCCACGAGCGCGTCGGTCTCGGTCAGGATCCCGGCGAGCACGTCGGCGTCCACGTCGCCTGTTCCGTCGTCGTTTGTGCACTGGACCAACTCGGTCTCGGTCATTCGCGTGAGCAGGTCGGTCTCGTCGATGTAAGCCATTTGCGCCTCACGCAGGGGCGAGGCATGCCTCGCCCCCACAGATCACGTTACTTTTTGCCCTTGGGCTCGGGCTCGGGCTTATCCGCCACGTCCTCGACGTGGAACAGGGGCTCGGCGCGGATCTGCTTGAGTTGCTCTGCGTTGAAGCGGCCCGCGTCGTAGACCTTGTCGCCCTCGAAAAAATGCCCGCCGCGATGCAGGCCCTTTTCGCGCTTGACGATCACTCTGAACTTGCTCATTTATTCCTCCTCCGATTCGGCCGGGCCCGGCCCGGTGGACCGGGCCCGCGCCGCGTGGTTCAATTCGGTCAGGACGGCCAGGCGTCCGCGCCGGTGCTGCCCACCGCCGCCTGCGGGAAGAGCAGGCCGGCGTTGTGCATGTATTTGCACCCGGCCAGCACCGCGTCCTTGGTGAACTTGTCCGGGCTCTTGGGGTCGTCGATGAAAAGGAACTCCGGCTCCTGAATGTCCACCTCCTGCACGACAACCGCGCGCAGGACCGAGTCGGAGACGTCCTCGAGAGTCCACTTCGAGTCGGTGATGCGGGGATTCACGTCCAACTCCGCGCGCCCCTTCCAGACGTTGTCCTCGCCGTTGGCGAGACGGTCTTTTTGGAGGATGTCCATGGCGGCCTTCATGTTGGAGGGGCCCACGTGCAACACCAGTTGCGTGCGGTCCGCGTCGTAGGGCTCGCCGCCGTAGGTCATGACCTCCATCATCCGTTGAAGGGCAAGCCCGAAGGCGTCGGCGGAAAGAGCGTAGGTGATCAGGTTGGACCAGGTCCCGCCGTCGTAGGGGTGATCGGTGTCGAAAAAATACTGCCCGTCGTAGCACGACGCGGAGAACCCGCTCCAAAGCGTGTTGTAGAACAGCTTGTCCTTGTGCTTCGCGCCCAGGGAAGCCATGCGCTGGATGCGCACCTTAACCTGGCCGAGGCGGTCGAACCGGAGATCCTCCCACTTGATCCCGACCGAGCGCTCCCACTTTTTGTTTTTAACTGCCCACGTGGTCATGCGCAGGGTCTCGAAAACCCTCTCGCCGACGAACTCCCGCACGCCCTCGACATCGTCGAGCCACGCGTAGTTTTCGGTCTCCTGGTCGCTTGGCAGGACCAGGGCGAACTTTTTGTATCTTGGCTCGTACTTGGATTTCTCGGCCTCGTAGATCGACCTGAGGCGCAGTCCAAGGTCGCCGAGCTCCGCTGCTCCCTGAATCATGTTTCAACCCTCCACTTCGTGGTTATCGTTCGGGCGCGGCCCTCGCGGCCGAGCCCCTGTTACCTCGCCTTTAATTCGGGTCGTAGGTGTAGATCGGGATCCAGTAGTCCGCGTCGCCGTCGAGGCGAACCTTGATCATCTTCGCGAACTCCCACCCCGCCGGGTCGCCGTCGGACTTGAGCGGACACTCGGCGGTTCCGTCGCCCTGGGCCGTGCTGACGTTTTTAGAGTTATCGGCGGCGGCCGCGCCGTCGAAATTGATGAACGGCAGATCCTCGTCCACCGTGGATTCGAGCTTGAGCACCGCGCCGTCTGTTGTCGTCCCCGCGCTGGAGACGTATCCGTAGAGCGCCGCCCCGGTCGTGTAGGTGTAGGTCCCCCCGCCGCTTCCGGCCAACTCGGCCTTGAGCCCGTAGGCCGCGTCCGCGGTCGCCGCGACGCTGCCCTTGAGAACGGCCCAGCTCAGGGCCCCCATGATCTCGTCGCACTCGGCGCCCTCGCCGGTCCCGCAGGTGGCCTTGAGTTCCGAGCCCCGAAGCGAATCGGAGCCCTTGTTCATGTCCACCTTGGCCTGGGCCGCGAACTGCGCGGCCTGGAACTGTCCGCGAGCGCCGTCGTCGTCGATCCCGGCCGCGATCCGCAGCAGCTCTCCGATGTCCTCGCTGGTAAAATCCAGGTCCATAAAGTCGCTGGAGTCGGCCTCGTTGCGCGTGGTCGCGCGGGTGAACAGCTTGATTGTGTCCTGGTGGTCCACGCCGCCGAGGTTCACGTCCTCGCGGCAGATCAGGTCGTTGTCGATGCCCACGTTGCCGGTGATCTGCAGCTCGTCGTTGCCGTCCTCGTCGAACTGCGCGGTCACGTCCGAATCGGAGCCGAATGTAATCGAGATGTCGTCGGGCACCAGGGCCCCGCCGTCGGAGTAGATCACGCCGTCGATCTCGACCAGGCCCTCCACGTAGGCGTCCTCGCCGTCGATGGTCTGGTCCGGCGTTTCGTCGCCGACAAATAGATTGCCGGAAAAAATGCCCAGGCCGCTGGTCGCCGAGGCGAATGTCATGGCGGCGCGGTCATGGGTCGCCTCGTCGTAGGCGAAGCTCACGTCGTTGTCGTCGCCGTAAATCACCAGGGTGTCGTCGGGGACCGCCATGGCGGTTCCGAGGCTGATGCCTCCGTCGGCGTAGATGCCGCCGTCGTTTTCCAGGACGCCCTCGACGTAGGCGTCCTCTCCGTCGATGGTCTGGTCCGGCGTGTCGTTGCCCACGTAAAGGTTGCCGGTCGTGATGTTGAATCCGGATCCGGCGGCCGCGTCGAACAGGGTCCGGCCCGTGCCGTCCGCGTCGTACTCCATGGAGGCGTCGTTGCCGGCGCCTAAATAAAATTTGAGGTCGTCGCCGATGCGCACCGCCGTAAGGAACTCCTCGAGGTCCTTGGAGGTCATAACGCCTCCGAACAGGGCCGCGGCCAGGACCAAGATGCCCAGGACCGCGAGCGCGGTTTTGATTTTGCTTCTCATCGTTTCTCCTCCCGTAGGGGCGAGGCATGCCTCGCCCGCGTCAATGGTTTAAGCGCTGTGAATGGCCGGCCCGCTTTGCACCCAGTCCGATCCGTTCCACACGAAAGGCAGGTACGAATCGGCGGCCAGGGTAATGCTCGCGCCGCCCTCGGTTTTGGTATTGATTCCGGTCGTGACCTCGACCGTGTTGGCGTCGTGCGTGCCCACCAGCACGATCTCCTGCCCGGCGTGGGACCCGTCCGGAAAATCGCTGATCAGCGTGACCGCGCCGCCGGACCCGGCGACCGGGTAGTATTTTTGGTTGACGTTGAATACCAGGGCCGTCGCGGCGAGCAGGGTCTGCGTGGTCGCCCACGAGCCCGCGCCCACGGCCGCGCCGGTGGGCATGAGGTCGATGGACATAAACACCCAGACGCCGTCGGATTCGACGCGCTCCACGATGCCCGCGAAGGGCTTGGACGCGTCGATGCAAACGGTCTGGTCGTCCTCGCAGTAGCAGGGCTTGCCCACGTACGCCTGGGTAACCGCCGAGGTCTCGGAGTTGGCCCACTTCAGCGGCATGCGGGTTTTGATGTGGACGTACTCGTCGGCGGCGGCCCCGCTGGAGTTGTCCACCTGCTCGTCGAACGCGCCGACGATCGGCCCGGCCTGGGTTGCGAGGGCGGGCTTGGCATACCCGCTTACGAGCTGCGCCATGCCGCCCCCGTATACCTTGGTGGAGGCGGCGAGGGGCTGGTGCGCCAGCTCCCCGCCGGTCCACTCCGTGTTCCTATCTTCGGTAATCGCCATGATTTAATCCTCCTGTCCGACCGGGCTCAGCTCTTGGCGAGTCCGTCGTAGATTTTTTGCTCGTCCGCGCTCAGGGGCAGCTTGGCGTCCATCTTCAGCTTGACTTCCGGCGCTGTTTCCCCGCCTGCGGCTGGCTCGTCGCCGCCGAGGGACACGCCCTCGGCCGGGAAGATGCCCTTGGGCAAATCGTCCATGGCCTCGGACGCGGCTTTGAAGTTGGCCTTGAGCATGACCGCGTACTGATCGCGCTGCTTGGCGCTGATCGCGCCCCGACGCTGGTGTTTGTCCAGCTCGGAGGCGACCTTGTTCGACGTGGTCTCGTCCTCCAGGGCCTTGAGCCTCGCGGCCATGTCGCTCCCGTCGGGCCCGGCCTTGAGCCGGATGATCGCGCCGGTCGCATCGTCGGTGACCGCCTTTTCCGGATCCAGGTCCAGCAGGGGCAGAACCTGCTTGAGATCCACGGCGGGCGGCTCGGAGAGCTTCTCGATCGCGGCCTCCAGGTCCTCGGGCCCCGGGTCGGTCAGCTTCAGATCGGCGACCGCCTTGTCGGCGAGCGCGACCTTGAGCTTCACGGCCTCCAGCACGTCCTCGTCGGTTGCCTCGGCCTTGAGCTTCAGGACCGAGGCGAGCTTCTTTTTCCAATCCATCTCGTCCTCCTCCTCGATTCGGCCGATGCCCTCGGCCTGGTTGGATTTGAGCCAGAGAGACGGGTTGACCGTCCGCCCCGGCGTGTTGGTCAGCGCCAGGTGATCGAGCCTGGCGGGGTACTCCTTTTTCGTTTTGGGATCGGTCGCGGCCAGGACCCGGCCCGACGGCGAGATGTAGCGGTAGCGCTTGTTTCGCACGTCGGCTGCGCCCATGTCGGTCCAGGTCTCCACGTGGGCCAGCAGCGCGTCTCCCTGCTGGTCGAGGCGGTCGATCCAAGCGGCCGCCGGCGCGCGAAGCGGGGGCACGGCGCGGGTCTGGTGCTCGTAGTCCACGGGCAGCTTTCTGCCGCGTGCGAGCTCCTCGTCGCGCGCGCGGATCCAGGCGTCGAACAGGGTCTGGTCCGCGACGATCGTCCCTCCGCTGGTCAGCGGCACGACCTCGCCCAGGCGGAAGACCTCGAGCAGGTCCGGCAGCGGTCCGGACTCAAACTCCGGCAGGGAGAGCGTAAGGTCCACCTGGTGGAGATCGCCGGCGGGTTCGTCGTTGAGCATTGCGGATTGCGGGTTGCGGATTGCGGATTGGCCGTTCTCTCCTCCGCGTCCCTGACCGGAGTCGAAGGGCGCGGCGCGCCCTGCCCGTCCGCCGTCAACCGTCGACCGTCGACTGTCGACTGTCCTCATCTCAAATCACCCCCTGGGCCCAGCGGTCCATTTGCGCCGCCGGGTTGGTGTCGAATCCGGTATCCACGATCTCGTGCGCGTGGTCGCGCAGGGCCGTCGGGAACTCGCCGCGCGCCGACGCCCTGCGGTCGGCCGTGACCATGCAGCGGCAGCGGAAGCCGTTTGGCGGATAGAGCGTGTCCCAGATCGGATCGGACGCGCGCGCGGAGAAGCCGTGGAGCATGGCGTGCTCGGCGCGCACGCGGTCATCGCCCATGGTCTCGTAGATCCACCACGGCAGGTAGCGCATAGCGCCCTCGGATCGCTGCGCCCGGTAGCGCCCGGCGCCCAGCGACTGAGATACCGCCTGGTCGAACACGAGCTTTAGGTGGTGAGGGTTGGCGGCCGTAAAACCCGCCTTTTCCATGGCCGCGCTCAGGTCCTTGATTGCCGCGCGCCCCGCCTTGCCCTCGGCCAGCGAGGCGGCGATCGACTCCTGCGCGGATTTGACCACGAGCTGCTCCTGGGCCCCCGCGATCGTCCACGCGGCCTGCGCGGCATACGCGTTCAACGACGAGAGCTGCGCCGGCGTGACCGGAATCAGGCTCTCGAAAAACTCGAGGGCCTCCTCGGGCGGCAGGAAGGCCCAGTCGTCCTTGAGGATTGCGGATTGCCCTTCGACTTCGCTCAGGACAGTCGGATTGGGGATTGCGAATTGCGGCAGAATCGAATCCACGGGCACGGCAATGCCGGTCTGTTCGCGGACCTGCCAAAGGCCCAGCAGGGAGGCGGCCGTGAAAGACAACATCAGCGCGACGGCGAGCGGTCCGGTATGTTCGCGGAGCAGTTTCACGTCAAAGATCCCTCCCGGAGGACTGCGCCTCCTTGATCCGCGCGATCCACGCGTCGTAGGCGGCCTGCGCGGCCGACGCCCCGCCGTCTGCCAGGACGTCGCGGTCCACGCGCGCCCCGCCGACCGACGGCGCGGGCTCGTCCTTTAATTTAGCGGCTTTGCCGTTCCCTCCTCCGCGTTCCTGAGCGGAGTCGAAGGGCGCGGAGCCTGGTCCGCCTCCCTGCGCGTATTTGGGCGGCACGAGGATCGGCTCGTCGCCCTCGGGGAGCGGGATGTTGAACCGCTCGGAATAGTGTTTATGGCCGATCGGCTGCCCGGACTCCACCGCGTCTTTGTAGACCCCCGAGAGCATCTTTACGTCCTCGGGCGGCTCGGTCAGCAGGTGGTGGCGCGGGTAGCGCTTCTGCGGGCCGAACTTGTAGTCGACCTGCCAGGCGATGAGCGTGGTTTCCATGGTGTGGTCGATTTTGAGGCCGTCGGACTCGGTGAGCTCGTGCTTCACGTCGTCGTGCACCTGGGCCTGGGCGTAGGATCCGGATCCGCGCGTGCCCTCGGAGGTGGCCAGGCTCTGGCCGGTGATCACCTCGGACTGCATGCGGTCGCAGTATTCAACGAGTCCCTGAAAGGCGTCCGAGTTTTTCTGACCCTGGGCCCAAAACATCTCGATCTCGGTGGATTTGGGGATCACGGCGCCGGCGTCTCTGCCCAGGTTGAGCACCGAGGAGAGCAGCGCCTTGATGTCGTCGTCGGACGTGCCCGGCTCGTAGCGCCCCAGCCGAAACGGCCAGCCGTAAACCTCCAAAAACTGCTGCCAGGATTTGATGTCGAATGCCTTGAACAGCCACAGCCACAGGCAGGTCATCAGGTCGCCGTGTTTAATCGGATTGCCCGCGCGGTCGGGCACGTGCACGATCGCGCGTCCAAACGGGATCTGTTCGCCCTTGGTCGGGTTTTGCTGGCTGTAGAGCCGGATCGCCCACCGATCCTCGGCGTCGACAACGAAGCGCCTCGCCTCCACCGGCGCCAGGCGGCGGCACACGCGCTCGGATCCCTCGAACTCCCATTTGGGCTCGAGCACCGCGAAGCCGCGCCCGGTCGCGTCCATCAGGTGGTGGATCGCGCCGGAGTAGTCGTCGATGTACGCGAACTGCTCGCGCACGTAGTCTGCGATCTCCACGTCCTTGGGGTCGTCGGAGGCCGGGTTGATCTCGTAGCCCAGCCTGCTCACGGCCATTCGGCGCGTGCGGTATTGCGATCGGACTTTCCAGTCCTTGAGGACCACGCCGTCGTAGAGGTCCATGAGCTCGGCGATGCCCGCGCCGGACAGCGCGGAGGAGATGATCCGCGCCAGGGTCGCGGGCGTGAGCCCGCTGGACGGATCGGACGGGTAGCGATCGAACGTGGTCCATTCGTGCAGCGGCCGCCCGGCGTCGGCCTTGGTGATGGCGACCGGCTTGTTGTCCGGACCGTAGATCAGTCCTTTTAAGGAACTCCATATGGTCAAAACGCCGTCCTCCGTTCGCGCTTGCCGGTCCACGGGTCGCGCGCCTCCGCGTGGCTCCAGTCCATGTCGCGGCGACCGACCGGGCGGTACTCGGTCGTAAGCGTCGCGCCGCTTCCTGCCGCGTGAGTGCAAAGGGCGCGGGACCAGAACCGGTCCGCGTGGCCGTTTTTATCCGAGCGCTCGGCGTCGAAGCGGATGTTGCCGGCGAGCGTGGTGGTTTTGCGAACCGAGTGAAAGTCGTCCCGGATTTTCCTGTCGGCGGGATTGCGGAGCAGGCGGTCCTCGAACTTGCGGCGAAGCGGGTAGGCCAGCTCCTCCTTGACCTTGGCGGTGAACGTGACCGGCTCCACGCGGTAGGCTCCAAACGCGGCCTGGGCCTCCTCGGCGATCTGCATGCCAAGACCGGTCGCGTCGATGCAGCATCGCCGGCAGCCGGCGATCCACGGCCACAGGATTCTCTTTTGCTCGGCGAAGGTCGCCTTCTCAATCACGATCAAACGGCGGGTGACCAGCACGTCCCCGACCGGCTCGTCGAACCAGCCGACGGTGAGGTCGCGCCTGCGCCCGATGTCGATCCCTCCGAACAGCGAGGGCTTGGCCGGCGGGTCGTCCCACTGGACCAGGTCCGGGTCCTCGCAGGAGGCGATCATGTCGTAGGTCAAAAACGCGGTCGCCTCGTCGATGAACCGGCACTCGTACTCCTGTGCCCACGCGTCGGGGTCTCCGATGCCGCGCCGAAGCTCGTCCACGTCGGCCTCCAAACCCTCGGCCACGGCCGTGTAAACGTCCAGCTTGTGGCGCGAGAAGCCGTTGCCCTGGTCGGTCCACAGCTCGTAGAACTTGTTCTGCATGCCGTTTGGCGTGGACACGATCCGGATCTTGTGGCCGCGCGTGATCGTGGGGTACAGCGCGGTCCAGATCTTGCGCGAGTCCTGATGGAACGCGAACTCGTCGAGCAGCACCGAGCCGGTGAATCCGCGCGCGGTGTCCGGGTTTGCGGGCAGGCCCACGATCCGCGAGCCGTTGTTGAGGCGAAATTCAAGCTGCCTGAATGAGCGGTCGTCGATGACGTACTCGCCCTCGATCTCGGCGGCGGCCACGTTCATGGCGCGAAGGTGCATTCGGACCTTGTCCATGTTCTCGCGGCTCTGCCTCTCCCCCCGCGAGAGCACGACCCAAAGCGAGCGCGCGTTCTCCGATGCGTCCAGCGCGACCTCCAACCCGGTGCCGAAGCTCTTTCCCGACTGCCTGGGCCACAGGCCGATCTTGAACCGTGAGCGGTCGGTCACCCATCGCTTCTGGTACGGGTAGAGTTCGATTGCGCCGGTTTCAGACAATGCCGTAAACCTCCTCGCGGATGCGGCGCAGCGCCTCCTTGGAAATGGGCTTGCCGGTTTCCTCGGCCTTTTTCAGCGCGTCTTTGGCCGCCTCGCGCTCGGCGCGGAGCTTTCGGATCTCCAGCTCGAGCTGGCGCTCCTGGAGGTCGAGCTGCCGGCGCAGCCGGGACTCCTTGAGCAGCGTCTTGGGGTCCGCGTTGCGGATCGCGTCCTGGTTCTGGACCAGGCCGGCCATGAGCAGGTCCTCGGCGATCTGCTCGGCGTCCGCCGAGTCGCCGGCGGCCTTGATCGCGCCCACGATCTCGGCGGCGGCCACGCGCGCCTCGCGCAGCTCCTCTGCCTTCAGCTTTTCCTCCTCCATCAGCACGTTGCGGTAGTAGCGCGACATGGACGAGGCGGAAACGGTCTCTCCGGTGGCCGAAGCCAGGGCGTCGCCTATCTGCGCGTAGCTGGGGCGCTCGCGGGTCATGAGCATGCGGACCACGATCGCCCGGCCCTTCTCGGACAGTTTTTCCACGGCGTGCGCCCTGCGGTTTTTCACAACTCGATTGCCTCGTCGCTTTCGATCCCCTCAACAAGGTCCACGCCGGCGGGCGTGAGCCGGAAGGAATACAGTTTGTCCTTGCCGCCGGGAATCGGCTTGGTTCGGAACTCCACGTAGCCCTTGTCGCGCAGGTAGGTCACGACGCCGTTGAATTCGTGGTCCCCGAGGCGGATGCCCTCGAGGTCCAGCGCGCGGATCAGCAGGGACCGCGCCAGGAACTCGGGGTACTGGTCTACGAGAACCTTCAGGACCCGGCCCTTCACGAACGGGTAGTCAATGTCCATTGGTCGCCCTCCAGATGTCGTCGAGCTTCTTTGTCTGGTCCGACAGCTCCTCGTGGATCCGGCGCATGCCGATCTTCAGCAGTTCGCGGTCCTCGCTGCTTTCGGTGTTTTGTTTTGAGATCTCGCCCGCCAGGTCCTTGACCGCGTCGGCCTGGTCGCGGGAGGATTGCAGGAACTGCTCGGCAAAGGTGTTCACAAGCTTCATGGCGGCCTCCCGCTCCTTTTTCTTTTGTTTGAGCCAGCTCCGGGCCAGAACAAAAAGTCCGCCCAAAATCAGAACGCCCGGGCCCCACATGACCGCGAGCTGCCCCAGGCTGAGCGCCGGCAGCGTCTGCATCAGTCCTCCTGTGCGATTTGCGCGCCCAGGTAGAGCGCGCCGCCGCCCACGGCGACGCCCGCGCCGAACCGCAGCCAGTTTGTGATGGTGTCCCAGGCCCCGGCCCGGCGGTCGGCCCCGAGGACCTGCTGCGCGAGTTTGTGCTCCCGTATCCGGGTGAGGTTCAGCTCCTCCTCCAGGGCGCTGACCTGCTCGGCCAGGGCCCGGTTCGCCGCCATCAGCGTGTCGATGATCTCGTCGTTAATCGCATCGAGCTCGCCGCGCGCGGCGCGCTGCTCGACGCAGGCCAGCAGCTCGGCGGCCTCGTCGAGGGGAAAACACAATTCGGTCGAATCCGAATATGTAGGGGCAGGCCCCTGTGCCTGCCCTTCAGGCCCACGCGCCTGCCCTGGGCAACCACGGGGGGTTGTCCCTACGGCTTCGTCGCTCGCGAACGCGCTGGCCGCGCCGATGGCGACGGCCAGCAGGCAGCCGAGACCGAGGACCAGATACAGGATGCGCACGAGGTCGATCCTCATTTGGTCACCTGTAATCTCTTTTGTTCGGGGGATGTTCGCCGGGACTGTGCAAGATTTTCAGCGTCCTCCCTTGCTTCTTTTGCTGATTTTGCAAAACGCTTGGCCATCTCCGCGTTCGAAGCCGGTTTTTCGATCCGCCCGGTTGAAGGCCGGTTATCGCGCGTCATTGCTCGTCCTCCTTCGAGACCCCGCCGTTTTTGCGCGGATGGAAACCCGCCTTCTCGAAGCGGCCTGCAAGCTCGTCCGGATCCGCCGGGGCCGCCTTGGCGCTCGCCGCGCGGATGTCCTCCATGAGCGTTCGCTTGCGTTCGAGCAGATCGGTGTAGCGCGCGAGGCTGCGCCGGATCTTCGCGTCCGCCTTTTTGCGCCTGGCCTTCAGGCGCTCGGCGTCGGCCTCATAGGCGCGTTGCCTGGCGCCCTGCTTCAATCGGAAGAGCTGCTCGGCGGACCCGCGCCAGAACAGCACGGCCGCCGCGCACGCGAGCCCGAACGCGATCCACCGCCACCAGCGTTTGAGGGCGAGGATCATGAGGGCGCCTCTGTATGGGCGGGTTCCAAACCCGCCCCTACGAAAAATGCGCCCGGTTGCCCGGGCCGGGAACACCGGCCCCGGCCCGGCAAACGGGCATCCGCAAAACGCGCGGCGCTGGGTTTTCGAATCAGGATCATTTGCGGACCTCCGCGAATTTGGAGGCCGCGCGTCCGATCACGAACAGGCCGCCGTAGGCCAACGTCATTTCAACCGACAGTCCCTCGCGGGCCACGTGCAGGATCAGCATGGAGGTCAGCACGATCCACGCGCCCAAGGACTGCGCCTTGGTGTGGGAGAGTCGTCCGGAAGGTTCGGATACGAATTCGAGAATTTTTGTCATCGCCTGCCCTGGGCAACCACGGGGGGTTGCCCCTACGGTTTTGATTTCAATCCGGACAGGGTCACGAGCACCTTGTCCACGTAGTCCTGGTTGACCAGCCGTCCGCCCTTCACGCGCGCGCTTCCCGCGTTGTAGGCCGCGACCGCGCGGGGCGTCTCGCCCAGGTAGCGGTCGAGCATGAACTTGAGGTGGAAGCAGCCGTGGCGCAGCCCGGTGGCCGGGTCGCACAGCTCGGTGAGGAACGGTTTTTCGAATCCGCGTTCGCGCGCGACCTGGCCCATGACCTGCATCAGGCCGAAGGAGCACGAGCGAAGCCGCGCCTCGGTCGCGCGGGAAACCCCGGCGGGTTTGGGCGGGTCGAGCCGCCCGGACAGCATGCGCAAAACATAGGTTCGGTAGAATCCCGGTTCGTATCGCACGGCCCACGGGTCCCCGCCGGATTCGACTTTCACGATCGCGCGGACCAGGTCCGGATCCAGGCCGTACTCGAAGGCGATCTTTTCGATCAACTCGTCCATTACAACCAACACCCCGACAACAAGGGGCTTAAGCCCCTTGTTGATTTACGACCTCCAAAAAAACGGACGCGGACCGCGAGAGGAAACGACCGGGGGCACGGTCGGAGGCCATGAAGGGATGGGCTTGTTGTGTTCACGGTCCGCGTCCTTTAACCAAAAGAAGGCTCTGTCTGCGGATTAGATTAGGAGGGAATCAAACGGAAACCAAAAACAGATGCGGAGATTGCGGAAGATGCGACTGGAAAATTACATCCTTTGGGGAAACGGGCCGGCCGGATTGATTATGTTCTTTGTCTCGTGGTCGATGATCTGCTCCCTGCGGACGCGTAGGCTCCCGCGAATCCTGACGGCGACCAGCTCGCCGTCGTCGATCATTCGATATACTGTATCCGTGCTGAGCCGCCAATAATCGGCGACCTCGCCGACGGTGACCCAGGTCTTGTCCGGAAGTCCTTTCATGTCGCGTTCCCCTTCATTCAATGTCGGGCGGGTTTGTAACCCGCCCCTACGGTCAATCGTCCACCGCCGACCGCCCACCCTTCTTGCGCCATATCTCCACCAGTTTGGCGGCCGCGCCGGGCTTGAGCTTGCGGCCGCCGGCCAGCTTGCGTTTCACGTCGAGCAGGAAGCCGCGCTCCCAGTCGGTCAGCGCGGGCGTCCGCTCGCGCGCGACCCCCCGCCCGGCCTGCGGACACCCGCCGGTCCAGGGTCCGGTCGTCGTAGGGGCGGGTTTGAAACCCGCCCGTACGAAACCCGGCCGCAACAACCCCTCCACCATTCCGGCCGCGTCTATCTTGCGCAGGAACATGGCGGAGAGCGCCTCGATCATCTTGCGGCCCTCTGCCACGGTCTGGGGCCAGGGCTTTTTTATCACGGTCTCGGCAAACCCGCGCCTGTTCTTGCTTTGCGGGAAGGTGGCCAAATCGTCGAACAGGTGCTCGACGGTCGCAAGCTGGCCGCGCGTGACCGTGCCCTCCGGGTCGGGCGCGCGGCTGGCCTTGGCGCGCTGGGTCTGCTCGCGAAGCCGCGTGCACACGGCCTCGGCCTGGCGCGCGGACAGCTTGCGCGTGGAGGTCTGGCCGGAGATCTCGCGGCAGATGATGCACAGCGCGTCCTCGGCGTCCTCCCTGGGCAGCCCGGCCGCCTTTGCGAGCTCGCCTACCCGTGACCAGATCGCGCGAAGGGTTGTGCTCGTGGGCATCAGGGGTCCTCCGGGTCGGATTGCCGATTGCGGATTGCGGGTTGCGGATTGTCGGCCAGGGGCCGTCCACCGTCAACCGTCCGATTGTCCTGAGCGGAGTCGAAGGACCGTCCACCGCCTGCCCTGAGCGCAGTCGAAGGGTCCAACTTGAACAGCTTCCGATCTTTGTGCTCCGCCCGCTTGCCCCGGTTCCACTGCTGGACCGGTCGGTAGTAGCCGACCACGCGGGAGTACACCTCGGTGCGCATGCCGCAACGGCGGCCTGCGGTTGACTGTCGGCTGTCGACTGTCGACTGTTCACCGCCCACTGTTCACATCCTTTACTGCCTCTCGCAGGGCGATGGATCGCTCCAGGTCGCCGATGCTCCTGCGGATGCCGATCACCCTGTCGTCACCCTCGCACACGCCATCCGCCTCGTACTTGCGCAGCATTTGGCGAAGCCGCTCCAAGCGGGCCTTCAGTTCGTCCACGGGGATCCGCGATGCATTCGGCGCGACCGATCCCTCGTCGATGTACTTGTGATCGATCACGTCCTCCACGGTGCTCTTTTCGACCAGGTAGCCCAGGTCCGCGCGGAAGGGGCGTTCGTAGCCCTTGCCCGGCTTGTTCTTTCCGCACAGGAAAGAGGACCGGGCCGCCAGGATGAAGTAATCCTGCCACCATTTCAGGTCCGGATGATCCTTCCACAGGCGCGCGACCGCCTTGCCGCGCGGATATTCGGGGCGGAGCTCGCGGCAGACGCGCATGCCGGCGCGCGCGCAGATCCGATTGTACAGGTCGCGGATCTCGGCGTAGGGGCAGGCGGTGGACTGTTGACTGTTGACTGTTGCCTGTTCACCGTCCACCGTCGACCGTTCACCGTCCACCCGCCTCAGCCTCCCCTCGTACACCGCGCCGTCTAGGCCGGTCACCGAAACGCGGATGGTTGTCCGTTTACGCGCCACGGTTTACGACCTCCAGAACCTCGGCCACGACCTGGTCGTAATCGGCCTGGGCCGCGTCGAGGCCTTTTTTTGCGTCGGCCAGGCGCCCGATCAGGTCGGCGGGCAGGGACGCAAAGCGCGCGGCGGTGGCGTCCGCGCTGAACTTCAAAGCCTTGCTTGGCGTGGGCTCGCCCTTCGAGACGCGCCTTCGGCGCTCCTCAGGGCGGGCGGGTTTATTCTTTTTTTTGCGCCGCGCTTTGTAATAGCATGCGCTGCACATCCCCTTGGCCAGGACCTGTCCGTTGCATCCGGGCGTGGAGCAGGTCATCGGTTTCGGTTTGGATTTTTTCGGCATGGGGTCCTCCTTGGGTTCGGATTGCGGATTGCGGATTGCCCTTCGACTTCGCTCGGGACAGTCGGGTTGCGGATTGTCCTTCGAGGCGGCGGCCGATTCCCTGAGCGGAGTCGAGGGGTCGGCCGCCTCCTCGGGACCGGCGGGCCTTGCCCGTTCACGGTTTACGCCCTCCCGTTCACGATTTACGCCCCCCCGTTCACGATTTGCCGCCTCCCGTTCACGAGCCAACAACGGACGCGGGCCTTCGCATCCCTCGCACTTGAGGGGCCAGCGCTCCCGGTACCGGTTGCACGCCTCGCGGGTCAGTGTCGCGTGGTGCCGCGCGCAACGGACGGTTTCTTTCGGGTCGTTCATGGTTTGCATCCCTCGCCCTTAAAACGGCGGTTCGAACGTGTCTGTGTAAAACCTCTTAACGAGGCTCGGGCCGCGCTTGATCGAAAATCGGATCAGCCGGTTGCGCGGTCCGAGCAGGTAGATCCACAGCGCGAGCGCCCGCCCGAACACGCGCGGGCTGATTTCATAATCTAGCCGCAGACGCCCGTCAAGCCTGGGTTTGCGGGTGGTCGTCACTTCCCGCTCTCCCACGGCCAGCGCTTAAAAATCAGGCGCTCAATCAAGCTGCTCAGGCCTATTCCCAAAAAATAACCGGCCAAAAATGCTGTTGGTGTACCCATCATGCACCTCCCCTTTCGATCATGCCGCCGGTTCCTGATCCCATGGGCGCGGACCGAACAGGTCCATCTGGCCCTCGGCCTCGGCGCAGCGGGGACAGTGGGCCGTCTCCTGGTCCTCGAACGCCTCGGCGACGTGGCCGCAATCGAGGCGGACCCTACACAGCAGCCGGTCGCCGACCCAATGCAGGCATTCCTCGATCGAGACCACCTTCCGTATCCAGCGTTCATCCTGCATCGGCGTCTTCCTCCTCCGGCTCCTTCAGGACGTAGATGTCTCCCAGGCCGGAGAATATGCTCGCGAACTCCTCGGTTCTCGGACCCAGGTAAACGATCATGCTCGGGAACGGGCAGCGCCCGCATCCGTTGCCGTCGAAGCTGAGACGGTGATCGACGAAGCAACGCGGGTAGTCTCTGAGCAGCTTGAAGTAGATCGTATCCGTCTTTGCCGGGAGCAGGGCAATCGCCTCCATGGTCGGGTCGCTTCGAAACTCGGCCAGCAGGTGGTCGACCCACTCGATGATCCGGCGGCCGTAGGGGGGATTCATGAACACCCTGCCCCACCACATTTGATTAAGGCCGTCATTTTTTTTGGTGACGTGGGCCTTTGCCGGGACGTTCGGATTCACGTCGGTCTCGGCGCACGGGTCCAGGTCGATCTCGCCGAGGAGCTCGACCACGCGGTCGACGACCTCAGGTGGAGTCAGCCATTCGTCGGTCTTTCCCATCCTTCACCCCTCCCCGCCAGTACCGGGCCGATTCGGGATTCGGCCAATTCCCAGGCGTGGTCGTACAGGTGCGCGCCCGTGCTGAACGCGGTTATCGTGCCCGTTTTATAACCGCACGTCTCGGCGACCAACTCGTTTAACAATTGCACGGCCGCCAGGTTCGCCGGGAACCCACCCCACAGATCCCATGAGCGTAAAAACACGGACACGTGGAGGGTGTCGTCCATCACGCGCCAATGGATTGTCCGGAGGCACGGCGGGTCTTCGCGCTCGTCCACGTTGACCAGTCCGACGAGCGGAAGCTCCAACCAGCCGCCGATGTTGATCACGGCCTGATTCGTCTTGGGCGTTTTTTTCAAGAGCCGGATGATCGCTTCCACTCTCGGCGCGATCCAGCAGCCGTAGGTGTAGGTTTCGCCGGGCTCGATGATGTCGGTGAGAAAGTAGCGCTCGAAGTATCGTTGAACGTATTCCATGTCCGTGGGCGGCGGTATCGGACAGCCCGGCGGCATGTCGGGCACCATGGGCATTGATTCCGGGTGCCTGATGTCCACCACGAGTGCGTCGTATTCGAGGCGGTGCTGCCCCTGGTAAGACCCATGCTGGACGGGATAGCGGTGCAGTCCGTTGTTTGGGTCGTAAAGCCCGGCGAGCACCAGGAACCACGCCTCCGGTAGGTCGCGCGCGTGAATTATCGTCGGTATCATCCCTACTCCTTCCCGGACAGCAGCTTTGCCCGGTACGATCCATCGTTTTGAATCCTGTGGATATCCTTCATCAGTGCACGCCGGAGGCGGTCGCGAACAGTGGTCCCGTATCGTTCGATACGAGCCGCCTCGTATACCTCAAGGCCCGCGACCAGCACGTCACCCAGGTCGTAGTTGCCGCAAATGCAGCACGCGGCCACGCCGAGGAGCGCTTGGCCGAATGAGCGGGTCATCTCCTCGCGATACATGCCTATCGCCCGCTCATCCCGGCCGTGTCCTTTCATCACCGCGTTGTAGGCTTCAAGTAGATTGCCCGCCGCGATGTGCATCCATTGTTCCTGCTGAGCCCTCCCTACCGTGGTCCTGGCCATGTGCGCATCAATCCAGGACTCAAGCACGTCTGCGAGGGCGCGGATGGCGTCTTCCACTGCATCCACGCCTGGAACGGGTTCAAGCTGATCCGAGCGGTACGGAATCATCCTCCCGCCCTCAACCTTGCAATCTCGTCCTCCAGCATCCCGATCTCGATCCCGCGCACGATCTCGGACACGTCGGCCAGGCGCTTGCGGCAGCGGGCCAGGCAGTCCAGGGCCTCCTCGACGGTCTCGCGCTCGCGCCCGCAGGCCGGGCAGGCGTAGAGCATGGTGTTGTCGGGGCCGGGCTCGGGGATCGCGTAGGGGACGTAGTCGTCGGGCATTGCCGGGCCGTCCACAATGGGCTTGAGCCCTTTGTTGCGGGCAACCGGGTCGAGGATGCACCGGAAACCAAAATGCCTGGGCGGGCCTGTAATTTCGGCCACAACGGCGACCGCCTCCTCGCGAGGTAGGTCCATGGCCGCGACGAGGGGATCGTCTGGCGCGGAGGCGAACGCGCGGTACTCGACTCCGTGTTTCTCTGCAATCCGGTTGAATCGGTCCGCGACGTCCTGCGCCGCGTCGTCGGGGTGGATTTCGACCTCGATGTTATCGATCGTCGGATCGTGGCTGATGGCCACCTGCCTCCGGACAGGTCCGGATCGGTTTTTGTCATCCTTCATCACAGCCTCCTTCGTTCTTCGTCCAAGCGGGTTTGCTCCGCTTTCATTTCAGCCTCCAGTTTGCGAAAAAATTCCAGGTGCTGATTGGTCGCGATAGGGAGCACGCTAAAGATGTGGGTCAGCTCGATCAGGGCATTCTGGGCCTCGACGTACTGCTCATACTCCCCGCAGATCTCCATGATCCGTTTATGGTTTGATGTCATCGCATCCTCCTTCCGGGCGACGCATGCGTCGCCCCTACGCCTCAACCAGGCGCCATTGCAGAACGCGCCACGGCCTCTGGTCCACCGTGCGGATCAAGCGCCGTATTCGGCCCGCGTCCTCGTCTGTGTAATGCTCGGAGATGATGACGCTTGGATCTTCCTTCCCATGCCCGGAGCAACAGCCCAAGGTCTCGATTTCGTTTGTCCACAAAAAATGGATCGTATGCGCAATCTCCAAATCAATGCAGATGGTCTTTTTGTTTTCCGGCAGCCGTTTTGCCAGGAACGCCGGGACGGCGAGTATTGTTTCTCGCCGCTCGTTGTCTGCAACCGTCGACCGTCGACCGGTCACCCCTCAACCTCCAGCCTCATCTGCCCGAGCAGGTCGGGCAGGGACACGCGGCGAAGGCGGGCCTCGCGCTTCAGGTGGCTCATGGCCGCGCGGTGGTACTGCCTGCACGCGCGCTCGGTCTCCTCGGCGGTGACCGGCACGTAGTAGCCGGCAGAGCACGAGGCGATGGGGATCCCGTGGACCTCCACCAGGTGCTTGACGATGCGCCGGACTTCGCGCTCGCGGGTGGCGTAGGCGCCCTCGTAGGTGAATAAAGAAAAGACCCCAAGCACGAGTCTACCCACGGACACGGCATTGTCGCGGCCTCGGCAGCAACGAATAGCGCGCAGCACCCGGCCCTCGGTCTCGGTCAGGGGCCGGCCGGTCTCGAAATCGATGGCGAGCTGCTCGGTCATATTGCCTCCGGGCGGGTTACAAACCCGCCCCTACGTCAATGCGCGATCTCCTGCGCGATCGCGGGCACCAGGACCGGGACTTCGCAGCATCCGCAGACCTCGTACCCGCAGACCTCCACGTATTTGCCCACCAGCGGGGCCAGGTTCGCGTACACGGCGTCCTTGGCGACCAGGGCGAGGGTTTGCCCGCCGGTGCGCGTCTGGGTCAGCGCGGCCAGGCGGCCTGAGTCGCCGGGGTGCAGCCAGCCCTCGGCGCAGAGGTCCGCCCAGTCCGCGCGCGCATCCGGGGAATCTCCGGCGTCGGCGTCCAGTCCGTCAAGGTGGTCGCCGGGGATCCCCGCGTCGTCGTCGTCATCGTCCAAATAGCCGGCCAGGTCGTCGGGGTCGAGCTCGGGCGCATCCACGTTCACGTCCACGCACCCGGCCATGGCCAGCCAGATCAGGGCGAAGCAGATCGCCAGGGCGATCGCCTCGCCGTATGTGCAGTCGAATCGAAAGCGTTTCATGTCGTCCTCCGTTCCGTGTAGTAAGGCCTTACGCCCCTACGAATCGATCACCCCGTCCTCTCTCAGCTCGTAGTAGAACTCGTCGTCCTGGACGCGGCGCAGGCCCAGGGCGGACAGGCGGCCGTCGTCGAGCTCGGCCAGGCGGCTTTTGAGTACCTTCTCCTCCACCGCGATGCATTCGTGCAGGCGGCGGCGGCGCAGGTTTGCGATCAGCTCGGCGAGCTTGCCGCGATCGCGCGGGATGCCCCTGACCGCAGGCGGGGTCTTCCGGAATCCCACCGCACCGTGGTTGAGCTCGCGCGACCGGCGGCCGTCCTTATCCTCGAGCTCCTTGATCTTGGAGGCGACGAAGTGCTGGAGCGCGTCCTCGGTCGAGCGGATGTGCGAGGCGTGCGGTTCGATCTGCTCGGCCGCCTGGGTGCGCAGCGCGTCGATCTTCGCGTCGAGGATGGCGTTGATCTGGCCGATTCGGCGCTCGTGCAGGGCGACGGCGCGCAGGCCCTCGTCGGCCTCGGCCCAGTCCCTGATGACGTACACGGCGTCAGGCTTTTTCCGGGTCTTTGTTTTTGGCATTGGAGCCTCCTTGGTTTTGCAGTTGGCGGACCGATTGCTCGGTGCGGCGCGCCAGGGCCTTGTTTGTGAGCCTGAACAGGGTGTTGCTGATTTCTTCGAGTTCTTCAAACAGCTCTCCGATGGACTCTTGCGCGGACACGACCAGGTCGGATATGCGTCGGTTCAGGTGGACCAGGTCCTCAAGCGGCAGCGAAGTTCTAATCGACCGTGGGCTCTTGTTCCGGGTGGCGCAGTCGGCGCCGTTGCCTGTGACAAGCGCCGCCTCGTTCTGAATGAACGACTCAATAGTTTCTATGACGTCATTCAAATATGGCGGGGATGTCGCGGAATTCGGGTAGATCTCTAGGAGCATGTCTATGATCCGCCCCGCCCAGCGCTCGGCGCGGTTCGCGCATGCATTCACCGGGGGTTTCTCCGGCTTGAGCGTGAACGGGCGTCTCGACAGATCCACCCGCGGAATCGCGCCGGGGACGTCTCCGGATATTTGGACGAGCATGTACGGATAGAATGGAGCACCCCTAAATCGCAGTTCGTCACTACACATGATTGGCGGTTGGGTGGTGTCGATTAATTCGTCCATGGCCTACCTCCTTCCGTAGAGCCGCTGGCCCTTGACCACGTCGTCCTCGACGAGGACGTCGCGGCCGTCCGCCTTGGCCACGTCCAGGGCGTTGCGCAGCAGGTTGAGCGCGTACCGGTAGTGGCCGTACGCGTCGGCGGCGCGCACCAGGCGGTCGGCGACCTTGGGGTCGAGATCGGATCGGACCCCGGCCACGATCGACCGCACGTCGTCGGGCTTGATGGTGGTCACGTGCAGCCACTGCCGGATTCGCGAGTAGACCTGGGCGGTCGTGTCGTTGCCGGGCCCGAGGATCCGGGTGCGCAGCTCGGGCTGCCCGATCATGGCGATGCCGATGCCGGTGTGATCCCACAGCGTGCGCAGCGCGTTGGGACCGCGCGGGTTTGTCAGACAGTGGGCGTCGTCCACGATCAGGATCGAGTTGGCGTGTTTGGCAAACAGGTCGACCGCGCGGTCCAGACCGTCGTTCAGCGTGCACCGGGAGTAGTCGCCGAACAGGCGCAGGATGCGTTTGAACAACACCTGCGGGCTGTAGCTTACGTCGCAGGGGACCACGTAGGCCGTCTTCGGATTGCGCCGGATGAACTCCATGACGGAGGTGGTCTTGCCCACGCCCGACTCGCAGGTGATCACGGACATGATGCCCTGCTTCATGGTTTTGTTCAGGGCCGCGATGATGGCCCGCGACGCGGTGGTCCGCACGTAGGGCAGGTCCTCGCCGAGGCGGGCGCGCTCCTCGAGGCGTTGGCGAAACAGCTTGATGCTGGATTCCACGCCGGCCACGTCGTAAACCTTTTTCGAATCGGTCAGATACCAATGAATGTACGCCTGGCTCCACCCGGTCGCGGCGGCGATGTCGCGGTACGACGAGCCGGTGCGCTCCTTGTATCCCCGGAGCCAGCCCCTTACGGCCTCGTCGGGCGTCTGGTCGACCTTGGGCTTCCGGCCCCTTTTACCTTTGCGCTTCTCCTCCATTGCGATAACGCTCTTTACTGGTTCCGGCATGGGATCCTCCTTTGGGTTCATTCATCGAATAAATCAAGGTATTCCTCGTCCTCGGCGACCGCGCCTTGGTCGTCCGCCTGCGCGGCCGAATCGGCCAGGGCCTCGAGGTCTTCGGGGTTGAAGTCCTGGTTGACTGCCTTTTGCCCGCGCTGATTCAGCGCCTTGACCGCGCCCGCCGCCGTGGTCCTCACCGGCTCGATCACGCGCGGGCCTTCGTCGGGCTGGGGTCCGTCCGGATTCAGGCCCAGGCGGGCGGCCTCGTCGAGCTCGTACAGGATCGCGTCCGCGACCTTTCCGGCCTTGGCGATCTCCTTGACCAGTTTCTTCTCGCGCTTGATCGCGCCGATGTCCCGCTCGGTCGTCGCTCCGGCGAACCACGGGGACCGCTCCGCGATCGTGGCCGCGCACAAAAAGCGGTCGGTGGCGTCGTAGAGGTAAATCTCGCGCACGTCTGCCGGGTCGTAGCGCGCGATCACCTTCTGTCCCTGGAGCTGAAGCTGGGCGAGCTCGTCGGACCGGTACCAGGCGTGATTCCAGCGCACGCCCTGCCGGCCGACCGTGGCGGGCCGCGCCTTCATCAGCAGCAGGCGCAGCTCCTCGCGGTCCATGCGCCGCTTGACCCAGCCGTCGTGAAAGACCTCGTCCGGAGTACGTCCGTCCATGCCGTGGCCGGTATGGGGTCTATTGATCAGGTCCTCCTCGATGAACCGGCCGATCAGCTCCTCGAGCTCGGCCAGCGTGTATACCCTGCCCGTTTCCGTGCGCTCTTTGATGTCGTGGGGCCTCTCCGACGGCCGGCCTCCGCAGAATGCGTCCAACTCGCGCGAAAAATGATCCTTGATGTCCCTGAACTGCCGTTCGATCGGCTTGCTCTGCCCGTGGTAGGGCTCGGCGAACACGGGCTTGATCCCGAGCCGGAGCCAGATCCCGGCGAGCTCCGCCTGCTGATCCTCGTCGATCACCCACCGGCGGCGGCCGCCGGCGGTCATCTGCGCTCCCTTGTAATCCATCCCGTTATCGATGTATCCAACTTCGGGTTTCCCGAATCGGTCGATCGCGCGGCGAAGCGAGTACAGGATCGTCGCCCCGCAGCCCTGGAGGCTCACGACCCAGCCCACCGGCCGGCGCGACCGGATGTCGCTCCACATGGTCAGGTGTGGGCGGTGCAGCTTGCCCGTGGGCCCCTTCACGAACAGATCCAGGATGTGGTGGTCTCCGCAGATTGCCTCCATCGGCTTGAGTACCGTGTAGTCGCGCTCCAAATAGGGGAGGCACAGGTCGTTGAACGCATCCGGCCCGAGGCGGTAGAGCACTTTGGTCTCGCGCGGGATGGTGTTGTTGATGTAGCGGAGCACGGTTTGATACGAACATGGGATCACGCCGCGCTTGGCGCAGTCGGCCGCATAGTCGTTGTAGACCTCGTGAGCCGAGGGCTGGTCGCTCTTTAGGAAGTTGGCCTCGATGAAAGACAGACCCTCCACGTCGAGCTTGGAGTTTCCGCGCCGGTTGCCGTAGCCGGATGCAAGGCCCTGCCAGCCGTGTTTTTTGTACGAGGCCTCCCATCGGGCCAGGGTGCGCGGGGCGAGGTCCTTGTGCTTGCAGTAGAGCTCGCGGAGCTCCACCTTTCCCGCGTGCCGCCGGTTGGCGGCCTCGAAGCTGAACCATTCGGAAAGGAGCAGGTAGCGCTCGCCGACTGTCCTGCGCTGCCAGGCCGGGAGCGAGTCCAGGTCGGGGATGCTCGCCGCAGCCGGGCTGGCCGGGCTCTGCCGCTCCCTGGCGTGCCGGATCTGCGCCTCGGTCGGCAAGCTCGACAGCGCGAGCTTCAGGGCCTTGCCTCCCTGCTGGTTTACGGACCGTAGCTCGGATCGATAGTTGCCGTTGCTAATGGATTTACGGACGGCGCGGGGCGTCACCTCCAGCAGGTCCGCCGCCTCCTGCGTGGTCAGCCAGGTCTCGCGCGCCGGCGCGGTCATCGTCCGCCCCGCAGGTAGGTCTTGAGTTTGGAGATCTCCGCGTGGAGGTCCTCCGCCTCCAGGCCCTTGCGCCCGAGATCGGCGTAGGCCTGGTCGCGCCTATCCGCAGTCCTGAGCCCGAGGGGTTCCAGGAGGATGTCCAACGCGCGCGCGCCTACGATAAAGGATAGGCCGACCAGCACGTCCGCCGGCATCCGGTTGCGGTTTGATTCGGCCGTCCATGCGTCGAACTGTGCGCGGGAAACCTGGCGCCCGAGAAGCAGGGCCAGGTCGTCGATAACCTGCTCTCTGGAGAGCGGGGACTTGCGGATCGCGGCGGCCAGGTCTCCGGCCGCGATGGCCAGGCGCTCCCCGATGGTGCCTAACCCCACATCGAACGGCAGTTCGAATTGTGTCGAATCTGATTTCGCTTTAGACATTGACCTCGGACCCCCTAATGGATAGAATGCAATCGAATTCAGGAAGGAGAGGGGCGCGGCGATTATTGGCGCCCGCCGCGCCCCCCTTTGATTCGCCGATGGAGGCTGAAGGAGGCCCCGCAGGTTTGCGAGTCTGCCCTCCGACGGCGAAGCTGTTTGTTTGTGGATAGATCATCGAGCCTCCTTCAGTAGACTCTATCGGCAAAAATAAACCAAATGGATACCCCTGTCAAGAAAAAAAACGACCGTTTGGCCTCTTTTTCTAATAATATACGTGGGTATCGGAAAAAATGTAAGCTGACGCAGCAGGAACTTGCTGTTTTGCTTGGCGTAACAAAGCAAACCGTCATGCGCTGGGAGACGGGCCGTCGGGTGCCTGATGTGCTCACCGTTGGGGCGATGGCCGTGATCTTTGGATGTTCCGTCGATGATATCTTGCAACAGAGTCCTCCCATGCTTTCGAATGACGTTTATTCATTAAAAAGACGGGTGCTCGAACTGGAGGAGGCTGTTGCCGGTCGTCGCAATGTCACGCACGGTATCGTTCCGGGCCGAATACGGGAGCGCGTCGAGCTTTTAATCCGCGAGCTTCAAGCCAGCGGTCAGTCTCCTAGCCCGATTCAGAGCTTTGCGGCTGCGGTCGTGCGGTCGCTTGCGGATACCGGACACGACACCCTTCCAACCCTACTTGTATTGGAGGTCGCGCGGATCTTTGGAGTTCCGATGTCGGACTTGGTCATGGAGGAAACAAATGGTGAAGTCATGGATAATAATTCAAAGGAGTCTGCTGGTTAGCATCGTCGCGGCTCTGGCCGCTGTTGTTTTGGCTGGATGCGTCGAGTACGGATGCCCCGAGCTTGTCACGATCGTGAGGCCCGTAGATGGCGACACGCTGATCGTCGCCTATGGCCAGCTCCAGTTCGAGGTTCGGATTCGTGGGGTGGATTGTCCTGAGTGGAATGAGCCTGGGGGTAGGGAGGCATCTGAGTTCGCTCGGGAGCTTGTTGCCGGGAGGAAGGCGCGCCTGGTATATCCGGACAAGGGCCGCGTGACCGATAAGCACAAAAGACACCTGGCGTTCGTGGATCTCCTGGACGAGGAGCCTGGATCGTTCATCGATTTCGGCGCGGAGATGATCCGCGCCGGCCTTTGTAGTCCGAGTGAGCGGTTCCCGTCACCGAGGCATGATCTTTATCAAAATCTGAGGGGAGGTGATTGAAATGCCCAGGAGCGCTGTCTTTGTTTTAATTGGGATGGGGGTTGTTGTGGTCGTGGCCCTTGTCACTGGAATTTATAATAATGAGGGGGCCGTGGTCTATCCCGTCGACCAACCCTCCGGCGTTGCAGGGGCTGCCGAGAAGCCTAGATCGATTGAGGATCGTTCGATTGAATTGGTGCAGCAGTACCCGTGTCTCGGTTCGGATCTGATCAACGTCATGAAGGTTGGGTTTGTAACCGCAAGCTATACCGGCACCTATGTGGAGCCGAAGGGTTGGGCCTCGGTCTATGACGGGAGCGTTCTTCTTGGGAGGTGTGAACGTGGTCACGAGTGCCGTAAGGTGCTTTTCGGTTTTGTCGAGCGGGACACTTATAAGGAAATACATTTTTTTGTCGACGTGACGGCGGGCCGGGTCGAGTCTCTGAATCAGGAGGCTCATACCTGGTTGACGTTGTGTCGGGAGTAGGGTCTCAGGGGCGGCTCATCCCGGACTTGGCGCAACACTATATATAGTATGCCCGTAGAGGGCGGTGAATCGGTGTCAAGGGCTCTTACCCGCTTCCGCATCGCCCTGGCTTTTTGGTTCCCCAATAATCATGTTTCAGTTTTCACCCTACACTGTAAATTATCCTTATATTATAATGAGTTTTCCATGGTTCCCCATTAATCGCCCTGGTTCCCCATAAAGTTCCCCATTAATTTTTCGATCGGGGAACCTCAGCGATCCCTTTTTTTTGTGTTTTGTTTTATATTTAAAAGACTTTTTCACCTCCAATTATCAATTCACAATGACAAACCATCTGGTAATTGCCTTGCTTTAAACGCCTGTTTTACGCCTCTGGCAGCCAAGATAATAATCGGGGCTCCTTTTTATGTTTTATTATATTTCAAGCACTTAACGCCATTTCCCGCGCATTCCCGCTTATGCCACACCATTTGTCATTCTACAATAGAGTTAGCAATCGGTAGTGTTTTTGATCAGCGGCCGGAGGCGCGTGTTGCGGGTCCGATCCCGGTCAGTTGATCCAGCCGACCTTGTGAAACCACTGGATCGTGTCGCGCAGCCCTTCGCGCACGTCCCAGTACCTGTAGGTGAATCCCCAGTCCTTGGTCTTCTTGTTGCTGATCCAATAGCTCGAACCGATGTAGGTCGCGGACTGGACCTC
>Ga0180432_10001259_pt1 | contig 40331 bp, 44 predicted proteins | sample SS_ome_10_FD_132414 | JGI IMG/M metagenome (GOLD analysis project Ga0180432, IMG submission 132414) | Hypersaline lake sediment archaeal communities from the Salton Sea, California, USA - SS_1_MS_2 metaG | ecosystem: Environmental > Aquatic > Non-marine Saline and Alkaline > Hypersaline >... | reverse complement strand
TTGAAAAAGGTGCTGATCCATGTGCATTATGCAAGTATGGTCGATCGGTGTTTATGTTTGCGCTCAATAATATTACACTGATCAATTATACTTGCATAATTCAGTATTTTTGTGAAATTGATGTAGATCCTAACTTAGGTGATTTTTCACCATTATTCCATTCTTGCAGAGAAAAAAAACATATTACTGTTGTCAAAATGCTGCTTGAAGCAGGTGCTGATCCAGATTATACTGAGATTATGACATGTAATTCTCCACTAAAAATGGCTATTCGTTATGAGGATAAAGAATTAATTGATTTATTACTGAAATATACGCAAAAAATTAAGATTAAATACAAGGTTTATTATATCAGTTCTTCTGATGATTGAAATAAGATGGGAAGAGGGGGTTACTCTGGTTTTGTGCCATTAAATTTCATGGTCTTCGGACCATTCTTTTCAGCATTTTCTGCAGCAGCCTCTGCTTCTACACGCATTTGTGCCACCTTCTCTGGATCATTCATTTTTTCTTCTACCTCATTATAGACTTTTTGTGGGAAATATCTCTTTGCTAGTTGCTTGCCAAAGGTGATTTCAGCATCGTGTTGAGAAATTCTACCGTTCTCCATGCCTTTTCCAAGAGCCAGTCCATTCTGGACTAGACTCAAGTCAATATGACGCTCTTTCAATAGGCATACCTTGAAAATATAGGGAGCATTAGCTGCCAGAAGTGGATATTTTCCAATAAAATGGTTTACACAAGCATCAGCCTTTTCGTCTGGAATACCAAGGCGATCAGACTCTTCCCACGCTTCTGCAGCTTCCTTAAGCAGTTTCTTAGTCAAGGCGTTTTGGGTGGTAGTAACTTCCTCGAACATGTTTTTAATATCCCGATACATATCGGCATTAGTATAAGGGCGGAATTCTACTTCATTTTCACTCATTTATATTATTATTTTATTAAATGCGTTTGCTTTAAAGCGCACAATCAAAAAAAGTGATTTTAAGGCTAATTAAACTTTATCAAAAATGAACAGATCATCATCCCTTTTCTGTATTGCCGCTTCTAGTACCAAGACTGGAGTCATTATTTACGAAGATGCCCCCAATCATAGTATCACTAAGTGTCTGGTTAATATCCATGAAATTGATCAACGAAGACTAATTGTTGTATCTAAGAATCCGAGTAAAGACTTCCCTAACGTCAGATATTATGACGTTCCAGTCAACACTATTATAGAGAGTTTCAAGGGTCAGGTTGAGGCTATTCTCTTGACATTCAATAGACCTCAAGAAAAGGCATGTCTCTATGAGAATCTCAATTATATTAAAAAATGTGTCACAAAGAGCTGTGTTATTTGTATAGACTTTTCTATTGGTGACAAAAATTTCAAGAACCAGTTTGACAATTTCACTAAGAGTCTTGGAATCACGTCTAATAAACGAAGAAAGGAAAATTACGATGAAGAAGGACGACCAAGGTGCTTCATCGAATACTTGATTACAGTCCCTGTTATTGTTAGTAAACCAAGTAGTTCTCCTATACTAACCTTTAAGAAGAGTATTGTGAAAAAGGTGACAAAGAATCGGGATATTCAGGCATTAATGAAGAGACTTGATGAGCTTGAAAAAATGGCTGAATTATATCTCCAGATTGTTAACCTTCGAAAAATCGATTTTAAAGACCTTTAATAACTGGTCCCAGAAAGCCTAGTTCTAGACGCAAGATCTGGACTTCTTTTTTTTAATACTACCACTACCCAACAAAAAAACTGATTATCCCTTATTTTTTGTTCATTTATACACGTACACATCATGGATCCTGTTTTTAAGAGATACAATTCTGCTTGTGTGGATGCTATTAATAGCTATTATCCAGAAGGGGTGATCTTAACTCCACATGGATTTTCAACTAAATACCTTATTGAAGAAGGAATTAACCCTACCAGATTTGTAATCTACAAATCAGTAGAATTAAAAAAAAGTATGAGTGTATTGTCTAATTATTCAGCTGTCAATATTTCTAAAACATTATCAACAATCGATAATATAAAGGATATTGAACAATGTAAAATTGTTAATGATCATATCATTACACTAATCTTCTCAGAAATTTCCCAACAAAATCATAAAGAGATTTGTGAGAAAATCAAGACTATCAAATCATCTGAATTGATTTTCCATGAATATGATGCAATTAAAAAAACTGGTTACTATGTAACCTTGGTCAAAAAGGAAAGAAAGAAGCGATCACTTGAAGATGTTCAATCTCTCGTGAAAAGAGCCAAAACGTATCACAAAATTAGAGAGCAAAATCAAGAGCTCGAATCAATTATAGTCACAACAAAAACCAATGAACAAGAACTTCAATTAGATCTTGTTCGACTCAGATCTGAGAATCATGATCTTAAGACTAGTAACGCAAAGTTGTCTGGGATGTATCAAAGACAACAAATAGATATAGCTCTATTACAAAGAAAGAACAAAGACCTTCAAGAGACTCTCGACGAAGTTACATCGTTTTCCTAAAAAACTGATTCTCCGTCCTTTTTTTGCTTTTATACACACAATGAAGTCATATACTGATTTTGCCACAGATTTTGCTATGATTGTCCAAGACAAAATTTCCGAAGCAGATCGTGATAGGGGAAATAGAACTATTATTTTCCAGGAACCGAAAAGCGATCCTCAAGTCATTCCACAATTATTGGACGCAGACTTTGAATACTGTCTTGATGAGCTTGATTTTATGGTCTCGTCAGAATATGAAAAAGAGATCGGTGAAAAATTCAATGGAGTTGTAATCGAAAACAATACAGTTGCGACATTAGTTGCTGAATATGATAGTGAAGACTATGATATTGCGGCTGTATGGGTTGCAACTACTAATAAGTTTTCATCAATCAAGACTCAAATTAGACAGATTGCGGCTTCTCCGAATATTAAGAGTGATACAATATTGGCTGTATCATTCAAGGAAGATGAAGACACAATTGAAGAAGACAATGACTTTATTCAAAGAGAATTTGCCAAAAATGGGCTTAAGTGCTATATAGAGAAAAAATACATTAATGACTCAAACCTCCTCTTTTGGTCATACTTCATTGTGAAAAACAAAACCTCAAAGGGGAAGCGTAAATTAGATGAACCACAATCCCCAAGAAAAAAGGCTAAAACAATGGAACTTAAGGAATCACAACCAACTGAAGAACAGATTCGATTGTGGGAAGCCCAGATTGAACAACTTGAACTCAAGGTCGAAAGACTTTATGATGCAATAAACATCAAGCTAAACAGAGCAGGAATCTTCTAAAAAAATGATTTTATACCTTTTTTATTGTATTCAAATGAAGGTATCTCACAAAAAGAAGCATTTGCCTACGACATACTGTGTTAGAAAGAAACATCCATTACAAATACGGATAGAAAGCCTTGAAAATGTAATAAATAAACTATTACTATGTCTTTGAAACTTTCTTTTTATTTTTACAACAACAAACAGAACTTATCACATCTCCAAATTAATTGACAAAAAGGTACTCCTTCCACTAAAAAAACTGATTTTTTGTACATAATTTTCTTACACACATACGTAATAATGTCTACCGCCGCTGCTACCCAAATCATCACTACCGTCACTGCCGAATTTGCTAAGATCATTGCAAAATATTGTATGCCTATTGGTTATATTTTGTACAATGATACGGATAATGGTGACTATACCAATTCCTTTGTTAAAGAAGGAATTGACAAGATGAGATTTATGATTGACGAAAATAAGGGTGAGTTTGTCACAAAAAACTATCCTACAATACTTACACGAGAAAACAATGAAAATCGTCCATTAGTTGCTCTTGCATGTAATTGTGCTTTCGATGGCACATTACTCAGAACAGGTAACAAAGAATTGCAGAAGATTTTTATGGGTAGTCCCATTGAATTAGTTGTTTGTCTCAAGATTGTTTTTCTTGGAGATGGGACCTCAGAAAAAGCTGTGGCAAGAATTTCCAACTTGAACAATGTTGAAATTTTGAAGCAATTCAAAGATCACAAAAGGATGTGGGTTATTTTCAAGAAAAGGGCAACACAAAAACGCCCAATTGAATCCACATCAACCCAACAAAATAAGAGAAAGTGTACAACACGCGTTACACCAATCCCAACTGCGATTATTGAAAAGAAGACAACACACGGTCGGGAAATTAAAGAACTGATGAATACCATTAATCGACTTGAAGGTCAAGTAGCACATACAATCGTTGAAAAGAATAAAATACAAAAAGAATTAGAATCGATGAAAGAACAAAATGATCGACTTGAAGGTCAAGTCGGACAATTGGAAATTGATTTCCAAACGATTAATGCAAATTACGAAAAACTAATCAAGCTTCTTGGTGAGTAGATTCGTTTTTTTTATTTATTTTGATCCAATTACACTTCTTTAATCGATAAATTTATTCATTTTGCGAATACTCCCATTTTATTTTTTCCATTGTAAATGTATATATGATGAAAAAAATCGTTATTATGGGTGCAGGAGTTGGCGGTATGTCTGCTGCACATTTTATCGCTACTTCCAAGCATGCTAAAGAATTCGAAGTTCATGTAATTGAAAGAAATTCTATTGTTGGAGGTCAAGCAAGAAGTGAAGGTAAACCAAACACGGGTGTTGATGGCAGAAAAGATGCTCCTGGTGAATATTGTTGGCGAGCTTATGGACCTGGATACAATAATTTGCGTCAAGTATTAAAAGAAATTCCAGTTGATGATATAGAAGGCGTTGATAATGTACATGATCTTTTGTTAGATCTTAATGATTTTGTTTATACACGTGACAACGGAGAAGTACTTACTATTAATACTGCCAGTGGATCGGAAAATAAACTTAGTTCAACTAAACAATTATTGAAACGAACATCATGGAGCGACTTTTATAAAACTCTTGATACCTTCGTTTATAGCGCAATGTCTTGTGATGAGCGCAATCAATCGCATGACGATATCACATGGAAAGATATGATGAAAAATCTTAGTGTAGAAATGAAGAAATTCGCCATTAATCCTATTGGAATTTATTATGGTCTTGATATTGATAAAACCAATGCTTCTGCCGTTCTGGATACTATGGGAGATATTGCAACTTTTGTTGGTGGCAATACATTCTCATTCAGTGTCATGACAGGACCAACAAATGAAATGTGGTTGGATCGCCATAAAGCATTCCTTGAAAGTAAGGGTGTCAAATTCCATATGTCAAAAAATATCACTCATGTTGCATATGATTCAGAATCAAACAAGATTGTTGATGTTGTTCTTGATGATTCAGAAACAATTAAAGGAATTGATTATGCTATTTGTAGTCTTCCAACAGAATCTGCTGCCAAACTCCTACGTGATACACCATGTGGAACTAAATTAGGTATGTTAGCACCTCTTGGAAAACAAATCCAAACCAGTATCGCATTTCATTTAGATGATCTTGTTCTCTTTCCTAATCCCAGTACAGTATACATGGTCGATTCTCCATGGGTACTTATGATTCTGCCACAAGGTCATCTTTGGAAAAATGTTAATATGGCTGATTATGGTGATGGAAATATCAAGGATTACTGGGCTGTTGGTGTCGGAAATGTTAATGTGCCTGGATTAAATGGCAAAACATTTTTGGAATGCACGCGCGAAGAAGCTATTAAAGAAGTTTGGGATCAATGTTTGAATTCCAAGGCACTTGAATGTGGTGCAAAAACAGAATCAGGCAAACCACTTACTGAAGTAAAAGTATTAGATACCTACTTATGGAATAGTTTTGAACGTAATCCTGTTTCTGGATTAATGGATACTTACGAACCAAAATTCAGTAATAATGTTGGTACACTTGCTACTCGACCACATACCCGAACGGAAATAGACAATATGTTCTTTGCCACTGCGTATACTCATCATTCTGGTCATATATTCAATATGGAAGGAGCGTGTGAAGCTGCAAATAATGCAGTTAATGAAGTCTTTTCGGCAGAAGATCTTGATTACATTAATACTAAGAAAGATAAACGTCGATTTTTAGGTGCTGTATTTTGTCCATTTAGACAAGTCGATAAAGCTTTCTTTAAACTTGGATTACCTCAATTAAGTAAATTTACTTGTGGATCACTTCCATTGCTAGGTCTCTCACTTGGTGGACTAGCTTGGGGTATTTTAAATGTATTGTAAATAGAAGTGCTCAAAAAAATGATTATTGTTAAGAAATATATCAAACATAATGAATACTCAATTTGTCAAACTCTTTCATGAAAATATCCCTGCCAATGCTGGCAGAATCATAGTTCCTGATGATTCTTGTCAAAAAGATTTAATTGAATCAGGAATCACAAAGAAACGATTTGAAAATGACAAAGAAGCTATTTCAGCAGTATGGTTAAGAACAACAGGAACCATCTTTGATTTAACAGACGGTATTAGAAACATTGTATCATCTCCTGATTTGTTTGACGGAACAATTCTTGCAATGGAGTTCAAGGGAAGATATAATAAGAAAATTGATATAACTTCTATATATGATCGCATTAATATGCCAAAAAAGAGACATTTAAAATTATATCATGGAAATAAAATCACAGGTCTTACAATCGAAGGTACTGAATTCTGGATTTATAAATTGAGGCGTGAAAATAATAAAAAACAAAAAATAGTTCAATCAACAAGTGACGCTGGACTTATCGAACCAGAACTCGTTACAAGACTGAAAGCGCTTGAAAATAAATTGAAAGGCGTATTTGATGCTATTGAAGCATCGTGGGACTAAATGGTCTCAATTTTTTATTTACTGCTGAAAGAATTTCAACTGTTCCAATAAATTCATATCTATTCATCATGATAAAGAAGATTCCTACTTCAGTCAAGTAACTTCCAAGAATTACTGCAAACACAGCATAATCAGTTCCAGTAATTATATTATCGTCCCAGGATTTCCAGAAAGTAATACCGAACGCCAAGAGTCCTCCTAGTACAAGCGGACCTATTTTCTTCAATAAGAAATCCCAATTTTTTGTGTCTCTCGCTTTACTTTCAAGTTTAATGTTTGGTGACTCCTCGGCGATTTCCTTTTCTAATTGTGCCTCTATTTTCTTAAGTTGATATTCTGGCATCTGTTTTGCCATGATTCCACTAATACGATAGACTTTATCATCAATAATCTTAAAGACGAATTCAGACACAATTTCATAAAAGAATACTGTTTGAATGATAGCAAAAACAAGAAAATTCCAAAAAACTTTTGATAACCCAAGAAGTTCCATCTTTTATTTTACTGGTGAAAAAATTGATTGTTTATCAAATAAAAAGAATAAATAATCAATTATGGAAGACTTCACTGTTGTTGAAACTATTTCAAATGAAGAAGAAAATAAGTACATCCAATACATTCTACAACATATTCACAAAAATAGATTTGAACCATTTTGGATTATGCACATTGTTTGGTGGAAACTTCCGAACATTGATATTATTCCAAAAAATGAAGACGGATTTAATTGGAGTAATATGTTTCTCGAATTAAATGATGCTCTTGAAGCATATACGGGACCTCACAAATTCATTGTCAAGTATTATAAAGATTCACAATTCTATGTCATTGTATTACCAAAAACATATAATTACAACTGTGTTTTTGATGAAGTTTATTATATTGAAAACGTTCGTTATGGAACAAATAGTAATATCTATTTCAATGATATGAGAACACATCCGAGTTACAAATTATATGGATTTGATAACTAAATTTTTCCTTTTTTTCCACTAGTAAAATAAAGATGAATCCCATTTTTGGAAAAGAAGTATTTGGAATTCTTTTAACTGCATTCTTTCTAACTGTATTTGAAATAGGCTTCTTTGTTTGGCAAGTAGCACCTACTATTGGTCATAATGTTAAAGGTCTAATTAATTTGTTTGCCAAAGCAATAGCAAAAAATAATCCTGATTTGATTCAAGTACCACCAACTATTTTAACCGCATTGGAAACAGAAGAAACAGACTTAATGCAAAGATTAAATCAAAGTATTATTTTTGATGCAGGTTGGGTAGCTGTGTCTTTGTTGATGTTTCTTGGCATATTTGGATATTCGCTGAAAGGTACTGGTGTAGCACCAATGGACAAAGGATCATTTCTTTTCTTAATTGGTTCTCTTATTCTCTTTATTGCTTTCCAAGTATATTTCTTCTTCGAAGTCAGTATGGCTTATGGTTATCCAGGAAATGAAGAAGCTGTTTTCGCGGCGAAAAAGGCTATGTTAATGGCGGTTAAAGATGCACAAAAAATTAAATAACTATATTATAAATGGGTAATCAAGAAAGTTATTCCAAAGTTTGGGAACGAACCACTAAACGCAATAATGATATTGTCAGTAATCCAGAACATCGCACTAGATATCTTCCTCCATTGCCTGGTGCACAATCTCAGTGGCGAAGAGTTGGTGTTGCTGCTAAGTACAATGCTCAACAGAATATGTTAACCAGTGGATTCCGCTTTGTTCTTGAAGAACAGATGTACAATAATGGATATCGTTACAGAATTCAAGATAATGAAGAAATTGCACCAATTCGTTTGGGATGGCATCAAGTCAAAGTCCGCGATGAACAAGTTCTAAAAGTTCATAATTTCCCAACTGGAGACAGTCAGAAATCAACAGAATTCAGAAGATCACCAAGATTCTTTCGTATAAAACTGGATTTACACACTAATTTTGACGCTAACTACAAACCTGTTAATATTTTTGGAGATTCCCCAATGAATGATTCTAGATATAGAAGTTCTAATGTCAGTATGCCAGTGAGAAAACAGGTTTAATTATTCTAAGGTATTATTCCAAGTATCACCTGCTATTTCTGATTTTTCGTATTCTGGTATATCTTCAATCTTTTCTCCTCTCAATTCGTTTAATTTATTAATAAACTTGTTTAATGGAAGTTCCATACTTATATCATTAATATCTATTTCAGTTATATAATTATTATTGAACCACTTAGTTGATAACATATTATTAAATTTTTCAATTGTCATATGTCCCTTAGTGAATCCAACTATACTAACAAGATATAGCAAATTAATAGCGTATTCATTTGTATATGTTTCATTTATTTTTTTAGATACAGTTTTGATTAGTGAATTATTAACATTTATTCTATAATCAATGCCTGTAACCTCAAATATTTTAAGAATAGTATGGTCCTGAAGTACAAAAGGTTTATTATATTTGATCAATACTTTCTTAATTTGATCATCAAAGTTAGTGTATCTAATAGGATTTTTGGAGAATATTCCAATAAGTCTTAATTCATAACGGCTAAAGTTGTATTGTATGTAACCATATGTTATTTCTCCATTACTTTTATAAATAATCAATGGGAATAAGAAATTTTGTGTATAATTTACTCTAGGTTGACAATGTTTCATCATTGAATCTAAGTAACTTGGAGAGTCAAGTTTATTTGTTTGTTCAGTCCATCTAAAATAATATTTTGTAAGTATATCGAATGATGTATCTGTATTTTGATAATAATCTAAGTAATTACATGTAAGTATACCAGGTCCAAAAAGTACAGTTAAGAATATCCACATTGAACTTCTTTTAATAATATTATCGATAGAGTTTTCTGAGGTGGATTCAGTAGAACTCTGTGATGATTCACTTTTAGCACCGTAATTTTCCCATATTTCTGGATCATCAATATTACCTTCTACAGCACCATTTATTTGAAGAATATTTGCTATATCACTTTCATTATTTAATAAAGCAATATCTAATGGTGTTTTTCCATTGCTATTTTTTTCATTAATTTTTCCTTTTAATTGAGGAACACTCAACAATAATAATTCTAATGCTTGTGGACTATTAATATGATGTAATATATTTCCTCCAACATTATCGTCCCAATTAACTAATTCTTGTTGTTTTTTGCTCAATTCAGAAGCTATACTTGTTGGTACAACAATACTTGTTGGTGTGACAGCTTTACCTTTGTTAACGTTCTTTAAACTAGTAATAATTCCATTTAATTTGGCTATAGCTGAATCAATATCTTCGATCGCCCCACCACCAAATTGTTGGAAATAAGTAAAGTGTTTTTTGGACATTTATTTTAAGGAATGAAAAAAATTATGAAACTGTGATTTTCAGTTTCTCATTCTTCTTTTGAATATTGCCTTCGCGTTTAATATTATTACCATGTCCAACAACAGTATTGCGTGTACCAGTGATATTATTACAATTTCCACTAATCATATTGTTATTACCTACGATTGTACAGTAATTTCCAATAATTGTACAATTATTCGCACGAATAACATTGTTATTTCCAGTAATTTTAGTATTTTTCATACCATACAATTCGCCTTTGTGACACTTGATTTCCTTCATTTTATTCAACAATATAAAGAATTTATTCAGTTTTTTATTGGATATTGTCAAAGAAACTTCTATCCAGTGGATCTGTCTCTTTTGTCCAAGGTCCTGTTAAACCTATTCTAATTCCTGGTGGATAAGCCACATCAATTCTTCTACTTGCACGAGGACCACAACAAACTCCTTCCATAGATTTCCAAACAATCGTAACGATTAACCCGACTAAAGCACCAATAAGAAAAATAGCACCACATAAAATATTATCACCCATTCTATATTAATAAACCTACAAAAGAATATCATTCTCCGAATACTTTTTTAGTTCCTCCCATGTATTTGTATCCATAACCTTCGTCAATCATAAATTGATTAATATTTCTGCCATCAATATAAATAGTACCAAGTAATCTACCATATTTATCAAATTCATGACATTCTAAATCAATTAACTCATCTAAAATCTCATCTGCTAAAACTTTTTTTGCTTTCAAACCTTCCTTTTTTTCTTCTTTGTTCCTGGTTCTAATTTCGGGACTATCATAACCCATCATTCTTATTTTAAACTGTTGATATTTGTGATTAAATTTGAATATAACAGTTATTGTGTCACCATCATAAACATCAATACATTTTGCAACATAACGATTGCCTTCTAAAGAAAATAATTCAGTATCTTCCTTTTCTAATTTTATGAGTCGCCAGTATCGCAATTCACGCCATTTTCGTTTTAAGTAATCCATCCTTTAATTAAAAAAAGAAATTATCTTTACTTTCTAGTTAAGACGGAAAGTCCAATTCCAATAAGACTTGCATTAATAATGTAATGACTTCTCGTATCAATTACTCCATTTTTTTGTTCATAAGTTGATTTAATTGAACTAATGCCAGCGGCAACAATCAATCCAGCACTAACTTTAATGAGAATAGTAGAAAGCTCCATTTTAAGTTGTAATTTATTTAAAATCATTAATCAATTTTTTTGAAAGTACTAAAGACTTCCTATATACGCATAATTCTTATATTGGTACTACACCAGATATGTAAATGAATTGACAAAAGCCATGATACATGTACCTCTTAATTTAACCAGGGATGTTGAAGCATTTGTTCTGGTGTTGCTCGCTTTTCAACATCATACTCTAACATTGGTAATAAAAAGCTCTCAACAGCATCAGCATCTTCTTCAGAGAAATTATATTCTCGTTGAAGAATCTTGCTGATATTTGTATCCTTAAGAAAACTAGGTTTATTTCTAATATTACCAGCGCGATGGAAGTAATCTCTACTAACTTCACCACGTCTTTGAACGTATTTTGGAACATTTCCGAGTGTATTTGTCATTAACCAAAGATGCATTTGATCAACGAGATACTCGTCTTCTTCATCGTCGTCGCTGTCGTCTTCACTATCGCTATCATCACCACTTTCGTCGTCACTTTCGCTATCACCACTTTCATCCATATCGCCAATTTCTATTTCATCAACATATGAATGTGGATCAAATAAGTAATCATCAGTTAATAATTCAAAAACAATACATGCCAATGCCCAAATATCAGTACCACAATCATAATCAGCATCAATGATTCCTTCTAAACTTCTATATTCAGTAGTACCAATATTATTAGTGAAATGTTTGTGCGTCCAACATCCACTCCCTAAATCACCAATTTTTATTGTAACACTCGAATCTTCAACTTTGACAAGAATATTTTCAGGTTTTAAATCTGTATGAATAACCTCATTATTTCTCAGAAATTGCAGTCCTTGTAGTGTTTGCTTAGCGATCTCCTTTACAAGTGGAATAGGCATACCATGTTTATACTTTTCTAATAGATCAAGAAGATTAAGATCCATTTTATCCAAAACCATACAAATGTGTTTCCCTGTCTTACTTTCGTGTTCGAAATGATCAAGTAATCGCACAACATTTGGTGACCATTCCTCATCAGTATTCATACTGTCAAAAATTTCAATCTCATCTTTTGCAGAATCAGTATATTCCTTTTTGCTTTTTTGCACCTTTAGTGCATAAGATTTGTTATCATCACACAAAACTTCCCAGCAATTACTAAATCTTCCATGACCTAGTTTCTTTACAGCTTTATATTTTTGATTAAATATATTACCAGCTTTTATTGGACAATAACCCCCTTTTTTCGGAGTTGACATATTTACAATATTGGTTTAAAAAAAATGAGTCTTAAGATACACACACTTTAAATTACATAATCAATTTTATGTCCAGTATTTAATATTTCCACTAACATCTACTAAAGAAATATTTCCATTTAGTGTATCGTCAGGATTACCGCCAGTTGCATTCCTGAAAATTCTTACAACAACAAGTTCATGAGGAAGAAGAGTATTAATTGGAATACTAAACATTGTATTGAACATAATACCACTACTATTAGAAGGTACTGTAATAGTATTTGAAAATACAGTAGATGGTAAACTACTATTATTAATATTATCACCCATTTTTGCTTTAGCAGCTTCTACTTCGAGTTCAACATCACCAGCGTTGTTGGTAAGTGGTATCCATGATACATAAAATAATAGTGGGCATGCAGTACAAGTTCCGCAGGGAATTCTAATAGTACCTCCAATGGCATCTATAACATTATTTGCCAATACATTAGCTACGGAATTTATTTGCAATGAAGGAGTAAAATCAATATCAGTATTACTAGGAACTTGTGAATTGATTGTTTCCAGTAGTTTTCGATGAAATACAAGTTCTCTAACAACTCGAGCAAAGCCGAAATATTGTTGGCGACCATCATTCCCAATTAATGTATAACTCGGCGAAAGAGTGAATGTGGTTACTTCTGGAATAATAAGAATATTGTTAGTCAAAATTATTCTAACCCAATATTTATTATTTCCATTCAAAACTAATTTCTGCCAAGAAGAAGTCATTAATGAATCGAATCTCATATTTTCTTCTGTACCAGAAGCCCTTTCAAATGGTGTATCAGCGTATTGATCCATCGGTTGGACTGATTCAGAAACCATTACATTAAACTGAGTCCATGTTGCTCCATTCCAATATTGCCATTGACTATCTTGAGATAAATCACTTGTAGCGATATTGGGAATATATGCAACACCATGAAATACCTGATCAGCACCAATATAAAGAGCATTGTTAGTTGTGTTTCCTTGAAGAATAGCAAATTGTTGTGGACTTTGTGCAGGATTAGAAGGTCCAACTGCTAAAGTTGTAAGATCTAACCAAGTACCACTAATTCCGTTACTGTTACTTTGAACAATCATACTTTCTGTATATTGTCCACCTTCACCAACAGACAAACTGCTTGGTTTATTAAGAGTACCAATAACACTACTGGTTCCGCCGAACTCTGTTGTACCAACAGTGACAGCTTGGGAACCTCCTCCAGGTCCCTGTATTAATGGAGTTTGAACAAAACGTGAAGCCAAAACTACGTTTCCATATAAAGTTGTATTATCTCTTGCAGTAGGGATATTAGCCATATATCATATGATCAGAAAAAAAGAAAAATAAACCCAAATAGGAAACTTATTTTTTGTTGAAGGAAAACAATGACATGCGAAGTTAATAAGACAAAGAAAAAAGACTCAGTTATCGTCTTCTTTTCTTGTTCTGTCTCTTATTATTATTATTAATGTTACGCTCGCGCCATTGTTTTCCTTCAACAAAGAATCCCAGTTGATCATAGCTGTGAGCAAACTGACAATCATCCTTGATCAAAACACCATTTTCGTCATAAAATGTCCAACCACAATCCTTTGGTGTACGATTGCACATCATAGTTTTGTAGTCTTGATTCTTAGAACCAAAATCAATGTGTGATAATTCCGGATACTTTTCGACAATTTGATCTCTAGTATAAGGACCAAACTTGATATTTCTGTTAATTAAAGATGGCTTACTAATTTCATTCCACAATGCAGGAATATCATTGTCCAATCTGTTAGTTAAATGATCAAATCTGGTGTTTAAAACACTCAACATGTTTTTCAAATCTGCATTTTCGATTTTCAACATTTCAACTTCATTTTGCAATTGTTCATGTGCTTTCTTTAATGTATCATGTTTTTCTGCTAAAAGCTCATTATTCGGAATATGAGAAGTCTCTGAAGGCAAAGGGATCTCGAAGTATCGTTGAAAGCTTTGGTTGGAATCCATTTATACTCTATAATTAAAAATATAATCAGTTTTTATAGCAAGACTGGAGACGTAAAAACTGAATAAAACAAGCCTGTTAAAAAGTGATAATAACACACTAAATGATGTCAGAACTCAATATTCCTGTGTTTGTGGCTAATGTCGAAGAATGGGTTGAGACCAGTTTCAAAGATAATTTAAACACCAAACAGAAGAAGTATATGTATGATTCATTCAGTAGTTTTCAAGCTCAATTATGGGCTGTGATGCCTAACCCTTTAGTGAAGCCTCATCGAAAGGGAGTTGTTCCCGAACCGAAGATTAATACCAGTAATGAAAGTCTTCTTGCCAAATCCATGGTTGATTTTCTACTCGACCTTCTCTTGGATATTCAACGTTTTGCCAGACAGGTAAGACGTGGTGATCACAAGTTCAAAGAAGGAGATACTACTAGCCAGTACTCACGAAGAAAAATTGCTATGGAAACTTTAGAACGCGATCTTCAGAGCCGCATCAACGCTATGATCCGTTTGATGTCAAAAAGGCTCCCTAGAAAATGAGTCTCAAGCTTCAAGGTCCTTCGGGACCACCTTTTTTTGTTTTAAGGAAGAGAGGTCCTGAAGGACCTTGAAACAAAAAAATTTGACCCCCGGAGGGGTGCGATACTCATTAGTAGGACTGATAAAGGTCTATTAAACTCGCTGCGCAGAGAAGATCTGTCTCAATAATGATACCTGTCTTGCTTGCAAGAGATACTCGCAAGGCAAGTTCGATTAAATGAGGCTCAGATACATCAATCACTTTGATAATACCAGACGGCTTAAGAACACTAAACTTCATATCGGCTTTGTGATTTATGGATCCTATGTCTAGACCTATTTTATTCAATTTCTCTTGGAACAAAATACCCTTTTTGAAAAGTACCATAATCAGTAATAATCTGTTTTCTCGCCAATGCCATACGAGGACCATACGTAGCGACAGCATTCCATTCAATATCAACCTCAAATTCATTGGTGTCTTCTTCAAATTCTATCTCTAAATGGACTCTAAAATTAGGTATGCAGTAGGTAGGGATATCTATATCAATCCTGTTTGAGTCACTTTCCCTGACTTTTTGTTCAGCTACAAATATTTCAATCTTCTTGACAGGAGTTTCGCTTATCACATTTATAGCTGTCAAAAAATCACCATATCGTGGTATATCAAAACTAGCTTTTTTTGGTGATATCCACTTCTTTTTATCACTCCATACATCTTTTTTCCACCCTCTTGATCGAGTTTTTTTAAGGTCTGTATCCATATTTTTATATAATCCCATCACAATACATTCATCTGGTTCAACATCAATTACGTCAAGGCTACTAATTAAGTCTCTTAAAATGACTTTTTCAGGATAAGGAGAAAGTACTTTTTGAATATTTTTCTCACACTGTTCTTTATAAGCCTTTTCTCCATGTTTTTTAATGTATTCGCAAGTTGAACAAGGCTCTATTTTAAAGCTCATTTATTATACTAGTTTATTAAAAATGTCGTTTGTCAGACTCACCTGTCCTGAAAAATTTATGGAAATACCATTTAATAACAATAAATTCGAGATACTCTTAATCGCTGCTTGTGGACCTCGAGGATATTGTTATAGTATTTACGAGTCTTATCCGCGAGTCCATAAGGTTAAAGAAATTGGTAAATCAACAGGTAATTATTCGTTTCCAGAGAAATTTGATGATATTGAAGATATCGTTTCGCATATTGATGCATTTAAAAATATAATTATTTTTGGAATTCGTATCAGGAATCAAAAAGAAGAAAATAAGTACAAAAAATATGGATTTATTGATCATTTGTCAAATCACATTTAAACACCAGTATCAAACTCCAAAACCAATCCATACAAATTAGGAGGACTACCACCTGCAGTTCTACGAACACGAACATCAATTCGCTCACTGGAATCACCAGGCAAATTACCATTTGTCAGACTTAAGGTTCCGAAACCACTTGCTGCAGATTCAGTTACAGTGTCACTAAGAACTCCGTTAATGAAAACATCAATAATAATTGTTCCACCACCAGAAATACCATCCCATTCATAACTTACAACACCATTTTGATAATTTAATCCTGTGGTTGGACCGTATCGACTTCTAATCCATGGGAAATAAGCAATTGTGACGTTAGTTACTTTATTAATACGAATTTGTTGTTGAATAAGATCATATGCAACTCTTTGATTACCTGGACCTAAGGGACCTATAAGAGAATTAATTGCACCAACAATGTTTTGTGGTAAACTACCATCAAGATCAGTTTGATTAGCAGCTGTACTATTAAATGGAATAGCAGCAGCAGTACCAAGAGCATCGAATGTAATAGTTCCTTGTGTACCAGCACTAGGTCCTGCAGCAATAACCACGTCTCCACCATTAGTACCACCTTGTCCAGCAGTTAATTCAAGATTTCCACCAGTTGTGGCACCTTGTCCAGAAGTTAAACTAATACTTCCACCAGATGCTCCACCAGTTGTACCGGCATCAATAGTAACATTTCCAGCAGTTCCAGAAACAGATGGTCCAGCATTAATATCAACATTTCCTCCTTGAGCAGTTCCAGTTCCAGCACCACCATTTAAGAATAAACAACCAGCAGTTCCTCCAGCGGCAGTTGCATTACCACCAGTAAGATCTACACAACCACCACTACCGGTAGCAGTAGAACCTCCAACAAGTGAAACATTTCCACCAGCACCACTGCTTGGGGCATTACCGCCATCAAGTGTAACAGCTCCACCATCACCAGTACCAACACCAGCAGCAGCATTAAGATCAATAACACCACCATTGGCATTAGTACCAGTACTAACACCAGCATTAAGTGTGATTCCTCCACCATTATTAGTTCCACCAGTATCATCACTACCACCAGTACCAGCATTCAATGTTACATCACCACCAGAAGTAGTTCCTGAACTGTTTCCAGCAGTTCCGATAATTGAACCACCAGCATTATTACCACTTTGAGCATCACCACTTGAAAGTGTAATTCCACCACCAATTCCTCCACTAGCTCCACCATTAGCTGCACTAACTGCAACACTACCACCAGCTCCAGAAGTTCCACCAACTCCAGCACTTACTGTTAAAAGACCACCAGCACCAATACCATCACCACTACCACTACTTAATGTAGCACCACCACCTGCTGCACCAGAACCAGTACCTGCATCACCTGCACCAATTAAAAGTGTACCACCACTTCCACCAGCACCTGTTCCACCAGTTCCAGCACTAATAGTTGTGTTACCTCCACTATTAGTGTCAGCACTATCACCTGCGCTCAAACTTAATGCACCACCACTTCCGGCAGCACTAACATCACCAGCACTAATAGTAACAGCCCCACCACTTCCATCAGTTGCAGTACCAGCAGTAATATTAACAGCCCCAGCGTTTCCACTTGTACCTCCACCATCTCCAGAAGTAAGTGTTAAACTACCACCAGCACCAGTTCCAGTTATAGTTCCAGCATCACCAGCATTAACAACAACAGCACCACCACTACCAGATCCACTGTTGGTAACACTACCCGCCTCAATTGTTACTGCTCCAGAACTTCCATTTGTTCCACCACCAATACCAGAAGTGATCTCAACAGCACCACCGGATCCATCAGTTGCACCACCGGATCCTGCATCAATATTGATAGCACCACCACTACCAGTTGTATTACCTGCACCAGCACTGACATTAATGTCTACACCGGGATTTGTAGCAGCAGGACCAGCATCTGAAGTAATACCACTACCAGTTTGAATGTTAATTGGTGTAGAACCAGTATCATTACCATTATTCAAAACAGAAGATAAATTCTGATTTGATTGAGAGAACTGTGACCATGCAAGTGCATCTGTACCAACAATAGCTGGATCATTAACTTGGATAAATCCAGAACCACCAAATGTATCACCAGATTGAACAAGTGTAAATGCATCATTAGCATCGTCTGTATTAACAAGATCAACACGTGTCAAGATCCAGTTTGTTGCACCTCCTCCACCATCGTTTGTGACTTCATACAAACCATTAGCATTATCAGATGGGGGACTTCCTGCACCTACATTTTTAACCAGAATTCTTGTGCCATTAACAATACCTCCACTAAGTCCAGTATCAAATGCAGGATCTCCATTAATATCTTCTGCTAAATTGGAAGTAATAGTTCCTGCACCATTGTTATAAACTGCATCAGCTGTTGGATCTGCGATAGTAGCAATATCAACTGGAGGTAATACATTAATACCAGTAGCAAGTTGTTCCGCAGCACCACGAGTAATATAATCGGAAGCATTGGGAAAACCAGCAAGTGTTGTAGGACCGTCACGAATATTGTTTCCATTCATATCGATCTCTCCATCGTAAACTGAATTAGCACCGACATAAATACCACCATCAATTTGAACTGCACCAGTTCCAGCACCAGTACTAGCAGTAGTATTTTGTACATCAAGTGTACTAGTAGTACTTAATGTAACATCATTACCAGCACTTACAGAAAGATCATCATTAATCTGAATTGTTGTTGTGTTTGATGCTGCGATCTCATCAGTATTAATTCCATCAGGGAAAAAATAGGACATTTATTTAATGTAATAAAAAAAAGAAATTTCTTTTGTAAGATAAATATGGACTTTTTCTTATTCGGTATCATTTTACTTATTGTTTTCGTTGAAAGTAGTTCATTAGTTTGTCTTAAAAAGTATGGGAAAGGAGAATCTAAATGGTTTTTGTTAATTGGGCTTATTGGTTACTTAATTGTTGCTTTGTTACTTTTGAAATTAACGCTTATTAATGATATTGGACTAGTTAATTCATTATGGAGTGTTATTAGTGTTTTATCAGTTATTGTTGCTGGAAAAGTATTCTTTGATGAAAAATTAGATGGAAAAGACATAGCAGCTATAAGTGTTGCGACAATATCAATAATTGCATTACAAATAAATCATTCTTCGGTATAAATACAATAGTTTTTTTATCGATAAATTACAAATGGATTCTACAGAAACTTCATTAATTATTGTTTTTATTATTTTGAGTTTAATAATTGCATTATTACCAAAAAAGGAATCTTAACCACTTTAATAAAAAAATTGATTAAATCATCTTTATTACTTACAAAATTTAAATGAACGTTGTAGGAAATATTAAACCTTGTGAACTTAATTATGATGAAATTGATTATTTAATCATTACCATAAAGGATGGTATTTCTAATGAAGAAATTGAAAGTATTATCAAAGAAGGATATAAAATAGGCATTCAAACAATTCATTTACCAACACAAAAAGCATTGATTCAATTCATATGTTCTCCTGAAGAGTTTGAAAAAAATATTTTATCCAAACATAATAATCAAAATGCCAAAGAAATTTATGATTATTATGCAAATAAAAAACTTCATTCCATAAGAGAATAAATAAACTAATTTTTTTATTGTTGAAAACTAATTGCAGTACCAAACAATTGTGGAGGAACAGGTCCTAATCCATCATTTTGCCCTCGTAAAATAAGTTTCGTATCCGCTACCGGTAAAGAGATATTAAATGTATAAGCACCTGTACCTGCAGTTGTCAATGTACCGATTACTGCAGCTGCTGTATTGTCAAAAACGTCTAAAGTAAGTTCTTGATCACCAATTTCAGCATAAAATGTGACACGTCCATCAGTTAGTGTGTTATACTGTGATTGATCCCATGCTAAATAAGCTAAGTTAACTAAAGTGGATTTATCAAGTACAATCTCAATTGCTGTTACACTAAAGGCAATCCTGCCACTTGTTCCTGCACCTCCAGTATTAGTGATTAAAATAGAATCCGGATTTTCTGTAATATTAATACCTACACCAGCTTCTAATGTACGGAATTCAAGTATAGTACCAACTTTTTGTTTATAAACTTCATTAAATCCACCGACGTTAGCAGCGTCAGTTACATCTCCTCCACCTCCTCCACCTGAACCATCATCCTGAACGAATTTAACTGGATCGACATTCAAAACAAGAAAAGGATCTTTATCATTAAACCAAAGCGTACATTCAAGTGTATCACCTTCGCTCACTAAAACTTTACTACTTCTTATATTAGGTTGAAAATCAACAGTTCGTGCCAGAACACTAGGACCGCTATTATCTAAAACTTGATACACTCCATTTTCAACTGGATTTGCTTGTTGTTGAAGCAAGACACGATCTAATATATTAAGTGCAACACCATCAATAACAATTGCACCTGGAACTGTTAAAATACCTAAATTGAATATACCCACAATATCTCCAGTAGCTGCGGCACGAACATTAAGAAGTTCGACAATGATATCGTCTGTTAATGCTTCAATAGTAGATCCAACACCAAATATATTTTTTGTTGTGCGTTGTATATAAGGATTTGCACCAAATATACTAACTGAATTACTTCCCATTCTTTATTTATGAAGGTAAAAAAGAAGACTGTAATTAATTACTCTTATATCTTTTTGGAATAAAAAATAATACTGATTTGTTTTTAAATTGAACTTCCTACTTCGAGACTGAAACACCATGGTAACCCTCTTGTATTATACAATCTCCGAATATCATTTGTTCTTAATTGAACAGTAAATTTTCTAGCACGACGTCCGGTTGTTCCAAGAAGATATGAGAAATTATAATCATTCTGGAAAAATGTATACGTATTTCGTGGTGCAGACAATGGAATTCTGTAAAATGTATCTCGTCCTCCTTGACTCTTGCTCTCAACCATAGGATATGAATCATGTGCATTGCTACTAAGATACAAGAAAACAGCTTTTTCGCCAGTTAAATTAATCTTATTAGGACTCAAAATCTCACCAATTGGTCCTCCAACACTAGTGTAGTTTGCAATATTGAATCCGAGAATTTGACGTGCACTTTGATTTAAAACAATTTCTTGTTCACTATCACCAGATGCTTGGCGAATTGAGTCGGCAAACTGTGCTGGTGGTGCAAACTTGAATTCATAAGGAAGTACTCCACCAGTGCCTTGAATTCTGAGTTGTCCATTAACAATACTGAAAGTATATACATTTGTAGTTGCAAGAGGAGTCACTAGATTAGTTAATTCCGTAATTAGTTTATTAGCATCATAGTCACCAACAGGAAGTTGAAGAGGATAGTCTGTTCCATTGTCTGTCAAGACAAATCCATTATTAAATTCATGGACATTAAAGTCACTAACAGGTATTTGTGCATCCAGAAGTTTGATATACAGAACATTTTTTAATTCATTGAACAATACAATTTGGAAATCACTCGCATCCGGATATCTAACAGGGTCTCTTTGATCGCTATCAATACTAATAAAATGTTTGGTATGTGGTGTATCGCGAAAACGGAAATTTTCAGACATTTCTTTATTTTATATGTAATATAAGAATATAACCGTCATGGACACAAAAACAGTTATTATAACGGTTCCTCATGCTACATGCCCAATGCGTGGCAATAAACATTTTTGTGATAATAGAGCAAAAGAATTTGCAAATCTTCTTCAACAAGCTTTATCGCAACGTGGACTAAAAGTTATATTATTAATTGCAAAAACATCGCGAAAAGAATGTGATATTAATAGACCAGAATGTAGAACCATGTCTTTTCGACCACGTTTAACAAAAATGTATTGTGGACTAAAAGCAGAAAAAAATAAAACTTGGATAATTGATTTACATTCTTATTTTCCAAAAAAGGATAATAATATCGATATAGTAATTCTTGATTTAGAGAATCGTGATAAAATACCTGCGAATGTGAATCAATTAATGAGGAGATTAAAAGAAAATGTGTCTGTAAAATTTTATGAAGGGAAGCTTTCAAATGATATATTAAGAGAATCTAGAGATTGGGGATTTATGAATAGTATATTAATTGACATAAATGAAAAAATTTCGGGAAAAATGTTAAAAAAAACAATAACAACTATTGTTGATGTTATTAAACCTATTGATGATTCTTGTAGCATTATGTAAATAGTTTATTGGTATAAAGGAATATAATAAGGAGTGATTCCATTAATATTAATTTCTAACCAACTATCTGGATCGGTTGGTAAAGATTCTGCTGTACCGGTTCCAGTTAATCCAGGAGTATCAGTAATTGTGGTGTTAATTCTATGAACATCAGTGCTACCATTAGTTCCTAAAGTAACAGCACCATTGATTTGTAAAGTATTATTAGCGAAATCACCATCAATAAGAGGTTCATTTGTACCAGTACCAGTGTTATCAATCATTAAACGATCATTTGTACCATTAGTAACTCCGGCATTTCTTCCAATTAAAAGACAATTTAATCCAGTAGCACTATTTCCAGCACCATTTCCGATATAAATATTAGCAGATTCCGTTGTATTGCCTAATCCAGCATTTTGACCAATAAATATATTGTCTTGTCCAGTTGTATTTCCACTACCAGCACTAGTGCCAACAAATGTATTATCAGAACCAGTATTATTACTAGAACCAGTATCAGTTCCAATAAAGGTGTTATTAGTTCCTGTTGTAAAGAGTCCGACATCAACGCCAATAAATGTGCTATTTGCTGGAGGAATACCAGTATTACGTCCTAAACTTGTTGAGCTGGCAAGAGTTTTAATTGTAGCTCCTTGGAAATTTCCACCATCATCAATTTCTATAGTAGAGTTTTGAATTAGTTTTCCTGTTGTTCCATCAAATCGAGCAATAGCATTATCAGTACTGGCTCCAGGACCAACAACATCTCCAGGTCCTGGATCATCCATCCAAACTGCATTTGTTGCTCCAGTAGCGATAAGAATCTGACCAGCAGTTGGTGCAGCACTAGTACTTACATCAACAGGATTAGCTGAAGAATTAAGAAGATGTGTGGCACCAAGACCAGCACCTTGGATTGGTTGAATTACAATACCGGGAGAAGTAGAACAAAGATTATCAGCAATCAAACATGTACTGGCACGCACTGTGTTTCCAAAGAAAACACCAGTTCCAAAACCTAAAAATGTCGACATTATTATACATTAACAATCGAAAAAAAAGATAGTATAATAACTTAAACATCAAAGAATTCAATCTTTTTATCTATTCCATTAACTTTAACAGTAATATATCCAGCACTCGCTCCTGCTGCTCCCGCAACAGTTGTTCGAAAATCAACAACATCACTTCCTCCAATAGTTCCCAATTGAACATCACCATTTAAAATAACATTTCTTGAAGAGAAATTTCCATCAATAAGTGGTGCATTTGTAGAAGTGTTATCAATCATTAAACGATTACTTGCAAAATTTATAAGTCCAGCATCATGACCAATTAAAACACAACCACTTGCTGATGAAGATTGTCCTGCACGATAACCAAGAAAAGTGTTATCAGATCCAGTTAAATTTAAGAATCCAGCTCTATTACCAAGATAGACATTATTATCACCATCAGAATTTCTATTTCCTGCTCCTTCACCAATAAATGTATTATTATTTCCATCTATATTAAATTCTCCACTTTCATTACCAACAAAAGTATTGTTTTCACCAATTGTAGTAGCTGTTCCTGCGTCAGTACCAATAAATGTATTATCGACTCCAGTAGTTATTGCAACACCGGATCGAGTTCCCAAAAATGTGTTATTAACACCACTTGTAATGGCATTACCAGAACTAGAACCAACAAAGGTATTATCCTGTCCAGCGGTACTTTGTCCAACATTAACACCAATGTTGGTTTCTGTTGCAGTCAATCGAATATCATCATTACTGATACTACCCTCCACAACTAAATTTCCTGTAATTGTAACAGTATCATTAGGTTCGAGTGGAGCAATAAAATCTGTTAGTACTTCAGTACTAGCACGCACTGTGTTGCCGAACAATACACTTGTTCCGAGTCCAAGAAATGTTGCCATTTATAAACTATAAAGTGAAAAAAATGAAAATTTATTTACTATATAAAATATACACTAGTAATGATTTCTGGAGCTTGTTACGTAAGTGATGATTCTGACCCAATTTACGGAAACTTTGATGATAAAACGTTTTCAATAAAGGCAATATTAACGACAGGGTGTTTTAATTATAGAACACTCAGTATCGGGAATTTCAAAAACGTAAATGATGCCAAAAATTGGGCATTAAAATGCAAAAAGGCATGGATTACCACTTTAATAGGACAAAATGCTAATTATAGAAAAAAATTAATCATTCCACAAATTAACATTCTGATTACGCAATGATCCTTATTTAAGAACAAACACAAAATAGAATAACCAGTATTGCTAATACTAATATAATTCCCTTACCTTTCAAAAGACTACCTCCTTTTTGTAATCTTCGTCGAAGTTCATTTATTTGATCTTCAGTCAATTTTGGTGGTTCTTCTTGTCTTGAATAAGCAAATATTCCACCACCGAGTGCTAAAACAATACCAATAGCAATGGCAATGACAATCCAATTTGTGCCTCCACCTTTAGTCTCAGCCTTAGTCAAATTTTTTATTTTAGCAATAAGATCTGCTACAGCCTCAAATGCACACATCTGTTCCGCACTACCAGCTTGTGAAAATTTAAAGTCATAAATATTACTTTCAGTAGCATTAACAACAACATCGCCTCTGATGTTATTAACATTAACATTTCCACATTCTTGAATTTGCTTTTGTTCAAGTAACGTTTTAGCCTCACTAATTGCAACACTCATTTCTGGACTTAGAATTCCTCCACTTTCTGTGATAGCTTCAGTTTCTTGGATTAAGTCAGCTAATTTTTTCTGCAAACCATTAAATACTTGTTGCAAACTTGCAGTACATTCCTGTGTTACGAGAACACCGCGGGCTGTAGTTTTATCAAATGTTAGTTTAATATCACCAGTTATATTTTGACAACTTACATTTCCGCCTATCTGTCTTTGTTCCTGAATAATATCATTAACAACATCACTTTTACTTACACTCAGACTAGGTGATAAAACATTACCCATTTATTTACGTAATGAAAAATAATTTACTGAGTTTTCTTTTTTCGCATTATCAAGAAAACTAAGATAATAGATAAAATAATTATAGTAGCACTTCCACCAATAAGTACATTAGTGCTAATACCGAGTTGATTAGCAGTTTCGTCAAGGAATGTTGGAATTTTGACACCACTGTTGTCATTACCGTTACCATTTGTAGGTCCATTACTGTTACTAGGTCCATTTGTAGGATTTTGTGCTTCTTCTAACTTTTTTTGCACCTCTTCAGCAAATTCAGATCCACATTGTTGTCTAATGGCTTTTAAATCAATATTACTGTCAGTTCCAGTAATAGTAATATTCCCAATGCTACAATTAACAATATCAGGACAATTTAATGTTCTTTGTCTTTTAATTCTATAAGCCTGTGGATTGCCAGCACAACGTACATCAACACATTCTGGTGGTCCAAGAAGTTTAGTTTCTTTATACATATCTTGTGGTAATAAACACCCACATCGTGGATCTTTTTGTCCTTCCTTAGTGGCACAATAATTTCGCACAACAGTATCGCATTCATCATTTTCCCAACACCAATTTGGATGGCATTTTGATTCAGAATCAAGTTTACCAAGACAACAATCAAGTTTATTTTTAGAACTATATACACGTTCATACTTCTTACGATATCTTGGAACCTTCTTAATAAAATCACCAAAGCAATATTTTATACATTCAGTAGGAGCTTTAACAATACCAATTTCTCTAAATCCCGAAGGAGCTTTTTCTTTTTCTATTAAATCATCTCTTTTTGAGTTACAATATACTTTTGAATACTTGATATCAGTTTTGTATGTACGACAAGAATCGATTTTTGAACCAGTTGTATATCCCGAATCACAAATACCCATTTATTATAGTATTCGTTTTTTTATTGGAGTAAAATATAATATGAAATTTGGAACTGCACTTTCTTATGGCATTGCAAGTATTCTTATTGCTGCTGTCACATTTTTTGGAACATATGTTGCAGTAGATATTAACAAAAAAGAAGGTATAAGAACTATTGTTAGTATTGTAATTGTTGGTTTCATTGTGTCTGTACTTTGTGTCGCATGGTTTTTATCAACATTTAAATGCCCAACGTCCACGGAAGGATTTACACCAAATAGTCTCGCTAGTCTAGAATCTTACATCCAAAATACAGAGATTTATAATAAACAACAAATGTACGCTTTCTTGAACGAAATTGGGAATCGTTTCAGTAACCAAGGTAGTCCAGAAGAAAAACCATATGGTGTATTAATTCAAGGATTTTCTTCTTGGCTACAGAAAAATCCGGAACAAGGAAATGATATGTTGAATGCTTTAAGTGATTTAGTTGGTATACCAACAGAAACTGCATCTAATATTGCCAGAGAATATGCAAACCAAACTGGCTTATCGCAAGAAAATACTGGCGTTTTAATCAACATAATTGCATACAACATTGTTAGAACAAGAGTTGAAGCTATTGAAAATTTCACAAATGAAGAAGAGGCTAATCTTATTCAAGTAGTTCAATCAGCTTACCTTGGCGAAAATACGGATCTTTTGAAATTTATGAAAGAAATCGAAAGCCTTTACCAACAAAGTAGTGATCCAGAAGATAAAGAAATAGCCAATCTTTTAGGTCCATTCATCGTTTATCTTACAATGCAACCAACATCTGCCGTCGCCATACGAAATGCATTAAATTACACCAGTGGTAATCCAGAACTTGCTATTACAACAGCTGTTACGCGATTTGCTAATATGGCTAATATCGATACAGCTGAAGCTAACAAATTACGCAATGCTATAATAAATCATATTCTTAAATCTCGTCATGGTGCTATTTCGTTAGAATTTGTTCCTCATGGTGCTGGACCAACCGGATTACGAGAAACATTTAGTACCTCAGAAAAAAATGAGCTTTCGCGTATGGTAAAAACAGCATACATAACAGATAATCGATCTGCTGTTAATTTAATGAGAAAGGTTGGTATTTTCTATCAACAAAATGGTGAAAAGAAAATCGGAAAAGAGATAATTGAAATGGTTAAATGGCTTGAGGCTCATCCAAAAGAACAAACTCTACTTAAACGAGCTCTTACTCTTCCACGCAGTAATCCGGCATTCACATTGAACTCTCTTATTGTTCAATATACTGAATTCAATGACAAATCATTTGAGATTAAACATCAACTTAATGGTGTATTAGTATATGATCTCGTCCAAATGCGTCATGGACCTCGATACTAAAAAAATTGATACATTTGTATACTTTAAAATTATTGCCAATGGATATTAAAGAAGCGGCATTAAATGGACAATACGAACTATTTATATGTCTTGAAAAGAAAGGAATAATTCATTGGGAATCCATCATCATGAATGCGGCTTTGGCTGATAAATGGAATAGCGTTTATTGGTTAATCAAAAGAGCTGAATCAAAAGGACATAAACTCTCGTGGAATGCTATGCTTTACAGTGCTGCATTCAATTGTCATGAATCTTCGATAAAATATTTTATCCAAAAAGGTGGTTTACCAATGTATGGAAGAAGTGGGGCAGCAAGTGGATTGACAAAAGAAGGTATTACAAAAAAGGAAAAAAATAAGTATAAAAGAATACTGAAAATGTTATCAGGTGTCACTACCTAATTTATTTTTTGTGAACTTCAATTCAAAACCAAGTAATATAACACCATTGTTGTATGTATCTGCAACATTATTTCCTTCGCGGAAAAGACGACCAAGAATAATAGCTTGGAAATTGGATAATACAAATGGTGGTAATTCTGTCACTATATGTTCATATCTCGTACCGCTAGCAGCAACAGTAACAGTACTAATATTGCTGTCTGGATAAACAACACCTGGATTAGCTGTGCTTGTTTCGAGACACCAAACGATGTCACCCACGTCATCTGTAGATGGCATCCAATGAATAATTGGAGTAATATTTTTTCCTTCTTGGTATGTTGCATTAGGATGAATATTAAAGAACAATTCATTTATTTCATTTGGTTGGAAAAACCACGAAATGACACCTACACTTGGTGATGCATCAAGTATAAGTCCAGGACCGAATGTACAATCATGTGTTCCGTCATTTTCATTAGGAGAATAGTCAATTAATTCTGTTGCTGTTCCATCATTATTACAATGATAACCAGCCATCAAATCAGTTGTGTCTGTATTGACACTACCTTTTCCATTGTTGTATCTGTCTTCTACTTCATCTGAAGTTAAAGCTTTACTCCAGAAATTAATTTCATCTAATCCACCATTATAACTTTTATTTCCAGAAGTATCTTTATCACAAATATATAAAGGTGATGTTGTATTATTCAGAGTTCCACTAAATGTTCTATCTGTGTTTGGAACACCATTTACATAAATAGTCATTGTTTTATCAAATGAATCCATTACACAAGCAATATGAACTCTTGTATTTCCTAAAATAAGATTTCTATCAGTATTAAGGTTTGATGCACCTCTATGAGACCATTCAAGTCTATCAAATCCTCTTCTCCATTTAATATCAAATGTATTTCTTTTACTAAAGACAAATTGTTGATTTGGACCAGCGTTTGGATTTGGTTTCATCCAGAATTCAAGAGTATAAGAACTACTAAATACCATGCTTGCACTGTTAGGAATTTCTACACGTTGAAATGCGGTAGCATCTGAATACAAACCTAAATCATTAACAACAATACTTCCATCATCAACAACCTTTGTTAAAGTAGGTTTTCTTCCACCAGCATCAGAAGTACCGAAAAGATCGATTTGTTGAATATCAAAGACAGCCGCAGTTCCAAAGAATTTATCACGTGCCTTGATATCATTAATATTGAGTGCCACTTTAGAATCATCCGCAATAATCATTTTTGCTTCATCAATCTTTGTGTTTCCTAAACGAAAAGAAACAACATCAGCCGCAACATTAATATCAGTTGCACAATTAAATGTATTAATATTAGTACCTTCAACTTTAGCACCAGTTCCTGCTAAAATACCAGTGGCACAATTAAAAATTTGACATGAAGATAATTCACTTGTGCAATTGGTTAAATCAAAAGCAGTGCCACAGTCTTCAATAATAGTATCAATAAGTCTTACTACTCCTGTATCTTCAGCCTTTATACCGGTACCACACAATCTTACAAGAACAGTTGTAGTTCCAATTTGTCCAGTATTTCTTGCCAAAGCAAATACATTAAGACCACCAGGACTTCCTGTTGTGACAAGACGCATAAAACTCCCTGGATTTTCGCATAAAACTCCAGTATAACAACTGAAAATTTGACACCATAAAAGTGTTGCATTTCCTGGGGTGTTTCTAACAAATCCACATGCATTTGTAGCTCCACTAACCATAAGTCGATCAATGATAGTAACACCAGGTTGAAATTCTATTACATTCTTATTTGGATCAGTAATAGCTAACACAACATTAGCATTATCAGCAGTGAAATCAACATAACCTGGCCACATCAAAGTGTCATTAATGAGATATGTACCAGGACTACAACGAATTAATACTGAATTTCCTGGAACAGGATTTAAGGATATAGCATGAGCCAAAGCGTCTGGGAAGTTATCAAAAAGTCCACCGCTTTGGGCAATTGTAACAACACGTTCTGGATTTGCGGAACCAAAAAGAACGCCACTTACGTTTCCTTCAAGATTTCCAATAATTTTGTCATCTTTAATTTTAACATCACATATACTAACAGGATTACTTGATCCCCTTGGATAAGATTTAATAACATTTGTATATAGAACTTCTGAAACATAAACAGTGTTGCCGAAAAAAACACTATTTTCTCTTTGAAAAACGTTTGACATCTATATAATTACTGAAGTAAAAAAAGATTAATTACCCTAAGTGTCACTACCTAATTTATTTTTTGTAAATTTCAATTCAAAGCCTAAAACTGCAACACCCTCAGAAAAAGTATCTGCAACATTTGAACCATCACGGAATAGTCTACCTAAAATAATTGCACGAAAATCACTAAGTGTAAATGATGGAAATTCAGTAATTATATGTTCTTTGATTGTTCCATTTGTGCTTATTGTTATTGTATCTATAGTACTATTTCCGTACGATGCACCAGGATTTGCTGCACTTCTTTCTAATCCCCATACTATATTTCCCACATTATTACTTAATGGCATCCAATGAATAATTGGAATAATATCCTTTCCTTCTTGATATGTTGCATTAGGATGAATATTAAAGAACAATTCATTTAATTTGTCTGATTGAAAAACCCATGAAATTAAACCAATGCTTGGTACTGTATTTAATATAAGTCCTGTATCGAATGAACAATCATGTGTACCAGTATTTCCATTACCAGAATAATCAATTAACTCTGTAGATGTTCCAGTATTATTACAATGATAACCCGCCATAAGATTAACAAGATCTGTATTTTCTAATCCGTTTCCACTATTATATCTATTTTTAACTTCTGATGCTGAAAGAGTTTTGCTCCAGAAATTAATTTCATCAAGAGCACCATCGAAATTGTGATTACCTGGATTATTAATATCGAATAAATAAATATCTTCATTATTACTTGTTAACGTACCACTAAATGCTGTAGAATTATTAAATTCACCATTAACATAAATTATCATTTTTTTATTAATACTATCCATTACACATGCAATATGTATTCTTGAACCTTCATAAATACTATTACCATCACTTGTAAGAGTTGTAATTTTTTGATGTTCCCAATAAAGTGTTTCTCTATTTCTTAACCAACTTATTTCAAATGTGTCTTCTTTTGTAATTATATATTGTGTATTTGAACTACCAGAATCAGTGCGCATCCAAAATTCTATTGTATAGTCATTATTAAATACCATACTTGCATCATTTGATATTACAACTTTTTGATCCAATTTTGAATTTGCAACAATTGCCAAATCACTACTTACACCACCACCATTATCTACAACTCTTGATAATGTTGGTTTATTTCCACCAGCATCAGATGTACCAAATAAATCAACTTGTTGAATATCGAAAACAGCAGCTGTACCAAAGAATTTATCTCTTGAAAATGCATCATTAATATTGAGACTAACTTTTGATTCATCCGCGATAATCATTTTGGTTTCATCAATCTTTGTGTTTCCTAAACGAAAATATGTAATATCTGCAGCAACATTGATATCTGTTGTACATCCAAAAGCATTAAAATCAGTACCTTCAATTGAAGAATCAGTTCCTGCCAAAATACCAGTGGTACAATTAAAAACTTGACAAGAAGACATTTCCGAAACACAATTTGATAAATCATACGCTGTTCCACAATCTTCTATAATAGTATCAATCAATCTAACTATACCATTTGCATCAGCTTTTATTGCTGTTACACAATTACGTGCTAAAACAGTTGTAGTTCCAATTTGTCCTGAATTTGTTGCACGTGCGAATACATTAAGACCACCAGGACTTCCGGTTGTGACAAGACGCATAAAACTACCTGAATTTTCACAATGAATGCCAATATCACAATTAAAGACTTGACACCATAAAAGTGTTGCATTACCAGATGTATTTCTAACAAATCCACATGCACTTGTAGCACCTGTTACCATCAATCTATCAATAATACAAGTACCATTCTGGAATTCTATAATATTCTTAGTCGGATCTGTTATAGCAATAATAACATTGGCATTGTCAGCTGTGAAATCAACATAACCTGGCCATGCCAAAGTATCATTAATAACATATGTCCCAGGACTGCACTTTATAATAACTGAATTACCAGAAACAGGGTTCAATGTAATAGCATGAGCTAAAGCGTCTGGGAAGTTATTAAACATACCACCACTTTGTGCAATACTGATAACTCGCTCAGGATTTGCAGAACCATAAAGAACGCCTGTTATATTATTATCTTTGACTGTAACATCACATATATTAACTGTATCACCCGAATATGGTTTAATTAAATTTGTATCAACTTCATTCGAAACTGTAATTGTCATACCCTCTAAAAGGTCGTTACTTATTTCATCTAATCTAAACATTATGTCTTCTATAATATCAATTAAAAAAAAGATTGGTTATAATTTAGTTGTCACTACCTAATTTATTTTTTACATATTTAAGTTCTGCACCAAGTAAAGCTACAGAACCAGGATATGTGTCACTAGCATTAATACTTGCTCTGTATAATCGACCCATAATAATAGATCTATAATCGGTAACAGTAAATGCAGGCAATTGTGTACTAAGATGTTTTAATGCTGTGCCATCGACAGAAGTAACGCCAGTAATTACTTGTGTTACGGGAGTAGCACTACCTGGTTCTGCCACAGTATATTCAAATGCCCACATAACATCACCCAAGTCAGCAGTCTTAGGTGCCCAATGAATAATTGGATAAATGTTTTCCCCATCTTTATAACCAGCATCAGGATGTAAATTAAAGAATAACTCATTATCAAGGTCTGCATTAAAATGATAAGCAAGTACTCCTGTGGTTGCATTTGTTGTAGCATTAACCAAACCTGGTACATAATCAATAGTGCCATTATGAGTACCATCAAGACCATTAGGACCATAATCTTCTGCAGTTGTACCAGAACCTTCATCAAAATGATATCCCATAATAAGATTTGTCGTATCAACATTAACTATTCCATTTCCATTATTATATTGTGTGCTAATTTCAATTTGATTTAATGGTTTGTCCCAGAAATTAATTTCATCCATTTCACCTTCAACTGCATAATACACATTAGGACTCCATCTATTTCCAATAGTCATTGGAAATGCACCATTTGTTGGATTGCCTGTAAATGTACGGTTTGAAACAAGAGTTCCATTAATATAAATGTTTGCTTCCTTAGTTGTATTATCGTATGTTAATGCAATATGTTGACGTTTTCCATTAATAAGCGCACTACTTGGAGTAGAAAAACTACCAAGCCCAGGAATACTGACATACAGAGTACCATTGTATTTATAATGATAAATATCAATAGAATTTCGTCTACTAACATACCAATTATAAGAACTAATACCGCTACTGTACGGAACTGTCCAGAAATCAATACTGAAGTCACCACTGAAATCCATAGCTGCATTATGAGGTATGGTAATACGAGGATTGCTACTTGAAGTAAATTGTAAAGCATTACCAACTGGTGTATTATTTCCATCATCTTGGAAGATTGATAACATAGGTGCTTTAGTTCCAGCAGCTCCTGCACCGAAAAGATCGATTTGTTGAATATTAAACATTGTAGCACCACCGTAATATTTATCACGACCTTCAATATCATTGATATTAAGACTGACTTTGGATTCATCCCCAATAATAAGTTTGTTTTCGTCAATCTTTGTGTTTCCTAAACGACAAAAATCAACATCTGCTGCAACATTAAGATCAGTAGTACAATTAAAAGCATTATATTCAGCACCTTCAACATGAGCATCTGTACCAGCATTAATTCCGAGCGTACAATTAAAAGCATGACATGATGATAATTCACTTCTACAATTAGTAAAATCGAAAGCAGTGCCACATTCTTCCATAATAGTATCAATAATTCTTAATTTACCGGTTCCATCACCTTTAATTCCAACTACGCAATTACGAACGAGAACTGTGCTTGTGGCTATTTCACCTCCATTTGTTGCAGATGCAAATACATTAAGACCACCAGGACTTCCGGTTGTGACAAGACGCATAAAACTTCCTGGGTTTTCAGAGCGAATTCCAGTATCACAACTAAATACTTGACAAAATAGTAGTGTAGCATTACCAGGTGTATTTTTAACAAATCCACATCCAGTGGCTGCACCACTAACCATAAGTCTATCAATGATAGTAACACCAGCTTCGAATTCTATAATATTCTTGGTTGGATTAGTAATAACGAGAATAACATTAGCATTGTCAGCTGTGAAATCAACATAACCTGGCCACATCAAAGTGTCATTAATAAGATACGTACCAGGACTGCACCTAATAATAACTGAATTACCTGCAACTGGGTTTAAGGAAACAGCATAAGCTAAAGCGTCTGGAAAATTATTGAACATACCACCGCTTTGTGCAATACTGATAACGCGCTCAGGATTTGCAGAACCATAAACGATACCTGTTACGTTACCTGTTACGTTACCTGTTACGTTACCTGTTACGTTACCCGTCAAATTTCCAACTACATCACCATTAATATTACCGTTTAAATTACCATTTAAGTCACCTGTTACATTTCCTTGAAGATTTCCAATAATAATATCATCCTTAATTTTAACATCACATATACTAACAGGATTACTCGATCCCCTAGGATAAGATTTAATAAGATTAGTATATAGAACTTCCGAAACATAAACAGTGTTGCCGAAAAAAACACTGTTTTTTCTTTGAAAAACGCTAGACATTTATAAATAATAGTGAGATAAAAATCAGTGACTATTTACATAATCATTGAAGGCTGGTAACTGAAAAACTGTTTGCAACATTTCATCATGTCCAAGAACAAATGGCAATTTTTGTTTATTGTATTTGAGATAACCAGTTTTAACATCGCGTTTCAAGTCTCTCAAAGGAACATGATAAAACTTTTTGATTTCCTCACTAGGTTTAGGAATTCCAGTGGTTGTAGCAACAAATACTGTACGTAAGACATGAGCACGTATATCATTCTCTACTCGATCAATAACAGCCAATGGTGTTAAGTCCTTCAATTTAGTTAAACTAATATTGGTTTCTTCATGTAGTTCCTTTTTAGCTGCCGAAATCAAATTAAGATCGCCACCTTCTTTAGTGATCTTTGGATCACGTGCTCCACTCTTTTCAAAATGACCACCAGGAATTACAGTAACTCCGGCAATGCGTTTTGGTTTGCCATCAATAGGGAACACTTTTTCCCACCATCCCAACAAAACATGCCATTCTCCACCAATTTTGTGCAACAAAACAATATCCACTGTCACAAAAGGACTACGTTGTTCTTGACCCTTCCATTTAGTTGTTAATTTTTTGGCTTTATTCTTTTCCGCTGCTGTGTAATTTGGCTTGTAAACTAGGGATATAGGAGCAACTTTGAGTGTTTTTCCTTTTACCTTTATTGAATCCATTTATATATTTAAAAAAGAAAAATATATCATTTTCATTTACGAAACGGTATTATTTCTGTTTAGTTATGTCATCCAGTTTAATTCCTTTCACTCCAGCAAGATATCTCGCTGACTTCTGATCATTATTTTTTATGCTTCTTTTGGCTCCTTTATTAATCAAGTATTGTAAAATTTGTAACATATGTTGTCTATTTGGTTGTTGCATTGTATAATGTAATACAGTATTACCAAGGAAATCCTGTTTATTAATGAATTCTTTGTCTTTGTCAATGTTATCAAGAATCACTTTAATAATTGAAACAATATTTTTACTATCACGTGTTACAGCAATATGCAAAACCGTTCTACCGAGATTATTTGAGTGTTTAATATCTATTTTATTCTGAGTAATAAGATATCTTATTAAATCGGGATTGTCAGATTCAATAGCATACATTAATACAGAATCACCATCATTATTAACAGCATTAATGTCTGCACCAGAAGACAATAATAATTTAACAATATCAACTCTATTTTTTTGTACAGCTTTCATTAAAGCAGTTTCTCCGTCATTATTTTTATGACCTACATTCAGTTTACGTCTTTGTGCAGTCAGAAGATATTTAATAAGTGGAAGACTACCATTTTCAATAGCATAAAACAATGCATTGTTTCCAAATTGGTCGGTTGTTTCAATATTGGCACCTTGTTTATCAACAAGAAACCTAATAATATTCATATTAGGGTTTTTACTAGCGGCATTTGTAAGTAATGCTGTTTTGTCATTATCATCTTTAAACTCAATTGTCTTGGCAGTTTTTGGATTTTCAAATAACTTTTTAACTATTTGTTCATTACCTTCTATGGCTGCGAGAATTAACGGTGTTTGGTTCTTGTACTTGATATCAGTATTTGCTCCCTTATTAATTAAAATAGATATAACCTCATTTTTTCTTGGATTATCTGATTCAAATGCTCGAATTAGTGGAAATTTTCCGTACATATCCCTTTTTTCTAAAGAATCTAATGCACCAAACGCAAAAAGTAATTCTATAACTTCTGGTGAATCTTTGTAATTAGATTGCGAAGCAACATGAAGTGGGGTATTAAGAAATTTATCTTGTTGTTTTACTATTGAATCACCACATTTATTAAGAATCATTCTTGTAATTTCAAGTGTATTGGGATTTTTGGATTTTAGGATATTTAATAATGGGTTTTCTTTATTTTTGCTTGTTTGACAATGATTATATTCCATATTATCAAGTAAATATTGTATGAAATTAGGTGTTGTGTTATTAAGTGCAGTTGCAACACTTAGAAGCGATTCTCCAGCCTTATCATCAGGAATATGATCAAGTTTAATTCCTGCTTTGATTAGACAATTCAAGAGATCTTTTTTATGTTTCTCACTTATTTCAATGTCACCAACTATATTATATTTAACAGTATGTGCTTTAGCCTTTTGTGTTGGAGTAAAATTAAAAAGATAAAGTCTTTTACAAAAAGAATCAATTAATTCATCTGGATTTCTTGGATTTTTCTTGATACTAGACCATGAAAAATTCATTTATTTATTCCAAGATTATTCTACCTTATCTTTTTTAGTTAATTGATTTACAAGTTTCTTTAATTCAGATTCTACAAAATCAAAATTCTTGTAAACAGATTTTGTAGAATAATTTATCAATGGTACAAAATCTGTTGAAAGATGTGCACAATCAAATCCTACTTTTTCATGATCTCCCCACGTAATGTCGCCATGAATATGTTTAATTTTGGATACATCAATATATTTGTCAATAAAAACGTATCCACAAAGATGTCCCATTGAAACATTGCGTCGAATCAAACATTTATAATTCTTGTAAAAGAATTCTTTTTCATTACCATTTTTGATTAAATCTTGGTAATAATATTCAAATTGAGGACAGTCAATGGTTACTTGGAATTGTTTTGGTATTTTTTCGAGATCGTACTTTGTCATTTTGTGATAAAAAAAGATAATAGTTCAATTTTTTTCAAGTAATTTTACAATTTCTTTATGCTTACGACTAGTTGCATATAGTAGAGCTGTTGCTCCACTATTGTCTTGAATATTTACATTAACACCACCAGCTTTAATAAATAGTTCAACAGTTTCTTTATGACCATAAAGACTTGCTAAGTGTAGAGCTGTCACGCCAGTATTGTCTTGAATATTTACATTAACACCACCAGCTTTAATAAATAGTTCAACAGTTTCTTTATGACCATAAAGACTTGCTAAGTGTAGAGCTGTCACGCCAGTATTGTCTTGAATATTCACATCAGCACCAGCTTTAATCAAGAGTTCAACACAGTCTTTATTACCACGATTACTTGCTAGGTGTAGAGCTGTATTATCAAAACAATTTTGAATATTTACATTAGCACCAGCTTTAATCAAGAGTTCAACACAGTCTTTATTACCACGATTACTTGCTAGGTGTAGAGGTGTAAGATTATCCTTGTCTTGAATATTTACATTAACACCGCCAGCTTTAATCAATAGTTTTATCAATTTACTGTATCCTTTACTAGCAGTATCAAACCATAAATTACTTGAAGACCAAATCAATTCTATTTCTTCTGTACTTAAGTTGTATAAGTTCAATAGACAACTGAACTTTGACTGACTCTTTTGAGTCAAGAAAGAGAATGTGTTGTACCAAAGCTCGTTAGGTAAATTCATTTTGTTGAATAAAAAAAATAAAATTAATCAGTTTTTTTATTCACTTGACAGAATCAATTAAAGATTATCCATAATATCATCAATCTGTTCTTCTGTTGCACCATATGCAGATTCATCAATAATCAATTTCGATGCTCCAGTTCCGCCCATAATTGCTTGACCAAACATAACTCGTGCAGAAACACTTCTCATATTATCTTCTTCTTGGTTCATGGACGCAATCTTTAGTTGTTCAACTGTTTCCTCGAATGAACTTTTACTAATAGGCGATTTATCAAGTCTGTTAAATCCGTGACGACTAATTGCTGTTAAGTCACCAGTATGTGTCATGATGTCAACAAGTAATGCTAGATGATGGTAATTAACATATGTCCCATTAAATGTCAGCACTTGTCTAATCTCTGTTAATAACGTTCTTCGTGCTGCTTCAATACCAAATACATTGTAAACTTCAAGAACATCGGTAGATCTAGTCTTGACAATATCTACACCAGGATGTTTCAATACTTGAACTAAATTTGTTCCGTCAGTATCAAGGTAATATTGATTACTTGTGACTACTTCACCTGTTGATTTATCGAATTCTTTAACTTTATGTTCTCTAACTTGAACAGATGTTAGTTTATCAATTCCGCGCAAAACTAGATCATTCATTAATCTATCTTTTTGTTTCAAGACTTGATCTACGTTTCGTGGATTTTTGTCTGAAAGATTAGCAACAACAAGATGTACTCGCAAAATAAGCGTCGGTGCATTGTCATCAGTTGTGACCGCGAAGAACTCTGGGAAACTATTGAGTCTTCTGCGAATAATATTCATTCTCATTTGATTGTAAACCATCTTTGTTCTGTTAAGTTCGAATCTGATAACCCAATGACTTAATGTACCAGGTTGTTTCAACCCAATAGTGTACTTAAAGTAATCGCTAATGAATTTTCTATCTTCTTCGATATTAGATTTATTGATATCAGGGTCATAAATTACTTGCACTTTGTCTACGAATTCATGTAATTTAGTATTTCTCAATTGATTCTTAATTGCTTCTGCTTGTTGTTTATTGCCCGAATCCTTGATATTAATAATAAGGAATGGATTCTTCTGTTTCTTTGATACATCGATAAGTTCTCGCAAGCGAGGAACACCAGCAGTAATATTGGATTTAGCTGCGACACCCGAAAAATGAACTACAATTTGTGGAATAATTCCACAAATATATACTCTAACTTTCATTAGAGAATAGACTATGTCTTAAGCCTTCATTGAAGATGACTAATCTCCTCAGACCAACCACCGTTTAGTCGTTGAACCTTCTCCATATCCTTGTCAAACAATCTTTGATTGTGTTTTCGGACTTAGGAGCTTGGCTGCAAATCGCCCAATCCTTAGAATTGTTACTACAAGTTTTCATTATAAAAACCTGGATGCTTTAGCATCTACCCAGGGCTATTAACTCGGGTGCCTACTCACGATTTCTCATGAGAGGTAGTATCTAAGGCTCTAAGGGTGTTCTTGCAATTTGATGGTTTTGCAGTTGATGTTATTATCAACCACTAGGTGAAGTATACACAATGTGTTGACTCATACTTACTGTTTATCCAGAACTTAGTGAGTCACAGTTCTGGCAGTCACCTTTTCAACGCCCCATTGACGTATTTAGTGTCAGCTGTGTACTGGGTTCTCCCAAACTTTGGGATGCCACTGCACCAACCATTTCTCCTGGTTGGACAATAGCATTCATAAATTTCAATTCAATTTGATTTAGTATGTAATGGAATGTTGTCTTTGTTAAATTATATTCAACAATAACCCGTTTAGAACTAAACATAGACCTAATCAGAATTCGCAAAAACGTCACTGCATTATTGTAATTATCTTGAACTTCCAAATTAGCTCTCAGTTGATTGCTAAAGATTCTTGGAAGTTTCTTATTCAGTTCTTTTACTTTTTCAATAACTTC
>Ga0180432_10001258_pt1 | contig 40356 bp, 55 predicted proteins | sample SS_ome_10_FD_132414 | JGI IMG/M metagenome (GOLD analysis project Ga0180432, IMG submission 132414) | Hypersaline lake sediment archaeal communities from the Salton Sea, California, USA - SS_1_MS_2 metaG | ecosystem: Environmental > Aquatic > Non-marine Saline and Alkaline > Hypersaline >... | reverse complement strand
CCGCTTCGCGGCCCCTTGAATACGGCCGAATCCTATATTCTTCTTAGCGTCTTCTACTGCTTCATTGAGTTGAGGCCACTTGCCGCTTTCAAGCCAGTTATAGAATGTTCTGTGAGGTAAGTTCATGTCGCGAATAAAGCAGCCAATGAATAGTGCATCCGCTCCCCGTGAGTATTCACGAAGCTTGTTGCATACGTTGTTTATGAACTCTTCAGTTACAGGATTAGTCCTCACATACTCATATGCTAGCTCTGTGCCAAGAATTGTAGGTAATTTCTTGGTCGTGCTATTCTTTTTCTTTACTACTTTTCGCATTCTTCCTCACTCTCCGGGCTGGCTTACGCAGCCTCGTTATAGTTATCTCAGTTCGTGGAACTTCGTCATATATCTTATTTAACTCAACTGACGCAATAGTGCAATCCTTTTTATAGATGACCCCTTGCAATGCATGGTCTAGGAAGTTGAATAGGCTAAAAGTGGGGGGTGCTGTGGTATGTGGGGTCGGCGCTTTCTTGGTGGGTGTCGCTTTCATATAAAATGTGGCTTCAAGTTTAATTGGTCCGTCGACAAATTGTCTACGATTTATGGCGCCTTCTTCGAATGTACACTTCTTAAAGTATGCTTCATGTTGGTTCTTTATTGTTTGAATGTAATTGAACCTGGACGCCTTGTACTCGTTCCACTGGGTCGGACCGGGCGTCTCCGTCACTTTTGCTAGGGGGATCGGCTCCCCTTTGACTAGGTACGTAAATACCCGTCTCCTTGGTATCTTCAGAAATCTCATTTAACTCCTCTTCTCTCTGACTATGTTTCTCTATTATACTACTCATCTCATGATCAGACCATTTACCGCTGGTGAGCATGTCGTGTACGTCATCCTTGGTCAGTAGACCCATAGCTACAAGGTACTTAATGCCTTCTAACTTTACTGCACCCTGCTTAGCGAGCTCAATAAACTTACGCTTCTCTTCTTCCCAATGCTCTGGTGGCTTACTGGTTCGCTCTTCTATATCAGGATTGACGTACTCCTTGCCCTCAACGGGCCGGAGATACGTCTTACCTCTAATAGTATAGGTTGCGCCATCGAACTTGGGTCCCCTCGCTTCAGCTTTCGCCTTCTCTTTCTGCTTTGATGGATTAGCGAGCAGCCTCATCTGGGTATCAATAGCCTTCTTCACTAAAAGTGGTGAATCTGAGAGGAACTCATCATCCTCGGTGACGCGTATTCCTCCTTCGACTCCGTAGTATTTACACAGTTCTTCATTTTTACCCCAATCGGGCGCCACACTGAGTTGACGCGCCACATCAAGGCACAATGCAAGAAAATAATTGAACGGCTTCTTCATCTCAACTCCTGTCCCACGCGCACGTCTGAAGCGGTCGCGTGCTTTCAGGATTATTTTTCTCGGAAATGGTGATAGTGTGATTGCTCCATAGATAGTTAGTGGTATGTCCTTCTCTTTGCGTAGCTTCTGAATCTCGTCCGCAATCAGACTCATCCTCTTTTCTGCCATAGTACTTCCTTTTGATGCTTCTCTTCTTCATCTCTTTTATAAAATTGAAACGCGTCGCTGGCAATAGCCGCGCCGCTTTGCAGATATGTCCTATAAATGGGTGTATTGAGTGTGGACTGCTTCTACAGGGTACCGCAATGGGGGCTATGTGGGGAAAATCCCCGAAACCCCACCATATCTGACAAGTCGTTGCTTTTGAACGTTGTTGTATGTCTCTCAGAGGGAAATCTTCTTGTCTCGGTTCCAATGTCCTCTGTTCTATCTTCGCGGTGACTTGGTTTGGCGCGTTTTTTTTTATATATAAAGGGGAGAAGAGAGGGAGAGATGTATGCACGCTGTAATGTTCTATCTCAAACGCTACAACGAAGCAGATCGTTTTCGCTTGTAAGGAAGCTATTTCAGTATAACGATTCTCAGAAAACCACGTCAATGTTTTATTTTTTAGATTACTTCTCTTGACAAACAGCGACGACACAAACTCTCGATTCTCGCTCCCCCAGGGAGTAATTTCTATCATAATAATTCTACCGCACACAGGTTTTCTCTATGCAATGTAGTTTTATTACAATTTGCATGGTCCAATCTTAACAACAACAGTACTAGTTTTGATGCCCGAGTAGGATCATTAGTGTACGGTAGAATTACTGGTTTTAATAGTATAGACACTCTCATCTTTTCGCCTCATGCAGAAACGGGGTGTACAATGACACCCCTCAAACCTTAACAGATAATCTTCTGAGCTAAGAAGGAATCATAGTTAAGCTTTTACTCTGCTAATATGATAACACATAAAATTAATTTGTAAAACTTTAAATTTATGTTGACATTATAAAGTTAATACATTATATTATTAGTAGTTGATAAGTTGAGTCCAATCAATAGCCGCGGGGAACCGCACAAGGAGTTACTATGATTAGAGAGATAGAAGCAATCATTTCAGATCTTAACCAAATCCACAGAGACCACTTTGATGACTACTTCGGGTACACCGAGCTCATAGACAGAGAGCTGGAAGTATTCAAGCGCATCAAACCATACAGGGAAGATATTTACAACCACTTCCCAGAACTCATTAAAACATATGAAGAATTAGAGAAAGTTAACCAATCTTATAATTAACCAGAAAGGACCAATATGAAGGTTAATAGAAAGACCCAGACATTTACCTGGGATCATTCCCCTGGTGAGGATAAATACTACACCACCAAGCAGCTAAAAGAGTGGAAGCCTATCCTTGACCAAGCAGAGGCTATGTGGGAGAGACTATGCATAGAGTACGGCAAAGATGAAGGGAGCTGTATAATAGGAGACCACATTATGGCATACGTGCTCCCTCCAAGATGCAGAAATCCACGTCGCTGTATTATAGTCCCAGCTCCTGGAGTACAGGGTGGCATCACCAAAGAGAAGACTGTAGGACCCGTATTAGAGTTCTTAAAATCACACGGAATAGAATGCTGGCACCACTTTGGAAGGATGGACTAATGAATGACGAAGCACGTAAGAAGATCCGTAAGATCTTAGATGAACGAGATGAGAAGCGTAACTGCGTAACCGAGAAAGAGTTCTTAGAAAACAGAGAAAGAATAGCTCGCGCTCAGAAAGTAGTGCGATATTGGCACAAGGGTAAGTGGCACGAAATACCTATAAAGGAGAAGACTGATGACAATTAAGGAAGCAGCTGATCAACTGCAGGTACTGATCGATGATAAGATGGACACCTTCTCCACCTTGGGGAAGGAGGCGAAGAAACTTCAGCAAAAGCTCAGTAAGATGCATCTGAAGATGGCCCTCCTGTATAAGGAATTGGAGCCTGTAGAGGAGCTGGTTAAAGCACAGCACCCAGACAAAGTTGGACTATTTGATTTACTTAAAGATATAGCGGAGAACCACAATGAAAACTAGAGAAGAATACATGGATATATTGGAGAAGTTATTACATTATCGCATTATAAACACGAAGAGGTTCCATCAGGTAGCCAGTGCACTGGCCAAAACCCAGGAACTCGTAGCAGGTTGGGAGCTAGATATTAAATCAGAGTTTAATTCGACTGTGGACACCAAGGACCCACGCTACTCCAACGCTGAAAAGCGCAAAGTAGAACTGGCAAAGACCATGGCAAATGATGATGAGCTACAGCGAGGCTACAAACTCATAACCGACTCCGAACAGAAGGTTGACGCTTTAGAGGTAGAAGAGAAGGTATTAAAGCTTAAGGAACGCTACCTCTTTAAGGAACTAGAACTGTTCATGGCAGAGAACCAGTTCCTGTCAGACTTTGTGACACTCAGAGATCAGATTAATGACGGCTGCTGGGAATGTGGGAAGAAGATAGAGAAGAACGGTAAAGATCACTCTGACTTCTGCTCAACCGAATGCTGTGATAAGTATAATAACGATCAGGCTGCTATGGAGTTTGCGGAGGAAAGCCTATGAGTCACCTAGATGACGCAGCGGTGGAGGCAGCAGCCCTCACCGCCGTCCTTGACGAGTTCTCCAAGACTCTGCATAAAGTAGAGGCTCAATTAACTGAAGCGAATAAGTATAAGTTAGAGTTTGAATATCACGCAGATCCTGTACACAATGTATTCCTGGCTTGGAGGAGACCAACCAGGTCAAGGAAGAAGAAGAAATGCAGAGTATGCGTGAGACTCATAGATCAGGAGATAGACAGACCACTTGGTGACCTACCAGTTGAATTGAGAATAGAGTGTGCCAAGTACTTACGACCATTTCTGTTAGCCTTTAAGGAATATATGTCCGAGAAGATCGATGAGATGGAAGATAAGGTAGCTAAGCTGAAGGCAGATATGGAATGTTACTAGAAATAGTTGTATGGGTTATAGTTACAGTTGTTGCTTATTTTATAGTTTCTCTAGGGAAATATAAAGGAGACTGACATGCCTATCTTCATGATTGCGATGTTAATAATACTAGGATTTTCAATTTACTTACTATATAGGGAAATATATGGATGATAAGAACGCGATAATGATATTAGAATCTCTCGCTAAACTGGCGAAGCAGGTAGAAGAACTAAGCGCTGCATCTAAGAAGCAGCCAAAAACAGTTCCCCCTACACGTTCCAAGGAAATACATGAGTTAGCCGCAGCGCTTGCTAAAGCGCAGGGAGAATTTAAAATTGCGGGTCTCACCAAAGAGAACCCATTCTATAAGTCAAAGTATGCTGACCTCGCAGAGATAGTCAGTTCAGCCAGAGCTGCTCTCTCTAAGAATGGACTATCCGTACTTCAACCACCCATCCTAAATGAAGATGGCGCTAACATATTAGTAACCCTCTTACTGCACAGTTCAGGACAGTGGATGGAAAGCAGAATGAGGGTTGTTCCTCCAAAGGCTGACGTACAGTCACTAGGTAGCTATATGACCTATTTAAGACGTTATGCATATGCGTCGCTTGTAGGTGTTGTTGCCTCAGATGATGATGATGATGGAGAGATTGCAGTACATGACTCTAGGAAGAAATTTGAGAAAGGAACTGGACTCAACCATAAGTATAATGCGAAGAAGGAATCAGCTGAGACAATCACCAAAGAACAATTAGATCAGATAAGATACGAGCTGCGAGACCATACTGACCTTGCAGAAGAGATATTAGATAAGATGAGGTTACAAACCCTTGCCGATATGCCAAAGAGCAAGTTCGCTTCCGCATTCAAGCGTGTAAGAGAAATTGTCATGGCTAGAGATGGTAAATAAACTCCTTAATTGGAGAACTGCTGAATGGGCCCCTACTCCTTGGGGGCCCTATTTTATATCTTCTTTTCCAGCTCTTCGACTCGCTTAGTGAGTTTCTGAATCTCATTAAGTAACATTGGTACCAAAGCGTGGTACCGCACTGTCACTGGATCACCCGTTTCTGGATCATGTGCTACAAGGCGTGGCATAACTTCATCAACCTCTTCTGCTATCAGACCAAAACACTGGAGCTTACGATCATCGTTCTTAAAGTGGAATGTTACAGGACGAAGATTGAATATAGGCGAACTTGCTTCTCCCATATCCTGTATATTATCTTTATGCTTTTTCGCAGAAGCATAAGTTCCAAGCTTACTATTAGCATCTATTCTAACGTCGACATCAGTAGCACCATCATATGGTTTATTATATATACCAGCTATATAACACGCCTCCTGAACACGCCCAGGACCAGTACCATGCGTACCTATTCTGATTACATTACTTTCTCCAACCACACCAGACACATTAGAGTTTGTGATAATAATATTATTGCTCTCATTAGTTGTGTAATTGTAGCCAGAGTTGATACCCACACAGATATTACCCTCCCCAGTTTGAAGCTGAATAAGGGAGCCATTACCTATAGCAACATTCCTGCTCGCTGTAGTAGCAGCTCTTAAGGCCTGCTCACCCATAGAAGAGTTGCGCTCACCAGTAGTAAGATTAAGCATATTCTCATAGCCAAACGAATCATTAATTTGAGCAGTAGTTGCTGCTTGCATGGTCTTAAAACCAACCGCAGTGTTTTCACCCCCAGTTGTAATATTTGACATAGAGTATGCACCTACGGCAGTATTTCCGTTTACCGTAGCTTGATCGGTAAGCGCGGCATAACCTATGGCTACATTGTCATCACCACTGGTTTCATTATCTAGTGCATATGCACCATATGCAGTATTACGAAGACCACTTGTTAAATCTGTCATGGATCGAGTACCAACAGCTGTATTATAATCCCCTGAAGTTAGAGCATCCATCGCATAGTAGCCTATACCTATATTCTCATCCCCAGTATTCGTGAGATTTCCAGCCCATCTACCCAAAAACACCGAACCATACGTAGGTGAATAGTTATGCAGGAATCTCGCACCACCAACACCTCCGGCTCCATCAAGGTAAATCATCCCTTGAGTTCCCGCAGCATTTGTACGAGGCCAGTGAATAGTTTCATTAAGGTTTACTGTGTTTGCAGGGTTAATGTTTATGTTGTCGCCGGGTAGAACAACGCCGCCAGCAGCTGTATCTATATTAATAGAGTTTGGACCATTCGTGACAACTATCGTTCCTCCAGCGGAGGTAATATTTGCCCATGCAGGAGCCGCACCCCCTCCAATAATAACTTGTCCATTGGCGCCGTTATTTGAGAAGAAGAGACCGCCAGCAGTTGTCTGCACAACACCAGCCCCCAGCAAAGGAAGAGTTAAGGTGCCAGGAATTACTACGTCATTGTCAAGGTTCACAGTTATAGTCTGACCTGCCCCCGTAGTATTTATGTTTGTTCCACCCCAGATATTTAGCACGTTAGCTATTGGGAATGCCGATCCGACGTCTCCATCGTACTGTCTAGCTATTGTGCCGTTATCTGTAAGTGTGAGAGTGTTGGTAGCTGGGTTACCAGTTATGACGTATGGACCAGCTCCTATAACATTAATATTATTTGCACCATCACCTGGAACTGCTAGCCCTATATTACCCGTTAAAGTTTCAAGCGCAGTTGAAGCTGCTTGTGATATTCTAAGCCATCGAGCTACATTTCCATCCAAATTGACCAACATCCATATATCTTCAAGTGGCGCGGTTGATCTATCTATCCAAATAGTACCAATATCAAAGTTTCTTCTATCTTCTGGTGTGGGTGCACGATTATCTGTTAATAACAGTGGTGGGGCTATTGGCTCAACACCCATATAAGCCAATGGATAGAGCCCCGTTCTCCTACTGTCTCTCCTGGTTCGAGCCATATTTATTCCTTAATTTTTAGATTCTAAATCTCTAGTACTTCTATCCTTATAGTCCGGCTGAGCAAACACCAGCTCTGCAAACGCATCTTTATCAGTTGGAAGCGACTCTACACGTTCCGCTAACACTGGTTCCCACTCTGCTTTTAAACGCTTAAAACATCGCTCGTATTTGTGCTCTAATATGTATTGAAGACGTCTGTGCATATCAGCCTCAAATAGCTCTGATTTAATATCGTTCTTAATTACCTTCTTCTGAGTTTCATTAAGCTCAAATAACACTTTATCATCGACTTTAATTATCATATTCATCCTTTCTCTAACATAGTAAATATCCACCTATCCATGTCGTTGACGCTCCACCAACAATATCATTCCTATTGCTGGCTTCTCCATATGCAGAAATCCTAAAGTTTGCTGTGTCCGCTGCATCCATATCAGCCAAGCAACACATTTGCGCGCCGTAATCAGCACTAGTTCCTGTCCTAGAATTCATCTTCCCATTAATATCTCGATTAGACACAGCTGTTCTTATCTCCAAATCACTTAAAGCACTACAATCTGTTAACTTACATGCCGCAAAGAACGCGTATCGACCCGTGACAGGAGCTGTAAATGTGGCATTTGACAAATCCGAATTTACATCAAATACCTCGGTAAACGATGTTGATGTACCAAATGTCCATACAGTTCCCGTTCCAGACACATTATTAACCGTACTTGGAAGATACGCATGAAATGCTGGCTGCCTAGGCTTTGTAATCTCACCCGCAGCTGTAATAACCATAGAATCAGTGGTTCCCAGTGTGCTACCACTACTTATCTTAAATGCGTCAGAATCATCATCATCGACACCCATTATAAATTCATTAGTAGCATTTATATCAAGTTGTATAAAACTGTCTCCGCTAGCACCAGGATCAATTGTTAATTCTTCAGATTCATTATTTATAGCATTAACTTTAGCCATACATCTCTCCTATGTTACCAATGCGCCAGAAATCCAGTTGTTCGATACAGCTCCTTGAAGATCGCATATGTCTGATGCCTCACCAGATATTGTTATCACAAATGTACATGTGTCTGAAGCATCCATGTCTACGATACAACCACCTTGAATTCCAAAGTGAGCAGATGTAGCCGCCCTTGAAACATTTAGGTTTAAAGTTCTATTAGAAGCTGTAAATGCTAGCACGCCTGTTGTAGCAGCTGAACATCCTGTCAGAAAACAATCTATATAGAAGGCGTACTTGCCCGTCACAGGAGCGGTAAATGTGCCCCCAGTAGTCATGTCATTGTTTTGATCAAAAACCTCTGTGAGAGCATTTCCTGACCCTATCGTGAATGCGGTTCCGTTACCAGTGCAGTTCGTATCAGCTGTACCATGTGTCATTAGAAATGCTGGCGTTAGAGGCATAGTTATCTCGCCCGCTGCCGTTGAGATAAAACAATCATTAGACCCCAACGCAGAACCTTGGCTGATTTTAAATGCATCAGATGCATCATCATCGACTCCAATCCTAAATTCACCTGTACCATTTATGTCGAACTGTACAAATGAATCTCCTGATGCTCCTGGATCGATGGTAAGCTCTTCTGACTTGTTATTTATCGCGTTTACTTTTGCCATCGCTTTCCTTCTTTTCTGGAGTGTCAGGACTTAAATCAATATCATAACCTGTCTTCTCTTTGATGACCTTCTCTGCGACTTCTTCCACAATGTTGTCAGATTTCTTAAATAAAAACCGTGAAGCTACTCCAACAACAACCGCTGAAGCAACCACAATTATTCCAATTATTTTAACCATACTTACTCCTATACAATTGTTATATTCCCCTTAGAACTTAAAACACCCCAATCAGTATCAGCAGTTATACAAATCAATTTTATTGAATCATAATCATCTGTTGATTGCAGATAACCACCAGCACCTGTAGTTGTAGAATTACTCTCATCCCAGTAGATGGTTTCACCTGCGTTCTGAGCTATCTTCCATCCTCCAGCACCTTTACCTGTGACTTCTACTATAGACCCTAGAGCTGCTGTATCTGGCAACGTTACTGTTACTAATGCCGCGTTATTACATATATACCCATTATTCACAGAGGCAGTTTGAGATGTGCCTGTTACTTCATTCCATGTCACACCCGTGGCACTTGATGATATTGTTATAGATCCACCACCATTGACAACAGATATGTTAGCCCCAGCCGTAATTGTCGCCATTGTAGGGTCGGACCCTGTGTTTCCGATTGGCAGCTGTCCATCTGTTGGCTGAGCTAATGCTGTTATTGCACCAGTTCCAGATCCAAGCAATATACCACCATCTGTCAAGGTTGCAGCTCCTGTTCCACCGTTTGTTACAGGTAGTGTGCCAGTTACATCCGTGCCTAGATCAACTTGTCCCCAAGTAGGGTCAGCGCCTGTACTTCCGAGAAGTACTTGGTTTGTAGCACCCACTGCAAGCGGAGTAACCGCCCCAGCTCCAGAACCTATCATAATTGCATGATCTGTTATTGTTGATAATCCTGTACCACCATTAGCTACCGGTAATATACCAGTAACATCAGTTGTTAGATCAACTGCTCCAAATGTAGGGTCTGCTCCTGTATTCCCTTTAAGAACTGTTCCTGTAGCTCCTACTGCTGTTACAGAAATTGCCGCAGCACCAGATCCTAAGAGTACACCATGGTCAGTTAGTGACGACGCGCCCGTTCCACCGTCAGTAACAGGTACATCTGTACCACCAGCACGATAAATATAACCACTAGCTTTCGTAACTGCATCATCCAAATCCATGGTAGGAGTATTATTAGCAGTAAGAGTTGCGAAAGTACTATAAGCCGCTCCGTCGACATCGTAAGCCTGTATTAGTAATGTGTTTCCAGCGCCAGTCGCTGTTCCAATTCTTCCACCTGCAGCAAAGTCAACTGCCGTCATTCCAGATATAGAAGCATCCAGATTTAAGGTTACAGTTGATCCTGCAGCAGCACTCGTTATATTGGTTCCCCCTGCAACGGTAAATACCGCTGAAGCTGCCTGTGCAGTTCCACCATCACCTGCAAGGGTAAGATCATCTATCGTTTCTAGCGCCGCTTGAACTGTGGTATCCGCCGCACTTAATATATGATCAAAATTAGTGGTATCTGTAAGTATGAGTGATGCCACCGTAGAAGTAGCTCCTGCAAAGCTCGTTCTAAGTGTTTCCTTTGCAATGATTACATCTACAATAGAAGTAGAGCTTTCTTCAAATATTATGTATCCAAGTTGTGCGAGTTCAAGTTGTGCAAGCTCCCCTGAAGCTGTAGGTATAGAATCATTAGCCACAGCTGTTTGAGCAGCTGTTAAGTTATTATATTGAGCGTCACCAAGTACTGCAAAGTATGTAGGTGTTACGCTATTAAGATCGTCTTTAGATACATATAATCTATATACACTATATTTATTCGCACCAAGTGCTGTTGCTACACCAGCATTATTATATGTTCCATCAAAGGTATCACTTTGTGCATATCTAGCCCACTTACCGGAACCTAATGTGAAATACTGTTCCCATGTTTCTGCTACACCACCACTGTCAGGTATAGTTGTTTCAAGACCATGATCCTCTAATTCATCTGCTCCTGATATTTCTATCTTTTGTGTACCATTGAGTGTTATGTTTGCACCACCCTGATTGTCTGCTATAACGGGTCCTACTGTATCATGTGCCCATACAGATGTACTATAGGGGAATTGATATGGATGGTTCTCTTTCACTGTTATCTGGTTGTTACCTACTGCTGTAGAATCACGCATCACCTCAAAGAGTACAACGTTATCCCTGAATAACGCTTCACTAAACGTAGTTGTTTTACCTATGGTTCCAGTGTTGTCCATATATATGTAGTAGGTATTACCCGCCGTCAACCCAGTTTCTGTTTGACTTCCAGCCCATGTAACAGGCTCACCAAGTATATAGCCAGTTCCAGCTACCAAAACTGTAAATTGTCCAAGTGTTGTATCATCATAGTATGGACCACCTGCACTCCAGCTCTCAAAACCACTCGTAATCCTAAGACCTGTACCTGCCTCTATGTCAATTGTTCCAGCACCATTGGTGACAGTAAGCGTCTCATCTGTAGCAGTGATATTACCAAGGACTGGATCTGCTCCAGCACTTCCTATTGGGATCTCTCCGTTTCCAGCGACACCAAGAGGAGTAATTGGAGATGTTCCAGAACCTAGTAAAATACCGTGATCTGTAAGCGTTGCAGCCCCAGTACCACCATTTGCTACAGGCAGTATTCCTGTAACGTCTGCGGTTAAATCTACCTGACCCCATGACGGATTTGCTCCCGTATTACCTTTAAGAACCTGATTTGTCGGACCAACTGCCAGTGAAGTTAATGAACCTGTAGCGTTGCCTACCTGTACTGCATATTGTGTAGTACCAGTAAGATCGAACGTTACCACCGACCCTGCAGCCGTAGTGGAGACGTTATTTCCCCCAGTGAGGGTTAGAACCCCTAAAGCGGGTGTAGCAGTTCCCACATCCCCATCAAATGATACCGCTACTGATCCAGCAGTATTTAGATCAAGGGTGTTAGCACCAGGAGTGAATGTTATAAATCCTCCTGAAGAGGTAAGTGACGCAAAGGCCGGCGCAGCCCCTGTTGCAGCGATTACCAGCTGTCCGTCTGTACCTGCTGCAGTCCAACTTAAAGCAGCTGCGGTTCCTGCACCATAAGGTATAGCATTAGCTGTCATTGTTCCAAGCTTAGCAACCAGCGAGCTCGCCACTACGGCACGCGTAGTATCAGCACCCGCTATTACTTCAGCATTAGTAGCTAATTCTATAATTCCTTCTGCAGCTGTAGTAGCTGAATTAACACTAACCGTCAGAGTAAAAGCTCCAGGATTTCCGGTCACTACAACTGGTCCACTACCAATTAAGTTTAGATTAGCAACACCATCTGGGCCAACTGCACCTCCAACGTTACCTGTGATTGTTCCTATAGCTCCAATGGAACCTGCATTGATAAATTTCCCTAACTGTGACATAGCTTCTCCTTACGTATTTGCGCCATAGAATGATGTCACATATACGGAACCAGTTGTGGGTGCACTGATCTGTTTGACGTAAATACGCGTCCCCTCTGCTATATAAAATCCATGTTCAGCAGCTTTATTAGCTGTTATATCGAGAAGGATAAATCCCTCTCGTGGCAGTGGCACATGATCATTTATCCCATCAAATGAAAACATCAACGAAGCGTCAGTTAAATTTTGTATCATTAATATTCTTACTGGGTGCTCGAATGCGGTCCCTACACCTAGATAACTAGCCCCAATCGAGCCATGGGCTAATGTCTTAGCGGTATCTGGAACCAGGCGTATTGCTAATGAAGGCATCTCTATTCCTTTCTATTTATGAGGCAGCGTTATAGTATCCTGCCAAGTAAACAAAACCTGTACCAGCAGCTCCAGATATCCATAAAACAGTTCCTTGCTTCATCATCGAGACGCGTCCACCGGGTAGTGAATTCTGTTGAAAATCTAATTGTAGTGTGTCACCAGACCGAACATAGTCATGCTCAGTCGTTCCATCGTAACTAATTGTTACGTCCTCATCACAATCGTTAATTATTCGAATAATAGTACATGCTTCATCTAGGCCATTGGTATTAAAAATCTGCAAGTTCCCTGTAAAGGTTGCAGCATCTATAGATACGAGATCTATAGCTTGAACGAAATTCTTTGACATGGCTCCTCCCTATTAAGGTATTTAATTAAATTAGCTCTCTACTTCCTCTTCCTCTTTATCATCTGTTTTGGCTTCTTCCATGCCCTTCTCTTTAGCTTCTTCTGCCTGCTTAGCTGCTTTGTTCATCATGTCGGTCACTTCCTTAAGCATCTCAAAGAGTGCATCATACACTTCTCCGTACGGAGCTCCAATTGGCATGAAAAACTCGTATATACGCTCGCTTTTCTCGACTTCAAGTTTAACCTCTGCTATTTGTTTCATAAGTCTCCTCGTGGGGATTTGCCCCGTTTTTGGATGATTAATAATATTTCGTTACTATAATATCTTCTCTAACGCTAGCAATCCACGTCTGATAATATTATCAAGCCCCGCCATGTAGACGGGGCACAACAGATAATATTAGTTCAATAGCCAGAACGAGATCATCACATCTCCGTTAAGAGCTGCGGCGCCATTATTCTTAGCAATGACTTCAACAGAACCAGCCTTCTGCTCGATTCTTTGTACAGTCATTTGAGCATCATTTGTTCCACCGTTTGTCAACGTTAGAAGCATCATGTTGCCCGTAGTTACAGAACTATTAGTAATTGTAAACGTTACGGAAGCAGCTGCACCGGTTGTTTGTCCTGTAAAGGTTGCTTGTCCAACTCTTCCATTCAAAGTAAGAGAAACACCCGCAACACTATTTGTTACAGGAACAACATCTACGTTACCAGCCGCAGATAATGTTATACCACCTGTACCAGATTGTATGAGTACATCAGATGTACCTGAAGTTGAACCGACTGTCACATTATGTGAATTAGCAGTCGCACCAACACTTACACCACCTGTACCACAATCTATATCAACCTGTGATGCACCAGTCCCGTTACCGATAGTAAGGGTACGAGCTGCCGCTCCGGTGCCAATATTGATATTTTGTGCTACCGCATCATTACCAATGCTTATAACACCACCAGATGAGTTAAGCTCTAAAACGCCCACTGCATCAAGTGTTACAGCATCAGTAGATGTTACAATAACGTCGCCTGTACCAGACTGAATTACTGTAGAGGCAGTTGTTGTTGTCGAACCAACGGTGACAGTTTTAGCTGCCGCATCTGTACCAATGCCTATAGCACCAGTTCCAGTTTGCAGCGTAAATGCACCGTTTGTAGCATCAATGGTCATACCACCAGTACCATAGTCTATATCAATACCACCAGCAGCATCTGACGCATTAATAACGATAGAGTTTGCAGCTGCAAGCCCTGCCGTCATAGCACAACCACCAACATCTGATTGCATATGAACAGATGTTGAAGATGTACCTTGATCAGAGTGAAGACGTATAGTTTCAGTTGTACCTGCGTCTGCATGCAGATAGATACAATCTGCGACGTCTTCTGTGGAGTTTAATATTACTGATCCGAGTGTAGCAGTAGCTGTTATATCACCAGAACCACAGTTAATTGCCACAGCGCTAGCACCAGTCGTATTGCCTATAGTGACTGTGCGAGCTGCAGCTCCTGTGCCTATGTTAATATCTTGAGCAACTGCATCGTTGCCAATACCGATAACGCCACCTGAAGAATTAAGCTCAAGCACACCAGTAGCATCAAGATTAATTTCATCTGTAGATGTGACATTTACGTTTCCTGTACCAGATTGAATTACCGTAGCTCCAGCACCTGTGGTTGTACCTACAGTTACTGTATGAGCAACCGCATTAGCACCAACCTGAATAGGACCTGTACCAGCAGCTAATACAATCGATGTTGCACCAGTGCCGTTTCCGATTGTGATAGCTCTTTGAGCCGCTCCGTTACCTATATTAATATTCTGAGCTACAGCGTCATTACCTATACCAATTACACCTGCACTCGAATTAATTTCTAATGCGCCTGTAGCATCGAGAAGAATTGCATCTGTCGAAGTTACAGCTACATCACCTGTACCAGACTGAATTACAGTTGCAGCGGTTGTATTTGTGGAACCTACGGTTACTGTTTTCGCAGCAGCGCCTGTACCAACATTAATAGCAGCTGTTCCAGATTCAAGTGCTATTACACCATTACCTGTTACAACGCTAATTCCACCGGTACCTGCATCTACATCGATTCCACCACCAGCATTTGTAGCATCTATAACGATAGCATCTGCAACTGCTTCGCCAGCCGTAATATTAACTGATCCTGCAGCAGAAGCCACGGTTATATCATTTGACGCTCCAGTTGTGGAGAAATTAGAACCAGCTGCTGCATCAAGGGATATAGCACCAGTTGTATCCATAGCAATGCCAGATGTACCAGCATCGATATCTATACCTCCAGCTGCATCAGACGCTACAATATTAATCGCATCAGCAGTAGAGAGCCCAGAATCGATGTCAATGCCACCCACGTCAGCATGGATGTCAATAGCAGAAGTACCAGTACCTTGATCAGAATGTATATCAATTGTTTCACTTGTTCCCCCGTTAGCATGTAGATAAATGGTTTGAGCAGCATCACTTGTAGCAGTAACTGTGAAGTCACCTGCACTCATAGTAAGGTCAACACCTGCGGTCACAGATCCTGCCAATGTGATGGATGGATCCATATTCACGGTGACAGTGGACCCCACCCCTGTGGTCCCCAGGTTCAGCCCCCCAGCCACGGTTAGTGCCCCTGCAGCGGGGGTTGCAGTCCCGGCATCAGTAGGGAAAGTAGACGCCACAGCGCCTGTATTCGTAATTGTAATGCTATTTGCAGCATTCGTAATATTTATACCTGCACCTGCAGTAAGAGTGGCCCAAGCTGGTGCTCCTGCGCTGCTTGATATAAGCAACTGACCATCTGTTCCTTCAGATGAAGAGAATACGCCTGCTGCACTAGATTGTACAACACCACGGCCTAAGCTACTTACTGTAAAAGTAGTACCAACTGTAAGAGTAGTACCAAATGATCCTGAAGTTGTTACAGTAAGAGCATTAAATGTTCCTGTACCACCTCCGGCATTAATCCATGTAGCACTGTTAGCTACAATAGAAGTAAGAATATAGGTATCATCATTAGGCTGATCAATCCATAATGTACCTATCTCCATTCTATCCCTCGTATCCGGTGCTCTCTGAGAAACCACCGGCGTTGGAGGTAAGAATATTACGTCATCGCCAATTCCATAGACGACGTTACGTCTCGGTCTTCTAGGCATTCTAGATCTCCTATGTATTTTGGTTAAGATTATTATCAAAACCAGTACATAGGTTCCAACGCTAGCAATCAATGGTTTTGCGAAGATTTGTGTACACACCTATAATAAAACTTGAGAGTACAGGCTAAGGTTTTATGAAAGGATCGTGTAGATATGAGTAGGGAAGGAAGAAGGCGTTTATCTGTTGACGTACCCACATGGCTACATGAACAGATAAAAGCCTCAATTAAAAGGAGGAATATTACTATGACGAAGTGGGTGTTGCGAGCCCTCTACGCGAAAATCATAGAGGAACGAAAACGCGATTAACGCTTCTTCTTCGCTTTCTTCTCAAGTATCTCATTTATATTGTTAGCATTCTTTATCATGAGCCTTGCGTTTCCTCGCGCAGCTGATCTTACAAGATCTACATATGATTTTCTGAGTGTAGGATATTTAGATAACATACGCATGGTAGCATCAACTGCTCCAATACCACTTAGACCTTTACCTACACCCCATGCAATAGCTGCTTTCTGAGGTCCGAATAGTGACGCAAAAACCATCTTAGCAAGTGGGTTCTTGCCTCGCATATTTAATGTATCACCTATAGCATTTCGTATGCGGTTTGCATCGTTGAGCTCATTAAGAAGAATCTGCTTCGCATCAAACTTCTTCCAGTCGAACGACTTACCTTTAGTTACAGCTTTCACACGATCCATAAGTATTTCACGCTCTAACTGTGGATTTACGCCTTTCTTAATCATTTTTCTAAGAGAGCCTACATCCTTAAGTCCTAATGCTAGAACGGTACCAAGTCTTACTGCGCCTGCGGCAGTTTTACCCATACCTACCTCTTCTGCAAGTGTGCCCGCTAGATTTGATAGCCCAGATATTTTTAATCCTCTAAGCGCCGTTTTACCAAGACGCGACGCCATTCTAGTACCTTTAGCTATTCCCGTACCAACTCCTGATATAGGGAACATAAGCATAGGGGCTACGTCAGACACGATATTGTCTGTAAGCGCTTCAATCTTATTTTGAGGTGTAAGCATTCGTTCTATTTCTGCTTTAGTGTGTTTACCTCCGAAAACGCCTCCAAGATCTTTAATTGTTCTCTCTACACCCTTAGATGTAGGTACCGGTATACCGGTAGGCATCTTAATGCCGAGCAATCTACCTATTCCATAAAGTGCTGGATTAGTAAATGGTGCTAGCCCAGGAATTGGTATAGTTGGAGCAGGAAGTTTTATGTCTTTTCCAGTAATTTTCTTACCTGCATATTCTATCAAGCTCTTGCCAAGATTAATCATATCGCCAGGGAATCCTAGTGCTGAAGCACCAGCCTTTGTAACTGTTCTACCTATCTGCCTACCAATATAATCAAACCATCCTTCAGCCTGCTTCTCTTGTTCAGACATTTTAGGAGCAACTGGCTTCTTCGGCTTTGGCGGAGCTGGCTTAGGAGCTTCGACTTTTGGTGCTGCAACTTGTGGTGCGACTGGTTCAGGTGTAGGTGCTACTGGAGGTGTTGGTGGAGCTGGCGTTGGTGGAACTGCGGTAGGGGTAATTTCTGGTGTCATTGGCGCTGCTTCTACCGGCGGCGCTGTCTGTGCTAGGTCAGAAAATTCTCCCATAATTTTGTTGTAATGAGGCTCCATACGCTCTTCTATTAAACCAGAGAAATCATCTGGTAACGGTTTACCAGAAAATTCTTTCATGAGTTGATCTTTAATTTTAGCTCTAACTATTGGAGTTGATAGTGTTTCCATAGCATTAGCGAGTAGGCGCTCCTGTTGTTTAGGGCTCTGGAATATATTAGGCAATGTTCTCTCTAATGCATCAAACACATACTGTGTTGCTCTACCCTTGATGTCTTTTGGTGCAGACATTCTAATTTTATCCATAAGAGCTTCAAACTCTTTAGTATCTCCACGTTTCCATGCTTCAAGGTTAAGCCCTATCTTATCTAAGAACTGCTTAGCTATAGGATTATCCATCTTACCGCGTTTCACGAGTGCTAATGCTTTCTTAAGATTAGGCATCTGTGATCTTGCAAGCTTACGCTCATCATCAATCACTTCTCGAAGCTTTTCAGTCTCTTTTCGAGTTCTACCTATCTTCTTCTCCATAAGCTTTTCTCGCTCAAATGACATCTTAGCTGCTGCTTCTTCAGCACGATATTTCTGTTTCTCTGCTGCAATTTGTCGTGCTTCATGCATCTTCTCCATTTCTATATTCTGCATAGGTGTAAGGTTGGGATCGTATTGATATGGTGCTGCCACAGCTTCTCTTGGCGCGCCAACCTGACCAGGTTGTGTTGGCATTGCATCAGGAGCTAATCCTGGAACCATACCTCGAGCTAGATTTTGCTGTTCTGCAAATCTTCTATTTTCTGCTTGTCTCATCTTGTCACGCAGAAGTAAATTAGCTGCTTGTGGTGACTCTATAGCCATTGAGGCTAATGATGCTGATTCACCCTTATCTAGTATTCCCTGCTTTTCTAATGCTTTAAAGCTATCTGAAAGGGCTGTCATACGCTGTTGTCTTTGCAAATTTTGTAATTTTATATTAATTAAATTTTCTATCCCTGAACTTAATCCTTGACCAAGTCCTGCTAAACCTCCACCAACAGCGGTGCCCATTGCTCCACCAAAGGTTGGTAACGGTTCTTGTCTAGGGAATTGTATTATAGCCATAATTCCTCCTAAAATAGTCCGTATTTTTTACCAAGCCAGTAAGAACCTGCTTGCCCGATACCAGACCCTATACCTCCTAGAAGTGCACCTATTCCTGGTGCTGCTTGCTGCATAAATCCTGGTGATGGGGCACGTGCTGGTTGTGCAGCTATGTGCTGAGTAGATGGTATTTCTCCATACAAAGTTCTATACAATCTATCTAAGTATTGTTCTTGTGTAGCTCTTCCTCTTCCATATAGATCAGAAAGGAATCCAGTTTCAGCCATCTGTTGTCCACGCTGAGCTAAACCTAGTCTTGCAGCTTCACCCTCTTGTTGCATCCCCAATGCTGCTCGTGCTTCAGCTCTTCGAGCAGCCTCACTCTCTTGTTGAAGCCCTAATCCTGCTCGAGCTTGCTCTAATCTACTGCGTTGGAATGCCATTTCTGGCTGCATCTGAGCTCTTAACGCTGCAAGGCCTCCAGCCAATCTTTCACCAGCTCTTGTTGTTTGCCTTGCAAATGCTCCTGATCTCTGACCTCCTCCAGTAAGCGCTGTAAATCTTTCAGCAAGTCCTGGTAGTATTTCACCTTTAAACTGTTGCGTAGCCTGTGCTGCTATCGGATCAAAGTCAAACGCCTCCTGAGGAACTCCTGGCAATTCTGTTCGTTGGAATTCACCTGGTATATCAGTTCTTTGATAACCTTCCTGTGGACCAAATATCTCCTGTTGTTGAGCAACAAATTCCTTAGCACCCGGATACTTTTCAGGCTCTGCTTCAAGTTTCTTAAGTATTTCTGGAGCACGCTCCGTAAGAAACTTCTGAAGTCCTGGGGGATACTTTGGAAGTTCAGTAATCTTATCACCTCCTGGAAGTTCTGTTGTGGTAGCTCTACCTGTCTTGGTTACGCCACCTTTAGCAGCCTGAGTTGAACCCCGACCTCCTCTTTTCTTCTTACCTCCTCCAAACACATTCCTACTCAGCCAATCGAGAGCCTTAGGAACGGTCCATGCAATCGCAGCTCCCGCAAGAGCCGATAATACAGCCATAACGATTCCTCTTTATATTGTTCCTATGCAACACCACTTATATAGTATAATTATTAATGTGAGATTTTAATTATTTCTTGATAAGGAGACGATATGCCTGTTCTTGATAGGTTTGGAGCATTTATACCTACCACTGATATAGTTAATATAACGGACTTTGTAGACCTGCGTGCCGCACTTAATAACATGGCACTCATGATAAACATCAAAGACACGGGCATTTATACCCAAACAGAATTTGTCAATGGCCAAGTCTGGTTCCCAAATCCAGCTTATACAAGTCAAACAGCTAAAAAACCTATCGAAAGACAGGTCTATAGGACCGTTGTTAATTTTGGAACACTTCCTAATACTGGTACCACGAACGTGGCACACGGTATCACATTTCCTAACCCTAATACAGTTAGTTTTACAAGAATATATGGTGCTGCCACTGACCAGGCAGGAGGAAGTTATCTTCCACTACCATACGCTTCTACTGTATTAGCTAATAATATCGAATTAAGCGTGGATAACACCAATGTGTCAATAACTACCGGCGCTGACCAAACAGCTTATACTATTTGTTATGTTGTTCTCGAATATATTAAAGAGTAGACTGTTCATAGTATGGTTAGTCATTATGGCTTCATTACTACTCTCCTTTTTTCGCCGTGTTGAGTTCATCAGCACGGTGATTTATTTTATAGGTCTTGTGTAGGAGAAGCGTGGAATAGAACACCACTTATAGCGAAGTGTCTACGTGGAATATATGAATTAGTCATCTGTGCATCATTCCAATATAACCTAAGTTGTACAGATTCACCCTGTGCTTGTAGGTATACTGCATGCCAGAAACGTTGTTGAGTATTTTCCATAGGTGTATATGAATTCATTTCTAGCACTGATGTACCGACTATTGCTCCAGTGGCTAATCCCTCATTACGAAGTGATAACCATGAAGCGCCTGTCAGGTAATCTACTGTTAACTCACCATGATCATCTGGAACTGCCGCAGGTCCTTGTTGTTTATCCACATAAAAGTCTGTCTTTTCTATGTTCGTATTGAGACCCCTTTCAGAATAGAAATTGAATCTCTTCGAGTATATATCTACCTTACCAAGAATAGTTAAGGTTCCTGCCCCCTCGTATACACCTACAAGTGCAGGGCCTTGTGCCAACAAGAATAGATCATCTTGAACTGCCATTACTTGATAATGGTTATCATTTAAACCTACAAATCCAGTAGAGAACTGTGTTCCCTCTATTCTAACCCAATCTCCAGGAGAGAGATTGTGATTTATAGATTCTATAACTACGTCACCAGCTAAGTTTGCATAAATATCTGTGATCTGGAGAGAGACTGAATTCGTAGTGGAGCCTCTATCCATTAGGAATGTATAACCTTCCTGGTTTCCTGCTATAACATAATTAAATTTATCGAATAAGTTTGCATCATCCCATTGAGCATTGACATTTTCCCAGGCTTCATCCATCTCCTGCCATGCCATGTTACCTTCAAGTTGATGATATCCAAATGCAGTAATACTATCATCCCAGAAAGCCCATGAATCATTCTTATAGTTATACACTAATAACCTGTTAGGATACTTATTCAGTGTACCACTTCTAGGAACAGCCCAGTATACCATCTCGTTGTAGAAATCTCTTACTCCAGCTACACGCTGTGGCCCATCATCATGATTATGGATCTCGAAGACTTCATCTGGAATTTTACTGTCTATACGTTCGACATGGGCGCCCGTACACGCATGAATACCTGTCTGGCCAACTCCTAATACTATCTTATCAAATGGAACTACTGAGAACGTAGATTCACATCCCAATGTAGAGTTAATTTCCTGCCACCTGAATGGATATACTTGGTTACCTGTGTAGACCAACTCATAAGTACTACGCTCAAAGAACACGATTAATCTGTTCTTAATCTTAGCACAACTTACTATAGCTTCTCTTGTAGGGGCATCTATAAAACTACCTTCACCATCTAGATCTTCTCGCCATGAGTTTGCAGCTATTGGGCTTCCAATACGAGAATATCTACATCTATTGGTAATAGTATTAGCCGCAGGAGCACCTCCAGCTGGCTGCTCTATAGTATTCAGGAATAACAGCCTATTCTGAAACGATACTATTAATCTGCATCCCAATATAATCTCATTAGCATTAGCTGCATATTGTGGCTGAAAAAGTGTCCAGTTGGCGCCGTCATAATATCGCACGCCGTCATTTGTGTAATTAGTAGTAAAGAGAAGGTATGAATAATCGTTTAAACCTCTATAATTTTCACTCCAGAAAAAGTCGGCATCATCACCCGTCCAAATATCAGGATTAGGAGCAGCAGCGCTGGCTCCTATCCTGGTCCAACCAGTAACTAATAACCTATAGGAGAATGTTGTATCCCAAGCATACGTATGCTCATCGTTAATTTCTGACCTCTCATATTGAGCGAATCCCATAACGGGAAGCGCTGGGTACCAGTAAACATCTGTTGCTGCAAGTGATGTCTGAATATCATAAGCTCCAGTGGTTACATTAAACGTATGTACTGTTGCTGTAGCACTTGTAGTAAGCATATTCTGAACACCAGGTGTATCATCATTCACAGTAAACGTTTCGGCACCTATAGAAAACATTTGACCTTTGGCTCCAATTCCTGCTGCACCCATAGGGACTACGCCGGCCAGAGTTCCTGCACCATCTGTAGTACCAACGATCATTCTTAATCTAGTTGCTAATTCTGGCTCTGTTGCAAATGGAGCTGCTTCTCTTGCACCTATACGCTTCTCAAGTCTTCCTCGAAATATATAAGCATTATTAAGCTCTTCAAATGCATCATCGGGTATGAGCCATGGTTTTACATCCCTTCGCAAACCATCTTCAATGGGTGCGATCAGAAATTTATCAAAAGCCATCTACACTCCTATTACTAAATACTCAAAGTTAACTGCTTTTGTACCAGCAGTGGTTCTAGGAGATCCCCACACATTAATTGTTCCTGGAGCAGCAAAGCTTACCACTCGTACTGCTTCATCGGCATCAGCGGCTGCATTATCAACTATAGTTAATTGAACTGAAAATATAGTTGTGTATACAGGTATAGTTCCTGCAGCGGGTAGTGCTACAGCTGTTGCGCCGTTTGCAGCTGCGACGCCCCATTTTAATATTATTCCTGATGGAAGGATTGTCCATCCTGGTGTAGCATCCAAGCTGGCCGTAAATTCTATTTCATCACCACTATTCTCTTTTCTAGTAAACAACTCTGCTACGGCTGTTAGTGCAGATTGTTTTGCATATATAGCACGTTCATTAACCAGTGTTGCTGGTCCTGCAGCTTGCTCTGGAAATGACACATGATTATGCTTACCCTGTCCAACAGCATCAAATGGCACGTGATTAATATCCCAAGCTGTATGTATTGTCTGAAAGTTGACTAAAATATCATTCTGTGAGGTGCTCATTATGTCAGTTGGTTGAGGAATATTCTCTTGATAAGGCATATTATTCTCCTATTTAACGGTTCCACCAGCCTGGCACACCTCGTGTTCCAATCTGTTCTGTATAAATGGTAGAAACGCGTTCATTTGTTTGTTGAACAATAGTTCTTCTAAGAACTAGACGTTCCTGATTTTTAAATTCTGGCATCAACATCCTAACTCCCTCCTCATCCGTTCTATCTTGGAAGACCTTTATAGCAGCACCGTATGCGATATACTGCCACCACTGTTCGAGCTCTGGAGATTCGCCTACAAGGAGTTGTGTAGGTCTTTTATATGCCTCTATAGTAATTTTATATGGTTGATCTGGTATAGGCCTCAAATGGAGTGTGTTATTAAAGTAGAATATTGATGTTGGTCTAGAGGGTTGGAATGATCTTAAATGTATATTTACATCTTCTCCGTCACCAGGGGCTGTGGTAAATGTGAAATTATATTCACCAGTTATATAACTAATTACACCAACAGGATTTGGTGAATTTGTCTCTATAAGATTACCCAAATCTGATGGAATTCCGGTTACTGGATCTAAAATTTGCTGGTCAAATAGCGACATGGGTGACTCATCAGCAGCTATAGATTCCACTAAAATACTTCCTGGAACTATAGGTATATTGGCTAATGTACCACCAAAGGCAACTGTCACACCATCACCTCCTCCTACACGCGTGATGGTAAGCGGCTCAGGATATACATTTCTAAACTCCTCTTGAGATTGTGAGAAGTACATCTTATATCCGTCACAGTAAGCTGGTTCATGAAATGTGGTATATATGTTCTTCATGTTATAGAGCGGGTCATCTGCATTGGTCTCATTTGTTGCATATGCTCCCACATAAGGCTGTGCATAGAAGGTGAAATTTTCTCTTAGAGTGAATAATCTTAAACTTTCAGGTAAATCATACAGAACGAATGTATTCACATACTCATCAATATCAGCTACAGGGAGTTGAGCCTCTGCTGGACTCCTGGTTAACCTCCGCACCTTAGCGCGAATTGCCTCTAAGTTAGATGCCATTACTTTTCCTAACTTTAATTATTCAACATTACCACACAACAATAGTAACAGCTCCAATTAGTAGGGTAAAACGTTTTGCGTAGCACCCCCCAAATTAGCCGCTATCTCGCCTACAGGCGTTACTGATGGATAACTATCCACATACCACGGAACTGGTGCAGGAATAGAGAATGCATTAAATTGCGTTGTGTCTATATCAATAGTAAATGTGTCTGTTCCTGTAACAGTTATTGTCCCAACTTGCTTATCTGCTCGTCTCATCCCAAACCACCTTGGAACGTGAAGCCGCACAATATCACCAGTTTCGTAGTCGTGATCAAAGGTTGTCGTTATCTGAGCTGGATTCGCATTTGTTATGGCAGATATTAATCTCATTGCTCGTTGGAATGTTGGGTTTTCTACAGCATGAAATCTCGCCATTTACCTTCCTACTTAGTTTTCTTAAATATCTTATCGTCTTTTACTTCATCTACGGTTACTATCTCACTTGTCTGATTTGGTAGATCATCAATGTCCATAAATTCTAAGCTCTCAAAGCCGAACCTATTCACCTTCTGCCCTACTCTCATAGAAACACTACCATTCTCATCTTTTAGGTATTTGTGGACAGGATAACTACCGTTCTGAGTTAAGTGCTTTGCTACTCCAAGTGGGATAGTATAAATTTGTCCATCTACCATATCATAACGCTCCACAGGATCTTCCTTATATTTCCTAAAGTTGAAGCTCATCTGGCCTCCGGGAACCTCATAAAAACGGAATATCCCTTTAACCATCTGCCTATCTTTGTCGCGTTGATACTTTAAACTCTCTTTGGCTTTCTTCTTCATATCTGTTGTTTTACTTACCATAAAATCCTCTTTTCTAAGTGGGGGCCATACGGCCCCCGTTAATGTCTATTCTTATACGTTATTCACGCTAAACGAACGACCTGCTCTCCAGTAGATGATATCATTTAATGCTCCTGCAGGGCTGTTAACGCCAGCTGCAAGCAACATCGCTCTTGTTGCGGTATTGGTAGTTGCATCATCTAGGGTGATCGCACCTGCTGTACCTGAAGTTTCACCGATAGGTATAACTTCTGCATGTGTGAATGGTACTGCTGCTGTGAGAGGCCATGCAAACGCAGTCATTGCAGCTGTATTAATGTCAGTTGTCATTGTGTTAGTTGCTGCATTAATTGCGGTGATTGTTCCTTCTACTTCATCAGCTTCTACCATGCCAAACTCTGCAGGCACTTTAAGTCTGATTCGTTGTCCTACAGTCAAGCCGTGGAATACAGTTGTTACAATAACTGCATTAGCTGCTTGAGTGATAGACGTGATGGTTCGACGACGTGGATAGTAGTTAGGTGCCCATCTTACAGGATAGAATGATCCTACAACTGCACCTGTTGCTACAATTTGAGGTCCAAACACAAGTCTGAAACTTGTGTTTGCAACAATGGTATCAATTGTAAATTCAATACCACCAAATTGCTGTGCACCAGGAACATTGACAAACCTAACTGTGTCACCTGCTACCAAACCTGCTGTATTTGTACAGGTTACGATAGGAGGGGCAGCGTTAGTAATACCCGTCAAGGTAGCATTAATTGCACCATCTGGGTTACCAACTGTCTCTCTACGTGTAAAGCCACCATTAGCCATAACGCCTAATGTAATGGAATCATCAGCTGCAAGCTTGGTATATATGAATCCAGAATCATCTGCAAATCCACGCTGCCAGAGGAATTTAACCCCTGTATCAGCACCACCAGCTGCTGCTACTGTTCCATTAATTACTTCCATCCAATCAATGTCGGAAACGAAGTCTATTTGAGTTCTAACTCCCGCGGAAGTAAACCTTCCTTGGAAAATTTCAGTGTATCCAGCCATAATTATTCCTTTCCATTAAGCGCGGGTTGCACGCAAGTTAATAACCCAAAGATCATTAGTAATCCTTGGAACTTCCGCAAATTTATAACCAACCGAACAGTTAAGCGCCAATGGACCGTCATATATAGGAGGCCTATAAATGAAGGATGCACTGTATTGATCTTGCTCGATACATGCGTATGCTTCCATACCTACGCAGAAGATGCTGTAAACATCATTTCCGAGGTTAGATGCATTTGCAGTAATATCACCGATAGAAGATACAAGGAACCTAAGGTTACCAATTGTACCCCACTCTGATCTCAATGCATTCATTGGAGCTGGATATGCATTCTTATGCGTGAAACCAGCCGTTGCATCAAGGTCACCGGTGAGTTGTGTCGAACAAAGTGCGAAGTATGCGTCTCTGACAGGAGCTGTACCGAACTTATCTTCACCTTCAATGTTATCCATAATTGTATAAGCATCGTTGGAGAGAAGAGTTCTAACAACTTCATTGACGTCGAAGATGGTGATTTCCGTAGGGTTGTCACCGTTCACGCCGCCCACACAGTTAATGAAACCTGCTGTTGCAAACAACATGTTACGTGTAAGCTCGTCTTCTGTTTGACGCAAGGACACACCAAGTCTAGCTGCTGCTTCGTTCAATACCGGATCTTGTGATTGGAGTGTGACTTGTTCGTTAATTTGAACGTATGTTCCATAGAAATCTATTCTTGCATCAATATCCACAGCAGTAAGTACCTGTGAAGGAGGCTCAATGCCACCGTTACCAAGAGGCACAATCGCTGTATTGAGAGGATTATATCTCCTCATACGTAGAGTTGTACCGCCTTTAGCTGGCATTCTCTTCTTCATAGCAGGGATTTTGTGGATCATTGATGGGACAGGCACAGACAATAGCTTATAGCTAAAGCTTTGCTGTACCGGGGCTGGCAACAGCCCAGTCGTTGTAATAGGCATAATTTCCCCTTACCTAATTTTTAATAAAACTACATTACTTGGGGAGGCGATTCCCTACAGCCTATAAATGGGTGAGCGATACCCGTACAGCTCTGGGTTGGCGATGCCCGTACAGCCATTTACATATTACAACCCTGAATTAGAGAAAACAATAAAAACCCCTGGAGCAACCAAAACCAGGGGTTGGAGATATGAAAAAACAAAACAAGAAAGGACCAATATCTTACATTCTTGATCGCGCGTCATTCATCTCTTTAATTAACTGTTCTTTGAGTTCTTTCGTTAAACCTCCTGCAAACGCGTTCGCTTTAGATAGCGCTCCATCTCCTTGTTGAGGAGACATACTTGCGAGTGGTCGTGGCTTGCCTGCATTCTCTTCAGCTTTAGCCCTATCTCCAGCAAACTTATCCTCTCTATATATACCCATCTGCTTAATCATCGTATACGCTGTAACAGCTTGGCTATACAAATCCGTATTACTTCTAAGTGTATTTCCCAATTCAGGATAATCTCTAACCAGAGCTTCCACATTCTCTTTACTTACAACATTATCGAAATCATTATATTTCTGCTTCAACCTGGTCTCTACTGTAGCAGATGTCGTCGCTTGCTGATAGCTCTTTAACTCCTTCTTCAGGTCCCTCATCTCTTTAGCTATTTTACCGAGATGCTTTCCTTCAACGAGGTCATCATCAGCTATACCAAAGTCATAATCTGGTTCAGGTTCCGGCTCGGATGCTGGTTTCGGCTCATTTTGAGTTTTCATCTTCTGTAAGAGGGCATAAGCTTCATCTCTCTCTTTCTCAGCCTTCTCCTTAATTAATCTCATTTCGCGTATGTTCTTAGCTTGTATATCCTCTTGTTGCGGCTCCTCTGTTACGGGTGTTTCTTGCTCCACTACTTGAGGAGCTTGCTCAGTTGTTTCCTGTATAGTATTATTCAACTCTTCTGTTTCCATACAATCCTTTCTATTGAACTAAGAGCGGGGAATCATCCTGCTCTCCATTAAGTGTCTTGGCGCGCCTGAATAGCGTATTATCGTTAAAATCCATAACAAACTGTAATAACGGCTTATCTTCAGGAGGCACTTCAAGGGGGTTGTTCAGCATCCATATACATACATCTTTTGCTGGAACCACCCACATAAACTCTACTCGGTCCTCTAATCTGTGATATCTATAGACAGCCTGATCGTATTCTGGTGTTGGGCATGACTGTCTTCCCATAAAGAAGTTACGAAGCACATTCTTCATGAGCCGCTCTTTCTTGGTGAGCACTACTATGTAGAAATTACCTATAAAGGTTTTCTTACATCGTTCTATGCATTGTTTCATGTGATCTTCGTAATCTGAGAGCTGCTCTCGCATTTGTTCGTCTGGTGTGTGATCTGCTTCATGGGCTATACTCTGCAAATCCAAGCTGATCTTCCCAACCGGATCCCTGTTTTTAGGCTTCTTCTCGTCCATTCTTCTCCTTATGTAAAGTTATCAGACGTATTTTATGCTATAATATAATTGATAACCAGCGGGGGCAATACTTAAGCGGTTTATCAATCTATAATGGAAGGAGGTTTCCATGAACTACAGACCATTTGCACTCATACTGCTAATATCACTAGCGATGCCAGTACACGGCGCGAGAGGGAGAAAGTTGATGAGGAAGCAATATAAGTCTCAGGCTATGGAAAGACGCGACTTCCTTACAGTAGAGCGTGCTAGAAGTAGGAGTCGTAGTCGCCAGAGAGAACTCAGTCTCGAGAGGGACAGAGAGAGAGCAGCTGCCATGAGCAGATGTATCAACTTTGGGACTGTTCTCGTTACTGTTGCTTCTAAGATCGCCACAGTGATTCTCAAGCTAGTTGTCAGATGATAAAAGCCGGGCTTTCTGTCCGGCTTCATGTTATACTATATATATGATTATTATGGGAGTAGATCCCGGTACCAGGTATGCTGGATATGGGATACTGAAGAAAGAAAAACAGAAAACTTTTCTGGTTGAATACGGTTGTTTAGATGTCCATAAGAAGAAGTGCTTAGTGGACAAGATCGGTGCTATTTATGAGTTCATCTTTGACAAGGTCTCTGCTTGCGGAGTAACTCATTTAGCCTTAGAGACGCCGTTTTTTTACAAGAATGCCTCTACATTTCTCAAGTTAGGGTATGTACGAGGCCTTCTCTATTTAATAGCTAGTCAAAAAGATTTAATTTTATCAGAATTTTCTCCGTCTGAAGTGAAGCAAGGAATAACAGGATATGGGAAGGCTACCAAGGAACAGGTAGCGAACGTTGTTTTGAAGCTCTTTCATATAAAAACTCCACAGAGAGACGATGTGACTGATGCTATAGCCATCGCTCTCTGCGGGTTATTTAATTCTGGTGACCCTAGGGGGAATTGAACCCACCGTTTCTGCCGTGAAAGAGCAGTGTCCTAACCACTAGACGACAGGGCCATGGATCCACAGCTAGGATTCGAACCTAGAACCTTCCGAGCCAAAGTCGGACGCTCTACCAATTGAGCTACCATGGAATCATTTCTTCTTTTTAGCTTTCTTCTTAGGCTTAGCCTTCTTCGGCTTCTTAATTCCAGCCGCTTTCTTCGCCTCTGAAAGGGCTATAGCGATAGCCTGCTTACGACTCTTCACTTTCTTATCGCTCTTGCCTATGTTGAGCTCACCTTTCTTAGCCTCACGCATTACAGTTGCTACCTTCTTTTTGAAGACCTTCTTCTTCTTACCCTTTTTAGGGGCTTTTATCTTAACCTTAGCCATGATTCTCCTAACAAAAGAGGGGCCGAAGCCCCTCTAACCAATCAAATATAAGGATAATTCTCACCTGACAAGTCTCGTGTACTCAGAGTCGAGCTTCTCTTTAACCTTACTATCACTGTTTTTAGTTTTATTCCGTATATTAGCAGGGATACCTAGTATCTTATATGCTATATCCTTCGCTTTACCCCTGATTCGTGGCATGACAGGCATAATAACTCCTTAGAATTTCTCTGGATAACGATCTTTCTTCTTCTGTTTAAGATCGTCTCTCATTTGAACATCTATACCCTTCATGGTATCATTCAATCCTTCAAAGCCATTATAGACTGTCTTTGGATATTCTCTGTATACCAACTGTTGAGGCATCATTGCAATGCCTCTGGATCCAGGGATCATGTTAGAATCCCTTTCTTCCATAGCACGTCTTTGATCTACACCAGCGTAGTCGCCGCTATAGTATCTCTTCTTTGCCATCTCTTCTCCTTGGAAACTGCCCGTCAGACATGCGTCCTCTGAGCAAGGTTATAAACCTCTAACCAATAGAGGTCTTCATTAGCTTTTCTTCTCGCTACGAAAGATTCTCCTGATCCAACCAGTGGTCTTCTTCCATACGCTCTTAATCAATGGTTTAACGTAATTATCAAACTCTTTGTGGAATATTTTATACACAACCCCAGTTCCGATAGCACCCACAGCTAGACCAACCTTACCTTTATGTCTGCCTAATCTGTTACAAGTGTTATGATAACATGTGCTCAATCGTCCTCTTGTAGGAGTTGTCTCCATTGCTACTACTGTTGCAGCGCTCAAAGAGAGAGCTAATACTGCTATTCTTAATTTTCTCATACATTGCCTTTCTTCTAGATTATAGTTGTCCTCTAACTGTAATCATAACATTAATACTTTATAAATTACAACTACCGTGCAGCTGACCTAGGAGTCGATTCAGAAACCGCTCCAGTAGCCATCTTTGCAGCCTCAGCTAGTGTGCCTTTCTTCGCATCTTCATGCTTTCTCTCATCCTTTATGTTCTCATTAGCAACCACCTGTGAAAGTGTGATGAGCTTCTCAAGTTGTGAAAGATCCACTTCTTCAATTTCCTTAACTGCTCTAACGATATTGAGATCTGCAATCGCGTTATCTTTCTGAGCCTCTGCATAACGCTCTGTAGCGAATGCTTGATTCTCTTCAACACGGCTTGCTCTTTCAAGCCCAAGACCTTTATCTGCAACCGCTCTAGCCTCTGCAAGCTTAATCTGTGCTTCTGTTTCACGCATCTGCACATCAAGCTGCATTTGCTCCATCTGTGCTCTTTGTTGTGCTGCTTGCTGTACTGCTTCAACCAACTCATTCTTGTTCTGTAAGGTGGATGATTTGAGAAGTACATCATCTGGAATCTCGAGCCCAGCTTCACGTAGCTGCAACAGCTGCGCAAACTGCATCTGCTTCTGTGTAGTTGTATTAAGCCCTTCTTCTATTGCCGCGTCATAGGTGCCAAACGCTTTATTGTAGAACTGGGGGGAGGGTTGTTCTTCAATAATGCGCTGCACCTTTCCTGGTGTGAAGCTTGTCTGTACTATCTTCAATATTATTCTTCCAAGTAATTTCTGCGATCTATCAAGCTGGTCAAATAAAGACTGGAGGGTTGTTAGGCCAGCGCCTTGACGCAACATAGATAATATACCTGCTTTGTCGTCGATAGCGGAGCCTAACAATTCTTCGTTTACACCTGAAATTATTTCAGGTTCTTTGCCTAAACTTTCTGACAATTGGAATACTGATTGGTCTATAGCTGCTGCTGGAATCTTCTCAACGTCTGTCATTAATGCTTCTTCTTTAAGAGCCAAACCTCTGCCCTGGCCAGAAAGAAACACATCCTTCGGGTTAACCAGGGCATTCTCTTTATATTTCCACCCTGAATTGATCTGACTTTCGAATATATCCAGTTCAATAGCTTTTCTGCGGTTATATAGATATTGTGCATCTCTGAGTCCTCTCACCATACCTTGTACCCTAAGTGGGAAATATGGTATTTCGGGCGAGTAGTACGCTAATACCGGCACAAAAGGATAACAGTCTATTCCTAGGGGATTTGGCCCATCGTACATTACTTTGCCTTGTACCACGATTGCTACATTTACTGTAGGTACTTCCTGCTCAATGACTGTTACTTGCGGATATATACGTAGAAACTCTCTAAGCGATGTATCTTCATTACCTTTCCACTCCATTGTTTCACCAGTTTGACTATCAACTAGCATCTTCTGTGGGCGATAATCGCTATAATAAAACTCGTCATAAGTTAGAAGGTTTTTAGGTCCATAATTATAGTTTTCAGGCATAAACTGGAACTTGTTATCTCGTGTATCATTGCCAGATAGGCCCGCAATCTCTTCTTTGTTATCAGGAAGGAGTGATATGCATTCAGTTTTAGTAAGAAACGACCTCTTCCAGAGGCCTCGACAATCTGAGAGATCATGTTTACGGAAGAATGGATCTATAAGGAAGCTATTATAACTACAATTATTTACTTTTATATTCCCTGAAACGGGGTCAGATCTATAGTCGCACCATACCTGGAGTAAGTTCATTCCAGTGATCAGAGCACCTTCAAATGCATCAGATACAGTTTCTAAGACTCCCTCCTGTTGGTTGATCCACATCATGATCTTACTGAACTGATCTGCCGTGTGCTCATCTCCATTGTCAACTGGTACTACAACGGTAGATTTTCTATTCCTACGTTGATGACCGCTAACCATGTTCTTCACACGTCTGATACGGTTAAAGTTAAACTGTTTACGACTAAACAACGGCAGATTGCCGTATATATCATTCCACAGGGTTTGATCCCCTGCTTCAAACCTCGTATCTGTATCGGCCTCCGACCAAAATGCCTGATTTATGGAGATTGCTTCACTATAGAAAGCTTCCATTCGGTTCAAGATTCCCCTGTCCTTTGTACTGTAGTACTGGGGGCCGATCTGTGGGAATAAAGCCATTCTTCTTTCCTTCCTAGTTATATTGGTAGGGAGGTGGAAGAAAAACTTAAGAAACCACCTCACCGCTTAACATCTCTAGTGTAGAATGCTGAATGACTGAGTACAAGAATTTATCGTGCTTTGACCTTTGGCGTCCCCCACTCATATAAATCTTCGAACAGATCTATATTCCAGAAGATGCGCCTCTTCTTCTTCTCTTCAGTGGATATCTCTATTACATTGCCTTCATTAGTGATGGCTATCTGACCGTCCTTACTCTTTTGAAGAGGAGGGTTAATATCACAAACTTCAGCGTCATCCTCATAATCTCTGAGAACTGATAACGCTTGAATAAATTTACCACTTGGTGATGGTACATTATGCTCCTCATTAAGGCCGCCATCAACACAGTAACCAATCATCACTTTAAGACGTGAATTCTCATCAAACTTACAGTATTTTACATACTGATCATAATTCATCTCTACACGCCATTGATGATGACTAGGGTAATAATTGCACATTGGCATGTGCTTAACTTCTAAAAACTTACAGACTGGTGATTTGAATATAATCATATCTGGAGCGCTATATTCTTCCCCGCGTATCTCGTATGCAGCTCCTCCAACTGATTTATCTTTGGGTGACTTCTTGACTCGAATAGCTGAAAACCTCATAGCCTCTAATACTTTGGCAAATTCCTTCTCTGCTGCAAGGCTATAGACCAGCTGCTTGTCAAATAACTTGTTCATACTCTCTCCTAACTGTTCTTCTTGATAAACCTATCGACCATTAATTCTAACGCTACCTTGGAAGTTGGCATCTTATAGTGCGCACAGGCAATTTTAAGCGCCTCTTCCATTGTTTTACCATCAGCCTGATAGAGCTGATTAGCGAAACATACTGCGTTAAATAGTTCCTTTTCCTGGATATACTGACCATCCCACTGGATTCTCTCACCTTCCATATCACTCCTTTGATTTAGATTCTCTTATTCTCATTACTTCCAGCTCTAGCCTTGCTAGTCTGCTCTCATATGTTTTTAGAGCCGCTCTATATTCGTCTAGAACGTCCTGTAGTTGCTTCTTTAATGGTTCAAATTCGTATTTAGACTGGATTTCTGCGAAATGCTTGACTTTGTTAGTAAGCATTACTACTTTCTCATGAATATCGTCTTTGTGGCGCCCCACATCCTCTATAAGCGTCGTATTATCTATAGCTATTTGGCTTTTTATATTGCGTGCTACGCGGCTTACAAACTCTGTTGACTTCATAGTTTCACGGAACATTGTTATAAAGCGCCGCATAAAGAACATGATCACATATATAACACCTATTACTATGACGCCCAGCAAAAGTGTGGTTAGAATGCTATCAAATATACGTTGTACCATCCACACATAGGCCCATTTAGAGCCTGCATTTGCTAATGACCCTGCTGCGTCTGCTATCTGAGAGGTCGCACTTGTAGCCATTTTACCAGCAACAGATGCGAGGTCGCTTTTAGCCGCCTCAGCTACCTTTTGGGCTGCTTCGGCTGTCTCATTTAACATACAGCTTCTCCTGTATCTTTATTCGCCTCGTATACCCCATTAACCATTGCTGCTATAGACTCAAATGCGGTATGAGCACCTTGATGATATTCCTGCAAATACTCCTCAAACGGCTCCAATATACCAACCATATATACTGAAACCATATAGAATGCCTGTTGTTCAACCCGTGATAGTTTTGCAAGGTCCTCACCTGATAAGAAGGCCATCTTCACCTCTGGTTGGCTCTCTAATGTACCTGAAACTGGTTTTAATTGGTCTTTAAATCGTGCGGATACGAATGAAGTATACTCATTGAATATGTTCTTAATCATTAAATCGAAAAGTTCATTTCTCTCCATACAATCCTTTCTTTTTAATTACCTTGCAAAGCAGCCACCTGGCAGGGAACATATCTGTTTGCATATGTTACCAGCATCTCTGCTGATATCACCAACACGGTGGTTTTATATGACCTTTAACGTTTGAGCTCTAAGATTTAATCGATTTGATCTTTAATCTTTAAGCTTTAAACTTTCAAGCTGGTACCATCCAATATGGTATGGCTTAACAGGCCATTCATGATATAGGAATCGAACCTATGACATCAAGCGTTTAAGGCTTGTGCTCTACCCAACTGAGCTAATCATGCTTATCAAACAATTCTCTCTCTTCGCCGTACAAGGTAAATTTCAAACCGTGACAAAACGTCACGGACTGCGTATTGTTATATACTTATGGTCGCATTCTTCATGGATAACTGTCCATCAAGGGTGGACAATATATCCTCAGTCTTCTCTATCTCGAAGGCTAAATCCTTCTCATTAACGTTAATTATAAGGTCCCCGCCCCCAGCTTGGAGCTCAGAATTAACGATCTGTATACCTTTCTGAGTAGCCTGCTCACGAGCACTTTGTATGCGAGAGTACATAGCTTCTAAGAATCTCTTCCTAGGAGACGCTATCTCTCTACGCCAGATTATCCAATCAGCTATAGTCTTAGTGATACCACTAACAGTGACCTGAGTCTTAGCGTTAGCCTCAGCTATGCGTCTCCTCAAATCGACAATGTTATCCTCTAAGTCCTTTATAGCCTGACGCTCTTTTCTGACCACCTCCTGTGAGCCACCATGTGCCTCGTGAGGGTCTCGAATTTGGTTCATCCTCCATAAATATCCCTTGACAAATTCACGCTTCTTCTCGATGCGCTTCATCAAGGTTTTTATCTCTTGTAGTCCTTCAGTTATAGTCATCTCTCACCTTTAAGCTTATTAAATTCGGTTGCATGCAACTGCCTTATAGCGTCGCATATCACATCTGACTTCGAATCTTTACATCCCCGCATCACCCTGAACGCATACAGCTCGTTAAACATCTTCGCTGTGTCATCATCAAGGTACAATGTAAAACGACCCTTCGGTGTGTCTGCTTTCTTAGGTCGTCCCATCTTCTTATCCATAGCATTCCCCTTTAATATATTATATATACTTAATTATATTATGTAAACTTTATCTTGTCAATAACTTTATAATGTTTTATAATATAAGTATAATGAAAGGATAATTATGAGTAATTTAAAGGACATCATCTCTATTTTGGTAGAAATCCAGATAAAAATTGAAAAACTTGAAGGACGAGTCGAAGCATTAGAAGATCCACCTATTAACTGGACTCAGACGGTTATGAACTTTTCACATAGGCTTAGCGACATTGAAAGTCGTTTAAACAACGACAGGGATTAACTATGTACCCAATGACCGGACTAGCATTTATCTTACTGTGGTTCATCGCCACCAAGTGGGACCAACATAAGAAGAAACGTGAAGAAAGAGAAATATCCAAACCAATAGAAGTTGGCTGGGATGATGATGACATGCCATTCTAATACAGGCGATGATCATCTCTAAAGATACGTGGCATATTTGAGTCATGCCCATATGCGGCTTCTCTGTAACGCCTTTCTATTTCCTCAGCCGAACTACCTTCATTCACTTTTCCTAGCGACACAGCTAAATATCGCATCGAATCTGCGAAATTAGAGTAAACATCATGAAGAGGCCTCTCTTTGTAGACGTTCTTCTTCGGATCAAACTCCTGTCTGTAGTTCTCTAAAGCTTTAATGAGTGGACCACAATTACGTTGATCGAACCACACTTTAGGAAGTAACGATCTTACCGCTTCAATTCCATCCATAATCCCGATTTTGTCAGCCACCGTAAACGTGATTCCCAATCGCTTCGCTTTCTCCCAACGTGTGATACCTGTGCTGAAGTCCATATTCCTAATATCATGGGGACCAATGTGCTTACCATACGTATAATCCTTCGATTTAAGGACATTAACATAATGCTCTATACCTTCCTTATTCTTCTCATAACAATCAATTACTCTCACTACATTATTCGCGATCTGGAAGAAGATAATGGACGTCATATCACGACAACCTATGTCCCAACTTGTATAAACCTTCATAGATGGTTCCCATGGAACGTCGCCTATCCTGCCCTCTAAGCGTGCTTTATCCATATATTTGGTATAGTATGCTCCCTCAATACCCATCTCAAAGGATGTCCAATACTCTTGGAGCTGCAAGTCCTCACTCATCTCGCCCTCAAGTCGTTCACGCTCTATTACATCAAGGGGTATATGACCAGTATCATCTACTGTTAACTTAGACACATACCAAGATTGTGGATTACATAGCCCAACATTGTACATTTCCCAGAGGAAGTTCTTACCACGAGGAGTAGATACAATTAAGACCCATCCATCATTCGCAGATAGGATAGGTCTTACGAACCCGTATGCGCGCGGATTACTAATGGCAAACTCTGAAAATACTACTCCCTTGGGGTTAGTTCCTACAAGCGCGTTATCATAATTATCAGACCCAATTACCTGAAAGACTGATCCATTCTTCAACTTGATACGCATCAACTGCTCATTTCTAGACTCAATTACCTCTTTAGGCATGTAATCAAGGATACGAAATCCATCATTGGTAATCGCATCCCACAGAATGCGTCGCCCACTTGAGTAGGTAGGGAATACATAGTATATAGTCTGTACTTTACTGATTAGTTCACGGATACATATGTTCCATGCACACATGTCCTTACCACTACGTCTGGGCCAGACGGCCATGACTTTCTTATAGCCCATGTTAATGATGGCGTCAAACAGGCACTTTTGATAATCTCTGGGTTTGAACTTGTTTAGGTGGACGCTCGTTTCTGGGGTTAGATCCATTCCGCTCCTTCTTCGGTATACTCTTCTTCGCTTCGTCTCTAGCTCTCTTAAAATCCTGCTCGTCCCAAGCAGGGACTCGTTTCATCCCTACAAGGGGCAAGCAGAAAAGGAAAAACAGCACTATGAGTCTGAATTTTACCACTTCTTTAATAGCTCCTCTTTCTCCTTGTCCATTGCAAACTGTGGAGTGTGATTGTCTTTGCCACCAAAGGCGAGCAGCGTTCTCTTGTTGAGCTCAGATTTAAATGACACGCGGTTCATCCCATCCTCTAGCTCTTCTACTCGTTCATGTAAATTGTTATAGCCAGTTGCTATCTTGTTATAGTTGTGCACCATCTCATTGTAGTCTACCTGCAACTCTATCATCTTCTTATTCTGTTTTTCATACATTAATTCTAATGCAAGCAGCTCATTTTCCAGCTTCTTCAAGCTCGCCTCCTTCCATATGTTCTTCTATATCTACTACGCGATCCCATAACTCTTGTAGATCTTCGCGCAGCTCTTGTATCTCCTCATCCTTTGTGATCTGCAAGCGTTTGTATACGCTTAGAATTGAATCAGTCTGAACGCTTTGCTGTGCTTCAAGGCCTCCAATCGACCCTTCTATAGATTTTAGACGCTCTTCTAACTCTTTCAGTCGCTTTTCAATGTTTTTCATGGGAAGAATCTCCTTATCCATCTCTTAATCTGTTCTCTATATTTGATCCCAAAGTACAGGATCGCTATAAATGCGATCACATTAAATATTATAGCTCCATAAACGCGACACTTCACCCAGAAAGCGACAGCTCCCATTACATCCTTGGCTTCGTCATACTTCATTAAGTCACTTATCATCTTCACACTCCTTGACTAGATCGAATAAGAACAGACCGAATTGATTCCTGTCCCTATGGTCCATTATGTCTATTGATTCATACCTCTTCTGTAGCTTCTCCTGGAAGCTGTAACGGTCGTCTATGTAATACCAACTCAGATCTATTAACTTCTCAAGGTCTCCACGACAGAGGGACATCATATCGTTGTATCTATCCATAAAGGATAGCGCATCTATCATCTTAAAGAGCAGTAACCTCTCTATCTTCTTATTCATATATGTACTCCTCCGCTGCCACCATCTATATCGATACCACCTGTTTTACTGACCTTCTCCCATTTCCTGCCACGCTCAGGACACTTGACCATAATGTAATCATCACCATTCTTCACATCATGCCAAATTGAACCAATATCATACTTATCCCAAGGACACTTAGTGTTATTTATATCGTTTATATTCTCCATAAGTGGCACATCTTTAAGTGTGGTGTAGCCATACTTATTAGCTAGCTCTTCTGCTCGTTCTATCATCAAATCTTTAGCAACATCATTCTTCCAAGGAGTAGGATGGTTTATAGGTCGAGCATACCCACCCACCTCCAGCTCAACACATCCTTTGTGTTCTACTACGTAAGGCTCGCTTACAATCTTATCTCCTTTAGCTTTCTTCGGCTTAAAGTATGGATCGTTCTTCCAGTCCCAACCAAACATCACTTACCCTTTTTAGGGCGCCCTGGCCGGCGCTTCTCATCTTGTAGATATTTAAGCTCCTGCTTCAAGTCGGTGATATGAGTCTTATGTCCTTCAACATCGGAAAATATGTTATTAATAGCAGTCCTGAGACATTCTATATCGTACTTCATATCGGTACAATCCTTCTCATTCTGCTTATACATTGAATATGTGATATACATATCTGCGAAAATTAACCCGGATACTATAAATAATAGTATAGTTTGTACGCTCATGGCTTCCCCTCTATGCTTCTATTTGTTCGTCTTGCTTATAACACAACTCCATTATTCTGTTCCCACATTCTGTGAACTCGCGCAGTGTCGCTTTAAGGAACACTCGCCGCACAAATGACTTAAACGATTCCTTACAATCTACATCCTCTTGCAGCTCTACAAGGTATGCAATCCCGCCAGCAGCCTCTAGCATATCCCCTTTATGGCCTAGAATATCTCCTTTCCGTAATATATCCTGTAAACTTACTAGATTAATTGTCTTATGTTCGCCCCAGCATTTCAGTAGTGCTGCATATATTAATTTATGTTTGCCTTGCAGAAAGTGTTTGGTTTGTAGTTTATCAAATGCATGTTTCAAGCACTCATCATCTAACATAGCCCAGCCAAGCACCTGTTGTTCTGCCTTCAGGTCTTGGATAACTGGTTTATCTAAATACTTCTCTTTATCTGTCATCTGTCTCCTTCACGATCTCTATCTTCGTAGGGTCTATGCCTCCGACACGCCAGTAGTGTTTGCCTCCGTCCACAAACGTCTCGTTTGGGCACTTGCATTGCTTAAAGTCGTGACGTCCAGTAGACCTTAAAGTGGAATGACATTGCTTACACTTCACTATCCACGCTGTCACTGCGTTTGAGTGGTTTGTATTTTTCACGGTCGATTACCTTCTCTACTGGGGTAGTGTATACATTGATAGTACCCTGTTCTTTGCTATCTTCACTCTTCTTCATCTCTGCTTGGTGTACATCATCCTGCTTCCACTCTTCTCCGAATCTATATTGACTATGCATGATTACGCCCTTATCAAAGTGCCGCTTCGCGG
>Ga0180432_10001254_pt1 | contig 40458 bp, 25 predicted proteins | sample SS_ome_10_FD_132414 | JGI IMG/M metagenome (GOLD analysis project Ga0180432, IMG submission 132414) | Hypersaline lake sediment archaeal communities from the Salton Sea, California, USA - SS_1_MS_2 metaG | ecosystem: Environmental > Aquatic > Non-marine Saline and Alkaline > Hypersaline >... | reverse complement strand
TGGTCAACTCGGCAATGAGGTCCGCTGAGGCATCCATCCCTCATTTTCTAAGGGTGTCAAGAAGAAAGCGCAAGTTGAAAATAAATTCTTTTTTTCCCGCCCCTGTCAGGCTAAACACGTACGCTGGGCGGGGCTGGCTTCTGTCCGCCCTGCCGGGCCTGGTATGGCCATCCACAAGAGCAGGTGCCACAGTTCAGACGTGCACCCCGTTCAGGATTCAGGACCCACACCCGATATTCGGTTTGCTCAACGCACTCCATCGGATACAATCGCTGTGAAGGCTCCGCGATGGTCGCGGCCGCAATGGCTTCCGGGGAAATCCCGGATCAGTGGGCGTGACGTGTTCGCGAAACCGATTGGTTACTTGAGCATCGAGGCAAAGACATGAACAGATCGCACACGACAGCAGCACTGGTGCTGGCCGTCCTGGTATCGTTCAACCTGCCCGTCCTGGGCGCCGAGGTGCCGAAGACGCTGCCGGACCCGGACGGCAAGCCGGCTGACATGAGCAAGCCCGTGCAGGTGTACATCCTGCTGGGCCAGTCCAACATGCTCGGCGCCGGGAAGATCAACCCGAGGCGGGGCAAAGCCGAGGGCTCCCTGACGCACGCGGTGAAGGACAAGAAGCTCTACCCCTACCTCGTCGACGACGCCGGCAACTGGACCGAGCGCAAGGACGTCCGCAACGTGCGCGTCATGGGCAGCGGCACCGGCGGCATGAGGGTCTTCAACAACGAGTGGATGACGATCAAGGGCAGATCGATCGGCCCGGAGTTCGGTATCGGGCACTACGTGGGGCATGTCACCGATGCGCCGGTGCTCATCCTCAAGAGCTGCATCGGCAACCGAAGCCTCGGGTGGGACCTGCTGCCGCCGGGCAGCGAGTCCTTTGAGTTCGAAGACAAGGGCAAACTCTGGCACTACGCCGCGTACAAGGAATCCCCGCTGCGATGGGAGAAGGGCACGAAGCCCAACCCGATCACCTGGTACGCCGGCATGCAGTACGACGGCGACATTGACCGCGCGAAGAAGGTGCTGGCCGAACTCGACAAGTACTACCCCGGCGCGAAGAAGTACGAGGTCGCGGGCTTCTTCTTCTGGCAGGGCGACAAGGACCGCTACAACGCCGGACACGCCAGTCGCTACGAGCACAACCTCGTGCACTTGATCAAGCAGTTGCGCAAGGACTTCGATGCCCCCAGCGCCAAGTTCGTCTGCGCCACTCTCGGTCAGACCAGGAAGGGCGCCGCGGGTAACGAAGGGAAGATCATCGAGGCCCAGCTCGCCGTCGACGGCAGGACCGGGAAGTACAAGGAGTTCAAGGGCAACGTGGCCTCCGTCTACACCCATCCTCTCTCCAAAGGCGGCGCCTCCAACAGCCACTACGGCGGAAATGCCGAGACCTACATGAACGTCGGCCAAGCCATGGGCAAGGCCATGGTCGAACTCCTGGGTCACACCGTCCCGACCGCCAAACGGGCGGATCCGGACAAGCATCTTATCCAAGCCCTCACGATTCGAGTTCTCCTGGAGGACAAGGGACTCTTCGATGATCTCGGCGTGACGCTTCCTTTGCAGACCTACAAGGACGTCGGCAACGCGCTCGGCCTGACTGTGGCGGACCTCCTGGGCCAGAAGAAAGCCCCTTCACCGGAGTGATGATGCGCCCCTGCGTGTCAAGACGGTTGGCGCTTGTTCTGCTCGTCACGGCCTGCTGCGACGTCGAGGCGGCCCAGAAGACCCTGCCCGTCAAGGGAGAGGTCTTCACGGTCGAAGGGCGAACGGCCTTCCTGATCCTCCCCGACAAGCCCGCAGCGGGCCGGCCCGTCCCATGGGTCTGGTATGCCCCGACGCTGCCGGGCCTGCCCGGCAGGGCCGAGACGTGGATGTTCGGCAGGTTCCTGGACAGCGGCATCGCCATCGCCGGCATCGACGTGGGCGAGTCCTACGGCTCTCCGAAGGGCCGGGCCCTGTACTCCGCCCTCTACAAGGAACTCGTGACCCGGCGCGGGCTGGCCAAACGCGCCTGCCTGCTCGCACGCAGCCGAGGCGGGCTCATGCTCTACAACTGGGCCGCACAGAACCCCAAGGCCGTCGCGTGCATCGCCGGCATCTACCCCGTCTGCAACCTCACCAGCTACCCCGGCCTGGCCCGCGCCTGCAAGGCCTACGGCATGACGAAAGCCCAGCTCGCGGCGAAGCTCGCCGAGCACAACCCCATCGACCGCCTCGCCCGGCTGGCCAAGGAAAAGGTGCCCATCTTCCACATCCACGGCGACAGGGACCGCGTCGTCCCCCTGAACGCCAACTCCGCCGAGCTGAAGAAGCGATACGAGAAGCTCGGCGGCAAGATGACCCTCGAAATCGTCAAGGGCCAAGGCCACAATATGTGGTCCGGCTGGTTCCATAGCCAAAGGCTCGTCGACTTCGTGATCGCCCACGCCAGAAAGGTCAAGCCAGGACAGGACCCCGTCGGCAGCAAGCCGTAGCCAAAGTCCCCCCGCCACGTCTTGCGTGTCCGGCCCCCTCGGCCCCGCAGGGGTCACGGGCCCCGGTCCAGACGGTGTAACATATGTTCCATAAGTTTCCACCTCCAGTGTAACCTGGCGTCTTTATCGTGAAGATTTTCGCCGTAACGCCTTTTTAAAGAAACCTTTATACAAAATCCCCTCCCGGCCGGCCCCTGGAACCCTCGGCGGGTGTAACATGCTAATTTCGGTAGCAGGTACCGAAATTACGGCTCCGAGCCTCCCGAGTTCCGGGATACAGGGACATGATACTGCGCTATTCACGTCGGCGGTTGGCAAGGTTAGGGCGCGTGGGCATGCTGGAGATTGGCGGAGTCGCAAGGCCGCAGCCGAAGCCCTGAGGAAGATCAGGGCCGCACAGGCGAAGCTCACCAACGACGCGTGTTATGCCAGGGAGACGGGCTTCGAGCCACTGCCGATCCCCCGCCGACCCCTGCCCCCGCCGGCTGGGATCGCGTATAATTACGGCGGTAACCGACACGCTTTGATGGAAGGAGATCATCATGGGCCATCCGCTGAATCGACGGCAGTTCCTCGGCACGACGGCGGCGGCAGGAGCGGTGCTGGCCGGCGAGATGGGCCGGGGCGCGGCGGCGGCGGACGAGGACAAGGCAAAGCCCTGGCCGCCCAAGGCGGGGCCGGTCAAGATCCACAAGGTCTACTCGGGCACGTCCGGCGGGGCCTGGCCGGGGCCCAAATTCGACGCGCGCGCCGAGATCGCCAGGTACGAGAAGCTGCTCGCGGACGCCGAACGCAAGCTCGACGGCGTGACGTTCGTCGGCGGGCAGCAGGTGAAGAACGCCCGGGAGTCGGCCAGGCTGGCGGCCGACCTGGGCGACGCCGACGCCGTGCTCGTGTTCGACCTGAATTTCGACGGCGGCCAGCGGGCCGCGCCCCTGGTCAAGGCCGGGCTGCCCACGGCGATCTTCGTCTACCCGTTCAGCGGGCACCAGTGGATGTACTACTCGCAGTGGCAAAGCGCCGGCAAGAAGCTGCTCGTGCTGCCCACGAGTGACTATGCCCAGATCGAGCGGGCCGGGCGCCTGCTGGCGGTGCCCGGGCGGATGCGGCGGACGCGCGTCCTCGTGGTGGGCGGCCCGCGCGGCACCAAGGCCGCCTGCACGCCCGACGAGGTCAAGAAGCGCCTCGGCTGCGAGGTCGTCGTCATCCCCAACAAAGAGGTTATCACGGCCCACAAGGCCGTCGACATCAAGGCCGCCGAGGCCGAGGCCAAGGACTACTGGATCACCAAGGCCGAGAAAATCGTCGAGCCGCCCAAGGCCGACATCGTCAACTCCGCGCGGCTCTACCTGGCGATGAAGGCGTTGATGACCCGGCACGGCGCGGTGGCCACCACGAGCTGCCACTGCATGGGCGCGCCGGCGAAATGCTGCCTGACGTACAGCAAACTCAACGACGAGGGCCTCGTCGGGGCCTGCGAGGGCGACATCGACTCGACCCTGACGATGCTCGTATTCCAGTACGCCTTCGGCGTGCCGGGGTTCATCAGCGACCCGCTGTTCGACTTCGCCAAGAAGGGCGTGGTCCACGCCCACTGCACCAGCACGACCAAGCTGGACGGCCCCGGCGGCCGGCGGGCGCCGTTTGTCATCCGCACCCAGTGCGACACCAACCGCGGCGTGTCGCTCGAGGTCCGCATGCGGGTCGGGCAGGAGATCACCTGCGCCAAGATCTGCAATGCCGAGACCATGCTGATCTCCACCGGGAAGATCACCGAGATTCCGGACTACTACGACCGCGGCTGCCGCACCCAGATCACCACCGAGGTTCCCGACGCGCGACAGATGTTCGCCAACTGGGGCGGCAAGGTCCTGCCCAACGCCATGATGACGCTGCTTCACCGCGTGGTCTTCTACGGCAACCGCCTCCAGGGCATCACCGACCTCAGCCGGCTCATGGGATTCAAGGTCGTCGAGGAAGGCTGAGACCAGAGAGAGCGAGAAGGTAAGTGGGGCGTTCCCCTGAACTAGAATCGAAAGGCCGGCAATGATGGATAGTATGCCCCGAATCGGCAGGCGCGGTCGGCTGGTGCTGGTTATCGTGCTGGGCGCGGCGGGGCAGCCGGTCGCGGCCGGGGCGAAGGTCGTCAAGATCGCCGACACCGTGCTCGACGCCAAGGCCCTGACGATCAAGGGCGGGTTCGGCCAGGGCATCAACGGGCTGTCGTTCCAGCAGGACATGGTCGCCTCGCATGGGGCCTGGCAGTATGTGGGCTACTACGACGGCGGGCGGCGGGTCTGCCTGGCGCGGCGGCGGCTGCCTGGGGGGCGCTGGGAGACCGTCCGCTTCGCCGACTACGCCTTTCGCAGCAATGACGCGCACAACACGATCTCGATCGGGATTTGCCCGAAGGACGGGACGATCCACCTGGCGTTCGACCATCACGGGCATCCCCTGCACTACCGCCGCTCGGCCAGGGGCGCCGCGTCGCAGCCGGCCAAAGTCGCCTGGACGGCGGCCCTGTTCGGCCCGATCCGGTCCGACATCGAGAAGGGCAAGCCCATCCGCATCACCTACCCGCGCTTCTTCCGGACGCCCGACGGCGGACTCCAGTTCTGCTACCGTCGCGGCGGGTCGGGCAACGGCGACCGGATGCTGGTCGACTACGACCCCGCCGCCGGCACGTGGTCGGGAACGCGGCAGATCGACTCTGGCAGGGGCGCCTTTCGCGACGCCGCCGGCGCCAGCAACAGCCGATGCTCCTACCCCAACGGTTACGACTACGGCCCGTCGGGCAGGCTGCACGCCACCTGGGTCTGGCGCGAACACAGCCAGGGGGCCAACCACGACCTGGCCTACGCCTGGAGCGCCGACCGCGGGCGGACGTGGCGCAACAGCGCCGCCCAGCGCATCGACGGCCCCCCCGCCGTCAACTCGCCCGGCGTGAACGTCGTGACGATCGGCCGCGAACTCGGCTTGATGAACACGCACGGCCAGGCCGTCGACTCCAGGGGCCGCGTGCACGCGATGGTGTGGCACTGCTCGGCCGAGACCCTCCGTGCGGCCGGCAGCACGCCGGGCCGGCACCGCTGGGGCCCGCCCGCGGCGCGGCGCTACCACCATTACTGGCGTGACACCGACGGCACGTGGCGGCACACGGAGCTGCCCTGGGTGGCCGGCAACCGACCGAAGATCTTCCCCGACCGCCACGATAACCTGGTGATGATCTTCCGCGCCACGCGCCGGGCCGACCTGCCGACCAGGGGATTCATTTTCCCCACAACCGGCGACCTGGCGATCGCCCTGGCCACGGCCGCCACGCGGTGGCGGGACTGGAAGATCGTCCACGTGGAGAAGGGCCCGTTCGTCAACGAGATGCTCGCCGACGTCTACCGGTGGCGCGAGCAAGGCGTGCTGTCGGTTCCCGTCCAGCAGTCCCCCAAGACCCCGCACCAGCCCACCGTCCTGCGGCTGCTGGACTTCCGGCCCAACGTGAGATAACGCCGGGGCGGCCATTCATCTCCAGGTGAGGCGGGAACATTCCCCGGCGGCGGGCGTCTGATGCCGTGACGTGCGGAAACGACTCGACGGTTACCGGGAGATGATGATGACGCGAATGACGGTGTTGGCGGTGCTTGTTCTGGCATGCTTGGCCCCGGGGGCGACTGGAAAAGCTCCGGCGGCGCTGGACAAGGAGGTCCGCGAACTGTTCAAGGACCAGATCAGGGACAGCTACCCGCCTAACGTGAAGGCCTTTGCGATCGCCCGGGCGAAGGTCACCGCCGCCAAGACCGCGGCGTACTGCCCCGGGCGGACCTCGCGCTGCGGGCTGAATCCGACGTGCGGGCACCCCAAGCGCAAGACCACGACGCTGGACCTGGCAATCGGGAAGGTCCTGTTTCGCACGGGCTCGGCGGCACTCCCGAAGCGCTTCAAGAACACCTCGTACTTCGGCAAGACCGCCGTCAAGACCGGCGGCGACGTGTACGTCTCGCTTTACGTCTACCAGCGGTCCGGCTGCCGCATCTCGCGGATCAGGCCCGCCCCGCCAGGGCCCGCAGGGCCCGCAAAGCCCGCCGGCGGGCGGGCGATCAACCTGGCCGTCGGCGACAGCGGCAAGACGGTCAAGGCCGCCGTCGGCGACCTGGTGCTCATCACGCTGCGGGCCAACCCCTCGACGGGCTATGCCTGGTCGGCGGCCGACCAGCCGGGCGGCTCGGCCGTGATGCTGAAGTCCAAGCGCTTCCTGACCGCATCGCAGATGAACCCGGAGATTCGCCCGATGCCCGGCCAGGGCGGCGCGACGACGTTCACCTATCACGTGGTCCAGGCGGGCAAGGCGACGATCTCGCTGGCCTACCGCCGGCCCTGGGAGAAGAAGGCCAAGCCCGCAAGGACCTTCACCGCAGCGATCGTGGCCTCCGTTCAGACCGGCCCGACCGTGACCGGGAAGATCGCCTTCAGCCGGAAGCCCGACGTCGGCAAGATCAGCCGGATCGTCGTCTCGATCCGCAACACGGCGTTGGCCGACGGCCCGGCCCCGCTGATCGGCACGGTCGAACTCAAAGGGCCCTTCACGCTGCCGGTCACCTTCGCCGTGCCTTACGACCCGAAGAAGGTCCGCCCGAACCCGATGTTCTACTCGATATCGGCCCGCGTCTACACCGTCGTGGGCGGGCGCGAGAAGCTGTACTACATCAACGACACGCGGCACAGCATCTTCCGCACCGCCGACGACACGCGCCGGGACATCGCCGTCAAGAAGCTCCGCTGACGGGGTGCGTGAAGGTTGTGGTGGCGCCGTCAGGCCTTTCATGTGCCTTCCATGCTCCGTTATGCTCCTCCGTCTCGCGACGGGTGCGGGGGGCGGTTATACTGTTGAACGACGGGCACGCCTGTTACGAGACAAGGAGCACGACACATGAGACACCATCGGGTACGAGGTCGGACCGTGATGTTCGCGGCTGCCGTTCTGGTTCTTGCCGCTGCACCGCTGCGATCGGCGGCCGAGACGCCGAAACTCAAGACCGGAACGGTCCTCAAGCGGACCTACGAGTTCAAGCAGGCCGGCAAGACGATGGAGTACTGCCTGTATCTTCCCAAGGCGTACGACAGATCGAAGGCCTGGCCGCTGATGGTGGCCCTGCACGGCCTGTTCAGTTCGCCGTGGCAAATCCTGCACTACCCGGGCCTGACCAAACACGCCGAGAAGCACGGGGTCGTCGTCGTAGCCCCGATGGGCTACAACAACCGGGGGTGGTACGGCAGCCGGGGGTGGCGCATGAGACGAAGCTCGCCGAAGAACCTCGGGGAACTCAGCGAGAAGGACGTAATGAACGTCCTGGCCATCACGCGAAAGGAGCTGAACATCGACCCCCGGCGAATCTACCTGATGGGGCACTCGATGGGCGGCGGGGGCACGTGGCACCTCGGGCTGAAGTACCCGAAACTCTGGGCGGGTCTGGCGCCGATCGCCCCGGCGATCTTCCGCAGCCCAGACGCCCTCAAGACCATCAAGGACATGCCGGTCATCCTCGTGCAGGGCGCCTCGGACCGGCTGGTGCCGGCACGGGTCGCCCGGCTCTGGGCGGCCAAGATGAAGGAACTGAAGATGGACCACGAGTACATCGAGGTTCCCGGCGGGGACCACGTGCGGGTCGCGTTCGACAACATGGGGCGGATTTTCGAGTTCCTCAGCCGACGCAAGCGCAAGGTCCCGGCCAGGGCCGTTCGCCCGGCCGGTGCCGAAACCAAGCCCGCCGCCTGAGAGACCCGGCCGGGGCCTTGCGCTTGTCCGCGGTGGGGACGTCTGATAGGTTGTCTGGTGTACGTGCCCTCGCGACCAGCCGGCCATGAGGATAGCGCGAGGAGCAAGCCGGTGAACTGGAAACATCGACTACTGTGCATCGCTGTGATCGCGGGGGTGAGCACATTACCCGCGCCCGGGGACGCGATCGATGACCTGATCGCCGAGACGCTCGGCTCGGCGGCCACGCGGAGCGAGGCGGCCGGGCGGCTGGTGAAAACGGCGAAGAAACTGCCCGATGCGCCCGAGGCGCAGAGGCGCCTCTGCGAGAAAGCGTACGCGTTCGGGATCCTGGCCCCGTCGGGGCATCCGGCGGCCATGGCGGCGCTCGACATCCTGGACAAGGTCGCGCCGGCCAGGGCAGCCGAGTGGGCCGCCAAGCGGCTGGAGGTGGCTCGTCTGCGATACCTCCGCAGCGACCGCAAGACCCGCCCGGCCACCGGGCAGGCGTACGTCACACTCCTTCTGGCACGGGGCGAAGCGGACCGAAAGGCCGGGCAGTGGGCCCACGCCGTGATGCACTATCGGCAGGCCTACTCCGTGGCCAAGGCGCTCAACCTGCCTCGAAAGAAGGCCATCTACGACCGGGCGACCGCCACGGCCGCCCGGGCCGCCACGCTCGAACGCGTCAAGCGTCTCAAGGCGGCCGTCGCGGAAGATCCCGACAACGCCGAGAACCGCCGGGCGTTGATTCTGGCCTGCCTGGTGGATCTGGACCGCCCCGAGACCGCCGCCGAGTACCTCAACGACAAGGTCGCCGAACCCCTGCGAGCCAACGCCGCCCTGGCGGCCAAGCCCGCCGCCGAACTTGCCGACGAGGACTTCCTGACCCTCGGGCAGTGGTATCAGACGCTGGCCAACGGGACGATGCTGAAGTTCGCCAGGGTCCGGATGCTCTGCCGGGCGCGGGACAACCTGAAGTTCTACCTGGAGGTCCACACCAAGGCCGACGCCAGGCGCCTGGAGGCCAAGAGCGAACTCGACAAGGTGCAGGGCATGTTGGCCGCGCTGGCCCCGGCGAGGATCGCCCCGGCGCACGATCTGGCAAAGGGCCTGGTCCTGCGCTACACGTTCGACAAGCGCCAGCCGGGCCTGGTCTACGACAAGAGCCCGCAGAAGAACCACGGCAAGTTCCGAGGGGCCAGATGGACCGCCAAGGGGCACAAGGGCGGAGCGGCCGCGTTCGACGGCGCCGGCGCCATCACCGTGCCGGCCAGCCCTGTGGAGACCAGGGACAACTGGACGCTGGCCGCGTGGATCAGGCCATCTCGGCTGAGGCAGAACGGGATCGTGATCTACACCAAGTCGTGGGGCTGCGCGTTCGCTGTAGCCGGCGGGAACGACCGGCGGGGCGACCGCCTGATGGGGCTGTTCGAGCAAGTCCTCTGGCTGGACAGCGGCTACGCGTTCCCCGCCGCCGGACGCTGGTACCACGTCGTGATGACACGAGGGACGAAGACCACCCGGTTCTACGTCAACGGCACCGCCACACCCAAGACGTTTTCGGCCACACCGAACCCCGGCAAGCGTGGCCGGGGCGCCTCGATATCCTCTGGCGGCGCCAGGACGTTCCACGGCGCGGTCGACGACGTGATGATCTGGAACCGCCAACTCACCGCACAGGAAGTCAAGGTCCTCTACACACTCACCGGCGGCACGTAGAACAGCGCCCCCGGACAGGCGGCCTGCTGTTGGGTTCTTCCGGCCCGGAAGGTATGGTAGGGGGTACGTTATGACAAGAACCGTTCACGTGCCGGCGTGCGTCGCCCTGGCGGCCCTTGCGGTGCTGCCGGAGATCGGCCTCTGCGCCCCCACGCCGGCGGCGCGCCGGGAGGTCCTGTCCGTCCCCGGCCGCCGGAAGGTGACCACCGCCCAGGCCGAGCGGGCGGCGGACCTCCTGGACGACGCCGACCCCTTCGTGCGGGCGGCGGCCGAGTGGACCATCGCCCGCAAGGTCCGGCAGGACAACGGCGGGCAGGAGACCGCCTGGCCGCGCGACAACCCGCCGGCGTGGTTTACGCGCTGGTGCGGGCTTTCCGACGCGTATCGGCTGGAGGCCGACTACGCTCGCCAGGCCCTGGCGCTGGGCGACCACACGGATGCCCGCCGGCTGCTGGCGTCGGCCCGGAAGGTCCTGGCGCGGGCCGAAGCCGTCGCCCGACTGGCGCGGCGGGATGTGTCAGGGCCGCACGCCGGACCGGTCGATGCCGCCCTGCGGCGCCTTCGCAAGCAGGTCGAGGCCCTGGCCGACCGGGCGGCCGCCGAGCCGGGCGAGATCCTGGCCCACCGCAAGGCGTGGATAGCAATCCGCAAGACGGCCCGGCCGATCGTGCTGGCCCACCCGGCGATGCGCTTCGACGACCTGCTGTTCATCACGCGTCACGCCGCCCATTCGCACCGGAACATCACCGGCTCGCAGTACCCGTGGGTTCACAAGCCCGGGGGCGACATCGTTCGGCTGTCCGGCTGGCGGTCGGGCGAGGTGCCGCGGCCGGTCATTGACGGTCGGCTGGGCCCGGGGCACGTCCACGGGATGGACCTGTGGTGGGACGGCGACCGGGTGGTGTTCGCCTATGCCCGCCAGCGCGACTGGCCCCCGCCGTGGGACACCGTCAGGGGCGACCACGTCCACCTGCTCCGGAGCCACCAGGAGCCGACGCACCTGTACGAGATCCGCCTGGACGGGACCGCCCCGCGGCAACTGACCGATCATGCCGTCTGGAACGACTTCGAGCCGACCTACTGCGCCAACGGGGACGTGGTCTTCGCCTCCGATCGCTCGGGGCGGAGTTCGGAGTGCGGCAAGTTCTCCGCCGACCACACGGGCATCAACCTGTACAAGGTTTCGGCGGACGGCAAGCGCCTGGGCCGGCTGACGGACAACAAGGACATCGACCGCTACCCGCACAGCCTGGACAACGGGCTGATCGCCTACACGCGGTGGGACTACCAGGAGCGGCATTTCCTGGAGGTGCACGCCATCTGGAGCATCCGCCCCGACGGCACGCAGGCCGACGCCGTGTTCAACCAGCACCTCAGGGCGCCGTACGGCCTGCGCGACGTGCGGTCGGTGCCCGGCAGCACACACCTGGTGGCGGTGGCCACCGGGCACCATACGTTCGCCTACGGGCCGGTGGTTTTGGTGGACCCGGGCTTGGGCGTGAACACGGCCGAGGCCATCCGCATCGTCACGCCGGGCGTGCGGCCTCAGGAGGGCCCGATGGCCGGCCGTCCGGTGCCCGGCGGGGGCGTGCCGGACCGCGGCGGGGTCTACCAGACGCCCTGGGCACTGGCCGACGACGCCTTCCTGGTCTCCTACGCGTACAGGCACACCAGCGGCACCAACGGAGGCGACAACGCCTCCGGGTTCGCGATCTACGCCATCGACGCCTACGGCAACAAGGAACTGCTGCACCGCGACCCGCTCTTGTCGTGCAGCTTCCCCATGCCGGTCCGCAAGCGACCCCGCCCCCCCCTCCTGCCGGACCGCACCGACCCGGCCAAGCCGTACGCTGTCTGCCACGTCCCGGACGTCTACGAAGGGTTCGACGGCGTCGAGCCGGGCACGGTCAAGTACATCCGCATCGCGCACCGGATCCCCTGGCCTCTGGACGAAAAGACCGGGGCCAAGCGGTGGATCCCGGGCAACGCCTGGTCTCGCCAGTTCGGGTTTTGGAGCTGGGCCCCGGTCCGCGTGATCGGCACGGTCCCGGTGGGCGCGGACGGCTCGGCGTGCTTCACCGTGCCGGCCGACGTGGCCCTGTACTTCCAGGCCCTCGACGCCAACAAGATGGAACTGCGCCGGATGCGAACGCACGTGGCGCTGAAGCGCGGGGAGGTTCGCGGCTGCACGGGCTGCCACGAGACGCGCAACCGGACGCCCGAGGTCACCGCGGCGAAGAAGACCGCCGCGCTGTCCCGCCCGCCGGAGCACCCCACGCCCCCGCCCTGGGGCAACCGCGTGCTGCTCGGCTACGAAACGCTGATCCAGCCGGTGCTCGAGAGGCACTGCGTGCGCTGCCACGGGCGCAAAAAGCCCGACGGCGGCCTGGACCTGTCCGCCCACCGGGCGCCCGACGGGTTCCTCCAGTCCTTCCGGACGCTGTTCGGCAAGGCCGCGTCGAACAAGCGCGGCAAGATCCTGGTCTCCTGCTCGAACCGGCTGGGGGACCACCACGTATCGCGGCTCAAGGAGTTCGGCTCGCACAGGAGCCCGTTCATCACGGTGCTGCTTCGCGACAAGCTTCACGTCAAGGAGGTGAAGCTCAAGCCCGCCGAATGGGAGACGCTGGTCACCTGGGTGGACGCCAACGCGCCGTATTACGACACGTTTTTCAACAAGCGTCCCCCCGGCGGCGGCCCGCCCGTGCGCAATGTCCGCCTCGCCCCGTTCCCGCCGTTTCCCCCTGACGAGTAGACAAGCCCGAAGGGCCGGCGCGACCTGCCCACCGGCAGGCGGGTCTTAGCCCGACCAGGAACGCTTTTCTCTTGCCGGTATACGAAGGACCCGCTAGGGTGTGCGCGTGTTGCGGACGGCGTGAGAGACGAAGGCTCACGAAAGAGGGTAACCGTCCCGACGAGACACCTTTAGACAGGGTAACCGCCCGGTTAGACCCGGGCGGGGACAGGAGAAGAGTCGATGCCGCTGTACCACATGGCCTCAAGCATGGTCTACATCGTGGTGGCGCCCGTCATCATGCTGACGGCGGCGCTGCCGGTGGTGATCTACATCGTCGCGCGCTGGCGTGCATCTCGCGGGGGCGAGGCGCCGGATCCGCAGCTTGGCTTCAAGGTCGTGCTGAGCTGGTTTCGCGTTTCCGCCTACCAACTGCTCCTCCTGGGCGGGTTCCTTCTCCTCTATGGCCTCATCGGCGATCTGGATGGCGACCAGGAAGACGTTCTGCGCACGGCCGGCGGCCTGCTCTTTCCCGCCTTCGTGATCTTCGTCGCACACCTGCTCGCGCTGGAGGTCACCAACGCGAGCGAGCGCCCGACGGTGGTGCGGATGTTCGCCGGGCTGAACCTGGTTCAGACCGGGCTGATCGGCTTCATCGCCGTGGTCTTCGCCGGCATTCTCCTGTTCCAGAAAGACGTGCCCACCCAGGTCGGACGCATGGCGTGGTCGCTGGTCCTGGTGTACGTTCCCGCCTGGGCGATCCAGGGGGTTATGCTGGCCAAGAAGGTCACCGCCCGCAGCCTGCGGCGCCCGGCCCGAGCCCCCAACGCCGAGTAACACCGATTGGCATGAGGCAATGCGCTCGCGCATTGCCTGGTCTTGCTTCGGTGTCTTCGGGACCTCCGGTCCCGGGCTGGCCCCTGCAGTGGCCAGCCCCTACAGCGCGCCGAGTTACAGGTCTTCCCTCTGCCGGCTTGCGGGCGCACTCACCAATCACAATCGGCATGGGATGAGGAGGAAGACGGGACAGAAGCACGCACGCGCGCCAGTCACGCTTGGCCCAGGCCGGCCAGGAGCGCCTCGGCGCGGGCAGCGATCTGCCGGGCCTCGTCATGCAGGCCGCGGACGAATGCGTTATCGTCCAGCGTGCCGCGCACGGCCTGGAAGTCCGCCTCGGCCACGTCGTCATCGCCGTCGATCCCGAAGCCTGTCTTCGAGAAGGGATCGAACTCCTTGCGGGCGTCGAGCAGGATGAGCTTGTTGAGCTTCAGGGCCGCGTCACGCCAGTCGGTGACGATCGTGGCGAGCTGCTCGTCCGTCACGGCCGCCAGGTCGATGCCCTCGCGTTCGGCCAGGAACGCCGCACACCAGCGGAGCTTGGCCTCGTCGTAGGCCGCGTGGATCTCGCCCAGGCGGACCAGGAGGCTGTCGATGTCGGGCACGTGGCCTTCGGCGAGGGCCTCGAGCAGCGCCTCGACGGCCGGGCCCGGCGCCAGCATGCGCGCCAGGTCCACCCAGGTCGCCAGATCGGCCCCTTCCATCGCGGCCAGACGCTGCCTGGCCTCGGCCGGGCCTTCGCACGACTCGAGCAGGCCGGCCACACACTCCCCGAGGAACAGCCGCACGACAACCTGGTAGTCCCTGATGCCCTTGCGCAGCAGCACCCTGGCGATCCGCGCGCCGCGGTAGACCACCGCACGCTTTTCTTTGGGGGTGTTGGCCTTCAGTTCGGTCAGGGCGTCGATGCCGTCGGCCGTCAGCTTCACGATGTACGGGCTGAAGAGGTCGAAGTTGACCAGGTCGAGCGTGTCGTCGCCCTGTCGCCGGTCGCGGGCGGGCCACTTGGCGCTGTCGCGCCGCGTGCCGACCGTCGAGAGGTTCATCGCCGGGATGACCGTGGTCCTGTCGTCCTCGGCGTTGACGTATGAGAACGGCAGCGTGGCGGTGTCGAAGTTGGCCATGTGCTTGCCGACGACGACGTTGAACGGCCCGACGCGCGAGGGCCACAGCACGTACGACGACGAACTGGTCTTCGCGCCGCGCATCAGGATGCCCTGGTGCACCGGGCCGAGCTTGTACATGTGGTTCGACTGGTTCGTCGCCGACCCGGCGTTGTAGAAGCTGAACAGCCCGGCGATCATCAGCGTGGACTTGTGGTGGGTGACGGTATACGGCCCGGCGAAGACGCTGCACGCCTCCCCGTGGAAGCCCTCACAGTTGGCGAAGAACGCGGAGTTTTCGGCGGAGAACTGCTTGCCGATCCGCACGCCCTGCCCGACGAAGCAGTGGGCCAGGATCGCCGCGTCCTCGACGCGCGAGCCGGACAGGATGATGAACTCCTCGGCGACCACGCCGGCGCCGACCACGGTCGGGTCGGCCTGGCAGCCCACGATCGTGCCCTCGCGCAGCCTCAGGGCGCCGGCGATCCGCACGTGAGGCCCGACGCTGACGTTGACGACGGTGGTGCAGTTCTCGATTCGGCTGCCGGGGGCGATGCGCCCGGTGGCCGAACGCTTCGTCGCGACGTAGGCGTCCACGAGGCCTTCGAGCCGCTCGATCATCGCCGCGTCGTGCCGGTAAAGCACCATGAGATAGGCGATCTGGGCCGACAGGCGGTCGAAGATCGTCAGGGGCCGACCGCCGCCCTCGTTGAGGATGTCGATCCGCGTCCCATTGCCGAACGCGGTTTCGCCCTCGGTCACGAGCGTGCCGACGTTGGCGATCACCGCGCCGTCGCCGACGTCGTAGTTGCCCAGGTTCCCGACGGCGCTGATGCAGACGTCGCGGCCGATGGTGCAGTTGTGGATTGCGCTGTCGCACAGTCCGGCCGGGCGGGTGAGCCCGCCGGCAAACGTCAGGTGTCCGGCCTGGGCGCCGATGCGGACTGGCCCGCTGAAGTGCACGCGTTGGATCCGCCCGGGGTCGAACGGCTCGGCGACCTCGACGGCCTGCCAGTCCCCGGCGTGACAGCCCTGGGCCTGGAGCGTGCCGATCTGGTCATTCGTCAGCTTGCGATAGCTCATATTCACATTCCGTCGGGTGTCAGTCTGCCGGTCTCAGAGGACCTCCTGCTCAGCTTCGACCCGTCATTCTCCCGGCGTTTGGCGGCTCATCACCGCGGGTTCTTTATATCCACGCGTTTCCCGCGGACGAAGTCCCTGATACCCACACGTTTGCCGCCGATCTGCCGTCGCGGCCTGGTGTAGGCCTCGGCGTGGATCTGCGCGATCTTCTTGAGTATGTCGGGGCGGTCGGCGGCCCGGTCCTTCGTCTCGCCGACGTCCGCATCGAGGTCGAACACCTGCCAGCCATCCTGTGTGCCCCGCCGGGCTCGTTTGCGGACGGCCTTCCATTTGCCCATACGGACGGCGCCGGTCCAGAAGAGGTACTCGTGGGTCTTGGCCCCGGGCCTGCCCAGGAGTGTCGGCACGATGGACAGGCCGTCCGTCTTCGGCGGGTTCGCCCGGGCAAGTTCGGCAAAGGTCGGCATCATGTCGTAGAACGCGCCGAGGCGGTCGCTCGTCGTGCCCGGCCTGATCTTCCCGGGCCAGCGGGCGATGAACGGCACGCGGATGCCGCCCTCGTACAACGTGCCCTTGGTGCCTCGCAGCGGCCCGGCGCCTTTGAAGAAATCGCACAGAGGCTGCCAGGGCCCGCCCTGCGGACCGTTGTCGCTGGTGAAGATCACCAGCGTGTTGCCGTCGATCTTCAGCTCCTTCAGCAGTGAGAGGATCTCGCCGACGTTGCGGTCCATTCGGCTGATCATCCCGGCGTATGTTGCGTAGGCGTCGTCGCTGCCGAGGTAGCCGCGGCGGGGGTCGTTTATCGTGGCCTTGGGAAACGCGCCGCGATACGGCCTGGCGGACTCTTCCGGCACGGCAAGCTCGACGTGAGGAATGATCGTGGGGATGTAGCAGAAGAACGGCTTTGAGGCCTTGACGGCTCGCCGGATGAAGTCCTTGGCCCGGGCGTGCAGGACGTCGTCGACGTACTGCGTGCGCCCGCCGTTATCGTTTCCCGGCAGGGGGAGTTTCTTGTCGTTGTGGTAGATCCAGAACGGGTAGTAGAAGTGCGCGTGGACCTGGTGATAGAACCCGCAGAACTCGTCGAAGCCCTTCTTGTGCGGCACGCCCGGCATGTCGGCCAGACCCAGGCCCCACTTGCCGAACCCCCCGGTGGCGTAGCCGCTGCGCTGAAGCACCTGGGCAACGGTTGTCTCCTCGGGCAGAAGCGACGAACTGCCGCTGTTGCTGCGGACCGGCGTGTGCCCGTGGTGCAGACCCGTCATCAGCACGCTGCGGGACGGCGCGCAAACGGTGAACCCGGCGTAGAACTGCGTGAACCGCATGCCCTCGGCAGCCATCCGATCGATGTGGGGCGTCCGGATCTTCTTCTGCCCGTAGCAGCCCAGGTGGCCGTAGCCCAGATCGTCGGCCATGATGAACACGATATTCGGCCTGCTGCGGGGCCCGGGGGGCGGTTGGGTTCGGGCCGGTTCGGCCGACCACGCGGTTCCCGCCCCCGCGGCCGCCGCCGCACCGGCAGCACCACGCAGCAGATCCCTTCGCCCCAGCACGGCCCTTGCGCCGATCATCATCATGCTCCTACAATTCCGGCAGGGCGAGGTTATCGTGCTCGATGTCCTTGAAGTATCGCACCGTGCCGACCTTCAGTTCGAGCGTGGCGTCCTCGTCGCAGACGATCATCCCGTGCGGGTGGGTCTGGAGGACCGAGACGGTCCACATGTGGTTGACCGCCTGCTCGACGACCATCTCCAGCGCGCGGGCCTTCGACAGCCCGCTGACGATGATGACGACCTCCTGGGCGTCCATGACCGTGCCGACGCCGACCGTCAGTGCGGTCTGCGGGACCTTGTTGACGTCGCCGTCGAAGAATCGGCTGTTCGCGACGCGGGTGTCGTAGGTGAGGGTTTTGATGCGCGTTCGCGACAGCAGCGAGGAGCCCGGCTCGTTGAAGGCGATGTGCCCGTCCGGGCCGATCCCGCCCAGGAACAGGTCGATCCCGCCGTACGAGGCGATCCGTTCCTCGTACGCCTCGCACTCGGCGATGAGGTCTTCGGCCATCCCGTTGAGAATGTTCACGTTTTCCGGCGGGATGTCCACGTGGCTGAACAGGTGGTGCCACATGAAGTGGTGGTAGCTTTCCGGATGGTCCTCCGACAGGCCGACGTACTCGTCCATGTTGAACGTGACGACGTTGGCGAAGGACAGCTTGCCGGCCTTGTGAAGCTCGACCAGGTTCCGGTAAGTGGCGATGGGCGACGACCCGGTCGGCAGGCCCAGCACGAAGGGCTTGTCCGGCGTCGGGGCGAACGCCCGGATCTTGCCCGCCAGGTAGTACGCCAGCCACTTGCTCAGGGCCTCATAGTCCTCGTGAATGATCAGTCGCATTGAAAAGGCTCCCGGTGTTGGTCACGTCGAGATCTCGCGATGTGCCGCGGGATTCTACCGGACCGCCCCCGTCCGGTCAAGCGTGAGATCCGCAGCGCCCCGATCGACATGCCCCCAAAGCCCCGACGTTCCACCGTCGGGGGTGCTGCCGAGGACTGGTTCTCCGGCACCCGACAGATCATTAATCGTCAATCGTCAATCGTCAATCGCCAATCGTCAATCATCAATCATCAACCGCCCTCGACCCACGGCAGCGTGACCACTTGCGGGACGTAGTGTTTGTTCCAGACAAGCTGCCACATGTCGGACAGCGGCACGGGGCGGACGTTGCCGTCCAGGAACAGCAGGTTGGCGCACCCCTGGTGGCGGTTCATCGTGAAGCGGTTCAGTTGGTGCCCGCCGAGCTGGAACCCGTCCCATTCGACGTCCCACGGCAGGTCCCAGTGGTAGGGATAGCCCCCCACCCAGTGGCACTCGCCCACCATGGGAACGCGGTTGGGACCGGGCACCCGCGACGTGAACCCCCCGAAGTGATACGCCTTCTGGTGCCCCCAGTTCTGGATCGACGTGTCGTAGCTGTTCAGCCACATGTTCTGTCCGTAGCTGCCCCGATCCAGCGGGTCGCTGGGGTACTGCCTGTTGTCGCACCAGGTGGTGTGCCGCCCGCCGATGATCAGCCGGCCGCGCACGGGCGTCTGCCCGGTCGTCGCCTCGGGGCAGAACAGGACGGATCGGCTGCCTATGAACGGCACGAGCGAGGTGGTCCACCACTGCCGGTGATAGCTGACGGTGGGAATGGTATGCCCGTCGTGGCGCGAGCTGTAGATGTGATGGCCCAGGCCGATCTGGTGCAGGTTGCTTCGGCAGGCGGCCGACCGGACGTGGCGCATGATGGTGCACAGGGCCGGGGCCATCATGGCCGCCAGCAGCGCGACGATCGCGATGACGACCAGAAGCTCCAGGAGCGTCAAGCCTGTCCGCATGCGCTGTGTGAATTGAGCCGTCATGGGCCGCTCTTTCCTTCACAGCCCGAACCGCCCGGGCGGTTCATGCTACCGCGCCGGCCCGCGCCCGGGCAAGCGGCGCGCCGGGTGCTCAACGGCAAATCGGCAATCCGAATCCTCGGCGCCGGCGTTATATCTTCATCTGCACCCGCCCGGCCCTGACACCGGCGCCGGGGCCTTGACACAGGAGAATCGCCATGCCGAAACACAGCAACGCAACCACGCGACGCAGCTTCCTGGCCGGCGCCGGGGCCGCCGCGACGGCCATCACCATCGTGCCGCGATGCGTCCTGGGCAAGGGGCAAACGCCCCCCAGCGACCGGCTCCGGATCGCCTGCGTCGGCATCGACGGACGCGGGCGGAGCAACGTGGGCGGCATGCGAGGGCACACGATCGTCGCCTTGTGCGACGTGGACGGCCGACGCGGGCAGCAAAGCCGAAAGGCCAACCCCAAGGCGAAGATGTTCACCGACTACCGCAAGATGTTCGACGCGATGGAAAAGGACATCGACGCGTGCACGGTCTCCACGCCGGACCACACGCACGCGGTGATCTGCATGGCGGCCATCACGCGCGGCAAGCACGTGTACTGCGAGAAGCCCCTGGCGCACGCGGTGGCCGAGACGCGCGCCCTGCAGGCCGCCGCACGCAAGCACAAGGTCGTGACCCAACTGGGCAACCAGGGCCACTCCTCCCAGCACATCCGCATGTTCTGCGAGTGGATCTGGGACGGGGCCATCGGGGACGTGACCGAGATCCACGCCTCGTGCAGGGCGCGCCACTGCTGGATAGACAAACTGCCCGAGCTGAAGCAGAAGGTCCCCGTGCCCGCCGGGCTGGACTGGGACCTGTGGCTGGGCCCGGCGCAGTTCCGCCCGTACCATCCGCTGTACATGCCCGGGAAGTGGCGCAAGTGGATGCCGTTCGGCACCGGCACGATCGGCGACTGGGTCTGCCACGTCATCGATCCGTCGTTCTGGGCCCTGGACCTGGGGGCACCGACGTCCGTCCAGGCCGAAACCAAGGGCTACGACCCCGACAAGCACGCCATCTGCTACCCGCCCGACGTGAAGATCACCTACCAGTTCCCCGCCAGGGGCAAGCGACCGCCGGTCAAGCTCACCTGGTTCGATGGCGACTCGAAGATTCCCCGCCCGGCCGAGTTGGAGCGCGGCCGCAACGCGCCCGGCACCGGCGCCGTCGTGATCGGCACGCGGGGCAAGATCATGCACGGCTCGCACGGCGCCAGCCCGTGCCGGATCATTCCAGAGAAGGCGATGAAGGCCTACAAGCTCCCGCCGAAGAAGATCCCCCGCGTGCGAGGCCATCACCAGGACTGGCTGGACGCCATCCGCAAGGGCACCCAGGCCGGGTCGAACTTCGACTACGGCGCCCCGCTGACGGAGCTGGCCCTGCTGGGCCTGATCGCTATCCGCCACACCGGCACGAAGCTCCTGTGGGACGGCGAGGCCGCCAAGTTCACCAACAGCCGCTCCGCCAACGCCCTCCTGAACCCGCCCTACCGCAAAGGCTGGAGCCTGTAGGGCTCGCCGGGTGCGGTTCAGGCGTCGGCGATCCGGACGATCTGCCCGTCGATGCTCAGGCGGCCGGCGGCGAACAGGGCGATCGCCTGCGGATACGCCAGGCATTCCTGGGCGAAGACCCGCGCCGCCAGTGTGTCGCCGTCGTCCGTGTCATAGGCCTCCACGCTCCGCTGAACGATGATCGGACCCGTGTCGTACGCGTTGGTCACGAAGTGCACCGTGCAGCCGGATACCTTGCACCCGGCCGCCAGCACCGCCTCGTGGACGTGGTGCCCGTACATGCCGTGCCCGCCGAAGCTCGGCAGCAGGGCCGGGTGAATGTTCATCACCTTGCCCTCGTACTGTGGGGGGATCTGCCAGAGGCTCAGGAACCCCGCCTGGATCACGAGGTCCGCCTCGGCCGCGTCGAGCACCTCGGCCAGCGCCGCCGAGTAGCCGGCTGTGTCAGCCGTGCCGTCGTCGCGCTTGTACGATTTGTACGGCACGACGGTGACGTCGAGCCCGGCTGCCCTGCTGCGCTCGACGCCCTTGCAGTCGCGCGAGGCGATCACGCAGGCGACCTCGGCGTCCAGGCGCCCGGCGGTGATCTCGTCCAGGATGTTCAGCAGCGTCCGCCCCCCGCCGCTGAGCAGCACGCCCAGGCGCACATGTGTGTCTGTCATGCGTGTGGTTCCTATGCAGTGTTGAAGACCGGTCTATTGCTCATGAACGTTTGGCGGGCGATCGTCAGACCGCCGCGTGCCGTTCGAACGGTAAGCGGCGAGCGTTGCTCGCCCGCTAAACGTGGAGTGAACGACAAGTTTCATTTCGCTTCCACCTTCAGCCCGTCGATGGCGGCGCCTTCGTGGTTTCGGATTCGGCAGCAGAAGCCCCAGCCGCCGGCGTGCTCGATCACCTCGAGCATCAGCACGTTCCAGCCCTTGACGAGCCGGGCCTTGACGACGTCCTGGCGGGGGGCCAGTCCGCGGCTGGGGTTGACGCCGTGGATCTTCTTGCCGTTGACCCAGACCTTCAACCCGTCGTCGCTGCCGAGTTCCAGCCGAACGGCCTGGTCCACCGGCGAGTACACGCGCGTCCGCATGTACGCCGAGCAGTGGTCCATGGCCCCGAACATGCCCTCGAGGTTCACGTCCCACTTGCCCAGGCCCTTGTTCAGGGGCCGCCACTTGGCGCCGCTGCCGTCCCCTTTCTCCGGCGGGAAGGCCGTGTTGAACACGTCCTTGCCCTTGTACGGTCCGGAGGTCACCCACGCCAGGATGTAGCCCTCGTACTTGTCCATCTCGTTGAGGATCTCGATGGCCTTGGCGCGGATGGCCTTGTCCTTGACGACGGCCAGGATGCTTTTGAGCGACTGTTTGGCGTAGGCGGCCTCGAGATTGGCGACGCGTCCGGCGATCTGGACGGCGGCCAGGGCCGCCTCGTCGCGGAGCGCCGCGTCGTCGAGGTACGTCATGGCGATCCGCAGGGCCTCGCCCGAACTCGCGCTGCCCAGGCCGGCCAGCACCAGCTTCTTGTCGTCCGGGCGCTTGGCCAGGGCCATCGCCTTGATGTACATCGCCGTCGGGTGGGCCGACGCCCCGGCCATCCGGACGTAGCCGCGAAGGAACAGCACCTTGTGCGTGGCGTCGGACGCGTTCTGTGCCAGCGCGAGGATCTCCTCGGCGATCGACGCGTCCGGCCAGCCGGCCAGCGTGCGGACGGCCGTGGCGCTCACGTCGGCGTTAGGGTCCTTCATAGCGGCGCGGACGACGGCCAACGCCTCGGGCGTGGCGGCCCGCCCGAGCAGGCGCAGGAGCATCGGCTTGACCTGGTCGGTGGCGCCCTTCAGAGCGGCCAGCACGCCGGCGGCTCGCTTCCGGCGGTCGTCGATGGCCAGGAACGCCGTGCCGATCGCCTGCTCGATGGCCGCCCGGTCGCCGGTATCCTTCGGCTCGATCAGCAGGGCCACCAGGGCCGGCAGGTCCTTCTCGCCGGCCAGCGACCCCATGGCGCCGATGGCCTCGCGCCGGACGGCCGCATCGTCATCATTGGCGGCCTTGGCCAGTGCGCCGACGGCCTGCTTGGCCCGTCGCGCCGTCAGGGCGCGTATGACCTCGACGCGCACTTTCGCGTCGCCCGAGCGCAGCGAGGCAATCAGCGCCTCGTCGCTGCCGGTGCCGCCGAGCCTGCGAAGCGACGCGCGGGCCACCGACTGCGTGGCGCCTTTGCCCGAGGCCAGCCTGGCCAGCAGGCCCACGCACGAGGCGTCGCCCACCAAGCCGAGCGCCTCGATCGCCGCGACGCGGACGGCCTCGTGGGTGCTTTCGGCGGCCCTGCGGACGGCCCCGGCGGCCGACCTGTCGCCCCGGGCGCCGAGGCTGCGCAGCACGAGGACCTTCCCGTCAGGCGAAAGGTCCGGCAGCATGGCCACGAACGTTCTGGTCGCATCGGCGCCCTGGACGGCGGCGATCGAGGCGATGGCGCTTGCGCGGATCTGCGGGTCGTTGCTCTTGACGGCCTCGGCGATCAGCGGGGCGGCCTTTTCGCCCAGCGCCGCGGCCAAGCCCGCCAACGCGCCCAGCCGGATGTGCCGCGGGTGCTTCGGCGTGTAGTACGTTCGGTAGATGGCCGCCGCGTCGGCGCGTCGCCCGGCCTTGAGGTAGACCTCGGCACAGCTCAGCATCGCCCCGTCGATCTCCGGGATGAGTGTCTTGTCCACCGCCCCGCGGGCCGAGCGCAGGGCCTTGACCGCCTCGTCCCCGCCGAGCCGGCCCAGGGCCTTGATCGCCGCATCGGCCACGTCCGCGTCGGACGACGTGACCAGCCGAGCGATATCGCCCACGGCCTTCATATAGCCTCTGCTGGCCAGCGAGACGATCATGCCGGCCTGCATCGCGCCGGACGTCTTGCCCAGGGCCCGGTGCAGCGCCTTGGCGGCGGCCGGGGCCTCGATGCGGCCCAGCGCGTAGCGGGCCATGAACGACAGCTCGCGATCGGTCAGCAGTTTGGCCAGGGCGGGAACGCACCTGGCGGTGCCGATGGTGCGGAGCTGTCGGCAGATGAAGGCCCGCCCCGCGCGCGACGCGGACTGCGTCAGCGTGGAGATGAGCCTGTCCTCAACCGGTCCGCGGAGCTTGGCGTCCTTGACCGCGGCGAAGACGATGGTCTCGACGGTCCTCAGCGGCCTGGCGTCCTTGCCGTAGTCCCACCCGGCCACGGCCGGCAACGCCTTGTCCAGCTCAGCCAGCGGTTCGGCCCCGCGACTAGGGGCCGACAACACGAGAACGGCCATCAGGGCGGCAGTGCCCGCAATGCTCCGATGCTTCATTATGCTTGCCCTTCCTCTAGTCATGACAGCCCCCAGGGCTCGCGTTTTTCGCGGTCGAGCCAGCGGTTGGCTTCCGGGTCGCCGACGATCTGCTCCCTGGCCGCGTCCCATTTCAGCGGGCGCTTGAGCCAGTAGGCGATGTTGCCCAGGTGCGCCACGACGGCGGTCTTGTGGGCCAGTTCGATATCACGGAACGGCCGCTCCCGCGAACGGACGCAGTGGAGGAAGTCCCCGAAGATCCCGCCGCGGCCCTTGTAGTTCGGTATGTGGACGTTGGGCGGTGTGGGTCTCCGGCTGCGGTCGCGTGACGGGGCCTGGCCCTCCGTGCCGCTAAACGACAGCAGCCCGCCCCAGCCGCCCCCGTGGTACAGCTTCATCCCGTTGGGGAAGATATACGTCAGGCGTTTGACGTCTTGGCCGTCCGGGGGGATGACCTCCACCGGGCCGGAGTTGTGCAACTGCATCGCGAACAGCGCCCCGCCGAACCCGTGGCAGCCCCAGTCAGTCATGCCCCCGCCGGAGTAGTCGCGATACGGGCGGAAGCCCCCGCGGACCAGGTTCGGATGGTACGGGCGCCACGGCGCCGGGCCCAGCCAGAGGTCCCAGTTCGTGTCGGCCGGCGTGGGCACGGGCGGCAGGAGACACTGGCCCGACGGGCCGCCGACGTTGACCCAGCCTTCGGTGACTTCGCCGATGGCCCCGCCCCAGAGCATGCGGTGGTACCAGTTGTAGTCGCCCCAGACCCGCTGCGACCCGCCGGAGAACACGCGCGAGTATCTCCGGGCGGCCCGCACCATGGCCCGGCCCTCGGCAATCGTGAGACACTCGGGCTTTTCGCAGTAGACGTCCTTGCCGTGGGTCATCGCGTCGATGCCGATCAGCGCGTGCCAGTGGTCCGGCGTGGCGATGAGGACGGCCTCGATGTCGTCGCGGCGGGTGATCTCGCGGAAGTCCACGCACCCGGCGCAGTCGGTGTTGCGGTAGCGCCCGTCGACGGAGGCCTTGGCCATGTCGCGGTGCTTGCCCACCACGTCGCAGACGGCCAGCACGTGCACCTCTCGGCGTCCCAGGAAGCCGCCCATGTCGCCCCGGCCCTGCCCGCCCATGCCGATGCAGCCCATCGTGATCCGGTCGTTGGCCCCGGCCGTTTCCGCCTTGACGAAGGTCGGCAGTGCGACGGCCGCGGCGGCGGTGGCGCCGGCCGACTTGAGAAAACCGCGGCGTGTGACGCGTTCGGTCTTCGACATGATCGTGTCTCCGTTTTCGGCCCAGTGCGTTTACCGCCCGACCACCCGGCCGGGCCGTACAGGAGACCCAAGCATCACACGTGCGTCTCAAGAATGCAAACGGAAGTTGTCCCCTGCTTCTTGTTTACTGATCCCTGAAAAAGCGATTTTGGGATCACGTAACCCGTTCGCTACACGTGTGGCGCGGCGAGCCTGAAGGGCTCAACGACCACACGACAATAGGCCTCTCAACAGCCCGGCGGATCAGGCGGACCGGCGCTGAACATGACCTATACAGGTATCAGTAGCGCACCGGACACTTTCGCTCGCGGGAGGTCTTGCGTATACTCCCGCCCGACCGTTCTTGAACGAGGCACAATCATGACCGAAGAGAAAACCGGTGACGCACTTCGAAACGAACTGGCCGCCGAAATCGAACAGGCGTTTGACGGGGTGAAGCGCGAGGACGGCACGACGCTCCAGGCGGCGCGGGTCCTGGACGATTACGGCTCGCGGCCCGATCAGCTCGAGCCCGGCCAAGCGGACACCCAGGATCGCTGGCAAGACATCAGCCGGGATACCATCGAGGAACTCTACGACGCCGTCGCATTCCTCGACGCCAAGGGGTTCTGCTACTACCTTCCGGCGTACATGGTCTGGACGCTTCGCTGTGGGCTCGAATCGGACTGCCCGGCGGCGGCCTGCGTGACGCAGGAACTGCTCCGCCCGGATCGGCAGAAAGAGGCCGAGTCCCTGACACCCGACCAGCTGCGCGCCACGGCCAGGTTCCTGGAGTTCGTCTCCCAGCGTGACGAGGCCTACGGCCAGGCGGCCGTCTCGGCCGGCGACGCCCTGGAAAGGCACTGGGGGCGACACCTGGCCTAGCGGTTTTGCACACTCATCAGCGTCACTTGCGCTTGGACTTCCTGCCCTTGGGCTTGGCCTTCTTCTCGGGCTTGGCCTTCTTCTTGGGCGCGGGTTTGGCTTTGGGCGCGGGTTTGGCGGCGGGCTTCTCGCCGTCCACGCCCGCGCCGAGCATCTTCGCCGCCGCACGCCGCTGCTCGCCGGCCATCATGCCAAGGACCTTCGCGTGCATCGCCTTGACGCGCCTGGCCATCTCGGCGTCGACCTTCGGACGAAGCTCGGCGTGCTTTCGGCGGCGCTGCTCGGGCGGAACGTCCTGAACGGCGTTGTGCACCCGGGCGCGCAACTGCCGCAGACCCGCCGCGAAGTCGTCATACACCCCGCGGATCCGCTTGACCTGCTCGTTGGACAGTTCCAGTCGCCTGGCCGTGCCGGGCGAGGTCAGGGCCTTGACCCCGGCCCCCGGTTCGCCCCGGCCTGCGGATGCCCACGCGATCGACAGCGACACCGGGCCGCGACTGAAGCTCCAACTCCCGTGCCTGCCTGACGAGGGGGCCGGGCGCTTGCGTATTTCGACCTTCGGGGGTTCGGGTGTTGCGTGATCGCGGCGGGAACGGCCGCGATGATGCTCGCCGCGGTCGTGAAAGTGCGATCCGGGCGACCTGGCCGGAGGCCTGGCCTCCTGGTGACGGCGAGCGGCGCGGTAGCGCTCGATGCGGTCGCGGATGAACCGTCCCAGCGAGAACCCGCGGTGGTGCGGCCAGTGCCCGCCGACGCTGCGCGACATCCCGTGCGGGGCGCACCGGGGGTATGGTCCGTGCGGGCGGCGCGTCGGCGGCGGTCCTTTCGGCCCCGGCGGCGGGAGCGGGCCGCCGCGGTTCATCTGCTCGATCTTCGCATCCAGCATCCGCTCGCGCATCTCCATCTCCTGGAGATAGACGCGGTACTCGTTGGGCTTGTCCAGGCCCTCGGCGATCGGGGCCAGGACGTCGATCATCTGAGGCGGGGCGATGATCACGACGGCGTTGGCCTCTTCGTTCACCGCCAGCGGGATGCTGTCCAGCGCCTGCGCGAGGTCCTTGTTCTTCGAGCCGAGCTGCTTGAGCGTCTCAAGGAAGGACTCGACGCTGATGTGCGTGAATCGCAGCACGGTCGGCCGGGGCGGCATGTGGCGCTCGCGCGGCCGTTCCTCGCCGTGGGACCTCTCGCCCGGGGACGGACGCCGATACGACCGCGCACCGGACCACCAGCCGTGCCTCTGCCCCGATGCCGGCATCGCCGGCAACGCCACCGTGACCGCCATGGCCAGCACCGCCATGATTCGCGTCATACTCTTCATGAGATGTCTCCTTCGTTTTGCACGATGCCCGGTGATTCCCGGTGCGCACGCACCTGTATACATTGTACACCAAGACGGCAGCGGCTCATCCACCGATTCCGGATGCCCGAGGACGGAACGACGGCGGCGTTGCTGCGCTTGACATGACCGGCCGCGGCGTGAGACAGTGCCCGCCAGACAGGAACCCGCATCGCGACAGGAGCGATCGAGAATGACGACATGGAATCGCAGGCAGTTCATGAAGGCCGCCGCGGCGGGGACGCTGGCCGCGGCGCTGCCCGTCAAGGGCCGTGCGGCACAGGCCTCCGAACGCAAGCCCAACATCATCTTCATTATGGTCGACGACATGGGCTATAACGATCTGGGCTGCTTCGGGAGCAAAACGATTCTCACGCCGCACATCGACCGGATGTGCCGCGAGGGCATCAAGTTCACCAACTGCTACTCGGGCGACACCGTGTGCGCCCCGGCCCGCAGCACGCTCATGACCGGGTACCACAAGGGCCACACCCCCGTCAGGGGCAACAGCGGCGGGATTCCGCTGTTTCCCGAGGACGTCACCGTCGCCGAGGTGCTCAAGACCGGCGGCTACGCCACCGGGGGGTTCGGCAAGTGGGGCCTGGGCAACCAGGGCAAGGGCGGCGCGGCCGAGAAGCAGGGCTTCGATCTGTTCTTCGGCTACTACAACCAGTGGCACGCCCACACGTACTACACGCACCTGTTCCGCAACAGCGTGAAGGTCGAACTGAACGGGCGCTACACGCACCACGCGATCTACGATGAAACCATCAAGTTCATCAAGGCCAACAAGGACCGCCCGTTCTTCTGCTACTGCCCGTGGACGCCCCCGCATGCGGCGTACCAGATTCCCGAAGACGAGCCGGCGTGGGCGCTCTACAAGGACAAGCCCTGGGACAAGGCCGCGAAGGTCGCCGCCGCGATGGACTCCATGATGGACCGGCAGGTGGGCGAGATCATCGATCTGCTGAAGAAACTGGGCATCGACGACAACACGATTGTGTTCTTCACGTCCGACAACGGGGCCGCGAAGCGGTTCGATGGAATCCACAACTCGTGCGGAAAGATGAAAGGACACAAGCGCTCGATGAACGAGGGCGGCATCCGCGTGCCCATGGTCGTGCGCTGGCCGGGGAAGATCAAGGCAGGCACCGTCAGCGACCTGCCGTGGTACTTCCCGGATGTCATGCCGACGCTGGCCGAACTGGCCGGCGTCTCGGACGAGGTGCCCAAGGGCATCGACGGCATCTCGATCGCGGCGACGCTGCTGGGCAAGGGCACCCAGAAGAAACACGAGTACCTCTTCTGGCACTCCGGCGCGCGGGCCGTGCGCATGGGCAAGTGGAAGGCGATAGGCAGCCGCGGCAAGGTCAGGCTCTACGACCTCGAGAAGGACATCAGCGAGAGCAACGACCTGGCCGCCCAGCACCCGGACATCGCCAGGAAGATGGGCGAGATCATGGACAAGGCCGTCACCCCGCCCCGCAGCCAGAAGGATGACGGCAAGTACACCGGCCGAGCACCGAGAAAGAAGAAGACCAAACGCAAGTAGTTCGCCGGCCCCCGGGCGACTGAACGAGAATGCCCTCCCGATTCACCGTGCCTGAGAGAAGGAGACCGGCCAGTGCCACGTTGTCTGATACATATTGCAGCAGGCATGATGGTGGCTGTGGGCTGGGCCACGGCTGGGGCCGGGCAGGACAAGCAGGCGCCGTTTGAGATTCCCCCGGAGGGAAAGGGCGAGGTCCTTGTCGGCGGCATCACGTTCGAGGGGCCTTCGGCGCTGACCTTTGACTCCCGCAATCGCCCCTACATGTTCCACTCGCGCGAGCCGAAATCGTTCGGCACTATCCTGACCTTGCGGCAAGGCAAGTGGGTGCGACTGTCCTATCTTGAGGCACTGAGGAAGACGTTCCCCGAATTGCGCCCCCCCGCCGGGCGGTCCGTGCACGCTCTCGGCACGATCGCCATCGACAACGCCGACGGGCTCTACATGATCGTGCCCATTCGCAAGGGCGCTGACCGGAGCGGCTGGTGCCTGCTGTACTCTCCCGACCTGGGCGGACGGTTCGACGTACACGAACTTCCCGGCACGGCGTTCCTCGAGACCCGCGTGGGCCACAACAAGGCAGACGCCCCCCCCGCCATCGGGTGCATCGTGTTCCGCAAGGCCTACCCGGCGCGCTGGACGGCCTATCACAACCTGTCCGTGTTCCTGCCAACCAAGAAGGACGGCCGCCTGGTCCTCGGCGAGCCGATTCACGTCTCGTCCGACTGCTTCGGCGTGTCGAACCACTCCGGCGGGTATTCGTTCGCCGTGACCACCGGCTGGAAGACACACCTGGTCTACGCCGAGATTCCCAAGATGCCAAACGGCGGGAACCCCACCTATGCGGCCACGATCGACCGCAGGGAACGCAAGGTCACCGGCAGGCAATTCCTGGCCACCGCCCCGCCTAAGACGCCCGACGTCCACTCCACGCCGGTGATCGCCGTTGACGCCGGGGGCCATCTCCACGCCGTGGCCGGCGCGCACGGCCAGCCGTTCCTCTACGTCCGGTCCCTCAAGCCGGACAGCATCACCGGCGGCTGGACCAAGTCGGCACCCATGGGCGGCAGACAGACTTACGCGACGCTCGTCTGTGACGGAAGGAACAGGCTGCACTCGATCTACCGCGTCCACCCGCGGCTGCTGTATCAGCACAAGCCCGCGGCTGCCGATGCATGGTCTGTGCCGGTGGTGATCGCCCACGCGCCGAAGGGGCACAGGGGGTACACAATCTTCTACCACCGTGTGTTCATCGACCGGGCCGGGGCCCTGTACGTCAGTTTCACCTTCTACGAGACCAGGACAACCACCAAGGGCCGTTACCCGCGCGCACTGGCGATCTCGGAAGACCACGGCAAGACCTGGCGCCTGGCCACAACGGCAACCTTCCTGCGCCGGGAGAAGGGGGACAGGAAGTGACGCGCTGGCCGATACGCATTGCCATGGGCATGATGGTGCTTGTCGCCCTGGCCCAGGCCCCGGGCGCAAGAGCCATGGCGGATCTCAAAGATCTGAAGCTGCCGCCTGTCGAAAAGAAGGCATGGGTGTTCAAGGGTTTCCCGATCATGGCCTGGTGGCCGCCGCCGGGCACCAGGACGCTGGAGGACTTCCAGCGCTACAAAGAGGCGGGGTTTACCATCTATCCGGCCAATCCGGACGGCGGCTTTGCCAACGCCTTGAAACTGGCCAGGAAGGCCGGCCTGTCGATCATGCCCTGGCGGACAAAACAGGGATTTGACGTGCCGCCCCCGCCCAGGCCGATTGTGTTTCCCGAGAACGACCCCAACGTGGTGGGCTGGATCACGCGCGATGAGCCCGGCGGATATGACCAGGTGATCGAGCAAATCGCCGCAGTGAATGAATTGATGCGGAAGGACCCGACCCGATGGGCGCTGTTCAACTTCTTTCCGCCGCACCATCAGAAGAATCCCGACACAGAAGAGACCGCTCAAGCGGCTGTCAGAAACGGGATGCCGGTGATCAGCTATGACAACTACGTGATCATGGGCAACGGGACGGACCGGACTAAAGAGCATTTCGACAACCTGGGCAGGGCCCGTGCGCTGTCGTTGACACACGGCGTTCCGTTCTGGGCGTTTGCCCTGACGACCCGGCACGGGCGTTACCGGCGGCCCAGCGAAAGCGACGTGCGATGGAAGCAGTTCACCAACCTCGCCTACGGTGCGAAAGGGCTGTGGTACTTCTGCTATTGGGGGCCCCACCGCTGGAGGGGTTGGGACACGAAGTCCATTGTCGATTCGGCGACCGGCAAACCCACGGACCTCTACCGCCACGTCAGAGCGATCAACCATACCGTGGGCGACATGGGCGATGTTCTTCTCGGCCTGACCAGTGAGCATGTGGCACACACGAACCCGCCGGCCGGACATCTGCCCTTCAAGAAGGGACAGCACTGGATTGCCGACATCAAGGCACGCAACGCGTTGATCGGGTTCTTCCGGGACGGGAAGCAGGTTCGCTACGCGATGGTCGTGAACCAGATGCACGGGATGAGCAAATCATCGAAGGAAACGGCCGACACGGTCGTACTGACCTTCGGCCCGGACGTGACATCAGTCGAGGCCGTCAACTGGCTGGACGGCAAGCCGGGCAAGCTCGCCCTGAAGGACAAGAGAACTTCCCTCCGCATCGCCGGCGGCACAGGGGTCCTCATCAGGGCAAAGTAGGCCCGCGACCGGACTCCCAATCGGATGGCAGCCGATCCTACCGCTTGCCGCGCCAGCGATCGAACTGATCCGCCTCGCAGAAGCCGACTTGCCACTTCTCCCGCTTCAGCGCCCCGAGGTCGAACGCCATCCCCGCCCCGCGGAACGTCACCGGCACCGGTGGGCTGAACTGGAACGCCAGGTGCAGCCTGCTGCCGGGAAACTCCAGCAAGGCGGCCGAGACGGTCACGTGATCGCCCGGCGCGGCCTCGTGCTGCCGGCCCTGCGCGTCAACGGCCACGACCCGCTTCCAGCGGGGCTTGCCCCCTTTGCACCGCCACTGCCCCGGTAGGGTGAAGCGGACCTTCTCCACCTGCGTCCAGCCGGGATCCATGCGGAATATGATTCGGTTAACCATGAAGACGGCCTGCCAGCGCGACCCCACGTAGCGCTTCTCGTGGCGGCCGGACGCCTCGGCAACGAGATTGGCCGGGCTTCGACCCACCCACACGCCCCCGGTTTTCGGCTTCGCAGTCAGCAGCTCGACCGGCTCGTCATCCCCGGCCGAGAGCAGAAACAGGGGCTGCCCGTCCAGCCGGATCTCGTCGGCGTCGTCAGCCAGGTAGACAGGCGCCCCGTCCGACATCCGCGTCGCCGTGGTGTAGTGGCTGGTGACCACGCGATACACCGGCGGCTTGGGGAACTGATAGACCGACTCCACGGTCGGCCCGGCGTAGGCCAGCAGCGGCCGCGCCAGGGTCCGGATCTCCCGGGCGGCGTCGCTTGTGCGGTAGACGATCCTGTACGCAATCGTGTGCTTGCCGGACCGCGGATCGCTGACGGCAAACGTCACGGGCACCCGGCCGACCTGACCCGGCTTGAGCGGCCCGAATGCCGCGCCGACCGGCTGCGTGCTGAACCCCTTGGGCAGGTCGAACTCGATGCGCCCGCTGACCGACCGGTCCAGGATATTCCGCACGACGAAGTGTATCGGCTTGCGGTCCCGCGTCCATACGCGAAGCGACGAGGGCTCGGCGGTGATCTTCAACGGGCACCGCACCGGCAACGGCAGCGGCGGCGTGGGCCTGGTCTCGGCGTCGGCCAGAGCGCCGGTGAGTTGAGCGGCGGTCACGCGCGTGCCGTTGACCACGGCCGGGCCGCCGGCGCCGGGAACTCGCCAGCCTCTGGCCTTGCCGCGCGCCACGATCCGACCGTCGAGGCCAACGCGGAGATAAGCGTAGTCACTGAATCGGACGGCTGTCCGGTCGGTGCTGAGCGTGTGCAGGGCCCCGCCGGTCTGTGGGCCGAACGACACGGCCGCGTAGTCGGTGAAGCTGTCGGCGTCAACGCGCACGAGGACGGCTTCGGCCGTCTGGGCGAGCACGGTCACGCCGCGGACGTGCGGCTTGTCGCGGTTGGCATAGGGCTCGTGCACGGCGGCGAAAACAGCGGCGGGCAGACCCGCCCGACGGACGACCAGCGACGACAACTCATCCAGCCGCTTCTTGCCGCGATGCTTCGCGGACACCATCTCTGCGTACCGCTTGCCCCAGACGCCCCGGACGACCTGCGTGCCGTCCGCCGCGGCCATCGAAACGCGCACGCGAGCGGTATGGTCGTACCACTCGGGCCCGTATTTCCCACCGCGGCTTCCGGGCTTGTCGCGATGGACGAACTCGACGGCCCACGGGCGATCCGTGGTCATCTCGTGCTTGTCCTCGATGACCCAGTATCGCGGCGTCAGGTCCGGGGCCGGGCGGTACTGCCCGCCGAGCGAACGGCACTGGCCAAAACAGTGCAGCATGTAATCGTACGTGTGGGGCAGGGCACTTCGGGCGTGAAAGACATCCAGCAGGTACTCGCCGGTCAGCATCAGCACGCGCGTCTGATCGACGCCCTCGAACACGCCCGACGCGGACGTGGCCAGGTACTTCATCTCCGGCGAGAACACGTGTCGGATCGCCGTGGGGCGGGCGTTGGCCGTGTCCTGCTCGTCGACGAGAAGCGTGTTGTGACTGCACGTGTGCCGCGTCCAGCCTATCGACGAGCTTTCGTACTGGATCGCGTTGTAGTCCGGGTACATCAGCCTGCCCGCCCCGTGCAGCATGATGGCGAACTTGTCGCGATGATCGTGCCCGTACCCCTGCGACATCAACTGAAACACGGCGATCGCCTTGCCGCCGGTCCAGTAGGCCGGCGACTCGTCCGAGCGGAGCATGGCCAGCCCGTAGTTCGGCCAGACCTTTGACGGGGCCGGTGGGAGCCCCATCCCCGCCGGCAGCGGACGACGATTCCAGAGGTCAGGCGTGTAGCCCTGGATCATCCCGACAAAAGGTACGAGCACCGGAGTGCCCGAGGCGTTGTAGGCGGCGATCAGCGCCCGCTCCATGTTCAGCCCCGCCCCGGCCGGGTTCACCAGGAACAGGTCGCCTCCGGGGCTGGTCGCCCCGTCACCGTAGGTGGCCACCCGGATCTGCCCGTCCCCTTGCCCGGGCCATTCGATCGGCCAGGCGGTGTCGATGTAGTATTGCATCAGGCCCGCGGGGCTGTCCCCGCGCCGGGTCTTCATCGCAAACCAGTCGCGCCCGTCGTACAGGTTGCCGTATCGCGACATGACGGCCATGCACCACAGGTCTCTGTGGGCGACCGGGTAGATCGGGGCTTCCAGCCAGGGGCCGCCGTCGCGAAGCATGACGTCCAGCACGCGGAAGTATCCGCCGAGGCGCGCCCCGTGCGGCTTCGTCCGGAACAAGCCCCACTGCATGAGCTGCTCGTCCTGCGTGGTCAGCCCCGCCATCGCCGCCATGAACGTCGGTTTGAAGACCAGGTTGGGCGTCTGTGTCCAGCGGTCCATCGCCCGCATGCGGTAGCGGCCGATCGTCGTGATGCCCGCCTCGATCAGTCGGCGATCGGCCTGGCTCAGGCCGCGATAGACCCAGTCGTAGACGACCAGCGGCTCAAACGAGAGTCCGTAGTAGACGTCGCCGAGATGGGGCTGTCCGGCCTTGAAATGGTTGGGCTCGGCCAGGCGCTTCGTGTACGTGCGGACGGCGTAGGCCTTGGGGCCGCAGGTGCGGATGAGGTACTTGCGGCACGCATCAAGGTAGCGTTCGTCGTGATGCAGCGCGTAGAGGAAACCCGCCCAGAAGCCGTTGCCCTTGTCGGCCTCGGCACGGATTCGCGTGTACTCGGCCTTTGCCCACGGCGCCGAGTCGATCAGCTTGAGGATGCGCTGTCGCTCGCGCTGCGGCATGAAGAACGGTCGCCCGTGCGCGGGGCGAACAGTCTCGGCCCCTGTCTGTGGCACCTGGCCGCACAACGGTACGCACAGAACGACAGCGACCGCGATACGCCACGTGATATGTGAGTAGCGGCGCACAGGCACTCTGCCTTTCATCTCAGTGTCACTGTCCGGTCGGCGGTCATGGCGACGGTCTGCTTCCGGCCACCGGAGGTGACGACGTACCTGGAGCAGTCCGTTCGCTTGCGGCCGACGGCGGTGAACTGGGGGAGGCGCGCGACGTAGACACCGCGGGGGTCGGCCTTGCCCCGGCGGATCTCCTTGCCGGCCGGGTCGGTGATGACCACCTCGGCGCCGCGGCTGCTGCGGACCGTCAGCGTCCACCCGAAGGCGTACTCGGAGACGTACCCGGTGGTGTGGTCGCTGAGCGTCACGCCGAAGTCCATCCCGACGAACCTGTTCGAGTACAGCCCGACGTTCTTGCTCGGGAGCTTCCAGTAGCCGAGCCTGAAGGGCACGACCTTGCCGGCCCCCTTGGCGCGGGTGACCGTGTTTCCGTAGACCAGCACGTTGCTGGCCGGGCCGTAACGGTTCGAGAACCAGAACGGCGTGACGTTGGTCGTGATCCGGTTGCCGTGGATCACGCCGCCCTGGTTGGACCCCCCGACGTAGAACGCATACGCCCCGGCCGTCTTCGAGCCGGGGTTGCGGTGCTCGATGACGATGTCGTTGTCGGTGATCGCGTTCGGCCCCCCGCCGACGCTGATGAAGAAGCCGTAGGCCATCGGCTTGTACTTGGGGCTGGCCCCGGGTATGTCGCGGCCGACGATGTGGATCGTGTTCCGGTGGATCCGATTGCCCTCGCACCAGCCCCTGGCGCTGCCTTTGGAGTCGTTATAGTCGCTGATGCGGACGGCGCTGACGCTGTAGTCGCTTCGGCTGTACTCGTTGATGGGCTCCGAGGCGACGATCCTGAACGTGTTGTCGTGCACGTTGCTGTCGCGGTGGCGGAAGATGTAGATGCCCGCCCCGCGTTTCGGCAGGAATCGGTTGTTGCAGATTTCCGCCCGGTGGGCGTCCAGCGAAAGGCTGTAGTGGTTCGTCACGGACTGATTGTTGACGAACAGGTTGCCGGCCACGCGCGTGCCCGTGCCGCGGACGGCCAGGCAGCCCTGCCCGCCAAGGAACTCGCTGTCGGTGATCTCGCTTGCCTGGGCGCCCCAGAACACGACCGGGTTGTGGTCGCCGCGGTGGCGGTCGATGATCCACGGCGTGTCCATCTCGACGCGGCAGTCCTTCATCACGCCGAATCCGACGCTTGCCGCGTACGTGTTGATGCCCGAGGCCTGGAACCTCACGTTGTCCAGGACGACTTTGACGCCCTTGGCGCTCGACTGGACGCCCCACGACCGGATGCCGGCAAAGCCGCTGCGGATCGTCCCGTTGCGGATCGTGACGACTCCCGCGCCGCTGACGCGGGGGACCGAGTCGACCGGCGTGCCGGTGGTGCCCTTGGCGGTGTAGTCGAAGAACGCGCACCCGTCGCCGTCCAGGATGCACTTGTAGTACGCCCACGGGCGGGTCCTTTCGATGATGCTCACGCCCACGTCCATCGCGGGGCGGATGTCGACGGCGTCGATCACGGCCTGGCCCTCGTCCGCCTTGACGCGGATGCGATACTTTCCCGCCGGCAACCCGTGCAGGAGCGCGAAGACCACCCCCCCGCCCAGCTTGGGCGATCGCCGCAGCTCGGGGCAGGTTACCCGGACGTTCCTGCCGAAGCGAAACTCACACCGCACGGGCCCGCCTTTGGCGTCATCGACGAACACGCTGACGCGGCTGCGCTTGTCGGCGACGGCGACTGTGGCGTAGTAGGACCGGCCCGCCACCGGAAGCGTGATGTACGGCGAGACAATCTCCTGCCCCTGCGGCAGGACGCAGACGTTGCGCCCGACCAGCGGGTGGATCATGGTCATGTCTTTCGCGACGGCACCCGGCGCCTTCGACACGTCCCAGCCCTTGAGGCCCTCCTCGAAGCTATGGTTCGGCACGTGCCGGTAGCCCCCCGAGGCGTACGTGACGGTGTGCCCGTTCAGGTCGAGCGTGACGTCCTTGCCCAGGAAGATCGGGCTGGTGGTGCTGGAGATGTCGGCGGTCAGGACGTACGTCGTGCCCGCCTTGTCGAAGTTGCCGGGCTTGCTGACGGCGACCTCTCGCCGGTCGAGCGTCTTTCGCGGCCGCACCGGTTTGTACGCCCCCCGCGCGCAGCCAAACCACGCCAGCACCGCAACAGCCGAAACGAGAATAATGTTCCGCCGCCGCTGGAAACGCTTGTCACGTTTAGCGAGCGAGCAACGCTCGCCGCTTCTTGTTCGGACGATGAGCGGCGGGCGTTGCCCGCCCGCTAAGCATGGGGGGGACGACAAGCCAGGACCAGAGCTCAGCTTCACAGGTATCATCATCGTCCCTTCGACGAACCGTTGGCCTTCGCGGCGACGGTCATGTAGACGTTGCCGTGCATCGCGCCGTTGGCGCTGTGGACCTGCACGTAGGTCGGCGGGCCGTTTCGCCAGCAGGCGTTGCGGACGCCGTACTCGAAGCACCGTTTGGCCGTGGCAAGGTAGGCTTTGTCGCCCGTCAGCCGGTAGCCGATCGCCAGCGCGTCGGCGGCCATGATGTTGTAGTGGCTGCACGTGCCCCGCCCGGTGACGGTGCCGTCGGGCTTCGGCGTGACGGTGTAGAGGATGCCTGTGTCCGGCCTGGCGGCCTTGCGGAGCGTGGCCAGGTGGGCCAGCAGGTACGCCTTGGCGGCCCGGTCGTCGCCGAACATCTCCACGTACCGCGCCAGGGCCATCATGTAGAACACGGACGACCACAACGAGGTCGGGCGGTGCTTTGCGGGCCGCCCGGTGAACGCGCAGCTCTTGACCTGCCACCGCGCGCGGGTCAGCAGCTTCTGGTCCCCGCTGAGCATGTACCCGGCCAGCAGGCGGTTCAGCGTGCACGCGTCGCCGCGCCAGCCCATGCGGTCGCACGTGGCGGGGTCGGGCTCGGCCCGCGGCGACATGTACCGCGCCAGGGCGTTCTCGGCGAGTTCCAGGCAGGTGTCGTGGGCCTTCCAGTTGCCGGTCATGCAGTGATACGTCGCCGTGCCGAGGGCCCCGAAGGCCAGGTCCTTCGTGAAGTGGTTCCGGTTGCGGTGGGGGTTCTTGTGTCCGGGTTCGTTGTGCAGCGAGTGGGCCCACGTGCCGCCCTTGACGAAGTGCAGCCCCGGGTAGTGCGGCTGGTGGTGGACGTCGATGTCCGCCACGTGCCTCGCCGCCGCGTCGAACAGCCGCCACCACTCGGGCCGAAGCGTCCGGGCGTACTGCCGGGCCATGTGGTAGTCCATGTCGTACTTCAGCCCCCACTGGCCGGTGTTCCCCTCGAAGTCCATCGGCACGTCGCCGTAGTCCATCCAGCCGTAGAAGAGCTGCTCCTCGATGCGTCGCACGAGGCTCATGCCGGGTTTGACGCCTTCGGGGAAGACGCCGATCGTCGAGAGGTTGCGGACCTCGTAGGCTCGTCGGTTGGTGATATCGAACGGGTGGAGGTCGCCGAGTGCCCGCGTCGCGGCGGTCCACTCGGGCGCCGGTTCGAGGCGAAGCGGGTGCGAGAACGCCTCCCCGACGGCCCGCCTCTCGGCCCACGTGCCCCCGGGGGCGTGGAAGTCGAACAGGACCTCGTGCGTCTTGTGCTCCCCGCTGCGAAAGGCGAACGGCCCCGCCCAGCGGGCCGGAAACAGGCCAATCGCCACCGCCTCCCCGCGTGTCACGGTCGACAGGGATTTCGGGAACTGCTGCCAGAAGTCCCGCACGGCCACGGTCAGCCCGCCCCTGGGCCCGGTCATATCGAGCCAGCCTGCCGCCCTCTGACCGGCGGCCTTCGTCTTGCCGCCGACGAGCACCTTGTAGCCGGCGAAGCTGACGTAGCTGTTGGGCCGGGGGTGGAACCTCGCGTCGCGGTAGCGATCCCAGTGCTTCCGGCCGGACGAGTCCTGGTAGATGTCCGCCCCGAAGCCGGCGGAGACCACCACCTCGCCACCGATCCGGTGCCCGATGGCGGTGCTCGCATTGGCCCCGACAACCAGCGGAAGGCGCAGCGACATGCTCTCGAAGAACACGCAGTTGATCCCGCCGATGTCGGCGTTCCTGGCGTTGCCGGTCGGCGTCCGCCCGCCGTGGTTGTTGTTCTCCAGCGTGAACGCCAGTGTCACCCGCGCGGACCCGGCGGTGAAGGTGTACCACGCGGTGAACTCCATGGCCGGCGCCGCCGCCGGGCCCAGCGTGCCCTTCATGCGGATCACCGTTCGCAGCGGCCCGCGCTCCAGCACGGTCGAGTGCGTAACGGCCTCGCCGGCGACCATCGTGTCGTCCGGCAGGCTGCGAAAGGTGTATACGTCGCCGGACTTTGGGTAGGCGTACCGCAGCCACGCGTCGGCCGGGATGGCGATCGCCCCGTCCCGGGACGTGAAGTTCTTGAGATACTCGCCCTGCCCGAGCGGGCCCGACCGCTTGCCGGCCAGCTCGAACGTGCGGTCCGTCACGAAGCGCAGCGTATAGTCCTCCTGCGGGGCCTTGTCCTTGCGCCGGACGGTGATCAGGTGCGCCCGCCCGCGGTTGGCCGCGGCGGGGACGGCCCGCGTGACGGTCTGCTTCAGCCCCTCCAGCACGGCCCCGCGCGGGGCGTCTCCTCGGGCGGGCGGGGCCACCAGCACCGTCCCGTCGGCCAGGCGGACCTCGTCGAACAACGTGAAACGCTCGCGATTCAGCCTGAACCGTGCCGCGCCGGTCGACACAACATAGGCGGTCGGTGTCTGTTCCACCTGCAGCGCGGCCGCCGGACGCGCCGAGGGCGTGACGTCAGGTCCGTACTCCAGCACGAACGGCTGCCGGGCGCCGCCGTTCAGTGTTGCCCGACAGTCCACGAGCAGCCAGCGGACGCTCGATCCCGGTCGCCAGAGCCCGACGGCGCGGAACTGGGCGGGAACCTCCCGTCCGCCCTGCAGCAGCCTGACGTGCTTGACATCGGGCAGTTGCCCCTTGGGTATGGGCACGCCGCACGTGACCGGCTCGTCGGTGCGAGCGATGCCGCGGCGCTCGGTCAGCGTGAGCGTCACCCGCGTTGCGGCGGTCACCGGCCGGGCAATTGCCGCCGACAGCAACACAAGAATTGAGACCGACTTACGAGAGTTCGCGAAGTCCATCATCACCGTCCTTCCGCCAACAAGCCGTCTCGCACTGCCCTCATCAGGCGGTCGCAGGCATACGTTCACAGTGTACGGCAGAAGACTCACCGGGTGCCACCCTCAAACGGAGTCCTGAAGGGACGGTTTGTGGGTGAGGAGCAAGCGGCCCCCTTCGGTGACAAAGCCCATCTCATCACAAAACACACCCACAACCTTCGCTTCCTGTTTCGCCCTTCGGGCTGCGCAGGACAAGTCGCTTCGGTTGAGGGTGGCACCCAACGCCGCGAACTATGCGGCCTGTTTGGCGTCGGTAAGCTTTTGTGCTTTCTTGATTTCTTTCGGCTTGGCGTTGCGCAGTTGCGGTGCGCCGG
>Ga0180432_10001253_pt1 | contig 40464 bp, 43 predicted proteins | sample SS_ome_10_FD_132414 | JGI IMG/M metagenome (GOLD analysis project Ga0180432, IMG submission 132414) | Hypersaline lake sediment archaeal communities from the Salton Sea, California, USA - SS_1_MS_2 metaG | ecosystem: Environmental > Aquatic > Non-marine Saline and Alkaline > Hypersaline >... | reverse complement strand
TCTATCTTCTCGAGCAGGCATCGGGCTCAGTGAGCACAGAACTCGACGATGAAGCCTTGACCAACCTCATATCGAAGCTGATTCAGGAAGGCAAGCGATACGACGCTTCCAAGATCAAGTGCTGGGCTCACTCTCATCCGAGGATGGAGCTGTTCTGGAGCAAGACAGATGCGGAGACCTGCAGGACGCTTCTCTCTGACTATTTGGTCAGCATCGTGGTGGGCCAGGATTTCAACGCACGCTGCCGCATAGACATCGGAGGGCCTGTGCCAGTAACGCTCGACCGTGTCCCGGTCTCGCTGGAGTTTGGGCTGGACAAAGCCCTTCTCGAGAAGTGCCGGAAGGAGCTGGAAGAGAAGCTCACTCCCCAGGTAACACGGTGGGACTTTGGGAAACACCTCTGCGAGCCCAGGGAGCCAATAGAGCTTCAGTTCGACGAGCAGGATCTCTCCTTGGATGAGTGGCCAGATTCGTATCAAGGCCTGTACGGCGATGAATGGGGCTGGGGCTGAAGTCCCGGCCCCAGTCCTTTTTCCATTACCTCAACAAAGGAAGGAGCATGGCGATGCTTAATCGCGAAAGATTCCTTAGGCAGCTTGATATCTGCCCCCCCGAGAAGCTCGCCTTCCCCATCACGGTGATTGGAGCGGGAGCTATAGGCTCTGCCACAGTGCTCACTCTAGCGAAGATGGGCTGCTCGAATATCACCGTGTGGGACCACGATATCTTGGAAGAGCATAACATCCCCAATCAGATATGCAGGCCTTGCTGCGTCGGAGAACCCAAGGTTGAGGCCTTGGGCGCACTCACTCTAGATCTGGCTGGCGTGAGCCTAAAGGCCCGCCGCGAGGAATACCGAGGGCAGCGCCTGTCAGGGGTGGTGATTGCCGCTGTAGACTCGATGTCGACGCGGGAAGAGATCTGGGGGCGAGCTAAGCTGAATCCGGCCGTTCCGCTACTACTTGACGCGCGGATGGGAGGGGAGTTGGCGCGCATCTATGCGATAAACCCAATGAACCCTGACGAGGCGAGCTTCTACGAGGAGAACGTGTATCCCGTGAGTGAAGCGGAAGTCCTTCCCTGCTCTGCGCGGGCGATCATCTATTGCGTGAGCATCGTCGGTGGCCTCGTCGCGCTGGAGGTCAAGAATTATGCCATTGGTCGGACTGTTGCGAGGGAAGCGCTTTTCGACCTCGCAACGCTCAGACTTGTAATCGCTTCCGCCGTTCCGCACAGAGCGAGCTTTGCCACTGACTGCCTCCCATCGCCGGAGCTGCCAGTTTGGCGGCACGTGCAATGACGGGGGACACGCCCTCAATCTCTGCAGCAGGCCTTGTCTCGTGGTTCGACGTCCCAAGCCGATTTGGGTGGGCGACGCGTAGCAGAGCCAGGCGGAATGAGGCTCAATCGTGAACTCGATGATGGCCGCAGGCAGACGACGGTCTCGGAGGATGCCCGGTCGCAAGGGTGTTTTCCAGTCGTTTCCGAAGTGCAGGGATGTACCCCACGTATCCTTCCGAGGAAACCCTTCACTGGGTGACAGCCCCCGGGCCTCGGGTGTTGGTTTTCGGCCGGAAAGTGGGGGAGGGCGACAGGGTAGAAGTGCGCGGCGCTATGTGGCTTGATAACGCGGCACAGCGGTATGGGCATCCGGGCGGGAAAGGTGATGGCGGTCGAGATTCGGTTATCCGCGTCGGCTAGAGTGACAGCGACGGGGCGGCTGCTCCGACAAAAAGCCGGAAGGCCGGCCATAAATTCAACATACTGCTCTTTGACAATTAAGAGAGACCTCGGCCAATCGCGGAGAGTGAGGAGCTGCGGTGGGAACCGTGCCTAGAGAGAAGGGTACTCGGGTTTCGCCTCTCAAGACCGAGTGACAGTTGGGAATTTCTCACCCATAGGAGGACATAGGCTTATGGCACGATCCGCAGACGCAACAATTGAGCGAATCAATGCGAAGTATCGACGTAGCTTTGAAGAACTCATGCAGGCGTGCGAGGAAGCTGGGGAGCAAGGAGGCCCCGTGCTTGCCACGGATCGAACGACGCAAATCCAGGCAGCCAAACTGGCCGGGATCAGGACTGTCTCAAGCTATAAGCCGTACACCGCGCATCTGAAACATGACGATTCCCCGCAAGCAGCACGTGCGAGATTGATGACGCTGCAACAGGACGGCGATGTCTTGCGCGAGGCACTGGCTGCGAAGCATCAAGCGATGCCAGACGAGTTCCCGGAGGAGGAGTTCAACATGCTTCGGCATCGCTGGAAAGATGCGTTCGATGAGTGGGAAGAATTGGAATACAACAAACTTGAGAACTTGGTACGAGAGAGCCCCACGGGAGAAAACATCTCTTGCATGCTAGACCTCTACTTCTCGGACGACACAGGGGTCACCCCGCCGTGGGAGATTCTAGCGTTTCTGATGTCATTGCCGGAGGAGCCGTGCCAATCCATGTTGCTGGAGCGCCTCTCGCAAATGGATGTCTGTGATGTGTTGAGGGACGGCGCGGAACACGCCATCATTCTGGATTACGTAGATAACTTCTCGAATCAAAGCGCTCTTGAAAGGGTTCTGCGCGGGTGGGCCGGCAAGGTAGCGGAACTGATTGACAGAGGGTGCGCGCCGAGGATGCCGGCGGAAGAAAAACAGATCTGGTCCATATTCAGATCTCGCGTGTACGATCCGGAGGAGCTTCTGCACGAGCTCAATTGCGTCATTTCGAAGCTTTCCGACGGGCACGTCGGCCCTGGGGGCCCAGATGGCACTGTGTGTTAGGAGTGGCCTTGATGTATGCCAAAGGGGGCGAATGGATTCGACCGTGCAAGTTGAGGTGTAGGTGGCGTGCTGAGGTTGTCAGGCGGCCTCATAAAACACCTGACGCACAACATCTGCCAATGCAGATTACGCACTGGCTGCCTAACACGTAGCCACGTTCCCCGGGCGACTCCCGCTAGCCCGGAGCGAACGCCGACAGCGGGATGGCCTAGTTCCTCTGCTCGGCGGGAACCGGGCGAGAAAGCTGTTCGAGCTGGCGTCCCTCTAATCCTGTTCGCCGGAGTCCTGGGACGCGAGATCAAATGACGAACTATGCACGTAGAAGCCTATACTGAAATGTGCGGGACGCGGGTTCGATTCCCGCCGCCTCCACTCTCCTGGGAACGACCATTCGGCCCATTCAAAGCGCACAGGGGGAATCGACAGCGGAGGTCCGTGATCGCGGCCCGACGGGGGCCTCTCCAATAGGAACGGAGTTGCGGAATGAGAAAGCTGGTTGCCCTGAAGAGGATCTGCGACCTAGCTACAGACAAAGAGCAAGAGGTGCTCTTGCCCGTCGGGCAGGAGCAGTTTCGTTAGGTACAGCGGACGTAGCACTAATAATGTGATCTGAAGGAGTTCAAGATGGAAACCTCACACATCGCACAGAAGTTCGTGAAGATCGGCGCAAGGGTGAAATTCGGTCAGCCCCCTGCTCCGCGCTGGAGGGGAGCGACGCCACAGGTCTTCTCGATCGCTGTCGCAAAGGATCGCAAGGGTGAGTACTTCGATATCGGCGTGCAGCCGGACGAAGAGCTTAGCATCTCAGTCCTTCATGTTAGGCCCAAAGATCGCCATTTGCTTCTGCTGGTGCAGGGCGCTCGCCACCCGAGAGACATACAGAAGTCCCTTTGTGGCCACGACGAGCGCCACTGGTTCTTTGCGGGACTTCCTGAAGGGGCCTCGACGGTTGACGGGGCCAAAGAGGAGTTGAAGCCAGCGGCTGTGCTAGAGGCGCAGCACCAGAAGAAAGTCAAGGCGAATAAGAAGAACAAGAGGAAGACCGCAGCATTCATCAGACAGGGGGAGTTCTTCTTCGTCCCTCGGCCGGAACTCGTTGTTGACGATTGGCTCGTGGTTAGGAATATAGAATTGACCGGAGGGGGAAGGACCGGCCACATGGCGGAATATGTCTATCGGGACCCCCGTGGGCCACAGATGTCCGAATTCGGCAAGGGTAGGATAAGGCATCCAGACCACAAGACCGTCGTCTTACCTTATTGGCACCAAGTGCTTGTTAGTCGCGAGTATCCAACTGGCGGAAGCGGACTTGCGGATTGAGAAGGAGGCGCAGAAACGGCGCATCACAAGCGGGGTAAGCCGAAAAGCGCTCGTTCAGGGTGTCTCATGTGCAAGCCATGGAAGAAGAACCACTCGATGCTGACTGAGCGTCCGAAGCCCTCAGATCGCCGCCGGATGGGAGCCGCGGAAGCGGACAAGGAGCCTTGGCAAAGCGAGCAGACAGCGACTCGTTAAGAGGATACCTTGGTGGACGTTGCCTCGGGAGTCAGGCTTGGTACAGATCCGCAGGATCACGTCGGTCTCCGTAACGGGCATAAGCTGTAGCCGCGTTTGAGTCGCTTGAATATCTGCGATCGTGCTGTGACAATTCCAGACTGCGGCGCGGCGTCGGTCTGGAACGGTTGACGGCAGCAGGGCTCCCAATCTACCATATCAAGGACAAGGATGAGAAACGGGACATCCGCCTTTGCGGCAGACCGTCGCGCCTAACCAGCACGACCACGATGCGCTGCACCGCTCAGTGACGAAATGTGTCAAGGACGGCCTAAGCATCTTCAAGAAGCGCCGCGGGAATCCATGCGAGAGCGGGAGTAGGGAGTATGAAGGACGATTTCAAACGAATCTCGTGTCGGGAAGTCTCTCACGACGGCTTCAAAGGTGACTTCTCCAAGGGCGAGGATCGCCAGCGACATCGTCGTCGCGTTCGCGCCCGACTCAAACGCCAAACAGACGCCCAGACCGTCGAGCAAACCAGAACCGTCAGGATGTGTGCTCGGCCAGGTTTGTGGGCGGAGAGAGTTCTAAGGAGGGGAGCATAGCATTGGCTCGGTGGCCGTGCGCGTCCAGACCAACCGCTCAGGTTGAAATCGACGGTTCGATGCTTGAGGGTGGAGGAGCGATAGTCAGGATCGCGTCCGCGTTGTCTGTGCTCTCAGGCAAACCAGTTCGCATTCACAGCATACGAGCTGGAAGATCGCAGCCGGGGCTAAGGGTGCAGCACTTGAGAAGCTTGGAGGCGCTGTTGACACTGTGTGGCGGCAAGTTGGACGGGGGCAGGTTAGGCTCGCGAGAAATATACTTCTGCCCGGGCGAAACGTTCGAGTCTCACATCCGGGTGCGCATAGAGACGGCCGGATCTGTTGGGTTGGTGCTACAAGCGTTGTTGGTAGCAATGTTAGCGGCAAGAGAGATTACGACAGCAGAGATCTCGGGAGGAGCGACTTTCGGCAAGTACGCGCCCCCGGTCCAGTATATTCAGCTTGTTCTGCTCCCGCTGCTGAAAGCAATGGGCTGTAGCGCGGAGATAGAAATTGTGAGGCACGGGTTTTACCCCGTGGGTGGCTCGCTTGTCAGAGCGAGAGTACAAAGTACAGGAGAACTCAGAAGGTTGCTGCTGCTTGAGCAAGGGGACGTGAACGCCATAGAGGGGGTCTCGATAGCCAGCAGAATGCTAAAGAAGCGTCAGGTGGCAGAAAGGCAGGCAAGAGCGGCCACAAGCGTCTTGGAAAACAGGGGGTACCGTTGTGGCATCAAGACGAGCTATGTTGACTCTTCCTGTCCGGGTTCTGGAGTAGTCCTTGCTGCGCGGACGAGCACTGGCTGTGCGCTCGGTGCTGACGGTCTGGGGGAGAAAGGGAAGCCCGCGAAGGCGGTTGGGCGGCAGGCTGCAAAGGGGCTACTGAGGGCGCTGGAGTCTGGCTCGACGGTTGATGAGCACATGAGCGACCAGGTTCTGCCGTATCTTGCACTGGCGAGAGGGAGATCAGCGGTGATCGCACCGAGCCTGACGATGCACGCCAAGACGAACATGACGGTGATAACGGAGTTTGTGCCAGTTGACTTCGAGTTGGACCCCAGCGGCCCGAATGTAAGAGTGGCTTGCGCGGAGCGGTGTCATGGATGACTTCGCAACGATGACTGAACAGCTCGAGCAGTGGCTGACGCGCATGGATAATGCTGTCGCAGAGCGCCGGAAGCTGAGGAACGGGCTGCGAAGGCAGTGGCGTCGTCTGGCTCGGGCAGCTCTACCGGTGGTCAAACAGGAAGGCTACAGGGTAATCTCTCCGGGCGAATTTACTGTGGAAAGCCCTATGCCGCCAACAGTGGATGGCATTACTCGGTTTTGGAAGACACTTGTGGGGGAGGACGAATTCCTCGCCCTAGCGAAGGAAGACATGCCATCCTTGTACAGGAGATTCCTTGAGGGCGAACGGAGACATGAGCAGCTGAGAGCGGATCTAGAAGGGATGCTTGAAATCGTTCGGGCTTTCGAAAAGACCAGTCCCTACGACCAGGCACGGCTATAGCTGGGATATCAGCACGCATGGATAGGAGGTGAGCGATGAAAAGAGACTACTGTGTTTCGGCAAGTATAATAAGGCGCCCGGCTGAGTTGAGGAAACTCCCGTACCCTCTGCAGCGCAAGATCCGAAAGTTCGCGCGGATCGTCGACATGAGTTCGTCAGAGAAGCGCGCGGGCAAAAAGGCGGTCGACGTTCTATTCCCTGCTATGGGTGTAACAAGCCGGATGCCCGATAACGCGATGTACTACGACTTCGGGCGCGTTGATGACCCCTTCAGATTCTTCTCCATCTTGGATCGCATCTTGGCATACCCGTACCATAGTCGCATGGCGCGCAAGCACCCAGGCAAGAAGGAGGACAGTAGCTGGGTGGGCGGCACCTGCAGAATGTACGCCTGGAGCCGTCGCAAAACGAAAGAAGATCGAGGTGCAGCCGCGATAGCCTATAGATGTCCGCCAACGGGGATTGTGCACACATTCGTTAGAGGCCACGAGGAGGCGCATGCTGCCATGGATCTGCCTTGGGCCATGGAAGGCCTGCAAAAGGGCCTGAAAGGAGAGCTGGGCATTGACCTCACTGCCATAGGGGAGGGGCTCCCGACAGAGGTTGTTGCTCACCTTGCGGGCCTTATGGCATGCTTCCGGCGGGGGTGGAATATGCACAAGATCCTGCCGAAGCTAGTAAGAATGGATGTGAAGGGCAAGAAGTGGCTGGACACTGCTTTGACATATTTGCTTCGCGCGCAGGGCGTCATTGAAGATGACATTTATGCGAGACTCCCAACGCCTTCAGCTTGAAGCTGGAGTGAGAGATGAATCCGGTCAAGACGGTGACGCAGAAGCAACTTTCAGAATTTCTGCTGAACGTGGCATTGGTCCGACCAGTCTTCATTTGGGGGCCACCTGGAACAGGCAAGTCCAGTCTCGTCCAGCAGTTCGCCGAATCCCTTGGGCTGGAGTGCGTGTCCCTGCTGGGGAGTCAAGTGGCTCCTGAGGACATCATAGGAGTCCCCCAGATAGTAGGGGAGAAGAGCCGCTTCTGCCCGCCCACAACCATCGCTCGCGACGAGCCCTATTGCCTTTTCCTCGACGAACTGAATGCTTGCTCGCACGAAGTGCAGAAGGCCTTTTACAGCCTGATCCATGATCGACGCATAGGCGAATACTTCCTGCCAGAGGGCTCAATTGTTGTGGGTGCGGGGAATCGGTCGCAGGACAGCGCCATAGTGAAGCCCATGTCGTCGGCCTTGCTGAACCGCATGGTGCACGTGCATCTGAAGGTGTCACATCGGGATTGGCTTGAATGGGCCGCGAAGAACAACATCAATGCGGCCGTAATGGAGTATATCCAACTCCGCCCTGATCATCTGTGGAGCCAGCCGCCAAAGCACGAAGAGCCGTTTTCGACGCCTAGGTCGTGGCACATGCTAAGCGATGCCTTGAATGAACTGGGGGACGCGCCTGACGAGGACCACCTTGGCCCGATTGCATACGGGTGCCTTTCTCCGAAACATGCGGGGCAGTTCATGGGGTTCCTCAAGCAGGCGAAGAGCAAGTTCCAGCTGAACCGCATACTGAAAGGGGAGATTGGCTGGCCGAGTGCGCCGGAAGAGAGGGATGTATTGTACTTCCTGGCTCAGTCGTTCCGAGCACAGGTGATCAAGCAGCTGCCGGAAGCCAAGAAATCCCTCAAGAGTGGCCACCGCCAGTTCGCCAACCAAGTCAAGGCGCTGGTCAAGGATCTTGCCGCGATAAATTTGGAGATCGCGCAAATGGTCGTGTCAGAGCAGGAGGACGGACAGACGTTGCCGGACTGGTTGATGGTCGAGATCGCTCGAGATCTCCCGCGTATTGCAGAGAAGCGCAATGGCTCGTAGAAGAGCAAGAGTTGTCAGACTTGATCCGGCAGCCGCAGCCGTCAAGGAGGCCCGTTCGCGCCTGTATCGGCACCCTATGTTCTTCTCGCTGGAGCGCAGCTCAGGATTGAACAGACAGAAACGCAACCGCTGCCCTCCTGGTGGCTGGGCGGTTGTTACGGCGAGCGGGCGGATACACGTACACCCAACGCGGCTGGCGTCGGCCGAGGACTGGGTCTACGTGCTCGCACATTGCCTGCTGCATCTTGGTTTAGGCCACCTGAAGATGGAGAGGGCACCGGCTGAATGGAATGTCGCGTGTGACTGTCAGGTTGCGAGATTCCTCGGAGACTTCAAGATCGCGCGACCACCCGTTGGCATCGAGCCACCGGTCGTCCCCTTGCCGGCCTCGGAATCTCAGCTATATGAGAGACTGTGCGCTGAAGGCATACCGCCTGAACTGCGCCTGTGTGGGACTGCTGGGCCAGGAGCCTATGACATGCTTCCTAGCCAAGGAAGGTTCGATGAGGGGTTTTGGAGAGCCAAGCTCGCGGACGGCATCAGGGCGGCAGTCGCGAGCGCGGTTCGCGTGGCGGGGGGAGTTGAGGATCCCATGGGAGGCCCGCGGAAGAGCAGCTCTGCCGTCGATAAGGCGCGTCAGTGGTTCGTGAACCGCTACCCGCTGCTGGGCTCTCTTGCATCAGGTATGTCGTTCTTGGAGGATCCTGCGGTTTGCAGGAGAATGGACATCAGCGTGGCGGCTGTGGACCCTGAAATGCGGGAGGTCTATATCAGCCCCGGTGCGGGCCTGGAAGAAGACGAATGGCGATTCGTTGTCGCGCACGAGCTGTTGCACGTTGGGCTCAGGCACGATGCGAGAAGACAGGGGAGAGACGCTTTCTTGTGGAACGTGGCCTGCGACTACGTCATCAATGGATGGCTCCTGGAAATGGGTATCGGTGAGCTACCAAAGATGGGAGTGCTCCACGATTCGAAGCTGAGGGGAATGTCCGCTGAGGAGGTATACGACCTCATTGTGACGGACATTCGCAAATACAGGAAGCTGGTGACGCTTCGTGGCAAGGGATTGGGAGACATATTGGAGCCCAGTCGCCCGGACTGGTGGCAGACAGGTGAAGGCGTTGACTTGGACTCATTCTACCGGTCGTGCCTCAGGCAAGGGCTAGCGCATCATGAGGAAGGGGAACGAGGGTACCTGCCAGCGGGGCTGGTAGAAGAGATCAGGGCGCTAGACCAGCCCCCGATCCCCTGGGATGTGGAGTTAGCACAGTGGTTCGACGAGCACTTCGCACCTGTTGAGAAGCGGCGGTCCTACGCTCGCCCAAGTCGGCGGCAGTCCGCCACCCCTGATATTCCGAGACCGAGTTGGGTCCCTGTAGAGGGGGCCCTCGAAGGCCGTACGTTTGGCGTCGTGCTCGACACTTCAGGGTCGATGGATCGAAGGTTGCTTTCCAAGGCACTGGGAGCCATTGCCAGCTACAGCATATCGAGGGACGTCCCAGCGGTGCGAGTTGTCTTCTGCGACGCGGCGGCCTACGATCAGGGCTATATGCCGCCGGAAGTGATTCTTGACAGGGTCAAAGTCAGGGGTCGGGGGGGTACTGTGTTGCAGCCGGGCATCAAACTGCTCGAGGAAGCGGAGGACTTCCCGACAAAGGGCCCAATTCTCATCATCACCGACGGCTGGTGTGATCCCCTGCGCATTCACCGAGAGCATGCATTTCTGATGCCGACGTATGGCCGGCTTCCCTTTGTGCCGAAGGGAAAGGTGTTCCGGATTGAGTAGGGTGCAACGGTGAAGGAGGAGGCAGCCACGGAGGAGCGCGAGTGCTCACCTCGGGATAGTATCAACATTGATTCACCGGAGGATAAGGACCTCTTGTGCTGTTGCGGCCTCTGCTCAGTTAAAATGGGGGCTCTGGAGCCATTAGGCGAACGGAGGTCGACTGAATCGGCGGCTTTGTATTTCTGCATGGCGAGGTCGTCCATAAGGGTTTCTGCGAATGGATTGACAAGGAAGTCACGATTATCCTACAGTGTGCATGTTCGCGGGCACTGTACACGTTCGACAGGAGGATGACAGTGACGTTCTACGTTTTTAGGTTCCGCTGTGGGCGTTGCGAATCGGAATCCCGCGTCAGGTACATGGTTCCCGATGTCCGTAAGTACACCGAGACCACGCTCAGCTGCAAGGAGTGTGAGCAACCCATGCTGAGGGTACACTACGATCCTAAGTGGCACCATTGGCACGAGTACTGGGAACATCGGTATAAGGTTTGGGACGTTGCACGGGGGCGATGGCTAGTGGGATCAAAAGACGAGGCCGTCTCCCGGGATGCCTTCTGGGGATGGGTCACAGACCACGCCGGTCAAAGACTCGAAGAATGACCGGTCGCTATGTTCGATTGCATTTCGAGTTATACCAAGGCTATGGGACGGTCTGTGATGTCCTAAGACGGAAGGGCGATTACTTCGCTGAGGACGTCCTGTCGCTTGACGAACTGAAGAACAGAGGGATGGAATCTCAGATACACATAAATGTGCGATATTATCCTTAGCACGAAGACTCTATTCTGACCCTTCGTGCGTGGGGCACACCCACGGACACTAATTACGTGTCGGTCTCTCAGAAAACCGCGCGGGTGAAAAGCGCTATCTGTAACGCGGCTTCCCGTTCCTCAGGATGGCGCCCACGCGTACCCAGGGCCTGTACTGTATGCTGCAGGTGTTGCAGTCCGCGTAGTATGGCGATGACTGGCGATATATTATGTCGTAACTCCTCCCGCCAATGTATCTTGATGCTTCGACCATGTACACATCTTCCTGCCTCAAACATCCAGAGCATAGCCGCGTCCCGCACGCATGTTCGTAGAAACAGCTCTCGCAAACAATCCGCTCGCATGCCGGGCAGCGAAACCCATGCCTCGCCTGCTCAAATCCGCTGGCGTGGAAGCGGAAATTTCCGGATGAACGTGGGATGGACCGCGCGACCCGCCTGCTCTCGCGTTGGGGGCATTGGGAGAGTTGGGCTTTCCAGGCGCTGGGGGTCGGAGCGGTGCTAGGCTGGGCATACGCGCGAAACTTTGCTTGTGGGAGCGATCCGCGTTCCCCTCCTTGAGTGCCGGTTGAGGGGGGCATCGCAGAAGGGCTGCTCATCTACCTCCTGGAAACCCTTGGAAACCCTCCCTACCAGAGGAGGAGAAGTGTGCCCATGGCCGATCCGGCGCGCGAGGAGAAGAGCATCGAGCCCCTTATAGCCCTGGAGCAGGTCGGAGCCGCGTACTCGAACGGCAAGGGCCTTCTGCAGGTGTTCACGTCCGTGAGCTTCACTGTTGGCAAGGGTGAGTTCCTCGCCGTTGTTGGACCTTCAGGGTGTGGGAAGACCACGCTGCTGCGTGTGATCGGGGGGCTCTTGAAGCCGACCAGCGGGAAGGTCGCCGTCCAGGACAACGACGAGGGTGAGTCAACTCGACGGCGGACGTTCAGCTATGTATTCCAGAATCCCGTGCTCCTTCCTTGGAGAACTGTCCGCAAGAACGTCGCGTTGCCCAGCGAAGTCTTCGGCGACGGCGTCATACGGGCGCGTGTCGAGGCCATGATAGAGCTTGTCGGATTGCGTGAGTTCTCGGACAGTTTCCCGGACCAGCTGTCGGGAGGCATGCAGTCGCGCGTAGCAATAGCCCGAGCACTCACGTATGACCCCAAGGTCCTGCTGATGGACGAGCCATTTGGCTCCCTTGACGAGATAACAAGAACGCGGCTGAACCTGGAGCTGCTTCGGATCTGGAGGACGATTGGGGCGGGGGTGGTCTTCGTCACCCACTCTCTTTCAGAAGCAGTCTTCCTTGCCGATCGAGTTTTAATCATGGGCCAGATGCCGACCGGGGTAATCGCGGACATACCTAACAACGACCTAGCACGCCCCAGAGCCTTGGACATGTTTGAGCAGGTTGAGTTTACTCAAAGGGTGCACGAGATACGCTCGTACACAAGAGAATGGGAGGCATAGGATGGCCAGTGCGCGCGGCAAGGAGCAAATACGGACATGGCTTCCAGCACTCGGCCTTCTGGTCCTTTTTGTCATCGTGGCAGAATGCCTTTTGGCCCTTCTGCGTGTCCCCCCTTACGTCCTGCCAAAGCCGTCAAGCGTGGCCCGAGAGATTGTCCGGAGTGTCTCGGGCCTTCTGAAGGATGCCTGGATTACTTCTCTGGAGGCCGTAGCGGGCTTCGCCCTCGCGGCGTTTGCTGGAATGTGCCTGGCGGTGGGATTCTGCCTGTCCAAATTCGTGGAACGGGCCGCGTATCCCCTCGTCATAGGTGCTAAGTGCATGCCCCTTGTGGCGTTGGCACCGATACTCGCCATATGGTTCGGCGGTAGCAGCCTTGCTGGCAAGGCCATGATGGCTGGCTTCATATGCTTCTTCCCGGTCGTAGTGAACATGCGCACGGGCTTGGATGCCATTGAACCCGAAGCATTGGACTTGTTCCGATCTCTCTCGGCTTCCCGGCTTACGGTTCTGTGGAAGCTCAGACTACCGTCGAGCGTCGGATATTTGCTGTCCGCACTGAAGACCTCATCGACTCTGGCAGTAGTAGGCGCGGTGGTAGGGGAGTTCGCGATCAGTGACCGCGGTCTCGGCTATAGGATCGTCCAGGCTTCGTACACCGGGAACACCGTCGCCATGTTCGCTTCCGTGGTGTGCCTTGGAGTGCTGGGCGTCGCCTTTTTCGGAGTCATATCCCTAGTGGAGCTTGTGCTGCTGCGCAAGTTCCGCTTAGGAGTCGGTATGCCCAATTCGCAGTAGTAGGATCTTCAAAGATGAAGGGAGGGAATCGTGAGCGTGAAGAGAAGTGTGCTTGCCGTTTTCGCGATCCTGGTGATAGCCGTTGCCTTAGTGGTTGCCATCCTGGTCAATAGGGGCGAGCCGACATCCAGCGGCGAGGAGGGAGGCATTGCCGTTCCCGTGTCGTTCCGACTCAAGTGGAGCTTCGGCGCTACCAGCTGCGCTGCACTTGTAGCGAAAAGCCAAGGCTTTTTCGAGGACCAGGGGCTGGACGTAGCAGTCCGCCAAGGAGGTTTCGAGTATGACTCGAAGAAGCTGGTGGCGTCGGGCGCGGATGACATCGGCTTGACGGGAGCAGATGAATTGATCCTAGCCCGATCAAACGGAATGCCTCTGGTGGCCGTGGGAGCAGATTTCCAGAACACGCCGTGCTGCATACTAGCTAGGACTGATTCAGGTGTAACGTCCCCGGAGGACTTCGCCGGCGAGCGGCTCGGCGTGAGGAAGGAAACCAACGTCGAATACCAATACGACGTCATGATGAAGAGACTCGGGCTTAACCGCGAGGCCGTCAAGGAAGAGCCTATAAAGTTCGACCTGACCCGTGTTGTCGATGGCCACCTTGACATGTGGACCACATATGTCAGTGAGAAGCCCTTGGGGGAAGCGCGAGGCCTGGAACTCAACACCATCTGGTTTGCTGATCACGGAATCTCTTCCTACGGTAACGTTGTCTTCACGTCAGAGGGGTACCTTAGTCAGAACCCTGACATCGTGAAACGTTTCCTCGCAGCTTATTACAGGGGTTGGCAATGGGCAATTGACAACCCTGAACGCATAGGAGAGGTCATCCGACAGTTCAGCCCCCAAGCTTCGCCGGAGGTGGAAACAGCGGTCCTGGAACTTACGCTGCCTCTCTTGAAGACTGAGGAGGGGAAGCCCCTTGGCTACATGACTGCAAAACGATGGCAGGAGACCCAACAGATCTTGGTGGAGTCTGGCCAATTGGAGACGGAGCTTGACGTTCCCGAGCTCTTCACCAACGAACACCTAACGGGCGACTAGAGAGGAGCTTGTCCCGGGTGATGCGCACCAAGTTTTACCTCAGGCTTTTCGAGACTTTTGCAGAGCACACGACAAAGTACAGAACGCTGCCCAACATCATTGCAGATCGAATCCTCGAACGTTGTCGACCCAGCGGGGTGATGCGAGTGCTGGATGTTGGGTGCGGGCCAGGCCAGCTGAGCGTGCCGCTAGTAGCTTCCATCGCTCATGGACTCAGTGCGCCTGACCACAGCAACGGTGCACGGCTCCAGTATGTAGGGATTGACCCCGACACGCACGTGCTTGACAGACTCAGGACGGGCTTGGATTCACTTCAAAGAGACCTGCACGGTCGGCTGGAGTTCAAGTTGATCCGAACGCAGGCCCAGGACAGCCTCAGATCCAGGGAATTCAGGCCAGGGTTCGACGTAGTGCTGTGTTCACACATGCTTTACTACGTGTCTGGATGGCGTAGGATGACCAGGCAGTTGATGTGCGCCTTGGCGAGCAAAGGAATGCTTTGTGTAGTCCTTAGCTCCAGCGTCAGCACGATTGAGATGGTGAGTGGCATTGCGGCCTCTTCTGGGGTCATAGTGCCGAGGGCCGTTCCTATGGCGTCTGAGTACGGAGACTGGCTGCGCGAACGGGGGATAGCATTCTCTGAAGACACGCACCAATCGCTGCTCTCGGTGAAAGGGCTCGCAGCAGTTGACCGCAACACTGCGGGTACGGCACTGGCCGAGAGTCTGGCATTCTTGATGGGCACTGAGAATGCGCGAGCTTTACTGGATGTGGCGCTTCAGCTACTATCCTCAGGTGTCACCGAGTTCCCCTTAGTGGAAAGGATATTCTGGATTTCCAATGCCTGAATTCCCGCCTCACACCGCCGAATATGCTGACGCCGTTCGCTTGATGGTGAGTGACATCCTCACGGTTCTACAGCCGCGGCCGCGTGACAATCAGGGCAAGCCCATCGCCTTCAGGCCCGCGTTGCGTCCCACGGATCTTAGATGGGCAGCTCAGGCGCAGATGGCGGATCCTGAGTCAGATGTGGAACGGAGGGCAGAGATCCTCGCTGGGCTGGTAGGTGTTGACGAGCCCTACGATGCGCTGAGCACTGGCATTTGGCTAAACGCCTACCTGTACAGCGATTGTGCACGCCAAGTGCTGGGGAACAGGCTCGGGTATCTTGCAGGCTCGTTTATGGCGTGGGAAGACCGTCAGATCCTTGTGCCGAGTGTTGATGCGGATGTTGGCCAAGACATAGTAAGACCACCGTGGCTGATAGAGGGGGAGTTAGCCGGGCTGCGCCGTTCTTTTCGTTCGCTGCTTTGTCCGGCTGGCAGGGATCTCAACAGGTGGACTCTGGAAGAAGTGGGTGAGGGGCGGACGACGCTATGGGCCTCGCTTGAGGCGTACTTCCCACATCTATCCTTGGATGAGCTTAGGAGGTGCGTTTCGAGCGAATTCTCCCTGTTTCCCAGGGTCTCTACTGATGGACAGCGGGATGCCGCTTCGGCCTTCTGGGAGTTCTTCGTGGAGTGGCTAGGTGACGACAGTATGTCATCCTGCAGACCTGAACATGTCGACGAGCGCCTACGCGGAGCAGGATGGAATATCCAGCATGGTCAAGACGGGTACAAGCTCTTCTGGTTCCTGGCATACGGAATATTCGTCCGCGGACTCATGGCTTGCACAGCTAAGTATTACCGGTTGCAGCAAGACAGATTTCCGATGAACCCATACTCCGCTTCGTTCGCCGCAGGGAGGAATTACGTTCAGCGTCTTAGCGTCTTCTACATACCCCACGCTCAGGTCCTATCCGCGTTCATCGAGATATGCGTTCAAATAAGACGAGCCCTGATCGAGGAGGGGACCGAAGACGCTGCAGCGTTCGACCAATCAGCAAAGCGTCTGCTGGAGCGCGTTGGCGCTGTTGTAGGGTCTGAGTTCTCTCCAAGTCTCGCAGTGGTGCCATCCTGGCTCAAGGCCAACCAGGAGCTGATACGTTCCGATTTGGCGGGGGAGCCTTGCACGCTTGATGTCCCTCCAAAGGTCAAAGCCGAGCGTCTTGAGGAAGTTGCCTCTGTCTACGGTTTCAGCCCTCAGAACCTAGTGCATTACTTGGCTGCTGACACGCTTCCAGTGGCGAACGGGACTGCCAGTCCCACCAGGAGGTGCGTTGTCTGGTTCCCTCTGTGGGCAATCCGGCCGGGGACACGGGACGGGGCACTTAGCGGCTCCTTGATGGTGTTTGTTGCCAACATGAATGAGCTTGTGCTTGCGGCCGGGCAGAGGCCTGAAGACGCGGAAGGCAGGATTGCAGCGCTGCGGGAAGTCTTTAGCCCTGTAGGGATTCGCTGTCTCGACATTTTTGAGGCGCGAAGAATGGCCGACCAAAGGGCATCTCTCGCAAGAACGCTTGTATCTTCTCACCTCTTCGCCTCGAACATCCATAACCTTGCTAGAGGAGGGCAGCTTGCCGATCTACGTAAGTGGCTCTCCGGAGCGATAAAGCGATCGAACCTGCCGCCTCAACTGTCAGGAACCCTCCAGGGAATACAGGACTGTCTCGATAGTTTTGTTGGGCTCATGAGGCAGACAGTTGAGGTGTTCGGAAGGCCAAAGGCGCTTTTTCAACTGCCGCTTCGCGACGCCCGACGGCTCGTCTCCGTCTATACCGAGTTCCAGAGGACGTACACGAGCGCAGAATCGGAAATTGAACTCTTCAAATACCCACCATGTCGGCTGGATTTCGCCTTCCATGGGAACGATGATCTTCAAATACCGACACCGACAGTGTTGATCATCATACATCTGGCACAGCATGCCATTGAAGCGCACAGAGCATTCCTTGACACGCTCGAAGACGGGGATACTCGATTCAGCGAGGCTGTCAGCATCGTCGCTCGCTGCTGCGATGCCCCTTTGTCCCACTTGGAGATTACCGTGAGCAACTTCACCACAAGCAGCCCGGACGCCTTGATGCAGGACCACCTCGAACGGCGCTTTGTCGATGACTCTCTGCAGAGGGTGTGGGAAGAACACGAGATCACCCAAGGGGCAGCGCTGCACCAGGACTTCGTTGCGTACAGGTGCCGGGACAACACCTTCGATGCATTGGTGAGACTTCCCTACAACCTCCCAAAGGAGGGGAGGCTGTCCCCTTGAGGATGTCACACGGTTTTCGTTAGGCAGACGAGGCCGGCGGTCTCTCATGCAAAACTGCATGCGGCGGTGTTGGAGGTGCTAGACAGTGGAGCAGGTTAGGGTTCTCTATGTCGACGGTCCTCACCCTGATCAGGACGGCTACGACCTGAAAAGCTGGTGGAAGAGTACGAGAGATAGCCTGGAGCCATACTTGCAGGAGTTCTGCAGATACATGCTTGATGTCGAAGACGATTCTGGGGCAGGATGCCCGCGGGTGCCGCACGGATGTGGTGAGTGCGCCGAACTCGATTCCCCACCGATGTGCGTGGAGCTAAGCTTCTGGCCGGGGTTTGGTGACACGCTTCAGAAGCTTCGGCAGACAAGAGGGACCCATTTCGCACTGTGCTTCGTTGATCTTATGCCCTCACAGCACGTCGAGGAGGATTGGTGGCCACAAGAGGTCCCCGCGGCTGAATACGAGTGGGCACCGAAGGGCATTCAACTCGTTACTGGCGAGGTGATCATCGAGGAGATAAACAAGCATCATCGGGCTGATCTCATTGTCGTCGCGAGCGCTAGGCAACGGCCTGGTATCAAGAAGCTGTTGCAGACCGGGGGTAGGGCACATTTCTGGGTCCCCGACCCAACCGACCTGTTCAACTTCCAGATAGCGCTGGCCGTGTCGGGGGAAATACAGAAAGCAAGAGTCGCGAACCTGCAGCTTCCCAGCGTGAGTGAGGCTGCCTTCCCTGATAACTCGCTAGGGGAAGGGAAAGCTGGCGTGCCGGAACTCTTCTTCTGCAACCCCAATGGTAAGCCGACGCTCCGAACCTTTCTGCCGGGGCGCGAAAGGCCGGTGAAGGAAATCCGCGACTGCAGGGCTGTCCTGTTGAATCGCCACATGATGAGGCTTCGTGGGCTGCCAGTGACCGCGAACAGCACCTACTTCAGACAGTGGCATGGTTTCCCCGAACTCCAGCGCAGGGGCAAAGAGGGCCAAGCAGTAGCCAAGAATAGAGACATTTACTACTACACGCGGGGGAAGCCTTTCGGCGGTGGGAAGTGCTCTGCAATGGAAACCGGTTTCATAGAGAATGTGTTCAGGCGCCTCTACCCGGAGTCCAGCGTCAGCCTTGGCCCATTCAGGGTGGATCCAGGGCCGTTGAATCAGCTTGAACTCATATCAAACGTCGACGAGGCGTGGAAAATGATCTGGCACGGTTTTCAGTGGCTTCACTCTTGGGAGAATGTGTCGACATCAGGAAGGGACCTGTTGCTGCAGCATGCAGAGAGGCTTTTCGCGCAGGCGGCACTCCTGGTCGAGCAGGAAGGTCTGGCGCAGGACGCTCGCGTCCGGGACTGGGAGCTCCTTCTTATTCCCGGCTGCGCCCTGCTGGCAACGAAGTCACTGGGAGGAACTTCTGATGAGGATCTGAGAGCCGAGGGTTCTGCTTTGTGCGGCATCCTAGGAGAGCTGCTCGCCGACTACGCGTCTGAGCGTACTCGACCCTCATTTGAGGCATGGGCGTCCCACTTCTTGCCATTGGCTCACTGGGCCTACTGTCTTGTAAGAGAAAAGTCGGGCGGCAAGGCATTTCTAATTGCCCGGAACACCTTTCAGGAGGAGCTCTACCAGCTGTACCCGCCGCAAGAAACGCGGTCTCTCTATCAGAGGGTGCTAGCGCGATGAAAAGGAACGGACAGTCTAAAGGCACGAAGGGATTCAGGGCTCTGCTTCGGCGCATATTGGGTGAGGCGTGGGACGTACTCCGGATGTCGCGCAAGGATATCCCCAGTATCTACGTGACCGATAAAGACGAAGTTGAAGGTATACCGGAGGAGATCGGAGTGATCGCTCGCAGGATTGTCGGAGCGATATCCAATGTGAAAGAACCTGATTCACACGCTGACGAGATCGGCAAAGATCGAGACAAACCCAAACCAGTATGCCCGTGGGTGAACCTGAAGATGGCCAGGAAGATCCGGAACGAGAACTGCCGACACAGAGATGCACGAGCCCGGAGGTATTTCGACGGAGAATTCGAGAGGGAACTTCTTGGGCTGCTAATAACAGCATATGACCGACATGCAGGGAGCCGAAGCAGTTTCGTCGGAGCGGCAGAGCGGCTGATCGAAGAGGCAACGAAACGGCAAAGGACGGACGCTCCCACGGCAACTTCGCTTGAGCCCAGACGTCTGGAGGCGGGCCCGCCGCCAGCGTTGGCCGAAACCGCGCTAAGCGAAGGCCGCTGGCCCGAGACATCGGGTTCGCTTGAGCGCCTGATACGCCTCTGCGTCGCCCTGTCGGGAGCGGATCCTGAATATCTCTGGCGGCGTCATTGCGCTTTGGGAGTCCCGTTGCCCATAGACCTGAATCGAGTAGATGTGGAGGAAGCGCTCTGCGAATACCTGCAAACGGAACAGCCTCCGGACGTGATGGGTGACCGAAGACTGCCGCGCGTGCTGGTCGGGCTGCTCTCCATGCTGCCGGAGGGGACACGTCCACGCGGTGTGTCGCCAGTTGGTGACATCAGCACCTTTTTCTCGAAGGGGCCTCCGGCGGATTTCGCGCTCTGCTGCGAGAGTTTCCGTCTCTTGCCCGACGAAGTCCTCACGGCTGTTGCCGAACACCGTGAGGAGGAACGAGAAGACCGCGGAGATAGACTTGCAGCTTTCCACGCAGAAGAGCTATGGCTTGAGGCGGCTGAGGGATGGAAGGCTGCGGCAGAACGCAGCGGCGTGCCTGTACAAGAGTCTGCCTGGACAGCGTTGGTGGCTGCAGTCCTGTGCGTTGGACCCAATTCGCCCTTGTGGGAAAAGGCGCACGCCCTGCTGTTCGCCGAGCATCGCTCCGCCCGGTGTGATTCAGCGTAGGTTACTGCACGCACTACCGTCATCAAGGCTCCTTTCGTTCCCGCATGCGCCCCTGCGGCGAGATGAAACAACTTCAGCAGATGCGGGCAGCTCGCGGGGGGCATTTAGAAGCATCGTGCGATAACGCTCGGCCCCTGTGACCTTCGGTGGACAGCAGTCTCGTCACCAAGTCCTTTGTCAGACGGCTATCCACAGGTCCAAGGCCTATGGTGCGATGCCAAGTTGCTTCTACCTAGTGCTTTCCCTGCCACACCCGCAAGGCCGCGGAGACCCCACTCGGACCTCTGCAGGGGAAATCCCAGATTCTGTAGCCTAGGGGAGAGGCGAGCAGCGGGGGATTTCCGGTGGATTCCAACCTGTCACCGCCCTGCCGCCGCTCATCGCGTGGAAACCCATATCTCTCGAGAAAATTAACGCCGTCAAGATGGAGGGATATTGGCCACCGGCCGGGCAAGGGATCCAGGAGTGGCCATCGGGGAGAACAACCCAAGGGGATCACCTTAAGCGAACCCGTAGAAGGAGGGCGCGGGATGGAATCGGAAGTAGCCAGAGCATTCTGGAAGGAGATAAGGGGCAGAGCGCGGGAGTTCCCTCGCGGCGAGACCGTGGCGAAACGAGTTGAGCGCGCGCATTCTGAACACACACCCGACGGTGAGAAGCTACTGGTTATTGGCCCTGACAGCGCTTTGTACCGGAAGGCGGTGGACTTGGTCGCTTCCACCGTCGAAGCGACTGCGCGCGAGGAGCATCTCAATTTCGCTAGGGAAAGAGAAGCAATTCGAGAGAAGGAGTTCTGGCTGGCGGTCTACGAAGAATGCGGATACTCGGACCAGGATGACATCGTATTCGACCCGGGGTCTGTGACTATGAGGGCGCGCAAAGCGAAAGACAGCGAACCGGGCAAGCCAAATTCATACCTGAAGACTCTGGATGTCTATGCCGACCTGGTGCAGGAGGCGCTTGACAATCCTCTAGTTGCGGGCCACATGTCTCAAGATCTTTGTCTTCCCCACTGGCTGCGGGCCACGGCGACGGCGGTCAGCTCAAGATCCCTCAGGTCCGCGCTGAGGACGATGCTTGAGCAGTGCGTTAAGGACCCGACAGTGGCGGTTGGATGGAATGCCCTAGTTGTCGAAAACAAGATGCCCGACTGGATGGTCGAGCTGACCTCAGTTCTCGCTGCGAGGAAGGCACGCGGAGCTCGCACGGGCACCTAGTCTGATATGCATTCGTTGAGGGTCAGACCGAATGGAAGGGAGGCAAGATGCCTATCAGCGGTAAATGCTTTGAAGGGTGGGGGAGGCCGGATTCAGTCGAGTTCATTTCCAGGAGTTTCCCGGTCTGGAACGGCAAGACTGCGACTGGGACTTGGGAAACCCTTGAGATATGAGACGCCGGGAACCTTTACAAGCGGAGGAAGCGAATGAGACAAACGACTTGCCAGGGTCTTGACCAGTTGGCCTACGTACGGGTGAGACTGCTGCCTAATAAGGAGACAAGGAAAATGGCGCGAGCGACTTTGATAAGCTTCGTGCTGGCACTGGCCAGCACACTAGGACTTCTCATAAGCGGGTGCTCGTCAACTCAGACCCGCCGCCTGACCCGAGACCTGCAGATAGCACGAGAGACAGACAATTACAGGGGACGAATAAGGGTCTGCGAAGCACTCCTCGCAAAAGCTAGCAAGGGAGAGCGCGGGAGACTTCTCATCGAGCAGGGCACGTGCCATTGGAAGCTCGGGGAGAGTGAAGCTGCCCGCGAGGCCTTCGAGGCAGCCGAGCGAGTAGGTGGCGGTACTCCCGAGGTCAGCTTCTTCCTCGGGCATGAGGTCGTCTGGGCCGAGCCAAAGGAAGCAGAGAGGAGGGCTCGCGAGGCGCTCTTGGAGGCGCCCACGGACCCGTGGTTCAACCACCTACTCGGCCTGGCGCTGGCCAACCAGGGGCGCCATGCCGAATCTGCTTCCGCCTTGCTTGATGCAGCCGGACACGCTGAGGACTCAGATGTACGTCTGGCGCTCCTCCTTTCGGGCATTGGGCAACATCTGCAGGCAGAGGATTTCGCAGGCGCAGAGGCCGTGTGGCGAGAGTTCGAATCGGAGAAGCGCCGCGCGGCTCTGGCCTTCACGGATCGTGAGAAGCTCACGGCGGCCGTGATCGCTTTCGGGAACTTTGAGACCGCCGAAGCACGGCAATGGGCTTCTTCCATAGGCTCCCCCGAGATGGCAGAGGTCTTCTTCTCGACGACGGGAGTCGAGAGACAAGGGCAGGAAGGAGGAAATCAATGATGGAGATAGCTAAGTGCAAGTCTCTTACAAGGGTCTTGCTAGGCGCGTTGGTCGTTCTGGCAAGCGTCGTGTCCCTCGCGCCGCAGGCCGGTGCGGATACGCCGAACCGTACGCAGCCCATCCGGCTTCCCGAGGAGCTCGACGACGGCGTACGGATGCTTGAGAGGGGGATAGAGCCGACGGGGAAGGCCATTCAGAGCATCTCCGGGGTCAACGACCGGCTTCGCCAAGCCATCGATGCGCACAAGCAGGACCCGAACGCGATGCCTCCTTCGGAGCTCCTCCTCATTCTCTCTGAGGAGTGCCCCAAGATCGTGTCGAGCTGCCGCGACATCCTCAAGGCGCAGCCGGATATCGATGAAGGGGTCCGTCTGGTAATCGGAGGCCTGCAGACGACCGAGCGGAACCTCGAGGTCACCATCGATGCCGTCGCGAAGCGCTGCGAGCGCCGGCTCGCGGAGGCGGTCGATCTCAAGGAGAAAGTGCTTCCGGAGCTGGCTAGGTCCTTGGCCAAGATGGACAAGAACGACAAGGGATACGATGTGATGCGGAGAGAATTCCAGCGGCAGGACATGAGATACCGCAACCATGTCTTTCTGGCCAAGTTCTACGCAGCGGTGCTCAAGACGTACAAGACCATCGGTCAGGCCATCAACAGCTACGGGGGGACGATCGAGCACGTTACGGAGATCTCAGACCAGCTCTTCTTGACCGTTGAGAGCACTAAGGAACTGGTCAGTGACGTCGTTGCACTCAACCAGGAGGCCGCTGCCTGGCTCCATAATATCGAGCAGCTCGTCGGGGACTCTGGCCACTTGAGGATCCTGGTCGGGCAGGCCAAGGACGTGATGGTCAGAGTGAATGAGATGAAAGAAGTTCTTGAGATCGTCCAGAGCATGTTGACTGAAAACGAGAGTCTTCTGGGAGCTGTTGCGGAACTCGAGGTGGACCCGCTTGCACCGGCTGAGAAGGGTCCCGATGGCAGCACGAAGACGATCACACTGGACGACAGGATAGAGGCTTGGAGGAAACGATAAGGAGGTCACCATGTCTAGGTCAGTAACTCGAAGGAGGGGAATGATGAAGACGGGGCTCTTGCTAGCTGTCCTGGTTGCCGCGATCACAGGCATGCCTCTTCTCTGCTGGTCAGCGGATAGCCCCCTTGGCGGACTCGAGGCCGCCCTCCAGTCGCTTACTTACCCTACGGAGAAGGAGCCTCGCACCTCCGATGCCGTAGGCCAGTACTCAGCAGCGGAACAGAACTTCTCGTCCCTCAGAGAGGAGGAGCTAGCTGAGGACATCGCCGTCTGCGAGGCAAATGTTGCTCGGTACAAGGAACTGGTACAGAAGCACAGTGGCAATGCTGAGCGGCTCAGAGAGATCCTTGCAGGGGACAAGCTGGACGTACAAGCCGCGCTGGTATTCCTAAGGGACAAGGAGCGGAACGTCCCAGAGGAGACGCTAGCGCGGGACATGGACACCGTGATGGCAAGTAGATCCCGCCTCGTGGACGAGTTGAAGGCCCGGCTTGAGTTTGAGGAAATGGCAGTTGCGGATTTCCGCGACAAGCTTGAGGAGAAGGAGGCGAAGCTTGTGATGCTCAAGGAGGAGCAGCTGCGTAGGAGCATGGAGGCGCAGATCCTCGGAGAAAGCGCGTCAGACGGCTTTGGATCTGCGGGTTCCCATGTGAACCCACACGCCCAGGCGATTGCGAACCGGGAAAGAGAAGCGTTGGCGAAGGCGCACCGACTTGCGGAGCAATTCGTTCACTCGCGGCGCGCAGCCATGATCAAGCACATCGTCCTGCCCGTACCTGAAAGAATCGGCTCGCAGCAGGACCCCGGCCACCCACTGCAGAGGCTTCTCGATGAATCCAAGCAAGGTGCAGAGCACGCTGACTGAGAGGTGAGGCATGTTGACTGAAAATGCGATAACCGGCTTCCTCGGATCCGCAGGAGTCATTGGCGTCCCGCTTGTCTGCGTCGGCATCCTCGGCGTGGCAGCCGCTTTTCGAGAGACACTGATTCGGCTGGGGCGCCGCCGGGCACGAAAGTCCGACGCGAGACGCAAGTTCGGTGCTTGGCTGCAGAACTACAGTGCGAATCACGCAATCCAGTTCAGCCACGCGGTCAGGGATGATCCAGCCGTGAGTGTTGCTGCAGAGGCTCTTCGAAGCGGGTTCAGCAAGGAGAGTATCCAGCAGAAAGCGCAACAGTGCAGTGCTTCCAATGGAGACCTTCTCATGAATGGCGCCGTAGTCTTGTCGCCTATGTTCGGACTCTTGGGAACGGTGCTGGCGATGATATCGATGGCGCCGTTCTTCGGCTCCTTCAGTCTTGAGAAGACGCCTTTAGTGATGGAGTCCATCTTCGAAGCACTTCTCACTACCGGCTACGGCCTGCTCGTCGCACTATTCATCAGCGCCTGGAGATTCTTCGTGGTGATGCCATTGAAGGAGTCGGAGACTCGAGATGTTGCCGACTTCCTGAGCGGAGTTGCCCAAATAGTGAAGGCGAAGGCTGCCGCTCGTGTTCGGAAGGAGGGGAGGAGTGCATCGCGCACAGAGTGACTTCGTGAGTTCTGTGGTCGAAGGGGTGTTGGGCTCCGGTGCGAGTTCCGCGGACGCTCACGAGAAGTTCGAGCTGGGCCCGATACTGGATGTGATCTTCATTCTCCTGATTTTCCTTGTGGTGTTCATCGTGAGCGTGACTCTCAACACAGAAGCTGCTGACGGTGTTCGCCTGACGCTACCGGAGGTATCGACAGACCATCGAGAAACACTGCCAGGGAAGGAGAGGAGAGCGGTTATCAGCATCAGCCGGAGCGGAGAACTTCACATCGATGGGAATGCGATATCTCTTGAAGGGATGAGTCAGGCTCTGAAACAGCTGGAGGATGACACGGCGATCGTGCTCCGTGGGGAAGCGGACTCTGATTGGCAGCAGGTGACAGAGGTCATCGCGAGGATCAAGGAGGCCGGGAAGAAGAAGCTCTTCCTGAAACTCCAACCTTCGAAAGGAGGAATGAGCATTGAATGAGACGAGAACGAAGGCCCGCTATGGCCGAGCCACAATTCTTGCCTTGGTGGGTGCGTGTGCGGTGAACATAACGTTCATGGCAATGTTGGCGCCGGACAAGACCGTGTCCTCTGACGCTCGTCGGACGGGTGAAATCGCGGCCTATGTAGTGCGAGAGTCAGCTCCGAGGCCGGAGATCCAGAGCGAGGACGTGCGCGAAAAGCTCTCTGAGGAGCCGAAGGCGAAGGACTCAACTCGGTCAGTGGAGCGGCCCCCTGTGGCCAAGGTCACGGGCATAAGCGTGCCCGCAGGAGAAAAAGCTCTCCCCAAACTGGATGAAGCCGGCGTGCCTCAGAAAGCACTCCCTGTGCCGACGAATCCGAAGCCGCAAGGAGCCCAGATGAGCCAGTCTGTCTGGAAGCAGCCGAAGCAACCTTGGATGAGCACCGTGAACGAGGCGACGGTGATCGAGAAAGGCGTGGCCCTCAGGGGGCGTGATCTCACCTCACGCGAGACCCTCTCTGCCAATGCCAAATCCGATGACGTCGGGCATGGCGACGGGTCCTCGGCGATTGCGAAAGCCCCGTATGAACGCGCGAGCGATAAGGGAGTCGAAACGGACATGGTTACGCTTGAGCTGAGCGAGGATGAGAACTTCGACGCAGCCCTGCGCTCTCTGGGGGGCAAGATCGTCGTGGTCTACTTCGCCGAGGACAAGCGTTCGCCCGCTGAGTACTTCGAGTTCAACGAAGTGTCGGGCTCCTTCACCCCCTCTCGACGGCTGCCTAAGGGATACTCAGTGGAAGGCCACATGCTGGACCAATTCGCCCGCTTCTATGGTATGAAGGCACGGGCAATGGATGAATTTGACCTGAGCCCGGAGAGAACGAGTATCGTAGTCGTATTCCCGGTGTCCGAGGCGATGAGGATGGAAGAGCTTAAGGCGTCGACGATTCAAGCCCTACACCCAACGAAGGTCATCGCCCTGCATGGCGCATTCAAACGAAACGGTAGTGGCTTTGAGTTGTCCCTGCAGAGCGCGCTATCTGATTCGGGCGACCTGATTCCGCTCACTGGAGGATGAACATGCGAGGCGTAGCCGCTGTTATCCTGGTGCTGGTGCTTCTGCGCGTGGTTCAACTCCTCGTCACATCCGAACAGGCGGGGTCCGAAGATCGCCCGCTTCACAACTCTGGGAGCGGCGCTCCAATTGAGGATGATCACGGATTGAAGCCGGAGGAGGGGGCGCTTGCCGCACGAGGCCTCCAGGCTGAAGCGGCGGCAGCACTCAGCAAGCTTCAAAAGCACAAGACCAGGCTGGAAAGTGCTGCTGGCTCGATGAACGAACAGTACGTGCACCTGCAGACTACTCTGGCGGCGGTCGAGGACTCGATCTTGGAGGCATGGCAAGTGGTAGTGGATAACACAGTTGCCTGTAACCAGACGCAATTGTCTCCTGGCTCGACTCGACAGCCGACTGTGAAGAACGACCTCGCAGCAGATGAGGGGCAAACTCAGGGGAATGCGCTTGAACAAGCAACGAATATCCTTGCGGACAGCTCTCGAGTTCAAGGCATTACACACGAAGTACGGTTTGACGGAGGTGCCCAATGACATGGCGCGCCCTTATCGTCGTTCTCTGCCATGCCGCACTTGTCCTTCACTTCGGCTGCGGCAACCAGAGCCGACCCGTCGCTGAAGTAGCGGGGGCGGAGACGGAGCAATCGGTGGAAGCGTTGTCGGGGGCAGCACACCCTGCGTCCACTGCTGGTTCGGCCGGTGTGACCCAACGCCCAGAACCGGTCGCTGAAAGCAGCGGCATTGCTGGATTGTCAGGGGAAGCTCCGCGGATCGTCACAAGAACGGTTGAGTGCGTGAGCCCCCCCGACTTCTCGATTGCTGAAAAGGACTATCACAGCGGCGCACTAGTGCGCCCGAACTCTCGGATTGAACCCATGCCTCAACGCGACACGGCTGGCGCGGAACTCGACGAACTCGAGCTTGAAATAGAGAGGATCTCAACGGAGATACGGAAGGCGGCAGATAAGGCTCACCAGCCCGCTGCCCAGCGTACGGAACAGCGGGGCGTCACCGTGTTTCCGGATGTCGACTCGGAGCCTGAAGATTGAGGAGGTGATTACGGATGGGACCGGTGGATATCGGACTAATAGCCCTGATCGGAGCATGCGGACTTCTGGGGCTGCTCGACGCTGGCAGGCGTCTGATGGGATTCCTGTTTGGACTGATGTTCGGATGCCTCGCGGTCGCCGTGGTTGGTATCGCCCTGCTCGACGGACCGTGGTCGGAGAGCACTCAGGCAATCGTCCAGGGATCCGCGGTGCTCAGGGTCCTGGCGGGGAGCATGTCTGAATTCCTGAGGGACGTGTCCGTCTCGCGTATTTGATGGAAGCACGCTCTCCAGAGCCAATGGAGGTCTAATGACAATGCATCTGTGCTTGGTTGGGGGCAGGCTGGCGATACCGGCACTGGCTGCAGTGCTGCTAGGCAGCATAGTACCTCCCGAAGCACCTTCGTGGATGGCAATGTTCGAGTCTAGCCCGGCCTTGCCTGGCTGGGAGATCGCGTACGCATCTTCCAGCCCTCTGGAAACACACGGGGCGCCGAGCACCGGAACCCCGGACTGGGAAACGGTTGGGGATTCGTGGCCCAGGATACGGCGGATGGAGCGGAACCTAGACCTTCTTGTCGATGAGTTGGACGAAATACACGAATCGATTGGAAGTGACTTGGGAGAACTGTGGCAACAGGACAGTGTGCTTGCCCGGTGCCTGCTGCGTCAGAGAATTGCTCACAACGAGCTAGTACGCCTTGCGACGGTTGTCCTCGCCGGTCATGCATTATGGATGTTAGTGTTCACTGTCCTGAACGTGATGGTGATGCTAAAGGGATCAAGGAAGACGGGCAAGCTCAGGACACCGAATTATGAGATAGGACCTGGTACTAACGCTGGGGGCATGTCACCCAGTCTGGATGCCGTAATACGTCCGCCAAGCCGTGAAGAGGGGGAACAGGAGAAGCCAGGGAACTCCATTGTGCTCGAGGCATCGCATGATGACTGGCGGAAACTGAATGATGACGAATTGCTGGAACTGGCGAGGCCGCGGTTCCCAAGCCTCTACAGACGGTACCAATCTGATGCGCAACGGCTCAGGAAGCTCAGCGATGAAGTGAAAAGGTGGTGCTGGATGTACGAGCTCTACAAGACATACAGAGCCTGACTGATCCCCAAGCCATGAGTTGCTATAATGGCTCGTCGCTCTTTCATCGTATCATGTCAACCATAGCCTGGTGGGCTTCCCTCGATAGACAGTGCGAGGTCGTGCTTGAAACATCGGGGCATCCTCCCGATAATTATCATAGTGAGTCTGGGCAGTGCGAGACGCGTGGAATCTCTGGCATCCATAGGCGAGGAGGATTTCTTGCGTTGTCCCTGATAGGGAGGAACCCGAAGGACTTCTCTGGTGCGACGCAGCTGGTGCATATGGCGCTTGAGACCGTTCAAGCGGAACGTTCGCTATTTGCTCTGCCAACTGAACCTGGCCTTCCACAGCTTTTTGGGAGCGATTACCCAGGGTCCGACTTCCTTTACCACGACTATACGATCTACCGTCACGACCTCTTACACTCCTTCCCCGCGACCGCTGGGCGGGTGGGGCTCCATTTCGCTGCTCGCCTTGATAGTGGCTCACCCTTACACGACGTAGCGGTAGTATATCTGCCGAAGGGAAAAGAACTGATCCGCTTCGTTTTCTCGGCAGTCAGCGACGCGCTTGAGCCCAGTGCTCGGGTGTTGATCGTGGGGGACAAGAGGAGTAGTATCCGCTCGATCAACTCCGTCATCCGAACGTACTTTGGAGACCCGCTGTCATCCCGCTACGGGCGGCACTGTGTACTGATCGAAGCACGGAGGGCCGCTGCCCCTATGCCATTTGACGGAAGGAAAAGCTATGTGGTCAAATGGTCCCGTACGGAGTTTGGTGTCGTGACGTTGCCTGGAGTGTTTAGCTATGGGAAGCTAGACAGCGGGACCAAGTTCCTGCTGGAGAATCTCCTCACGAGCGGATTGGAATTCCAAAGCGCTCTGGATTGCGGATGTGGCGGAGGTGTCATAGGGACTGCTCTCAAGTTGATTCATCCGAGCAGAGATATTGAATTCGTCGACTCGAACATCATGGCTCTTGAATCCACGCGAGAGACGTTGAGGAGAAACGACCTGGAGGACTGCCACGTCTATCCATCTGATGTGTTCTCAGATGTTCGCGGCCAGTATGACCTCATTGTGTCGAACCCTCCGTACCACACGGGGCTTGCAACGGACTACTCGGTCACAGAGCGCCTGGTCGGTGAAGCCAATAGATATCTTACCAAGTCCGGCCGTCTCATGATTGTAACCAATGCCTTTTCCAAATATGCTTCTCATCTTAGGAACAGTTTTCGGGAAGTCGAAATGGTAGCTAGAAGGCGACAGTACAGAGTCATCGTGGCACATGGTGGCTAGACACTATTGGAAAAACGGCGTGACTCGGGGAAGGCTGAGGCTGCGGCTTGTTGAATTCCATGTCGTCCACCACTGCAATCTGAGATGTAGGGGATGCGCGCATTTCTCGCCGTCGGCTCAGCCCTGGCACATAACGCCAGGCGAGCTCATGTCGGATGTGACCTTAGCCGGAAACCGACTGGACCCGATCTATGTGCACATTCTCGGCGGCGAACCCCTCCTGCACGCCCACCTGGCCCATCTGATACCGATCTTCCGGGAAGCGTTTCCTCAGTCAACGATGAAGTTGGTGACCAACGGTGTGCTCTTGCACCACTCGTCTCCGGCACTGTTGGACACTCTGGCTCACAACAGAGTCATCTTGGCCGTTAGCCTATATCCAGATGTTGCGCTGTCAAAGCGGGAAATTGTCAACCTCTGCGCTGATCGCGCCGTGCCAACTGAGTTCTGGAATCAGCAGACGTTTCTTGATTTCATCGATCCTACCGGTACCTCGGACCCCAAAAGAGCTCGGGCCACGTGCCCGATGGCCGATGCCTGCAACGTCCGAGCAGGCCGCCTGTACCCGTGCCCGGTGTCAGCATGGGCTGACCTAGGCGGACTAGATTGGAATCCCGAAGACGGCGTCCCCCTCACAGCTCCAATCAGCAAGATCCGCAAGAGGGTGAGTAGGGCGAACACAACTTCGTGCTGTAAGTATTGCAGGACTTCACCGGCACGGATACCCCACCGGATGTTACCAACACAGGAGAGGGAGGCCCGTCATAAACATGCGTAGTGAGACTGACATTGTCATTGCGTGCTGCCGTGACGAAGCTGATTTGATCTCGGCATTTATTGACTTCTACGTCGAACAAGGCTTTGACTGGGTCTGTCTCGTCGACAACGGCAGTCAGGACAGGACGACGTTTCAGATAGACCAGCATCCTTTTCGAGACAGGACACTTCTTTTTCGTGATCCCCGGTTAGGGTACGACAAGCGTCTCCTGGATTACTACAGCATGTTTGCTGAACACGCTTCGCGGTGGGTTTTCTTCGTGGACGTTGACGAGTTTGTTTTGATCCCGGGGGGGATAAAGGCATACGCGCACGAATTGAGTCCGAAAGTGACTGTGCTGCGCTTACCAGTGGCAGAGATGCTACCCGAAATGGATGCTTGGCCGCCACGTCATCCGTTGCTTACGGGGCGCAGAGAGGCAAAGTTCCAGAGCGAGGAGAAAGTGGTGTGGAAGAAGTCAAATGTCAGCAAGATATATTGTGGGAAGCACGAAGTCGAAGTGGATCCCTACGTCTCTCATCGCGACCCGCGGGTCTTCATCCGTCATTACCATACGCGTTCGAAGCGGCAGTTCCGCCGGAAGTTGATCAACCGAATCGAAACAGACTCGGCTATTTCAAGTATCGAGACAGCCCGACTCTCGCTGTTCTCTCAGCGGCGGAGGGAGGAGTGGGTGGAAAAGTCCCACTATTCGCTGAAACCAGGTGGGTGGGAAATGGAGAGGCGGAGACTAGAGAGCGTTAATTGGATCCATGACGACGCTGTCGCGGCGTGGTTTGCCGGTCAGAGAAGCGGGGCTGAATCATTGCGGCTTTCTCCCGTAATATCCATCCCTATTGGAAAGAGAGTGTGGCAGAGTTTCTGCGTACGGGAACTACAGGTTAGCGAGGGGCACACGGGTGACGAGCATCTAGTCTTGGTGTTAACTGCCGGCAAGAGATCATCACGCTTGAGTCGTAAGCTCTTCGCAGGGCGCCGAGACGTGCCTGTTAGGATTCATTCCGAGTGCTTGTTTAGTGATGTTTTCGGAACTAGCCGGTGCGATTGTGGCCGTCAACTCGCCGCAGCTATGAGGCGGATTGAGGAAGTCGGCTTCGGGGTAATAATCTATTTGCGTCAGGAAGGGCGTGGAATAGGCCTTTTCGACAAGGTGAGGAGTCTAGCGGTTCAGGAGGGGGACAGTTATGCGCGCAATGAAGCATTGGGGCTGGACGGCGATTGTCGCGGCTACAGGCTGGGAGCAAGGATCCTGCGCGGCCTCGGCGTGCGGTCGGTTAGTTTGATGACCGGCAACCCAGCAAAGGTCGGCGCATTAAGGGCAGCGGGAATCAAAGCTACAGTCTATAACGGGACGTGTCCGTCAGACCTTTCGCCAGAGGCCGCGGCGGAGATTGCGGCCAAGCTGAAGCGCGGCTTCATATACGGCCCCGAGTGTTTACACACTGAGCGGTGCGACCGCAGCAAACGCACGGCTCAGTGAGGGGGGAAGTTTCATGAGTGATCCTCTCGTATCAGTGATCATAGCCTCCTACGATAGACCGCTTTTTCTGAAGAAGCGGTCCATACCGTCGGTGCTCCGACAGAGCTACGAGAAGTGGGAGGTGATCGTAGTGGGAGATGGACCCGCTGATGATTCACTTCGTCGCGCCACAGAAAGCTTCTCCGATCCCCGGATTCGTTACGCTCAGATAGCACGCCCCGACTATTCTGGATTGTCGGAGAAGCAATTCTGGCATGTTGCTGGCGCTGAAGCGCGCAACCATGGCCTCGGTTTAGCTCAGGGGGAGATCATCGCCCCGTTAGACGATGATGACGAATTTCTTCCTAGCCATCTGTCAGACTCAGTGGATGCACTAAGAGATGAGTACGATTTGGTTTATGGATGTGTAGTGGTCCGTGATATGGGGACAGGTGAGGAGCACCTCGACTTGTTCCCGTGGGAAGATCGGCAAACGCAAGCGCTGTTCTTGCAACGAAACATCATGTTCCACTCATCGGTGTGCTATTCCCGCCGTTTCGCTCACCTTCGTTATCCGCTCCATGTTGCTATCCCCTCAGACTATGGGCTATTTGTCAGCATGTATCGAGCGGGTGCCCGATTCAGGAGTCTTCGTAATCCCCAAATCATCTACTATGGTGACAGTCTCACGACTTCAGTCAGAGTATCTGTCCCTTCACTGCCACCTATCGAAGAGGTGAATCGGAGCATCGAGAAGATTTTCAAGTCCAGGATGCTTTCTAATCACGGCCCGTACTGCGAAGCCTTGGAGAAAGCCGTCGCTGAGTATGTTGGTGTCTCGCATGCAGTTGCTGCGCCTAGCGGAGACGTCGCTCTGATGCTTGCCTATCGTGCTCTGAGGGAATCGGGGATTGGGCCTAAGCGCAAAATCATAATGCCCAGTTACACCCATCCCTCCACGGCCAACGCTGCAGTCTGGAACGGTCTTGAGCCCGTTTTCTGCGATATTGAACCTAGCACCCTATGTCTCTCGGTCAGGACGGTGGAGCGGGCCGTTGCGCCGGACGTAGCTGCAATCGTGGCTGTTCATGCCCATGGGAACCCGTGTGAGATGGTGACCCTTGAGCAGCTAGCGGATGATCTCGGCCTTCTTCTGATTTCGGACGCAGCTGCTGCCTTCGGCGCCACTCTCGGGGGACGGAGAATTGGCAGCTTCGGAGACATGGAGGTGTTCAGTCTCAGTGGCACCAAAGTTCTCACAGCCGGCGAGGGAGGCATGATCTGTTGTGAGGACGGGCGCATCGCCGAGACCCTCAGACACATCGGGAATTACGGGATTTGCCGCGAATACATATGCGAAACGCAGGGACTGAATGGCAAGATGGCGGAACTCCCGGCGGCTTTGGCGCTGGCCAGCCTGCCTTTTCTTGAGAACTGGTTGACGAAGCGAAGAGAGGCTGCACAAAAGTATCAGAGTGCGCTTGCTGACATTCCGGGACTGCGGTTACAGCGAGCGGTGTCAGATACTGCTAAAAGTTGCTGGAAGGACATGCCCCTGGTGCTATCCTCCGCAGAAGCCGCGGGCAGACTTGCAGAACGGTTGCGGGTGTATCGGATTCAGAGCCGGCCATACTACCGGCCTCTGCACCGTATGCCGGCCTTTGCCAAGTTCGCACAACCGGGTCTGAGGGAGACAGAACGTTTGGCTGATTGCGTGCTATGCGTTCCTCTTTACGGCGATGTGCTCGGTGATACGGTGGACCTAGTATGCGATGTAGTGAAGGAAGTGCTAACTTGAGCAAACGTCTAGTACTCTTGTTCTTGTGCGGCGGCCGCAGGGTAAAGTTGCTTAGGAGTTTTCGAGATGCGCTTGAGGCGATAGGTGGCGGCCGCATTGTAGTTACTGACACTGAACGTAGGGCTGCTGCGACATTCGTTGCTGACAGAGCGTATACTGTGTCCCCTTGTGCAGAGACAGACAGGTTCGTGGACGAGGTTGCGGATATCTGCATCAAGGAGTCAGTTTCTGCAGTTATTCCGCTGAGATCCATTGCAGTCGTTGCCATCCCTTATATGAGAGGTCGCGTCGAGGCGCGGCTTATATCGGGCGATGATTACACAATTGAGACTTGTACTGACAAACTTCGAACAGCTGAACATTTCATCGCGTGTGGCCTGCGTACGCCGGATGTGGTCCTTCGGCCAACCGGGCGTCTCCTGCCACTGTTCTGTCGTCAACGGCGAGGAGAAGGGTCGCGGGATGCCTTCTGTGTGCGCACAGCGGAGCAATTGACCGCGGCAATGCACGGAGGGAACCGGCTTTTCACGCGGTACTTGAGTGGAATGGAGTTCAGTGTGGACTGCTACAAGGACTTCCAGGGCCGTGTTGTAGCCATCGTTCCGCGAGAGCGACAGCGGGTACGTGCCGGAGAAGTTGAACGAGCGATGACTCGACACATACCCGGCTTGGTCGAGGAGACTGCTCGCGCGCTTTCGAAACTGGATTTCATAGGGCCAGCAACGGTCCAAGCGATCTGTGTTGACGGAACTTTCCACTTCACTGAAGTTAATCTGCGTTATGCTGGCGGCGTAACGCTCTCGTTTGCCGCTGGGATGAAAAGCCACGAATGGCTTGTTGGCGAACTGGCAGGCCATTCTGTGGAACGCCCCGCGGCCATATTGTGGGACTTAGGGATGTCTCGCTACGACGAGGAATATTACTTTCGCGAATAACGAGGAGATGGATCTTGACGGACATCGTCTTGGCTTGCTGTCGTGACGAAGCAGACATAATCGAGACATTCGTGCTCTATTACCTGGAGATGGGGTTTGATGAGGTATACATTTTCGACAACGGGAGCGTTGACGGGACGGGGAAAATTCTCGAAGAGTTGGCAACCAGCGGACTCCCGGTGTTTGCTGAAAGGGACCCCCGCCTCGGATACGAACGCTTCCTTACGGACTACTACCTCTCCGCTGGAAGACGGGCAGGTGCACGCTGGGTATTTTTCGTTGACTGTGACGAGTTTATCCTCTTCCCCGGGCCTGCCAAGAACTACCTGGATGCCTTGCCAAGCTGGGTCAATTGCCTGCGTCTCCGACAGAAGGAGATGTACCCCCGGCTCAACGAGCCTTCGGGACAGGGTGAGTTCCTTCTCTCGACGCGGTCTCAGGTCGGCTTCAATGACACCACGAAAGATGTTTCCCGTTTTGACCCGAAGGCTAAGGTACATGCGGGGAAACACCTCATATCATTCAGTGACCGACGTGCCATGTGCCCGGACGACATCTTTATCCGCCATTACAAGTATCGGACGCTAGATCAGGCAAGGCGAAAAGAGCTAAACAGAGTCCAGTCCCACTCATCATATTCGGATGAAGAGATTATGCGGCTCTCAGCGTTTGGATTGGATAGAACCCGCCGTTGGTTTGAAACGTGTCGAGACGAGCTAGCCACAGAGGCATGGCGGAGTCGGTTTTCTTTGGAAATGCCTGCGACAGAGGACCTTGAACTGGCCGCGTGGGCCGCAGGCTTCCTCGAGCGGCGAGGTAGGCGGTCGGTATCTAGAGCGGACTCCGGTAGCGATCGTACGTAGGAGCCATGTTGGCCTCGGAAAGTCAGGCATGCGCCGGAAGGGAAGCTGCCTTCTTGCATGCACACGCGATCTTGCTCGTGCACGAGGCTACGCCGCGAGAGATTGCCTGCTAGCGGGGAAGGGCTGCGATTTGTCTATTAGGAGCGGGCGCGTGAATGCAGCTCGGACGCAGATCTCGGTCGTGACTCCAGTCAGAGACGATCCACGACTCGTGAACGCATTGTGCTCCGTGCCCGCGGACGTTGAATTGGTTGTCGCAATGACCCGTCCGTCGGAACGCACCCGCCGCGTCGCCTGCAGGTTCGAGAAGAATCGGCCCAATGTGAAAGTGTGTGAAACGAACGAGGTGGGCATGGCCGCAGGGGTGAATCTGGGCGTCAGGGCAGCCTCTCATGAGAAGATGGTCATACTGGATTCGGACTGTACCCTGACCGCAAGAACGCTGGAGGTCTATGCTGCTGCTCTCAACGAAGCTGAATTCGTTCGTGGAAAAACGTTTGTGCGTCGGTCGGGTGGTTGGTCCAGGTTTGCGGGGCTAGGCCAGGAGGAGCTGAACCTTGTTTTTGCACGGTGCGCGCGACTTATAGGTCCTTCCATTGCATTCCGCAAGAGCGCTTTCTTGGGTCTGGGCGGATACGATGAGCGCTCGGGAGCATCCTGCGATCACGAGTTCGTATTGCGAATGGAGGAGCGTGGAATCCGTACCCATTTCGCGCCCGAGGCAGTTGTGTGGCACCAGCCTATTACTTTCAAGATCGATTGCTGCTCACACATCGGGTATGGGCGAAGCATGAGGTACATAGACGTAAAGAGGGGCTCCCTGTATGGTCTCCGTGTCTGCTTGTTGAGATGGTATCCGCAGACGCTCGCATTGAAACTTGTCCGGCGCGGACCGCTTTCCGTCATCAGGTCGATTCTTATGGGAGCTGCCATGTTGTACGGGTACGGGAACGAGATAGTTGCAAAGAAGCTGGAGTTCTCATCGAGTGAAGTCGCGAGAGATATATGAAGCTGTGCGGAACGCATTTCAGCTCCCGCCGGGTTGGGATAGTGGGGCATGGCGACACGACGTGATCCTGGCAAGCGGGCTCACTGCCCTAGCTGCCGAAGCGACACTCCTGGATGCCGTGGGCAGTACCTCGTGTGTTCTGCGCGATCCGATGGTGCTGAAGAACTATCTTCGTCAGAAGCGGAAAGGTATTATTGGATGTTCGTTCTCATGTCGCACAGCCGAGGTGCTCGACGGTTTGGCGTTGGCGCGGGCTCATGGGTTAGAAACATGCCTGGTAGGTGCTCGACTCACGCGCGAGCCGGACGTGCCTCTGCCTTGCATTGAAATGCCGCTCCCTCTTCGACATGTTGCATTTTGCGCTGTACTGCCTCATTTGCTAGGGAGGCGTTCTTCTGTCAACTCAGTTCCTCCCAACGCGCGACTCTTTCGATTCCTGAAGGCTGTGTTACTTGCCGACCTGGTCCCGTTGTTTGCATCGTCAGGCAGGGGATTCCACGTAAGCTGCCTGGTGGCCTATTGGCTCGAATTTCTGCGTCGCCCAGCTTTTCAGATTGAGTTTCCTCGATGGACTCACGACCTGCTGTGGACAGTGGCGAGTCGTTGTCGTGAAAACTTTGCGTACATACTTGAAGCTCCCGTATCAGATTTGTCTGACGGACGGTTTAGGCAGGTGGTAAACCTGATGGATAGGACAAAGGCGAAGTACCTCGTGCTTGAGAACACCGAAGCGGGTTGCGCAGGGGGGCACGTAGGCAACCTTCTTATGTACGCGGATGGATACTATGATATAGCGTGCGAAGTGGGACTCGACCTGTGTACAGAACTCCGATTCGGACCCTCGGAGGAGACGGACCCGTAATGAGTGAGCTTGAGTGGCGCGAGAGATCTCGACGTGTCTTGCATCGCTGCTATCCTTCCTTCGCCGAAGGTTCAGGCGAGCTGCTTCGTAGCTGCCCTTGGTTCTATGTCAGCGGACAAGGGGCGCGGCTCTACGCGGAGAATGGGGAAGCCTACCTAGACCTAGAGATGGAACGCGGACCGAACATACTGGGCTACGGACACCCGGTTATCCGAGCGGCCATCGAGGAACACGCCAAACTTGGCGTTCAGACCGCGATGTTTCACAGGTTCGAGGTGGAAGTTGCGGAAACGCTCGTCGAGCTGATACCTTGCGCGGAACAGGTGGTTTTTGCCAAGAACGGTTCGGACGTATGTGCAGCAGCAGTGCGCTTGGCGCGCACCGTCACAGGACGGGAGCTCATTCTTTCGAGCGGATTCCACGGCTTCCATGACTGGTACGTTGCAGACCACGGGTGGCCGAACGGGTTTCCAAACTCCTGGCGAGGCTTTGTAAAGGACTTTGAGTTGAACGATTTCGACACGCTCCGCAAGTTGACAGACGAGTGCGGAAGGGACGTTGCAGGCATAATCATTGAACCCGCACATCGCCACATGCCGGCCCCAGGATTTCTTGAGGCAGTTCGGGATCTCGCTAACCAATGGGGAGCACTCTTGATTTTCGATGAAGTAGTCACCGCATTCAGGCTTCACATGACAGGGGCGCAGGGACTTTTCGGAGTCATGCCGGACCTTACCTGCCTGGGAAAAGCCATGGGGAACGGCTATCCGATCAGCGCGCTCGTTGGACGCAAGGACGTCATGAAGCATCTGGGGGAGACCTTTTTTTCAATGACGTATCAGCATGACAGCCTCGGATTCGCTGTGGCTCGCGCATGCCTTTCATACCTTCGTGATAACGAGGTGACTGGGCTCATCTCCGCAAGAACCAATGCGCTCAAGAGTGTATTCAATGAAGCCGCTATTGCACACGAGGTCCCTGCAAGGGTTCTGGGATCTCCTGGGAGACTTGATTTTGACTTCCCTCCAATTGGGGAACTATCAAGTGTCAAGCAGGCAGAGCTGTTCTGCCAGGTCTTGCTGGAGAGCCATGTTTTGCCGGCAACATCTGCGTTTCCTTGTGAGCAACTCTCCGAAGCTGACATCGCACAGGCAGGCGAGGCCTTTCGACTCGCAATGCGTAGGATAAGGGAGAGCTTGAGGTAGATACTGGCGTCCTTCCGCAAACTCGGTTCGTGCCTCATTTGACAACATGATTGTAGGTCTAACTGCCGAAGATCCTATCCATCTGTCCCTGCTGTGAACACTAGCCTCTCCCTCCCATGAAAACGTCTGTCAAATGTTCTTTGAAGAGGAACCCTTCGGTCCCTTTGGGACAGTCCGGCGGTCTTGATTCACGACCACATACCTGCTACGCTTCTGGTGAAGCTCAGCCCCGATAAACTCCATGAGCGACGTCTCCTTTCAAAAGGGGCCCTCCGAATACATACTTGCCGGTATCTTACCGGCAATGCCCCTATAGAGGCTCGTCGCTCTTTCATCGTATCAAGTCCGATTGGTGTCAAAGAAACTCAGCTTCCGGGACATGTTCATGGGGGCGCCACAGGCCTTTCTTCTTGTCATTCTAGTTGTCGATTGCAGGCCAGCCCCCAGTACGCTATCCTCTTATCGTGCAGCAGCCTGACAACAGTTAGTGGCGGAAGCACCACTTGGGCGGTCTTAATGCCGAGAGAACTGTCAAGTAGGCGTTCACGGAAGGAACCTAGGCGCGACGGGCCGAATGGGTATAAGGTTGGCCCTGGAGGCGACCCATGTGGACCTTAGGGCCTTTCGAGATGCTCATCATTATAGGCGGGGTGCTCTGTGGCATCGTGGTGATTCTACGGCGACGTCGAAGACGAGTTCGCGAACAGGTAGCCCGACGAGTCACCGGGGAGCGAGCTTCCAGCAGCAGAGCTGACAAGGCTCTGCTGGATTACGTAAACAGCCGGATCAACACGGGTGCTCGCAAGATAGAGATACCTGCGCAGCTTGTGGCTGGCGCCAGTGAGGAGTGCCTCGAGGAAATGCGTCGCCTACTCAAAGTAGCCGGCGTGGAAGCGGGGATTGTGGACGGAGAGCAGCTTTTCAGCAGCGGAGCCGATAGGGCTCTCCTGGATCATGTGAACAGCCACATCAACACAGGTGCTCGCAAGATGATGATACCTACACACCTTGTCGGCGGCGCCAGTGAGGAGTGTCTGGTAGAAATGCATCGCCTGCTCAAATCAGCTGGCATGGAAGCGGAGATTCTCGGCTGAATATGGGGTGCACCGTGTCACCCTTATCCTTTCAGCCGAGTCCAGATGGCCGTATGGTCAAGAGCAAGCGAAGTTGGCTCAATCTCAAACCGCCCGACTGTTTTCCCTGACGCGGGGAAACAGCGTAGCAAATCAGGAAGAAGCTGAGCAGCGCGAGCAGCAGGTCTTGTGCCCCCGGAAAACCTATCGGTGCGTCTCTTCTCCGCAGACCGCCCCACAGCACTGTAGAGCACGAGAGAGGGCCGGCAATTTTGCGTGAGTGTCTCTCACCGTGATTTCTCTGAATGTGCGTCCTGCGTTCTTGAGAGCGTGTCAGGGCCGAGAGCACGCCGGGCAGTAGGATGTTTGACCTAGCGTGGCCGAGAGAGGACGGTTTTAGGACTAAAACCCGCAACAAAATGCCCGACGTTCTGGCACAAGATGCTACATGTATGTGCAATTCAGAAAAGGACTTATGGCGTAAGTGCTTGTCAAAAGAGGACTTGCGGAATCGCCCGATCTTATCTTCAGGACCTAGTGGGCATTCATGCCCTTGGGGGTTCGAATCCCCCCT
>Ga0180432_10001252_pt1 | contig 40486 bp, 39 predicted proteins | sample SS_ome_10_FD_132414 | JGI IMG/M metagenome (GOLD analysis project Ga0180432, IMG submission 132414) | Hypersaline lake sediment archaeal communities from the Salton Sea, California, USA - SS_1_MS_2 metaG | ecosystem: Environmental > Aquatic > Non-marine Saline and Alkaline > Hypersaline >... | reverse complement strand
TGGCCCGCCGATGCGCGGGGCCCGATAGGAGCCTGATCGAACGTCTTTTTGCAGTGGTTCAAGAAAAACGGTTGCAGTGCGCATTCATAGGAGCCGTAGGCGTAAGCCTACGGACCGCGAGCGGGGCACAATCAATCTTTCTCGACGGGCGACCGGCCCCGTCCGGGCCGGTCGCCCGTCGAGAAAGAGGATCTTTATCGGTCGCCTCCTGCCCGTAGGCTGACGCCTACGGCTACTGACGTTCGGCCCCTTCGGGGCATGGGACGACGTGCGTTACGCCCTAGATGACGTGCTGGTGGCGGTTTCTTCAACAGGCCCGTCAGCCCGTGGTTGGCGTCGGGCGCAAACAGCTAGAGCCCCGTCAGCGGCGATTGAACATGATCGGCAAGGGCTGAATGGCCTCCGGCGGGGCTCTCTTCTCGTCGGGCGCCGCCGCCACGCGCTGGCCCTGCTTCGCTGAAGCTTCGCAGGGCCGGCGGCCGAGGCTACTGCCAGTCACCGCAGGGCGGTTCATACCATGGGCAGGCGCCGGCGCCGGGGTGAGAAAGCCGGGCTATTGATTCTCGTGGGACAAGTGTCCTATGCCCGGCGTCGAGGACGATGCCCGGCAGACCGTGATCATGAAGCGGGACTTTTTAGACAGGATAGACAGGATCAACCGGATTGACGGAGATCAGAAAATCCTGTTTATCCTGTTATCCCGTCAAAGAGGACATCCTTTCTACAGGTCTCAATAGGAGACGGTTGAGTTGGCTTTTCACCAGCGGCGGCGGCCGGTTCGAGGGCTGCCGCCGTTGCTTTTGCGTTGGGGGGCTCGGCGCCGTGTGGTAGCGTTGGAAGGAACACCCCTTTGAGGACGCCCGGGATTTCGATGAAGCGCTCGTGGATAACGTACATCCTGGCCTTTGTGGGCGTGTTGCTTTTGGTCGCGCTTGCGTGGTGGCTGCGGATCTACACGCTGGGGGAGGTGGAGACCGACACCGAGCAGGAGGCGTTCTCGGCGTTGGTGGCGCTGACGGTGCTTGCGGTGCCCGGGGCGCACTGCGTGGCGATGTTCGCCGCGCGGCCGTCGTGGCGGCGGCGGGGGCTGTACGTGACGCGGGTGCCGTGGTCGGCGGTGGCGGGCGTGGTGCTGTTCGTGGTGCTGCTGTTCGGGCCGGCGTTTTTTCTCGCGGCGGTCGTTGAAGTGGCCGAGGAGTTCGTGAGCGTTGGGGGGGACTCGACTGACGCCGGGGACGACGCGGCGGGCGAGCACGTCGGGTACAGGCTCGTGGACGAGGATAAGGTAACCCCGGCCGAGCTAGTTGGCGAGACGGCGCAACGCGACAAGGAGGCCGGCCTGGAGGACTACGCGCTGCTGGCGGGCCCGCTTGTTGCCGCCGCGCTGTTGGTCGTGATCGTGAGTGTGATGCGTTCGCACGGCGCCAATGCGTGGCGCGGCTTCGGGTTCGGCGGCGGGCGGTTCTGGCGGCACGTGGGCATTGGCGTGGCCGCGTACCTGGCGTTCCGGTGGGCGATCGCGCCGGTGCTGGGCACGTTTTTCGAGCTCGTGCTGCCGTTGTTCAATATTCCAGTCGAGGGACACGAGGCGGTCCTGGAGTTTCAGGAGACGAGTTCGCCGGTGGTTCGCGCCGGGCTGATGGTGGCGATCGCGGTGGAGGCGCCGTTTTTCGAGGAGGTCGTCTTTCGCGGGGTGTTGTTCCAGACGCTGCGGCGCTACGCGGGCTCGGCGGCGGGGATTGTGGTGTCGGCGGCGATCTTCGCGGCGTTCCACGGGACGGTGTATGTGATTTTGAACATCTTTTTTCTGGGGCTGCTGTTTGGGTATCTTTTCGACCGGACGGGCAGCATCGTGCCGGGCATCGTGCTGCATTTCCTGTTCAACGCGACGACGGCGGCGGTGTTGCTGGCGTCGTAGGAGCGGTGTGGGCGGATGGCGATTCGGACGCTCGAGTGGCGCGACGGGGCGCTGTGGTTGATTGACCAGACGAAGCTGCCGACCGAGCACGTCGAGGTCGAGTGCCGGACGGCGGCCGAGGTGTGGGACGCGATCAAGCGGTTGGTGGTGCGGGGGGCGCCGGCGATCGGGGTGGCGGCGGCGTACGGCGTGGTGCTGGGGGCGCAGGCGTCGGCGGCCGAGACGGCGGGCGGGCTTGCGGCCGACGTGGAAAAGGCGGCCGAGTACCTGGCGACGGCGCGTCCGACGGCGGTGAACCTGTTCTGGGCGCTCGACCGGATGCGCGGCGTGGCGCGGTCGTTTTCGGGCACGGATGCGACGGCGCTCAGGCGGCGGCTGCTCGAGGAGGCGGACGCGATCTGCGAGGAGGACCGGGCGATCTGCCGGCGCATCGGCGAGCACGGGATGGGGCTGATCGAGGACGGGCAGACCGTGCTGACGCACTGCAATGCGGGCGGGTTGGCGACGGCCGAGTACGGCACGGCGCTCGCGGTGGTGTTTGCCGCGCACGAGGCGGGCACGCGGGTGGCGGTCTATGCGGACGAGACGCGGCCGCTGCTGCAGGGGGCGCGGCTCACGACGTGGGAGCTGCAGCAGGCGGGGATCGAGGTGACGCTGATCTGCGACAACGCGGCGGCGCAGGTGATGCGCGAGGGGCGGGTGGATTTGGTCATTACCGGGGCGGACCGGATCGCGGCGAACGGCGACACGGCGAACAAGATCGGCACGTACGGCGTGGCGCTTCTGGCGACCGCGCACGGGCTGCCGTTTTATGTGGCGGCGCCGAAGTCCACGTTCGACATGAGCCTCGAGGACGGGTCGGCGATCCCGATCGAGCAGCGCGATCCGGCGGAGGTGACGCACGGCTTCGGCCGGCAGACGGCGCCCGACGGGGTGACGGTGTATAACCCGGCGTTCGACGTGACGCCGCACGAGCTGATCGCGGCGTTCATCACCGAGGCGGGGATCATCCGCCCGCCGTTCGAGGTGACCCTGCGGGCGCTGTTCTCGACGAGCGGGTAAGGTGGTATCGGGCGGCTGGTTTGGAGATTCATGTGTGAACACGAATGGTCGAGAAGGCCCGCCACGGGCGGGTCGCTGAAGCCGGCTCGTTAGGAGATAGCGATGGGCCTGTGTCCACCGGCTGAAGCCGGCAGAAGAGATTGTACCAGGAAGCCCTCAGGTGCAGGTTCGTCCTGGGGGTTCGCTCATTAGGGATTGTCCTGGAGTCTGCGAGCATGGCGAGGGAGCGGGTCAGTGATCTGGGCGAGTTCGGGTTGATCGCGCGGCTGCGCGAGCGGGTGGCGCCGTCGGCGCGGGTCATCGAGGGGATCGGCGACGACGCGGCGGTGCTCGAGGGCCCGGGGCCGGGGCGGCTGCTGCTGTTCGCGTGCGATACGATCGCCGAGGGCGTGCACTTCCTGGCGGAGGATGCGCCGGAGCAGGTGGGGCACAAGGCGCTGGCGTGCAACCTGAGCGACATCGCGGCGATGGGCGGGGTGCCGCGCGCGGCGACCTTGTCGCTTGGGTGCGCGGCGGAGACGCCCGTCGAGGTGATAGACGGCATCTGGGCCGGGATGCGCACGCTGGCCGAGGCGTTCGAGGTGGACCTGGTCGGCGGCGACATGCACCGGTCGCGCCAGGGTCTGGTGCTTTCTGTTGCGATCGTGGGCGAGGTGGAGCGCGAGCTATGTGTGTACCGTCGGGGTGCCCAGGCCGGGGACTTCCTCGTGGTGACGGGGGCGCTGGGCGGTTCGCGCGCGGGCCGGCACCTGACGTTCACGCCCCGGGTGCGCGCGGGGCGGTGGCTGGCCGAGCGCCGGCTCGTGAGTGCGATGATTGACTTGAGCGACGGGCTGGCGAGCGATCTCAGGCGTCTGTGCGAGGCGAGCGGCGTGGGCGGGGAGTTGCAGGCGGCGCGGGTGCCTATCTCCGACGCGGCGAAGGCGCGGGCGGGCGCGGGCGAGACGAAACGCTCGGCGCTGGAGCGGGCGCTGTTCGACGGGGAGGACTTCGAGCTGCTTGCGGCGGTGCCGCCGGAGCTGCTCGACGAGGCGGCGACGGATTTCTTCGAGGCGTTCGGCGAGCGGCTCCACGTGGTCGGGCGGACCACGGCGGAGCGGACGACGATCCTGATCCACGATGACGGCACGGTGCAGGAGCTCGGGGCGGGTGGTTTTGACCACTTTGGATAAGCCGGTGCGTGTGGAGACGGCGAGCGCCGAGGCGACGGTGGCGCTGGGCCGGTCGGTGGGCGAGCTGCTGCGGCCGGGCGCGGTGGTGGGGCTGTTCGGCGAGTTGGGCTCGGGCAAGACGACGTTCATCAAGGGGTGCGCGCTGGGGCTGGGCGTGGCCGATGCGCGCGTTGTCACGAGCCCGACGTTTACGCTGATGAACATCTACCGGGGGCGCTGCGCGGTGTACCACTTCGACCTGTACCGGATCCGCACACCGGGGGAGTTCGCCGAGCTGGGGCACGAGGAGTTCTTCGGCGGCGAAGGGGTGTGCCTGATCGAGTGGGCCGAGCGGGCGGGGCCGCTGCTGCCGGCGGACGCGCTGCGGGTGGTGTGTACGACGCTCGGGCCGGAGCGGCGCCGGATCGAGATTGGGCGCGCGGCCAGCGCCGGGGCCGCGGGCAACGGCGCGCGAGCAGGAAGGGAGAAGCGATGACGGAAGCCGACGAGACCGCGTCTCCGGAGAACCAGGCGTCGCCGGAACCGGGGCCCAGGACGGTGGCGTGCGAGAAGTGTGGCAGGTCCGTGGCCGTCGAGGACGTGACGACGGCGCGGGGCAAGTTTTATTGCCCCGAGTGCGTGGACGGCACGATTGCGATGGAGAGCGTGCTGCCGTTCCGGGAGAAGTTCGACAACCGGGCGATCAAGTGGACGGTGCTCGGGTGCGGGGTGCTGCTGGTGGCGGCGGTGTTCGTCACGATTTTCGTGTTGGTCTATACGTACATGCGGTTCGACACGCAGCTCGACTGCAGGACGCGCATGAAGACGCTCTACAGCCGGATGGCCACGTATGCGCGCGAGTACAACGGCTATCCGCCGCGAAACAACGACCTCCGGCCGCTGATGGACGAGGGGACCATGGCGAAGGTCGCGCGGACGGACCGGGCGAACTTCGCGCTCTTTGTCTGCCCGGGGACGACGAACATCGTGACGCGGATCGCGCACCTGCAGGACAACGGCACGGCGCCCGACGGCGAGGGGATGAGCTACTTTTATCAGGGCGGGCACGGGTTCGTGATCGAGCCGGGGGACGAGGCGCTGCCGCTGTTATGGGACCAGGGCCCGGCGAACCACAAGGGCCGCGGGGTGAACGTGATTTTCAAGGACGGCCACCACCGGTGCGAGAGCGACGGGGCGCCGGAGCTGCGCCCGCCCGGGCAGGGGGGCGCGGGTGCGGATTGACTGTGGCGGGTCGCGCGGGTAGTATGCGCGCGAAGGGGGCGACCAGTATGCCGGAGGCAGGGCGGTGAGGATATACCAGAAGCGATGGCTTGAGACGGTCCACGATTTCATCGGGCTGTGGGATCGGTTCGATACGCTCTACCTGCAGGGTATCTCGCTCGAGGAGGTCACTGAGGAGCGCGAGGACGAGTTCCTTCAGTTCGAGGGCACGGTGGTCGAGCAGCTCGTCAAGGTCGGGGAGGTCGAGCGTGGGCGGTTCGGCCTGCACGATCTGGTGATGGCGGTCGTCCACGAGGCGTTGAGCCTGCGCCACCTCGCGCGGCAGTCGGATTTCCAGCGCCGCCGGCTGCGGCAGCACTGGACGGAAGCGGCCGACGCGCTCTCGAAGCTCTACCGGTTCTGCGAGACGTACACGCCGAAGGTGGAGAAGACGACGCGGCTCGAGGAGGTGCGGCGGATCAATCCGTTCTGGGACCCGGCGGGGGGCGGGTTCCAGGCGACGCTGACGAAGATCGCGCTGGGCCCGGTGACGTTTTTTGCGGGGCTGCGCCCGGGCCGGGACGAGAGGAGCGGGTGGTTTCTGTTCAAGATCGCGATCATTCCGTCGCTGCTGGTGTTTCTGGTGCTGGCGATCGTTCACCTGAGCACCGTGCAGCAGATGGCGTACAACTTCACGCTCGAGACGGGGCTGCTCGATACGAACGAGGGATTTGTGCCGAAGCTGATGATCCACGTGTTCGCGCTGCTGGGCGTGGCGCTGCTGGCGCTGGTGACGAGTGCGGTGCTCATGCTGCTGGCGGTGCTGCACTCGGGGACGCTGCACGTGGCGTTCAAGCTGTTCGGCGGCAAGCAGGACTTCCAGATGAGCCGCAAGATCACCGTGTACGGGGGGGCGCCGGTGGTGGCGATCGTGACGGCGCCGTATGCCATCGTGCTGCAGATGATCGGGGCGGCCAAGGCGCAGAAGCTGCCGCCGGTGCTGGCGGTGTTGGGGTGGCTGGTGGGGACGGCGCTGCTCGCGGCGCTCGTGCTGGGGGTGATGTTCGCCGCCTACCACTTCACCGGCCAGATTCCGAAGGAGGGCCGGTACGTGGAGATCGTCGGCGTCGGCGCCACGACGTATGAGGCGCCGCTCGGCAGCAACCGGGTCCGGCCGGGCACGCAGATCGGCTCGGGCCGGCGGCTCGAGTACGAGGGTGAGACGCGGAAGAAGCTGCGCAACGAGACCGAGACGTTCTACCGCGTCGTTGTTGACGGGGAGGAGGCGCTGGTGCGGCAGGAGGACTGCACGCTGGGCAAGTTTCGTCGTGGGCAGATCGTCGGGTACATGCTGGATCTGACTCGCCAGAAGGTTCTGCTGGTGGTCGAGCGTTTGAGCCGGGAGATCGGTGCGGAGGCGGACTAGACGCACCGAAAAAATAGGGACAGGCACCTATTTTTCTGCGCCAGGGCGCATCGAATGTGTTCAGCACCCACAGAAAAAAAATAGGTGCCTGTCCCTATTTTCCGATCAGGGGGGTTATTCGTCTTCTTCAACGTCGCCGGTGCCGTGTATCGAGCAGGCGATGGTGCAGTGGAAGAGGGGGCTGTCTTCGGGGCATTCGACCCAGGCGTAGTCGCCGCCGGCGGGGCACCACTCAATCCGTTTGAGGTAGCCGGAGTCTTCGAGCTGTTGGATCGTGGCTGAGGGTCCGCTGGTGTCGAACATGAACTGCCTTTCGGCGTGCTCGATGCTTCGCCGGTTGCCTGCGCAGACGACTTCCTGGCTCGCTTCCCTGGCGCGCATGTGCGAGGCCATGCCGATCGCGGCGAGGATGGCGATGACCATGACGACGATCATGGCCTCGACGAGTGTAAAACCGCGTTTGCCGACGGGCATGCTGGCTCCTCTTACCTATGCCGGGTGTGGGTCAGGATGGTGGGTGCGCTGCCGGAGTTGACGTGCACGCTGTCCACGAGGTGCTCCTCGGGGTGCGGGCAGCGGACCATGTAATGGGTGGCGTCGATGCGCTCGTATCGGTACGGTTGTCTGCACGTGGGGCAGCGGGGGGTGGTGCCGTCGAACACCTCGGCGAGTGTCAGCGGCACGCGGCCGTGGCGTACCAGGTGTTGGTCGAGCGCGCGGCGGATCTGCCAGAGCCGGCGGAGGCATCCGTTGAGGCCCGGGGCTTCCCGGCTGGGCCGGTCGAGGGCGTAGAGGGTGCGGCCCTTCAGGTGCAGGGAGGGCAGCATGGCGATCACCTGGAAGACGAGCAGAGCGGCGATGAGCGCCACGACGGTGCGGGCGCGGGCCTTGCTGCCGAACAGGTCGCCGTCGTCGGGCCGGGCGCCTTTCTTGCGCGCCGCCCTGGCGGCACGCTCCTCTTTGAGTTCAGTGAGGATTTCGATGACGAAGCAGCGGCGGCAGCGGGGCTCGGCCGAGGTGGGCTCGCGGCACTCGTCGCAGATGGGCCGGTAGCACACGCCGCAGTAGGCGGTGGCGGCGCGTGCGCCGTGCCAGGCGCATCGGCTTCCAGGCGGGGGGGTTGGCGGCGTGCTTGTCACGAGTCCTCGCAGTGCAGGGCGCTTGGTTGTCGGCCTGGGGCCTCTGCTGGTTCAGTTTCCTTTGGAGGGCCGTTTTCGGCCGAGGTACTTGGCCACGTGGAGCCGGAGTTTCGCGGGCAGGACGGGTTTGACCAGGTAGTCGTCGGCGCCCGCTTCGAGTCCCTGGATTTCGTCTTCGTCACGCGACCTGGCCGTGGCCATGATGACGGGGATGTTGGCGGTCTCGATGCTGCTCTTGAGGCGGCGGCAGGTCTCGATGCCGTCGAGCACGGGCATCATCACGTCGAGCACGATCACGTCGGGCCGCAGTTGGTGTGCGAGGCGGAGGCCCTCCTCGCCGTTGGTGGCGATGTGAACGTCGGCGCCCTCCTGGGCGACCGTGCGTTCGAAAAGCAGGCGTATTGCCGGGTCGTCGTCTACGATCAGCACGGCGGGCTGCGCTTGCTTCGGTTCGGGCCGGGCGGGGGCCGCGGGTTTGGCGACGGGCGCTGCGGTCTGGGCGGCGGCGGGCTCGGCGGCCGCGGCGGGCTCGGCGGCCGCCGCGGGTCCGGGGGCCGTTGGCGCTGCGGGCGGCGGCGTCTCCCCGCCGAGTTCGGCCGGGCAGGTGGCCAGGGCCTCCTCGAGGGTCGTCTCGCCGGCGAGCACCAGTTCGGCGGCCAACTCGGCGAGGCTTTTCATACCCTCGCCCTTGGCCGCTTCGAGGAGTTCGGCCTCGGGCCGTTCCTGGTTGGCGAGTTTCTTGAGTTGGGGGCTGAAGTAGACGATCTCGAAGATCGCCTTGCGGCCGCGGTAGCCCGTGTAGCCGCAGTCGCCGCAGCCCTCGCCGTGCGCGAGCGTGGTGCCGGGCGGGAGCTGGAGGCCGGACCGCTCGATCTCGCCGGGATTCGGTCGGCTGGTGGTCTTGCACTGGGTGCAGACCTTTCGCACGAGCCGCTGGGCGACGATGCCGAGCATGGATGAAGCCATTAGAAAGGACTCGACGCCGAGGTCGAGCAACCTGGTGTAGGAGGCCACTGCGCTGTTGGTGTGCAGGGTGCTCAGGACAAGGTGGCCGGTCTGCGCCGACTGGAAGGCGATCTTGGCGGTCTCGGTGTCGCGGATCTCGCCGACGAAGATGACGTTGGGGTCCTGGCGCAGGACGGAGCGCAGCGTGGAGGGGATCGTGACGCCGGCCGGTTCGTTGATCTGGATCTGGTTGATGCCGTCGAGCTGGTACTCGACCGGGTCCTCGACCGTGGTGATGTTGCGGACGCCGTCGTTGAGCGCGAGCAGCGAGGCGTAGATCGTCGAGGTTTTGCCCGAGCCGGTCGGGCCGGTCACTAACAGCAGCCCCTGGGGGCGGGAGAGCATTTCGCGGTAGAGGGCCAGCTCGCGCGGGGCCATGCCGACCGTGTCGAGGGAGAGTTCGGCCCCGGCGAAGGTGAGCAAGCGCAGGGCGGCCTTTTCGCCGGTGTAGGTGGGGACGACGGAGACGCGGATGTCCACTTCCTGGTCTTTCCAGTTGACCTTGATCCGGCCGTCCTGGGGCTTGCGGCGCTCGGCGATGTCCATGTTGGAGAGGATCTTGACGCGCGAGATCACTGCGGGGGTGAGCTTGGTCGGCAGCTCGAGCACGGTGCGCAGGACACCGTCGACGCGGTAGCGGACGAGGAGGTGCTCGCTGGTGGGCTCGATATGGATGTCGGAGGCGCCCGCTTTGAGCGCGTCCGAGACGACGACGTTGACGAGCCGGATCACGGGCGCGGCGTCGGCGTCGGCCCGAAGCTCGGCAATGGCGCGGGCGTCATCGGTGTCGCCCAGGGTGAACTCGAGGTTCTCGTCGACCGCGAGGTTCTTGCACAGATCGTAGACGGAGCCGTCGAGGTTGTAGTGCCGCTCGATGGCGTCGAGCACCTCGGCGCGGTTTGCGAGCACGGGGTGGATGGGCTCGTCGGCGGCGAGGGCGAAGTCGTCGGCGGCGACGACGTCCCAGGGGTTGGCCATGGCGACGACGAGCTCGCCGTCGCGGACCTCGATCGGCATGGCCGTGTAGCGCTGGGTGAGCGCGTAGGGGATGCGGGCGATGAGCGGCTCGTCCACTTCGGTGGTCTTGAGTTCCACGAGCTCGATGGCGGGGTCGGCGGCGCGGAAGGCCTCGACGAGCTGCTCGTCGGTGAGGTAGCCGAGCTCGATGAGCTCGTCAAGCATGGGCCGCTTGCTGCCCACGGCCGAGAGCCGGGCCTCTTCGAGTTGTGGCGCGGTGACGAGGCCCGATTCGAGAAGGTGCTTGTCAATCCTGTGCGTAGCGACCGTCATGGGCTCCTCTCCTCGTACGCAGGGCGCGACCCCGGCGCCTCAGGGGGCCACAGGGATGCGCGGGCCATCATAGGAATCTTCGGCATTGCGCGGCTGGAGTTTACCTGTTTTCACCATCCGCGGGGGCGGCGCCGGGGGTCGCTTCGGCGCGAGGTTATATCCTGCTGGGGCTGAGGGCGTTAGGGAGGGGGGGCCGGCCGCTCATGGAAGGGCGGGCGGCGCGACGGGTGGGGTGTGGTTCTGGTGGTGGAGGAACTCGGCGGCCAGCGCACGGTAGGAGGCGGCGCCGGCGGAGTGGGGGTCGTAGTCGAGCACGGGCTTGCCGAATCCGGGGGCTTCGCTCAGGCGGACGTTGCGGGGGATGACGGTCTCGTAGACTTTTTGCTTGAAGTAGCCTCGGACCTCGCCGGCGACCTGCTGGCTCAGGTTGGTGCGGGCGTCGGCCATGGTGAGCAGGAAGCCCTCGATGACGAGCCGGGCGTTGACCTTCTTGTGGACCAGGTTGAGGGTGCGGATGAGCTGGCTGAGGCCCTCGAGGGCGTAGTACTCGCACTGGACGGGGATGAGCACGCTCGAGGCGGCGCACAGCGCGTTGACGGTGAGCAGGCTCAGCGCGGGCGGGCAGTCTATGAAGGTGAAGTCGTACGCGGTGTCGAGGCGGGCGAGGGTGTCGCGCAGCAGCGTGTAGCGGCCCGGCTTGCCGGCCAGTTCGACCTCGGCGCCGGCGAGGTCGGGTGTCGAGCCGATGAGCCACAGGTTGGGGAAGCCGGTGTCGAGGACGCACTCGTTGATGTCGGTCTCGCCCACAAGGGCGCGGTAGATGTTGCGCTCGGTCACGTCGTCTTTTTTGCCGAGGCCGCTGGTGGCGTTGGCCTGGGCGTCGAAGTCGATGAGCAGCACGCGGAGGCCCTCGCGCGCGAGGCACGCGGCGAGGTTGACGGCGGTGGTGGTCTTGCCCACGCCGCCCTTCTGGTTGGCGATGGTGACGGTCTTGCCGCCGGGCGGGCCGGCCATGGCAGCCTCCTGGCTCTTGAGCGGTCTCAAGGCGAGGATACCAGAGCGGCCCCACCGCTTGAAAGGGAAATGGGCTAGCAGGCCGTGGTGGAAGTCGCGCACAGCCGGAGCCGAGCCCGCGCAGACTTCGGCGAGCTCAGTCGAGCCGCGGGCAGCATGATGTAGCCTCGGGCGTGAGCCGGCCGCCGGCGGGCAAGCCCGTGGATCATGAAGACGTGGATGGAAAGAGCCCCCCCAGGGGGCGGGAGATGAAACCCTCGACGAGACAAGACCGGATGCCGCCCCCTGCGGGGGCTTCGTCCGCGTTGCCGTCGCTTCCCACAGGCTGACGCCTGTGGCTACAACATGGCGTCCCCTGCGGGGACTCCGCTCATTGTCATTCAGCACTTTCACCACGGCCCGCTAGCCCGGATTTCTCACAGCCGCTCGGTGGCGCGGTCGTCGCGCATGGCATATTCTATTGCCCCATAGGGCGTTCCCAAGCCCCGTCAGGGGCGTGTGGCAGTAGCCTCGGGCGCCAGCCCGTGGTTGGCGGCGGGCGCAAACAATCAGAGCCCCGTCAGGGGCGAGTGAACGCGGTCGGCAAGGCCTCAATCGCCCCTGGCGGGGCTCTGTTCTCGTCGGGTTGCCGCCCCCACGGGCTGGCGCCCGAGGCTACTGCCAGTCACCGCAGGGCGGTTCATACCATGGCCGGACGCGCGCGCTGGCGTGAGAAATCCAGGCTAGGCGGCTTCCATCCTGGAAGTCGCGGATCGGGCAACCTTCGGCGTGGCTCAGGTCAGGGGATGGCGGGCAAGATGCCCGCCGGACAGCCGGCAAGTTTCGGCGTGGCTCAGGTCAGGGGATGGCGGGCAAGATGCCCGCCGGACAGCCGGCAAGATGCCGGCGCTACAACCCGACGCTGCGTGTGGCGCCGGCATCCTGCCGGCTGTCTCGGGGGCGTCCCGCCCCCGGGCGGGGTGTTGTGGCTCGGCAGCGCTCAGTGGGTGTTGAGCAGGACGAGGGCGGCGACGCCGGCGCAGATGAGCACGGCGCCGAGCGCGCGCTTCCAGCAGACGCGTTCCTTGAGGAAGAGGGCGCCGACGATGGTGCTGATGACGATGCCCACGTTGCGGCCGGCGGCGATGTGGGTGACGTTGCCGTGCCGGAGGGCAAGCATGATGAGGAAGTAGGCGACGGTGCTGCCCACGCCGACGATGAGGACGCCCGTGCGGTTGCGCGCCCATTCGCCCGGGGCGCGCCTGCGGCGCTCGGGACTGAGCGCGATCCATGCGGAGACGAAGAGCATGAGGAAGCAGTGCATGAGGAAGAGGTACTCGAGGGCGCTGGGCTTTGCGGGCAGGGTCATGGCGCGGCGGTCCACGAGGTGGTAGCCGGCGATCATGGCGGCGGCCGCGAGCGCGAGCAGGATGCCGGCGGGCAACCGGCGCTGCGCGAGGGAAGCGGTGCCGTCGCGTGAGGGCATCGCTGAGAAGCTTACGCCGGCCACGCCTGCGACGACGACGAGGACGGCGAGGCCGTGCAGGGGGGTGACGGTGTCGCCGAGCAGGAGGCCGCCGAGGGCCAGGGTGAAGAGGGGGGCGACGCCGCGGCTCAGGGGGTACACAACGGAGAGGTCGGCGCGGTCGTACGCCGTGAAGAGCAGGATGGTGTAGGCCGCCTCGAAGAGGCCCGAGAGCGCGGCCCAGGCGATGATCCCCGCGCTGAGCGGCCCCGGCGCGGCGAGGCGCGAGATGATGAAGACGGGCACGAGGACGAGGGTCCCGGCGAGGCTGGTGAGCCAGGCGAACGAGACCTTGTCGCGGCTCGTCTTGACGTAGGCGTTCCAGAAGACGTGCAGCGCCGCCGAGACAAAGACGAGTATGAAGACGGTGAGGGTCATGCGAGTCCCCTATGTATGCATGGGGTCAGGAAACGCCATCCAGGCACAACGCGGTCAAGTCGATTGGTTCTACGCGAATGCCAAGGTGTTCGCGAATCGCATCCTCGACTCGCAGGATCCTGGCTCTTTCCGAGAAGCGACGTACCTCGTCTTGTGCCGGAAGAACGGTGTCATAACTCTCGAGAATCCGGGCGAGGATCCGGGCCACTGTGGGACTCCTGTCCACACGCAGCTTCCAGGCGGAAGGCGGTGCGTCGTCAGCGTAGATAACAAAACCAATCTCTGGGCAGAGTACCAGGTCCATCGGAACCAACGGGGTTGTGCGAGAAGCAGTGTCTGTCAGCTTGATCTTCGCGATCAGATTCAGTGCGGGGAGCTGGACCGGCTGCCGAGGGAAAACCTCGATGTCCAGACGTGCCGTAGAGACCGAGTATTGTTCCTCGAGTCTATGCATGCCGACTGTATCCCAACCGTCCACGCCCAGTCTTTGTCCGTGGAACAGCCAGTGTGGCAGGAACACTTCTAGGGCAGAATGAATGGCTACCCTGTTTGAGGAGTTGGTGAGGATCACGCGTAGTGACACGGGGTGTTCGTCCTGGTTGACGGGGTAGCCTCTATTGAGATTACACTCGATCCTCTTGATACTGATGCGTGGAGTTGTCCTGCGGTGGATGATGTCGAGGACCTGCTGGGTATCGAGCGGCTCCGAGTGAGCGTCCTTGCGGTAGTAGTACTCCTTGTCAACCACCGAGCGAACAGGCATGTCGGGATTCGGAGGAATCTCGACAACGAAGACGGCGCACTCCTCCTTGATCTTGCTCTTCTCTCCCTGCGGTTTGATCTGGCCAACCTTGCAGTCTGAGGAATGCTTATCGGTTAGTCGTGGGATAATCTGACCAAGCCATTCCTTGGTGCCCTGCGGCTTGAACGCCATCGGCAGGCCGCCGTCGATTGCCGCGGGCTTTCCTGCTGTTCCTCCTTTGACTCCGAGTATGAGGAAACCACCCTCGGTGCGGTTGCCGAATGCCGAGAGCGCCTTCGCGAGCTTCTTTCGGAATCTCTCCCCGTCGTTGACAACGCCGCTGGACTTGTACTCAATCCAGTTCTGTTCCTGGCGCCCCGCGCGGTCCAGCACTTGCTCAAGGTAGGGCTCTTTCCATTCTTCGACAGGCTCGAAGTCTTTCATCTTTCGTCCCTCCCCGCCGCAACGGATTCACGGCGGACTTCTCAGGCCCCGCCGTCGTGGCATCGCCGAGCCGCGTTGTCGGGGCGATGTAGGGCGGGTGCCCCTGCGCCCGCCGCAGCCGCGGAGCGGCGGCAGAAGTTATCCCCGACGAGCTGTAGCGCGCCTTCGGCGCTTCCTTCTTCGCCAAGGCTACGAAGGACAGGTCGGCGGGCGCAGGGGCACCCGCCCTACATCGCTGACGCGTCTCACCTGGCGGATCGGTCACGCGCGTCGTCGACGAGCATTCCGGGGCTCGACAGGATGCCTCAAGAAGATCTGTGTGGTCTGTGTAATCTGTGGCTCCCTGTCCTCTCATTCCGGCGTCTTCAAGATGGCGCCGGTGCCGGCGGAGGTGGCGAGGGCGCGGTAGCGGCGGAGCCAAGGGCTTGTGAGCTCGCGGAGCGTGGGCTTGAAGGCGGCGCGGCGGCGGGCGAGCTCCTTGTCGTCGAGCTTGACGTCGAGGGTGTTGTTGGGGATGTCGAGGGCGATGGTGTCGCCGGGCTCGAGCAGGCCGATGGGGCCGCCGGCTGCGGCCTCGGGGCTGACGTGGCCGACGCAGGCGCCCCGGGTGCCGCCGCTGAAGCGGCCGTCGGTGATGAGGGCTACGTCGTTGATGAGGCCCCGGCCGACGATGTAGCTGGTGGGGGCGAGCATCTCCTGCATTCCGGGGCCGCCTCGGGGGCCTTCGTAGCGGATGACGACGACGTCGCCGGCCTTGACCTTCCCGCCCAGGATGCCCTCGCAGGCGTCTTCCTGGCTTTCGAAGATGACGGCGGGGCCTTCGAAGGTCTCCATGCCGGGCGGGACGGCGGCGGTTTTGAGCACGGCGCCGTCGGGGGCGAGGTTGCCGCGCAGGATGGCGAGGCCGCCGGTCTGCGAGTAGGGGTTTTGGGTGGTGCGGATGATGTCGAGGTGGTCGCCGGTGGGTTCGTAGCGCTTGCCGTAGTCGCAGGCGGGGTTGCGGACGCTGTGGTTGCGGATGTTCTCGCCGATGGTTGTGCCGGTGACGGTGAGGCAGTCCTCGTGGATGAGGCCGGGCACGCCGGTGAGGACCTCCCACAGGATGGTCATGACGCCGCCGGCGGCGTGGAGGTCCTCGATGTGGTAGTCGCTCGCGGGGCTGATGCGGCAGATGTTGGGGGTGCGGCGGTTGAGGGCGTTGATGCGGTCGAGGTCGTAGTCGAAGCCGGCCTCGCGGGCGATGGCGAGCATGTGGAGCACGGTGTTGGTCGAGCCGCCCATGGCCATGTCGAGGACGAAGGCGTTGTCGAGGGATTCGGGGGTGATGATGTCGCGCGGCTTGATGTCTTTCTTGAGCAGCTCCATGACGTGGACGGCGGCCTGGCGGTAGAGGCGGTTGCGCTCGGGGTTGGTGGCGAGCAGGGTGCCGCTGAAGGGCGGGGTCATGCCGAGGGCCTCGCCGGCGCAGTTCATCGAGTTGGCGGTGAACATGCCCGAGCAGGAGCCGCAGCCGGGGCAGCCGGTGTTTTCGAGCTCGGCGAGCTGCTCGGCGGAGATGGTGCCCGCCTTGAAGGCGCCGACGCCTTCGAAGATGCTGATGAGGTCGGTGACGCGGCCGTCGCGGGTGTGTCCGGCGGCCATGGGCCCGCCGCTGACGAAGACGGTGGGGATGTTCGAGCGGAGGGCGCCCATGTACATGCCGGGGACGATCTTGTCGCAGTTGGGGATGCAGATGAGCGCGTCGAAGCGGTGGGCCTCGACGACGCTTTCGACGCAGTCGGCGATGAGCTCGCGCGAGGGCAGGGAGTACTTCATGCCGAAGTGGCCCATGATGATGCCGTCGCACAGGGCGATGGTGTTGAACAGGATGGGCGCGCCGCCGGCCTCGCGCACGCACTGCTTGACGTAGTCGCCCACGGTGTCGAGGTGCGCGTGGCCGGGCACGAGGTCGGTGTAGCTGTTGGCGATGCCGATGAAGGGTTTGTGCATGTCTTCGTCGGTCAGGCCGGTGGCCTTGAGCAGCGCCCGGTGGGGGGCGCGCTCGAAGCCTTTTTTGCCGGTATCGGAGCGCATGGCGTGTTGCCTCCTTGCTTGCTGCGCACGTAGCCGGATGATAGAGGGGAGCGCGGCTGGATTCCAGGGATTTTGGGCCGCGGGGCGGTTGTCTCAGGCCTCGACAGCCCGGCGCACGGTGCCGATGAGGGTGTCGAGCTCGAAGGGCTTGTGGACGAAACCGGCGAGGGCCTCGCCTCCGAAATGGCTCGTGGCGTCATGCTCGGAATAGCCGCTGGTGAGGACGACGCGCACGGTGGGGTCGATACCGCGTATCTCGCGGAAGACTTCCTCGCCGTTCATTTCGGGCATGGTCATGTCGAGCAGGACGGCTTGGATTCGGCCGGCATGCCGGCGGAAGGTCTCGACGCCGTCGCGCGCCGTGTCGGCGACGAGCACAGTGAAGCCGGCGTGCTCGAGCATGGCTTTGGCGACGGTGCGCACGGCGTCTTCGTCGTCCACGACCAGGACGGTGCCGCCAGCGGGCGACGCGTCGGCCTGGGCGGGGTCTTTCGCGGCCCGGGCCTCGAGGGCCCGCTCGGAGCGGGGGAACAGGACCCGGAACGTGGTGCCACGGCCCGGCTCGGAGTACACCTTGATGGCGCCGTGGTGGCGGCGCATGATGCCGAGGGTGGCGGCGAGGCCGAGGCCGCGGCCGGTGAACTTCGTTGTGAAGAAGGGGTCGAAGATTTTCTGGCGCGTTGCCTCGTCCATGCCGCAGCCGGTGTCGGTGACCTCGAGGAAAACGTAGGGGCCCTCCGTGAGGTCCTCGCCCATGTACCACGCGGTGAGGTAGTCGGCGTTGGCTTCCATGATGCCGGTCCTGAGGGTGATGACGCCGGGCGCGTCGCCGATGGCGTCGGAGGCGTTGGTGATGAGGTTCATTACGACCTGCTGGATCTGGGCGGCGTCGGCGTCGATGGAGGGGAGGGCCTTGGCGAAGTCGAAGTTGAGGACGGCCTTTTTGGCGATCGAACTCCCCAGCAGGTGGGCTATTTCCTCGACGAGCTCGTTGAGGTCGAGCGGCTCAACGGCGAAATCGCCCTTGCCGGAGTAGGCGAGCATCTGGTGCGTCAGGTTCGAGGCGTGCACGGCGGCCTGCCTGATCTCGCTGATGTTTTCGCGCAGGGGCGAGGCCGGGGGCGCCTTGGCCAGCGCCAGGTCCGCGTGTCCCAGGACGACGGCGAGCAGGTTGTTGAAGTCGTGGGCGATGCCGCCGGCGAGCACACCGAGGCTCTCGAGCTTCTGTGCGTGCTGCATCTGGGCCTCGAGCTCGCGCCGCTCCTGCTCGGCCCGCTTGCGCTCGGTGATGTCGGTGAAGAAGCCCACGTTGCACTGGGTCCCGTCAATCAGAGCCGGGGTCGTGTAGATGTCCGTGTAGATCACGGCCCCGCCCTTCCGCAGGCACGGGATGTCCTCGGCAACGACCTGCTCCCTTATGGCCTGGGCGCGGAACTCGGCCGCGACACGCTCGAGCGCCTCCTTCGGGTGGATGTCGGCGACGCCCATTCCCACTAGTTCGTCCCGGCGGTAGCCCAGCATCGTACAGATGGCCGGATTAGCGTACCTGAACTTCATCGTTTCGACGTCGGCGACGAGGATGCCTTCACCGGCGCCTTCGAATAGGGTCCTGTACCTTTCCTCCGATTCTCTGAGCTCCTGCTCGGCCCGCTTGCGCTCGGTGATGTCGCGGAACATCCCCTGCAGGACGTGTCTGCCATTCAGCTCAAGAAGGTTGGCCTTGATGGCGACGTCCTTGATCTCGCCCGTCTTGGTCATGACCCGCGTTTCGAGGACTTGTCCCTCTTTGTCGGTGAGGTGCTGTTCGAAGGTTCCATAGAACTGGGCCTCGTCGTTCTGAGGTGGGTGAAGGATCTTGTGGGATTGCCCGATCAGTTCATGCTTCTCCCTGCCGAGGAGGTCTGCGGCCGACTCATTGCAGTCAATGATCTCACCCGTTTCAGCGTCGCCGAGCAGAATCCCATCCCTGGCCTGCTCAAACAATTTCCGGTGCTTCTCTTCGCTCTCCTTGAGGGCGTCCTCGGCGCGCTTGCGGCTGGTGATGTCTCTGGAGAGCTCTATGACGGCTGTGGGTTGTCCTTGCGGGTCTCTCAGCGCGACGTTCGCGGTGCAATGGAAGTACAGCGTTTGGCCGTCTTCGGCGACGACTTGAGTGTCATGCTGATGCGTCTTCCCGTCGTGAAATGCCTTGAGGGTGAGACAGGGGTGCGGTTCGCAGGGCTGCGTGCGCCTATGATACACCTCGTAGCACTTCTTGCCGACGATGTCGTCGCCGAAGAGTCTCCTGGCGGTGTGATTGGCCCAGAGGATGTTCAGGTCCTTGTCCATCATGCTCATGTGGTCGCCGATGGACTGCAGCATGGCGTTGAGCTTGCCTTCGCTGTCGCGCAGGGCCTGCTCGGCGCGCTTGCGGTCGGTGATGTCCGCGAACGAGGCCATCATCGAGATGGCCTGGCCGTTGTCATCGCACACCAGGCTCGTCCTGAGCTCGGTGTGAAACGCTGAGCCGTCTTTTCTTCTCGCGACGAGTTCACCGACCCATTCGCCGTTTTGACGCAACGCTTCGACAACGGCCGCTGCGTCGCGCTCGTCTTCCCAGAACGACAGGACCGATCTGCCCAGGAGCTCTTCGTCGTGGTCGTAACCCCATAGTCTGAGAAACGAGCGGTTCACGTATGTTAGGTGTCCTTGAAGATCGGCGAATGCGATGGCACTAATGGATGATTGGATCGCCCAATCTTTTGTCCTTAGCGCCTGCTCGGCCTGCTTGCGCTCGGTGATGTCGCGGATGACACCCAGGACGGCCGGTTCGCCCTGGTAGGGAACGACACGGCCGGAGATTTCAACGGATACATAGCTGCCGTCCTTATGCCGCAGTCGTCTTTCGTACTTGAGTGGCACTTCGTCACCGGCCAGCCGCTTCTTGTAGAATTCGATCGTCTCCGCGAGCTCAGCGGGATGGATGTAGTCGGCGAACGGCATATCGACGAGCTGCTGGGCGCTGTGCCCGAGCATTTCCGTGACCTGAGGATTCACATACTTGGCCAGCCCGTCCTGCACGATAGCGATGCCGTCGCTTGCCATCTCGACGACGTCCCGGTACTTCTTCTCGCTGTCGCGCAGCGCCTGCTCGGCGCGCTTGCGTTCGGTGATGTCGAGGACGATGCCCTGGTAGTGGGTGATGGCGCCGTCGGGATCGCGGCGCACCCAGGTTCGGTCGTCGAGCCAGCGGACATCGCCGGTGCGGGTCACGATCCGGTATTCCTGGACGAACTCGGTGCGGCCCTCGCGGCTGTGGGTGGCTACTTCGGCGGCGACGCGTTCGAGGTCGTCGGGGTGTACGATGCTTGCGAAGGGGACCCGCCCGGAGTAGAAGTCGTCCGGCTCGTAGCCGAACTGGACGACATTGTCGGAGACGTACTCGACAGGCCAGCCTTCGGCATTGCGCCACAGGAACGCTACGGCGGGGCTGTGGTTGACGACGTGCTCGAGTTCCTGGAGCCGTGTGTTCTTCTGGCGCAGCGCCTCCTCGGTCTCGAGGCGTTGGGCGATCTGGTGCTCGAGTCGTCGCCTGAGCCTGGCCTCTCTGGCGGTGCGATTGAGGATGAGGAGGAGGTACGCGACCGCGGATGCGGCGAGCACGGGGCCGCCGATGAGACTCACCCAGGGGAGGGCGGTGCGCCTCGCGGCGAGGAAGCCCGGAGTCGGCGTGCACACCACGAGCCATTGGCGGCCGCCGACATCAAGCGCTGCCGCGTGGTGGAGGCCGGCGCGCAGGGCGGCCTCGTCCTCGACGGGCTCGACGGCCGTGGTGCGGGCGCGTGAGCCGTGGAGGTGCAGGCGACGCCGGCCCGGCGGGGCCGAGGCGTCGAAGAGGTAGGTGTCAACGCCTCCCACCTCCAGGTGGGCGATCGCCTGCGTCAGGACATCGCCGATCCGGGAGGCGGCCAGAGCGACGCCGACGAGGTTGTCCCGGCGTTCTTGAACAGTGGAGGTCGGCGCGTCCTTGCGGTAGATGGGGACGACGAGCAGGAACCCGTACTGCCGGCCCGTTTCCTGCACGAGAGTGATCCAGCCGGTGGCGGCCATCTTGCCGGTGTCGCGCGCGCGGTTGAGCGCCTCGAGGTGCGCTGGGTCCGAGGCAAGGTCAAACCCAAGGGTCGCCTCGTTGCCCTCGTGCGGCTGGACGAAACAGAGGGGGTAGTACTCGTGGCGCCGGCCGGCCGGAACCATCTCCCCCTGGGCCTTCCGCTCGGTGATCCGGAAGCCGGGGAGGCCGTCGCTGCGGGCGGCCTCCTCGTAGACGGCGCGCTGGGCGTCGGGCACGCGGGGGACCCACGCGAGCGCCCGGATGTCCGGGTGGCGGCCAAGGAGCGGTTGGACAAAGGTGCGGAAGTCTTGCCGGGTCACCCGTTCCGAGCCGGCGTAGAAGGCTGCAAGCGCCTCCAGTTCGAGCGCGTGGAATTCGAGCTCGCGTTCCAGGGCCGTCACCCGCTCCGTCGCCCTCTGCTCGAAATCGGCTTCGATTCGCACGCGTTCCGATCGTCGAGCGGCGCCGGCCACGAACACCAAAAGGCCAATGCCGAGGCAGAGCAACAGCGCCGAAGGCGCGTACCGGGGCAGGCGGGCAGCCCAGGTGCGGGTTCGGGTTTTTTCTGATCGGTCACTCATCGGCAGGTCACTCCGCGTGAACGGTCGTGGCCGGTCCGTCCGTGGCCCTGGTTGCCGGGCACCGATTGCCCGGTGTGCTGTGCGCCGACCTGAGTCGGGCATGAGGGCCGACCCAAGGCCGCTGTTTGCCACACATGCCCGGTATATGTATGGCGGTCACGCTCGGTTCTGGGGTAGGCGCTTGTGTCACGTCATAGGGGGAGAGCAAGTCTTGGGCCAGTGTGAGGGGCAGCCGAGGGTCTTAGGATGGCGCCTGCGGCGGGGGCGCCTGCGGCGGGGGCGCCTGCGGCGGGGGCGCCTGCGGCGGGGTCGGCTCGTCGGTGTGGATGCCGCTGCGGTCGCGGTGGGCCAGGAAGCGGAGAGGGGGTTCCGTGTCGGGCTCGGGGGGCGTCCTGGGTGGCGCAGGTTCGGGCATGTCCTCGATCACTTCGGTTGGGGTTTCTTCGGCGGGGGCTTCTTCGGGGAGGGCTTCTTCTGGCAAAGGTTCTTCAGGCGGCGGCTCCGGGGCCGGCGTCTCGGGCGTGGGGGGCTGTTCGGGCACCGGGGCAGGGGCTTCGGTGGGTCGGGGTGCGGGTCCGAGGACGAGGCGCTTGCTGCGGCGGCGCTGGCGGGCGGCGTCGAGTGCGGCGCCGATCCAGGCGATGAGGAACATGATGGCGAAGAGGGCGCTGATGCCGGCGGGCAGCAGGTAGATGTCGTGCATGAGGTCGCGCCGGGCGATCATGTACCAGACGGCGAGGCCGGCGATGGCGGCGTTCTGGAGCAGGCCGACGAAGAGCAGGGCGCGGTTGCGCACCATGTCGTGAAAGGCGCACAGGTAGCCGATGCCGAAGACGACGAGGAAGAGGCATGGCACCTGCATGGCGGGCGGCCGGGCGGGGGTATAGGTCCCGATGCCGAAGAGGTCGAAGATCTGCTCGTAGAGGAAGAAGAAGACGGCGCCCACGACGATGTTGTAGAGGGCCATGACGAAAACGGCGTCGCGCTGGAAGGTGCGTTTGAACATGGTTGGCTCCTTTCCGGAGGGTACCCGGCGGCGAGCCGGCCGGGGCGAAAAGCTCTTGCTCTGGTGCGTGAGCCTAGCAAATCGGGGCGCGGAGCGCAAGAGCATTTTAAGCGGAGGGTGGGGGCCGCCGGGCGGCAGAGGGAAACGGCGGGTCAGGGGTCAATGGGGTCGTCGGCGCGAGGGTCGGGGGGCTCGGCGGCCGGGTCGGGGGGCTCGGCGGCCGGGCCGGCGATTTCGCGGGCGATCAGCTCGTAGGCGCGCAGGGCTTCGGGCGGCTCGTCTTCGAGGAGGGGGTTGGCTTCATTGGAGAAGATCTTTTGGAAGATGTCTGACTTGGGGATGGTGGCGCGGAAGACGAGTCGTTCGGGGAAGTGGGCCCAGACTTGGGAGGCGATGCGCTCGCTGGTGTCGTCCCAGAGGTCGAACATGGTGAGGAGCAGGCCGCGGATGCGCAGCTTTGGGTTGATGGTGCGCTTGATCGAGCGGATGGTGCGCAGCAGCCCGGGCAGGATGCGCAGCGCGAGGGGCTGGCACTGCAGGGGCAGGAGCACGCTGTCGGCGCGGAACAGGGCGAACTTGGTGCTGGTGGCGCTGCCGGAGGGGGTGTCTGCGAGGATGAAGTCGTAGCGCTGGTGCAGGGTGTCGAGCGCCTCGGCGAAGGTGCGTTTGGCGGTGCCGAGGCCGAGGGTGGCCTCGATCAGGGTGGGGCTGGCGGCGCTCTCGCCGAATGGGACGGCGTCGAGTCGCTCGAAGCGGGTGTGTTTGATGGCCTGGTCGAGGCGGGTGCGGTGGGTGATCATGTCGTAGGCGCCGGAGGCGCGCTCGGGCTTGGGCAGGCCGACGCCGATGGCGAGTCCGTTCTGGAGGTCAAGGTCGAGGAGCAGGGTGCGGTAGCCGGCGCGGGCGAGGAACCATCCGATGCAGACGGCGGAGGTGGTTTTGCCGACGCCGCCTTTCTGGCTGACGATGCTGATCATCTCGCTCATCGGGCCCTTCCCGCCTCGTGGGCGGTTATCCCTGCTCGATGAAACGTCGGAAGAAGGCGCCGATGGAGTTGGCCTCGATCCGGATCTTCTGCGGCGGCGAGTGCCGGGCGACGGGCTTGAAGAGTTGGCCGATGGAGTGCGCCGCGGCGGACGGTTTCGCGGCCGGCTGCGCGGCCGGTGCTGCGGTCTCGGGTCCGGCTGCGGGCGCCACGGTGGTGGGCGCCGCGGCGGGGAGTTCGAACTCGTCGTCGAAGGCGGTTTCGTCGGGGGGCTGCTCGGGGGCGGGTTCGGGGGTTTCTCCTGCGAGCTCCTCGAAGACCTCGGCGGCGTCGAGGGCCTCCTCGAAGGCCTCGTCGTCGAAGGCGGGGGTGTCGTCGTGTTGTGTTTTGTCGGGCATCGAGGGGCTCCGCTAGGTGGGCTGCTTGGGGGGCGGCTGGTTTTCGTAGTCCTTGGCCTGGAGCAGCTCGAAGATTTCCTCGCGGCTTTTGCCGCTGTCGAGCCAGGCGCGCACGGGGGCGATGATGGACTCGTCGGCGAGCAGGAAGGTGCAGGGCTCGTCGGCGTTGGCGAGTCCTCCGACCTGGACGGCGTCGAGTTCGACGCCGATGAGTTCGGTAAAGAACCCGGCGAGGAAGCCGGCGAAGAATTCGGCGTAGTGCTGGTGGGCGCCGGCGACCATGTCGTGGACGGCGGAGTTGTTGACGTGGACGAGGGCGGTGTCGAAGCGTTCCTCGATGCTGAAGGTGCCCCAGCCGCCGCAGACGAGCAGGTCGTTGAAGTGTTGTTTGAACTGGTCGATGCCCATGTTGCGCATGTGGTAGAGGACTTCGCCGTCGTGCTCGGCCTCGGCGGCGAACTCGGCGAAGCGCCGGTGGCCCCAGGTGCGGCCGGCGCGGTAGAGGACGTCGCCGACCTCGTCGCCGAGTCGTTCGCGCACGGCGTCGGCGAGCGCGAGGAAGGTGTCGGCGGTGAGGATGAGGACGCGTGCGTCGTGTTTGGTGCGGATCTCGCCCGTGGTGGCGTTCGAGCTGAGGAAGGACTCGAAGTCGATGCCGCCCGAGGTGGTGGCGCGCAGGGATTTCGGCATGGACGTGGCTCCCGGGTGGATGTTGTGCGTGCGCGCAAGGCTAGGCGGGCGGCGGGAGGCTGTCAAGTCACTTTTTGCCGTCGCGCTTGGCGGCGCTGCGTCGGAGTGCCCAGAGCACGCTTTCCTTGAGGCGTTCGAGGGCGTCGGCGAGGCGAGCGAGCTCGCCGCGGCCACGGGGGTTGAAGGTGACGCGCATGTCGCCCAGGCTCAGGCGGGAGGCGTCGTCGGCGAGCTTCTCGAGTGGGCCGACGAGGAGGATGATGAGGCCGAAGGCGACGACGATGGCGGCGGCGGCGATCACGCAGGCGAGGATGGTCATTTTGACGAGGAGCCCGCGCGTCTTCTCGTCCACCGCGGCCTTGCGCAGGCCGAGATGGAGGGTGTAGGCGGGTTTGGTGGCGGTGGTGTCGGCGATGTCGATGACGGGTTCGTCGCCGATGCGGCGGACGCGGCCCTCGGGCGGGGGCGCCTGGGTGTCGCGGGCGAGCGCGCGCAGCGCTTCGGGCGGCGCGGCGTGGCTCGAGAGCACGTCGTCGTCGTCGAGGTCGGGGTCACGGAAGCACAGGTAGGCGATCTCGTCGTGGGTGGCGGCGAGGGAGGCCATGAGCTTTTCGACGCCGACGCGGTCGCGGTCGGTGAAGTAGTCGGTGCATCGCTGTTTGAGCTCCGCGAGGGGGCCGGCGCGCAGGCGCTCGATTTCGCCGGTGCGGACGAAGCGCTCGATGGGCTGGCGTCCGAGGGCGAGGGTGAGGGCGGCGCTGCCGACGGCGATGACGGCGACGAGTGCGAAGAGCTTCCAGCGCAGTGTGGAGCGCGTGTGGTTCGGGGGTGCGGTGGCGGCCATGGTGCTCCTTACCGGAGGTCCTGAAGCTGCCGGAGTGCCTCTTGCTGGAAGGCGGCGCGGCGGCGTTCGCTTTGGATCTCCCAACTGAGCTTTTCGATGAGTTGGGGGAGTTTGTCGAGCGGGAACTCGTCGGCGGCGTCGGCGGGGACGCCGAACTGGGCGAGGGTCTCGTCGAGCGCCGGGTCGGCTACGGGGCCGATGGCGCGGGCGTACTCGGCGCGGATGCTCTCGATGGCGCGGCTAATGCTCATGGGGCGGCCTCCCCGCAGGGGGCGGCCTCCCCGCAGATGGTGTCGATCCAGAGGCGTTCCTGTTCGGAGCCGGCGGTGCGGCGCAGCCAGTCGGGGCCGGTGTCGGGGCCCTGGGCGGTGTAGGGCTGCAGGCGCTGGTCGTCGGCGATCTGGGTGCGCAGGATGTTGACGCGCATCCTGAGTGTGGGCAGTTCGAGGCCTTCGCGGCCGAACACGACGAGGGCGGCGCCGCCGAGGTGCCACAGCAGGAGCCAGCCGTTGCGGAAGTGGAAGGCGAGCGGTTCGCCCTGGGTCGCCTCGGGGCCGAGGTAGTGGTCGAGCAGGGCGCCGCTGCGTCGCAGGGTCGTGGTGCATCGGCCGAGGCACTCGTCGTCGTAGCCGAAGTTGGAGGTGCGGGTGACGGGTGTGCCCAGGGCATCGAGGAAGATGTAGTCGGTCACGCCGGGCACGGCGGCGATGGGGGCGAGCGCGTCGGCCAGCGCGGGGCGGTGGTCGCGCGCGAAGAGTCGTGTGAGGAACGTGCTCATAGCCCGGTCGCTTTCTCGGCGAGGTGCTCGGGGTCGAGGGCGGCGTCGCTCGATTTGAGCTTGGTGCGGATCGTCTCGATCAGGGCGCTGGTGGGGCGGATGTCGGCGGCGCGCGGCACGGCGAGCACGACGAGGAATTGGTCGCAGTCGAAGATGAACTGTTTCTCTTGGCCGCGGACGCAGGCGATGTAGTTGAGCGGGCCGAAGTGGAGCGCGTCGCTGAGGGCTGCGCCCTGGGCGGTGAGGAAGGCGCTGAGGGCGTAGGCGCGCTCGGGGTCCACGGCGCCCTGTTGGTGCACGACGGTGCCGTTTTTCGAGATGACGAGCAGGTGCGAGACGCCGGGGAGGTCCGTGAGCTCGTCGGCGAGGCGCTGGGCGAGGGTGTCCTTGAGGCGGGTGGTCTCGTCGAGGACGCGCATGCCTTCGAGCACGAGGCCTTTCCAGGACTCGAAGATGGTCTGCTCGGGCGGGGCGAGGTCGGTGCTGATTCGGAACTCGCCGTCGGTCAGGCGCAGGATGCGGTAGAGGGCGTCGGTGCCCTTGAGGTCGCCCCAGCGGGCGTGGACGATCTCGCCGCCGTGGAAGAAGACCATGGCGTCGCCGCGCCGGGTCTTGATGGTGACCTGGGCGGTGTTTTTCTCGACGCAGTTGAGCTCGATGATGTTGGTGATGTTGAGCTCTTTGAGGTTGCCGACGAGTCCCATGGTTTTGCCTTGTGCGCGGCTAGGTCGGCGGGAAGGGCGTATCGGCCTTGCCGCGGTTGAGGTCGCCCAGCACGCGGGCGCCGCGGGTGCGGTCGCGCCGGATCTCGCCGAAGAGGCGCGCGATATCTCGTTCGGTTTCCTTGGCGTAGAGACGGATGATGCCGATGGTGGTGCGTTCGTCGAAAAGCGCCATGAGCAGTGTGTCGTCGTCGATGATGGAGACGTGGATGTGTTCGCGGCGGCCCTGATGGAAGAGGACGCTGAACTCGGGCTCGCCGATGAGTCGGGCGATCTCGCGCGTGGAGGCGAAGGCGCCGGCGGCCAGGGCCGAGAGCGAGGCGGTGTCCATGGATTCGGTGACGCCGCGCACGGCGATGAGGTGGCCGCCCTTGTCGATAACGAGGACGCACTTGGCCTCGGTTTCGCGCAGGAACGCGTCGAGCGCGGTGTTGGCGCGCTCGAGGTCTTCCTCGAACAGGACCAAGTCGCAGCCGGCCACGTGTGGGTCTCCTTTGGTGCGTGATCGCGTGCAGGCGCCGCCGGGCCTAGGGGCGCGAGCGGGCCGTCATCTCCTGGTTGAGTTTGTGCAGCACGAGCTTGGAGATTCTATTCAGCGTGTCGAAGACGCCGCGGCCTTCGGTCGCAACGGATTCGAAGGCCGAGACGCGGGTGGCGCGCCGGTTGAGCAAGAACTCCATGTACTGGGTGGTGGCGATGGAGGCGAGGTCGCGCTTGTTGTACTGGAGCACGTAGGGGATCTCGTCAAGGGAGTAGTCGTACTCGGCGAGGTTCTCCTCGAGGTTGCGGAAGCTCTCGACGTTTTCTTTCATTTTGTCCCACTGGGAGTCGGCGACGAAGACGACGCCGTCGACGCCGCGCAGCACGAGTTTGCGCGTGGCGTTGTAGTGCACCTGGCCGGGCACGGTGTAGAGCTGGAACTTGGTGGTGAAGCCGTGGATCTGGATGGCCTCGACGGGCAGGAAGTCAAAGAAGAGGGTGCGGTCCTGGTCGGTGGCGAGGCTCACGAGGTTGCCTTTGTTGGCCTGAGGGATGGACTTGTGCACGTACTGCAGGTTGGTGGTCTTGCCGCCCATGCCGGGTCCGTAGTAGACGATCTTGAAGTAGATTTCCTTGGAGGCGTAGTTGATGGCGGACATGGCTTCCCTCTTTCGTTTGTGGCCCGGGCGCGCGCCGACGGGGCGCGGCGCTAGAGCGCCTCTGTAATCTTGGCCTGGTGTTTGCGGATGGCGTGGCGGACCCATCCGAGATTGGCTTCGTTGTTGACGGCGGCGACGAGCAGGCATTCGTTGTCGAGCTTGGTGACGAGGAGCCAGCCGGTGCCGTACTGGATCATGACCTGGATGGCGTCGCCGAGGGCGAGCGTGCGGCCCGCGGCCTCGACGGCCTGGAGGATCGAGGTGATGGTGGCGCTGGCGAGTTCGTCGTCGGCCTCGAGTGCGGCGGAGGTGTCGATGAGGAACCCGTCGTTGGAGACGATGCAGGCGAAGCGCATGCCGGCGCCGCCAACGATCTCGTCGAGGATTGCAGCGAGTTCGCTCATGGCTGGCGCGCGCCTCCTGCGTCGGCGTGCTGCCGCAAGGGGGGCGCCTGGTCGGGCGCGCCGGGGTCGGCGGCGTCGGCGGCGCGTAGGACGGCGTCGAAGGCACGCAGGACGGCGTCCCTGATTGTGTGAAACGGGAACGGCTTGTCTATGAAGTCGAAGGCGCCGAGGGCGCGGGCGCGGCGGCGGAGCTCGTCGTCGCCGTAGGCGGTGATGGCGATGATGCGGGCGCGTGGTTGCACGGCGCGCACACGCTCGATGAGGTCGAGACCGCTCATCTGGGGCAACAGGATGTCGGTGATGAGCACGCCGAACTCGCGTGTGGCCAGCGCCTCGAGGGCCTCTTCGCCTGAGGCGACGGTGACGACCTCGTAGTCGTCGGCTTCCTTGAGGAAGCTCTGGGCGAGGAAGTGCGAGAGGGTGCCCTCGTCCTCAACGATGAGGATTCGCCGGACCTGTGGGGACGGCATGTGAGGCTCCTTCGATCTGATTTGGCTCTGTGTATGGTGAAGCAAGAGGCATACCAATGTCGGGTGGCCGGGCCGGTGCCGGGCGTGCGCCGGCTGCCGGCGCGGGGCGTGCGCCGGCAGCCGGCGCGGGGCGTGCGCTTATTGCCGGCCGGGCCGCAGTCCCTGCAGGTCGTCGGCGAGTTCGCTGGGTTGGGTCGGGTAGCATTGCCACTCCTCGAGGTGGTAGTCGGTGATGGGGAGGAACTCGACGATGAGGCGCGAGCGCTTGAGCAGTTTGTCGACGGCGGGGGCGTCGTCGGTCTTGAGTTGGTCGATCACGTCGGGGTGGGCGCAGACTTTGAACTCGCCCTCGGCGCGCATGGCGACGAGCTTGCGCAGGGCGCGCTGGATTTCGATGCTGACGGTTTCGAGCAGCTTGACGCGGCCGGAGCCGTGGCAGTAGGGGCAGGGGCCGAAGTGTTCTTCGCCGAGGCTTTCTTTGTCGCGCTCGCGGGTCATTTCGACGAGGCCGAGCTTGGAGATGGGCAGCACGGTGGAGCGGGCCTTGTCGCGTTTGAGGGTGGCCTGGAGCGCGGTGAAGACGCGGCGTTGGTTGGCGCGCACGCGCATATCGATGAAATCGATGACGATGAGGCCGCCCATGTTGCGGAGCTTGAGCTGGCGGGCGACCTCGTCGGCGGCTTCGAGGTTGGTCTGGAGGATGGTGTCTTCGGCGTCGCCTTTGCCGAGGTGTCGGCCGGTGTTGACGTCGATGGTGGCCATGGCCTCGGTGCGTTCGATGACGATGTAGCCGCCGCACTTGAGCCAGACGCGGCGGCGGTAGGCTTTTTCGATTTCGCGCTCGAGGCCGTAGGCTTCGAAGATGGGGGTGCGCGCGGTGTGGAGCGACACCTTCATGTTGTTGCGTCCCGAGGCGGCGACGAAGCTTTTGATGGCGTGGTACTCGCGTCGGGAATCCACGACGATGCGCTCGACGCCTTCGGCGAGGGCGTCGCGCACGACGCGGGTGAGCAGCTCGGACTCGCTGTGGATGAGGGTGGGTTTTTGGGCGCTCGCGTAGCGCGCGTCGATTTCCTTCCAGAGTGAGACGAGCATCTTGAGGTCGCGGGTGCACTCGCGTTTGGTGCGGCCCTGGGCGTAGGTGCGCATGATGAGGCCCATGCCTTTGGGCAGCGGGAGCGTCTCGGCGATTTCGCGCAGGCGGTCGCGTTCTTTCTGGTCGGTGATGCGCCGCGAGATGCCGAGCCGCGGGGTGGTGGGCAAGAGCACGAGGTGGCGGCCGGGCAGGCTGATGTTGGTGGAGAGGCGTGGGCCCTTGGTGCCGATGGATTCTTTGACGACCTGGACGAGGAGGTCGTCGTTTGCGTTGAGGATTTCCTCGATGAGGCGGCGGCGCTTGCGGCGGTGGGCGGCGGGCTGGCGCAGGTCGAGGTCCTCGAGTTCCTCGCCGGCGAGTTCTTCGATGGGGGCGGCCTCGCCGGTGATGTCGGAGATGTGCAGGAAGCCGTTCTTTCGGAGGCCGATGTTGACGAAGGCGGCCTGGATGCCGGGCATGACCTTGACGGTCTTGGCCCGGTAGATGTTGCCGGTGATGCGTTTGCTGGCGCTGCGTTCGAAGTAGTATTCTTCGAGGGCGCCGTTTTCGAGGACGGCGACGCGCTTTTCGGTGTGCTCGACGTTGATGATGATCTCTTTGGCCATGGGGTGTCATTCCGTGCCCGGTTGGGGGCGTACGCGTGCTCCGGGGCCATCATACGCGGTTTGCGTCCCTGAAGGCAATGGGGCTCGGGTGTGAATCCACCGGGCCCCACCCCCAGGTCATGGGGCGGGGCCCGGCGGTCCGCCAGGTGGCCGCGCGGCCGCAGGTGGCCGCGCGGCGCCCGGCGTGTGTGGTGCTGGTGCGTGTGTTGCTGCGGCCACGGCCGCGTTACTCGGCCTCCTCGTTGACGAGGGTGGGGGTGATGGTGATCAACAGGTCGGTCTTGATCGTTTCGGTGCTCTTGTGCTTGAAGAGGTAGCCGAGCACCGGGATGCGGCTGAGCAGGGGCACGCGCGTGATGTTGACTGTGTCGTCTTGGCTGGTGAGGCCGCCGATGATGAGGGTCTCGCCGCTCTTGACGATGACGCGTGTCTGGGCGCGCCGGGTGTCGACGATCGGGATGGCCACCTCGCTGCCGCTGATGACGAAGATCTGGCTCCCATACTGGGTGCTGAGCTCCGGCTGGACATCGAGGGTGATGAAGTTGTCCTCGTTAACCTGCGGGGTGATGTTCAGCTTGATGCCGACCTCTTTGGTCTCGAAATCGCTGATCTCGTACGAGCCGGTCTCCTCGTTGTAGGTGTAGTTGGGGATCGGGATGTCGCGCGTGACCTTGATCTCGGCCTCTTTGTTGTCCACCGTGGCGATCTTGGGCTGCGAGAGGAGCTCGGTGTTGTCGTCGCGCATCAGGGCGCTGAAGACCAGCTCGAAGTCGGCGGCCGACAGGATCATCGTCTTGGTGACGGTCTTGGCGACGCTCTCGGTGGGGGTGGTCATTTCCGTATCGCCCGTGTAGCGGTCGCCGGCGATGGTGCGGATCTCAGGGGTCTGGGTCGGCTCGAGGTGTTGGGTCCAGGCCTCGTGCACGTAGGTGCTATCGAGGTCGGTGCGTATCTTCTCGTGTTTGTAGTCGCGCTTGATGTTCGAGCCGGTGAGCTTGTAGGCCTCGAGTGAGGACCACTTGAAGCCGATGTCGGAGCCGTCGGTCTCGGTAATCTCGAACAGCTTGACGCTGATGGAGACCAGCGGGATCTGGCGGTCGAGCCGGTTGATGACCTTTTCGATGTCGGGGAACCGGGCCGGCACGTCGGAGATGATGAGCTGGTTGCCTTCGGCGTCGAACTGCACGGAGCCGCGCTCACTCAGCAGCGGCTTGATGATTTTTTCGGCCACCTCGGCGCGCGTGTAGCTGAGGCTGTAGACCTCGGTCTTGAGCGGTTCGAGTGCGACCTCGTCCTCGGTGAGCACGGTGTAGATGCCGTTTTCGTCCACGGTGAGGACGTAGCCGTGGGTCTCGAGCGCTTTCCTCAGGGCGATTTCCCAGGGGACGTTCTTGAGCGTGATGTTCATGGGCCCGTCGACCTTGGGGGAGAGCACGATGTTGATGTCGAGCCGGTCGGCGTACCAGGTGCAGAAGTCGCGGACATTGGCGCCCTGCAGGGCGAAGTTGACCTTGCCCTCTTCGAGGCCGATGGTGCCGACGTCGTCGTCGAACTCATTGCCCAAGAGGTCTTCGTCCACGTCGGTGCCGGTGGCGCCGGTGGTGTCCTCGAGCGAGGCATCCGTTCCGGCGGCGTCCTCGGCCTCGACGGCGTGGGCGGTGCTCGCGGCCAGCGCGAAGAGAGCGAGGCCGGCGAGCCAGATGAGCGGCCTGATCGCGCAGCGCATCAGTGAACCCTCCTTGTGTGTTGTGTGTGGGTCATTCCTGCGTGATTTCTTCGATGGTCTCGACTTGACCGGTTTTGTCTCCGGAGGTGTAGAAGAGCACTCTGTAGTGGGTTTGGGTCGCCTCGTGCTGCACGAGCAGCATGCGGTTGGAGAACTTGACGAGGCGGACCTTGTCCTTGATGAACGGCAGGTGGCTGCCGGGCTCGACGAGTTCGGCGGCGTCATCGGCGCCGGGCTTGAGGAGCGCGCCCCGGCCGATGGTGCCGTGGAAGCAGATGGCGGCGAGGCGTTCCTGGAGCGAGGCGCTCGGGTCGATGCCGGCGGCGCCGGGTGGGCTGAAGGGGTTGCGGCGCTCGGGGTTGAATGCGCTCTCGGCGGTGTTCTCCCAGGGTTCGTCGCGGCCGTCCTTGATGCCGATGAGGCGCAGCTCGATCTGGGCGTCCACGAGGCCGTCGGGTTCGTTCGGGTCGTGGGCGCGCACCTCGAAGTCGCCCAGGCGCATGCCCGGGTTGGAGGTTTCGAGCACCTGGATGAAGCGGACGAGCTCGTAGAAGTCGCACGCGGGGACGGTGAACTGGTTGGACAGTTCGTGGTAGCGCCCGGCCAGGAGCGGCTCGATGTGCTCGGATTCGTGCTGGAAGCGGAAGTCGAAGCCGTGGGTGCGGCGCAGCTCCTCGAAGTAGGCGGTGAGCCGGCCGGCGAAGAGGCCGTGGCGCAGTTGGGCTTCGAGCTCGGCGATGCGCGTCTCGATGGCGCCGGCGCGGCGGACGGTGTCGAGGTTTTGCTTGATGAGTCGGCGCTGTTCGGCGAGTTCCTTTTCCGACTTCTTGAGCTGGTTATCGTATTGGCCGGCGCGGCCGAGGTTGGGCTTGATCATGCTCATATAAGAGCCGACGGCGATGATGAGGCCGACCAGTACCAGCAGCATGATGGTTTGGGCCTGTTGCTTGGATTGAATCATGGGGTCGGTGCCTCGCGGTTGGATGCCTCGCGGTTGGGTGCCTCGCGGTTGGGTGCCTCGTCGTTTCCGTCAACGAGTTCGTCCTGGAACGGCCGGAGCAGGCAGGAGATGGCGAAGCTGGTCCGGTCGTCGGCTATGAGGTCTTTCTCAGGGATGACGGCCTCGAAGAGCTGGGTGAAGGTGGCCGACTCCTTCAGGGCGCTGGCGAAGCGCATTTCGAGGCTGCCGCTGTCGCTGTAGAGGCCGCGGATGACCAGTTTGGTGGGCTGGCCGGTGCGGCGGTCGTGCTCGAGTTCGAGCGCGGTGATGAGTACGCCGTCGGGGCACCAGAGGCTGACGACTCGCAGCACCTCGGCCCAGGGGATGCGGCCGTCGAGGCGTGGGGTGAGCGTGGTGTAGCGGCCGGCGAGCGCGGGGAAGTCCTGAGAGATGCGCTCGGCCTCGGCCGCCTGGGCCTTGGCGGTGCGCAGGTCGTCTTCGACGCGCCTGCTCCTGCGTTGGCTCGCGCCGACGCGCGAGCCGGAGACGACGATGAGCAGCGCCATGAGCAGCGTGAGCCCGCCGAGGCTGATAGGGAAGATCCTCGGCACGGGGGCAAGCGCGGGCTGCTTCTTGGTGATCGAGGCCGGCCGCGGGCGCGAGTCGGTGGACAACAGGTTGATTTCGATCATGGTGCCTCCACGGAGCGGGCGGCCAGTCCGACGGCCACGTCGAGGGTGGGGGCGACGGACTGGAGCTCGCTGTCATGTGCGAACTCGGCGGTTTCGATCCCGTCGAGGGGGTTCCATCCGCGGGTGGGGACGCCGAGGGCGTCGGAGAGGGACTCGTGCAGGCCGGTGAGCATGGAGGTGCCGCCGCTGACGTAGAGTTCGGCGACGTTGCCGCCGGCGAGGCCCTCGAAGTAGTCGAAGGAGGTGCGGACCTGGCGCGTGATGCTGTTGAGCACCATGCTGAGGTGGGGCTGCACGAGGGGGTCGCCGAATATCTTGAGCCGTTCCGCTTCCTGGAGTTCGACGCCGAGGCCGCGGGCGATCGCCAGGCTGAGGCCCTCGCCGCCGATCTCGATGGAGCGGGTGAAGGTGGGGACGTTGTTTTGGAGGATGCTCACGGCGCTGTGCTTGGCGCCGATGTTGAGCAGTGCGGTCGGTTTGTCGCCATGGCGTGCGTTGGCCAGGGTGAAGGCGTTGATGGTGGCGACGGGGCCGACGTCGATGCAGCTGGGCGTCAGGCCGGCGGCTTCGAGGATGTTGGTGAGGCGCTTGCAGGCGTTCTTGCGCGCCGCCACGAGCATGACGTCCATTTTGCCGTCGCCGTTGGTGGGGGGGGCGAGGATGGCGCAGTCGAGTTCGACCTCCTTGACGTCGAAGGGGATGTGCTGGCCTGCCTCGTAGCGGATGGAGGAGCGCAGCTCGTCGAGTTCCATCTCGGGCATGCGGATGTAGCGAACCACCACAGTGTTGCCCGAGAGCGAGGCCCGCACGCGTGTCTCATCGGCGTGGACGGCTGAGACCGCCTTGCGTACGATCTGGCCGGCGGCCTTTTCCGAGAGCGAGCCGGTCAGCTCGGGGGTGGCGGTGACGTTGAAGCCCCGGAGGCGGAGCTTGCGTTTGGCGCCGTTGGTGTTGAGGGCGACGACCTTGATGGCGCGGTTGCCGATGTCAACGCCGATGGCTGTTCGTCTTTTTCTTCTGAACATTGAGGCCCCCCTCGCGGGAAGAATTGCGTTCGCATGCTGGAAAACGCATCACTTCGTATCGAGCAGCTCCGGTCGTGTGGTTGCCGGGTATGGGTGTCACGCGCGGCCCGAGGGTGGCGGGCATGTCGAGCATGCGAGCGTCTCTCCCGAGCTGATCGGACACGCCGCTTTCACGGGCGGGGGTGGAACAAGAAGTATGCCAGATGGGCGGGGTGTCGGCCGGGGGGCGGTGGGGGCGTCAGTCGTCTCAGGGTTCCCAGGTGAGCGAGTGCTCGTCCGGTTCGACCGTGCATCGGATGCCGGAGATTCCCCTGGCGTCGTAGGTCAGCGCGTAGTCGTCGTAGTCCTGGACTGGGCTGACGGGGCACTCGAAGGCGCTCTGGTCGCGGAGGTACTCGTTGTCCATGAGCGTGTTGCGCAGCGTCAGGCCGTTGTTGCCGTCGGTGAACGCCTGGCCGCTGTCCATCTCGTAGGTGAGCGCGGCGCCGAGCACGACGCGCTGGTTCTCGAGGCACGTGTTGCGCTGGACTGTCCTGCGGGCCTTGGAGTAATTGGGGATCGCGATCGCGGCCAGCAGTCCGATGATGGCGACCACGATCATGATCTCGACCAGGGTGAATCCGCGTTTGGCGTTCATCGGTGCTTCCTCATGGCTGGCGCCGGGTGGGCCCGGGGCCTTCTGCGATCCCGGCGGCGTGCCACCCGGGGCGGTGTAAGAAACGAGGGGGCAGCTCCCGCCGCCCCCTCGATATCCAACAGCGGCCCGTTGGGCCGCGCATGCGTCTTGCTCAGGCTACTCGCGCAGCACGTGGCCGGCCACGTCGCAGGTCGGGTCGGTGGACATATCGCCGATGGTGTACGTGCCGCTTGCCGGGCACAGGATGCTGGCATAGCCGCCCTTGATGTAGTCGTCGAGGTCGGCGGCCACGGGGGTGTCGGTGGAGTCTTTCTTCTCCTCGATCGCCCACTGCTGCTTGGCCGAGTCGATCTGGCGCAGGTTCTCGATACAGGCGTTCGTCTGGGACGTTTCGCGCGCCTTGATGAAGTTGGGGATCGCGATCGCGGCCAGCAAGCCGATGATGGCGACCACGATCATGATCTCAACGAGGGTGAAACCCTTCTTGTTCATTGTGCAGTCTCCCTTGGGTTTGGAGGTTGTTGCTTTCTCTTGTGTGGCGAACAATGAGCAACGGGTGTGCCAACCGCGGTGTGAGCGGTGCCTTTGTAGAGGTACCGGAGGCGGTGCCAGGGAGTTAGAGAAAGTGGTCGGTGCTCTCGGCGCCGCGTATTCGGGGGAGATGTTCTTTGGTGTAAGAAGGCGCGGGGTGCGGCTTCTCAAAGATGAGAACGGCCGGGCGCTTGGAGGGGGTATTTCTTCGGCGGGGCCCGGGCGCGGGCTGCGGCTCATGTCGCAGTCGGCAGTTTTTGCCTGTTGCCCGGTTGCCTGTGGTATAGTTGCGCGGCGCGAGAGCACCCCACGAGAGCGCAGAGGAGGTTACAAAGGAGGGCAGAGAAATGGTCGTGAGATCGGTAAGGCGATCGGTTCTGGTGTTGTTTCTTGTCGGCGCCCTGGCGGGCGCGGCGCACGCCGGCGTGGCGGTCCTGCCGCCTGATGAGCAGCCGCCGCTGGAGATGGAGATTGTCGAGTTCGGGCCGGTGCACGTGGCTTACACCGAGCACAGGGGGTCGTACGAGAAGCTCGGGAAGGCGATCTCGGGGTTGTTCAAGGAGCTGGGGAAGCAGGACGTTGAATACTCGGGCTCGCTCATGGCGATTTACTACGACAGTCCCGAGGAGGTGCCCGAGTCGGACCTGCGGTGGGACGTGGCGGTCGAGGTGCCCGAGGGGACCCAGGTCGCCGGACCGCTGGGGGTGAAGGTCCTCCCCCGGTGCGTGGTGGCGCGGACCCACTACAAGGGGCCGCCCGAGAACATAGGGCCGGTGTATGAGCGGCTGGTTGGCGAGGCGGTGGCGCGCGGTTTCGTGCCGGTGGGCCCGGCGATCGAGGCGTACGCGGCGATGCCGACGGCCCGTTCGGTCCAGAGCACGATCATGTTCGTCGTCGAGGAGCCGGGGCGGCGCGGCATCGGGGCGGAGCTGGTGATCATGGAGCCGCAGCTTCTGGCGTTCACCGAGCACGCGGGCGGCGCCGAGCAGATCGGCCCGGCGACCGAGGCGTTTTTCGCGGAGCTCGAGGCGCAGGGCGTCGAGCCGGCGGGGCCGCTTATGCACGTGTTTCTGAGCGGGCCGGGCGAGCTGCCCGAGGAGGAGCTACGCTGGCGGGTGGCGATTCGCATTCACGGGGAGCGCGAGGTGGGGGAGCCGCTTATGCTGGAGGGCGTCCCGGAGCGCATCGTGGCGCGCACGGCGTTCTGGGGCCCGGACGAGGCTTTGCCCGAGGTGTATGGGAGGCTTGCCGAGTACGCAATGGGGCGCGGCTACGTTCCCAAGGGCCCGGCGCTCATGGCCTATCCGATACCGCTTCCCGGGCCGGAGGGTCCGCCGGAGCCGGATGCGCCTCCTGAGCCGGGCGTGGCGGTCATTGCGCCGGAGGATATGCCAGGCGAGCCGGAGGAGCCTGGGCCGGGGCCTGAGCGGCTGGCGATGTTCGTGGTGGAGAAGCTGCCGCCGATCAGGACGGAGATCGTCATCATGGGGCCGCATCCGCTGGTGTTTGTCGGACACGGCGGGGGTCTCGAGGGGATGCACGAGGCGGCTGAAGGCTTCTACCGCGAGCTCGAGGCGCAGGGCGTCGAAGCGCACGGGCCGCTGATGAGGACGTTCTTCACGGATCCCGAGCACGCGCCTGAGGGGGAGACGTACTGGGAGCTGGCGGTGCGGGTGCCGGAGGAGCGCGAGGTGGCCGAGCCGCTTCAACTAAAGATCTTCCCCGAGTGCGCGTGTGCGCGTGCGAGCTATCACGGTCCGGTCGAGGGGGTGCGCATGGCGCATGGGGTCATGGTGGAGCAGGTGGCGGAGCGCGGCTGGTTCCCCGTGAGCCCGCTGATGCAGATTCTGCCGGAGCCGGCCCACGAAGGCCGGGTAGAGTGCGTGCTGCTGTTCGTGGTGGCGAAGGGCGAGCCGGGGCCCGAGCCCGAGCCGGGCATCGAGCCGGAGCCGGAGCCTGGGCCTGATGTCATGATTATCAAGCCGATCCCGGTGAAGATCATCAAGCCGAAGCCACAGCCGAAGCCGAAGCCGGTGATCGAGTAGCGGCGCGCGCGTCCGGCGGCAGGTTGTTGCTTGCGTTCCGGGGCGGGTGGTGGTATATGACCGCACCCGCCCCGAGGGGCGTGGCCCGTCCGCGAGGCCGGGGCCGGTTGACCGGACGGGGTCCGTCCAAGAGGACGGGTCTTAGTGTGCGGCTGTGCAGGGCGCGCGGTGCACGCCGCGGGGCGCGGGGTGCGCGATGCGTATAGATATCCTGACGTTGTTCCCGGAGATGTTTGCCGGGCCGCTGAGCGAGAGCATGATCAAGCGTGCGCGCGAGCGGGGGCTGGTGGACGTGCGGGTGCACGACATCCGGGACTATACGCACGATAAGCACCGGACGGCCGATGACCGGCCGTTCGGCGGCGGGCCCGGCATGGTGCTGAAGCCCGAGCCGATCTTCGAGTGCTTCGAGTCGGCGGTGCCGCAGGGCACGCCGCTCGTGTATATGACGCCTCAGGGGCGGCCGCTGACGCAGTCGAAGGTCGAGGCGCTGGCGGCGGGGGGGCCGTTCGCGGTTTTGTGCGGCCACTATGAGGGTGTGGACGAGCGGGTGCGCGAGGGGCTGGTGACGGAGGAGCTGAGCCTGGGCGACTACGTGCTCACGGGCGGCGAGCTGCCGGCGATGGTGGTGGTGGACGCGGTGGTGCGGCTGCTGCCGGGGGCGTTGGGCGACGAGGAGTCGGCCCGGCAGGAGTCGTTCGCGGCCGGGCGGCTGGACTGCCCGCACTATACGCGGCCCGAGGTTTTTCGGGGCATGAGGGTGCCGGACGTGTTGCTGAGCGGCCACCACGGGGAGATCGCCCGGTGGCGGCGCGAGCAGGCGGAGGCGCGCACGCGGGCGCGACGTCCGGACTTGACTCGGCGCGAAGAATAGGTAGAGTACACACTTTCATCTGAGACCGGAAGCGGGACGCAAGCGTCATGGGTTCAATCAAGGCCATCCAGAAGGAGCAGGTGCGCACGGACCTGCCGACGTTCAATATCGGGGACACGATCAAGGTCTGGATCAAGATCATCGAGGGGGACCGCGAGCGGAGCCAGCCGTTCACGGGGACGGTGATCGCGCGCAAGGGCACGAGCAGCACGGAGACGGTGACGCTGCGCCGGGTGGCGTACGGCGAGGGGGTCGAGCGGGTGATCCCGCTGCATTCGCCGCGCGTGGACAAGATCGAGGTGCTGCGCGAGGGGGCCGCGCGGCGCGCGAAGCTCTACTACCTGCGCCAGAAGGTGGGCAAGAAGGCCCGTGTGAAGGCCAAACGGCGCTCGTAGCGCTGGGGCGTTCGTAACGCTTCGGCGTTCGTAACGGCGGGCCTGTGGCCCCACCGTAGCTTATCCCCGCCAGCGGAAGCTCTGTTCTCTTGTGTTCCTCATTGTCATGTGGTATACTGAAAAGGTGAGGTGAGGCCGCTGTTTGCAGATTGGCCAGGTTGCGCGGAGGGCGTTGAGTATGGAAGCGAGCAGAAGTCAAAGGTACGGGGGTCTTGCGCTGAAGACCCTGATAGCCGCCGTCATGGTTCCGCTGGCTCTCGCGGCCGTCATCGGGATATTCAATACCGGTGGCGGATTGGAGACATTCATGCTGGCATGGGTGCTTGCGGTCGTGACCGTCGGATTTGGATGGGCCGGAAGGCGAGCGACGGAAGGCAGAGTGGGTCTGGTAGGTGGCTTGGTGGTTATCGCGGTTTTGGCGTTTCTGTTGCTGTACATGCTGCCTGGACGTGCGCGGGACGTCCCGAGCGCGTCCGACGTAGAGTTGTTCCATCCGCCGCCTCCTGAATCAGCGGAATCCGAAGATCGCCCGACTGAAGAGAGCGAAGAGGAACTCATATACTAAACGACAGAGACTGCCTGCGCTCCCAGCTTCGAGTCGGCGCCCAATCAGCTTCTGGCACGACTGAGAAGCATTCCCCGCTCCTAAGCTGCTGAGGAACGCCAGGAGGCAAGCACGCCCGCCGCGACGGCAGACGATGAGGCGTTGGGCTCGCGTGAGCGTTGCCCTGTAAGGGCAGTAGAGGATAGCCCAGGGCAAGCGCGCCCCGAGCCCGCGAGGGGCGACGCGCCGCCCTGGGGAACGGGGCCGCAAGCCAAAGGGAGGGTGCCCTGAAGGGGCACCATATAGAGGCGGGCGTCAATCCCAGACGTATCGCTCGTCGTACGCCACGCCGTGCTTCTCGAGAAGGACCCGCAGCTCGTCCTGAAACGTCATGCGTCTGTGGTGCCGGTCCTGCTCGCGGACGTACGCGCGCGTCCGAGCCACGTTCGAGTGGCTGACCGAAAAGGCGCCGTAGCCGTTCTGCCAGGCGAACCTGGCGAGGCGCGGCCCCTTGGTCTTGATCCATTTCGAGGAGCTGTGTTTGACTTTGCCGATCACCTCGGCAAGGGTGCGCGTGCGCGAGAGTGTGCAAAGGAGGTGCACGTGGTCGGCGGTCCCGCCGATGAGAAGGGCCGGGCAACCGTGTTTGTTTAGTGTGGCCGCGAGATACGCGTGCATCTGCCTGCGAATTGCGTCATCGTCGAGAAAACGGGTGCGGCCCTTCGTCGAGAAGACGATATGCACGTGCACTTGGGCGAGCGATTGCGGCATCGCAGACCTCCCGTCTTTATGTTGCCCTTTCAGGGCACGGGCGTGCTGGCATGATGCCTTCCCCAGGGCGGCGCGTCGCCCCTCGACGAGCTCGGGGCGCCGCTTGCCCTGGGCTATCCTATGTTGCCCTT
>Ga0180432_10001251_pt1 | contig 40489 bp, 34 predicted proteins | sample SS_ome_10_FD_132414 | JGI IMG/M metagenome (GOLD analysis project Ga0180432, IMG submission 132414) | Hypersaline lake sediment archaeal communities from the Salton Sea, California, USA - SS_1_MS_2 metaG | ecosystem: Environmental > Aquatic > Non-marine Saline and Alkaline > Hypersaline >... | reverse complement strand
AATGATGCGTTTCATGGTGGACAGCACATTGATCCCCTCCAGGGCGCTGGCCTGAAAAGAAGGGGCGTGAATTGTGTTGTTCAGGTCTTTGTCCAATGTATCCGGAGACAAAAGGGGAATCCCTTTTTCCTCCAGGTCCCGCTTGTTATATTGGAACACGATAGGGATCTTGGCAATGTCTCTTTTGTGGACGGCCAGATTTTCATGAAGGTCTTTTAGGGAGAGGATGTTGTTCTTTCTCCTCACCACCATGGAATCCGCCACAAAAACAATGCCGTCCACACCCTTGAGGACTACCCTCCTGGTGGCATTATATTTGACCTTTCCGGGCACGGTATAGAACTGTATTTTTACCTGATAGTTCCTGAGCTTTCCCAGTTCCAGGGGAAGAAAATCAAAAAACAGGGTCTTGTCTCCATAGGACTTTACCATGACCTTCTTGGTGGGTATACGGTGTTTGTGGACCCTGTAAATGTGTTCCAAATTGGTCGTCTTCCCGCTCCTTTCAGGGCCGTAGTAGACCACTTTGACCACCAGCACCCGGTTTTCCCGGTCCACAAACGCCATGGATTCCGCCTTATTGCTCCCAGAGAAATTTTCTATTAATTAAAGAAGCTTAGGCAAAAGCACATGGCCTGTCAAGGCATAAGGAAGGGGGACTACTCTTCCTTAACCAATGTCTCAAATCTGAGGTTGTATTTTTCGATCTTGGAGTGAAGGGTAGGCCTTGAGAGTCCTAAAAGCTTGGCGGCCCGAGAGCGGTTCCCTCCGGTGAGGTTGAGGGTTTCGCTGATCAAAATGCTTGCAAAGCGGTCCGTGCATGTGTCGAACATGTTTTCCGTTGATCTGGAAGTCAGTTCCCGGCGAATCCATTGGCGCATGACACCATCCGCACTGTCCGGGCTCCCTTCCTTTTTCGCCCCCTTGCCGGTGACGGCCTGGGCGATATCTTCAGGGCAGATGGGGGCCCCCCGGTTGAATATCAATGTCTTCTGGAGGGCGTTGGCCAGTTCCCTGACGTTGCCGGGCCATGGATGAGCGGGCAGTGCGGCCATGGCCTCTTCCGTGATTCCGGGGTTGTCCATGCCCACATCCAAAGAGAAGCGGGCCAGAAAATACTGGGTAAGGAGCGGGATGTCCCCCTTGCGCTCCCTTAATGGAGGGAGCCAGATGGTGACCACCTTGAGGCGGTAATAGAGGTCTTCACGGAAACGGCCTGAATCAAGGGCCGCTTCCAGGTCTCTGTTGGTGGCGGCGATTATGCGCACGTCCACGGGAATGGTTTCCCGGCCTCCCAGACGCTCGATACTTTTCTCCTGAAGCAGTCGCAATATCTTGGCCTGAATACTGGAGGGCATATCCCCGATCTCGTCTAAAAACACTGTACCGCCGTGGGCCTGTTCGATCTTGCCGACCCGGCGATGGGAGGCCCCGGTAAAGGCCCCCTTCTCATAACCAAAGAGCTCGCTCTCGAGGAGATTTTCGGGAATGGCCACACAGTTGATGACCAGAAAAGGCTTGCTGGCCCTAAGGCTGTGTTGATAGATGGCCCGGGCCGCCAGTTCTTTCCCGGTCCCCGACTCGCCCCGGATGAGGACCGTCGCGTCGGTTGAGGCCACGCGGCCGATGGCCTTATAAACATCTTGCATGGACCGGCTCCGGCCGATGATGGCCTCCCGGGAGGCCTTATCCGGTAGGGCATCCATGTCCACGGGGGAGCGCATAAAGCGGCCCGCCTCCAGGGCTTGTTTGATCACATCCAGCATGTCGGGGATATCAAAGGGCTTGAGAATATAGTCGAAGGCCCCCATCTTGGTCGCTTCTATGGCCGTTTCCGTGGTCCCGTGGGCGGTCATAATAATCACAGGAAGCTTGGGCTCCAATTCGTGAAGGGCCTGGAAGGTTTCAAGACCGTTCATGCCGGGCAGTCGCATATCAAGAATGGCCAGGTCTGGGATCTTGTTGCGAGCGATGTCCAAACCGGCCTCACCGGAAGGGGCGCTTTCCACGGTATAGCCCTCTTCTGTGAGCAGTTTTTCAAAACTTCTCCGCAATTGGTCGTCGTCATCAATGACCAGAATGGTGCTCATGTTGATCCTCCATAACAGGGAGGGTGATGAGAAAAGTGGCTCCCTGTCCCTCCTTGGATAGGAGTTCAAGCCAGCCTCCGTGTTGCTCCAGTATGCGAACGGCGATGCTCAGTCCCAGGCCGGTTCCCTCCTCTTTGGTGGTAAAAAAGGGTTGGAGTACTTTATTCTGAAGGGATGAAGGAATACCGGGACCCGTGTCCGAGAGCTTGATCAAGACCACTTCGCCTCGAGGATCGTCACTCTTCACCTCTTCCTGAATGGTGATGGTCCCGCCCCTGATCATGGCTTCACAGGCATTGACGATCAGGTTCACAAGGACTTCTTTGAGTTGTTCCAGGTCCGCCTGGATCAGTGGGAGCCGGCCCTGTCTGTCCAGTTCAATGTGGACGTCGTAGGATTGGAGGCGATGGGTTAGGAGCTGTATGGTCATGTCCACCACGTCTGAAGGGCTGATCTTCTGCATGGTGAGCTTTGGGGGCCGGGAGAATTCCAGAAAATTCTGAACAATGGTGTCAATATGGCGGATTTCATCGGAAATCACTTGGAAGTCCTCTTTTTGGTCTTCTGAAAGGTCCAGGGACCGGCTTAAAGAGAAGAGCCTCATCTTAACCGAGGTGAGGGGGTTGCGAATACTGTGAGAGGTCCCGGCCGCCAGTTTGCCCACCAGGGCCATTTTTTCGGCCTGCAAGAGGGATTCCCGGCTCCTCTCCAGTTCGAAGTGGGTGTGGTGCATGTCTTGGATCAGTCCCTTAACGCTGAGGCTCAGGGCCTTTACCTCGTCGGGAGAGGTGTAAGAGCCGCCCTGGCCGTCCGCCTCCGAAACCAGTTTGCGGATAGGACCCAGTATGTGATGGACGAGCACAAAGGTGAGGAGCACCCCAAGGATCAGGACCGCCGCCATGGCCGTCAGGGCGATGATCCGCAGCTTTTCCGCCTGCATGCGGCTTTGCTCTCTCATTTGGTTGATCTTGGACTTCTGGAGGGCCTTGTACTTTTCGCATAGATCCAGAATGTTGAAAAAGAGGGTCCTTACCTCCTTATGAATTTCTGCCCCGGCCTCGCGCTTGCCCGCCTTATAGTGATTGATGACTCTATCCTTGAGGGTGATATAACGTTCGTATTCCGAATCGATCCGGGCGATGCCCTCTTTCTCGGCCTTAGACCCCACCAGGGCCTCCACCGTCTTCAGCCGTTCCCGGAAGATCTGTCGGTACTCTCCGAGCCGTCTCAACCAATCAGGGTCTGCATCCAGAAAATAATAGGACACAAAGCCCTTTTGGTTGATGAGGGCGTTTTCCAGGGCTTCGGCCGCCTCAAAGGCGGCCACGTTCCTTTCTATCATGTGGGTGAGAAGGTCCTGCATGCGGTAGGTATACCAAACCATCACCCCTCCCCCCGCGAGGGTGATGAAAACCAAAGCGGAGAGGATCATATAGATCCGTGAGCGGAGGCCTATTCTATCCCACATTCGTAAAATACCGTGCTAAAAGATTTTGTGGTGAGCCATGACCCACGTCCCATATGCCGGCCGGTGTATAGGAGGGAGCCCATTTTTCTATCTCACAATCCGGGTAAAAATGCAACAAGGGCTAGACCACGCCGTTTTCGATGGGAGCCGGTGTGAGTGGAGGAGAGAGGCAGACAAAAAGGACCGCCTTCGGCGGTCCTTAAAAAATAAAGGGATGGTGTAAGTGCCCGTGTAGCGTGGTTGCGTCACCGGCACCGGGGCATGAGAAGAAATGCGACAAGCCGGGCCTTTAAGCAAGACCGTGCGTGGACAGGGCTTCCTTAACCCTGGCCTCTCTTATTTTCTGTTCATGGTCTCGCTTTTTCTTGGTGGCCTCCGTGACCTTTTCCATAAGCTGTTCAATGTCACAGGGCTTCATGAGATAATCATAGGCCCCCAGCTTCATGCCCTCAATGGCCGTCTCCACGGTGGCATGTCCGGTGAGCATAATGACCTCAGTGAGGGGATTCAGTTTCTTGATTTCTCCCAGGGTTTCTATTCCGTCCATGGCAGGCATCTTGACATCCAGGATAACCACGTCAAGATTCCGGTGTTCTTTTAGTTTGTCCAAGGCCTCTTGCCCGCTGAAGGCCGTGAGGACCTCAAGCTCTCTTTTTTCCAGACGCTTGGTCATGGTCTCAACAAAGGGCACTTCATCATCCACCAGCATGACGAATGGTTTACTCATGGCCGTTGTCCCTCCTCTTCAATGGTTTCTTGTTTACTTTATTCTCATTGCTTTTCCCCGACCCGGTGCCTCTTGGGCCCGGGTCGGGGGTTAAAAACCTGCATGTACGGGTGGACCGGCGCTATTGCATCCCGCTGTCCATGACCCCCTTGGCCGTTTCCAGGATCCCTTCAGGGAATCCCACAACATTATAGACCACGAGGAAGCCCACAATCCAGACGACCAGCATGGACAGGATAAAGAGTAAAAAGCCGTACTTAAGAAAGTCCATGGGGTGGATCATCTTTTCGCCCGTATCCGGATACACCCCCAGCCCGTACACAATGGCGTTGTTGGGTGTGCCCACGATAAGGAAATGGGCAAAAGAGGTCGCAAAGGCCACGGCCAGTCCGATGGCCCAAGGCTCGCCCTGAACCCCGGTCATGATTCCCATGGGGATCACAATCGGCCCGAGGAGGGCGGTTGTGCCTGCGTCCGACATAAAGTTGGTCATGAGACCGGAAAGGCCTGAGAGACCCACCCAGAGGCCGAAACCGGAGTGTATGCCTATGGACCCTAGGATCTTGAGAAAGCTCTGGGCCAGCCAGAGGGCCGCCCCGCTCTCCTTGAGGAGCGCCCCCAGGGTCAGGGCCCCGCAATACATAAACCAGGCGTCCCAGGATATGCCGTTGAGGATCTTTTTCCAGTCTGTTGTCTTGAAGACCACGGGAATCAGAAGGGCCAGAAGGGAGGGGCCTCCCAGGCCCAGTTCCTCTCCACCCACGATCCAGAGTATGAGGATAAGGAGAAGCATGCCGAAGGTGACATACTCCGGATAGGTCATTTTGCCCATGAGCTTGGTTTCTTCCTTGATCGCTTTCAGGCCCGGAGTAAGGTCCTTGGTCTTGATCCTTTTACCAAAGAGGACGAGCATATACACGGCCACCAGGACACCCAGGATGGGGACCATGGGAAGGCCGTATTTCATCCACGTGAAGAAGTCCATGGGGACATTATATTCACTCCAAAACCCCATCATAATCACATTTCGGCCCCCGGCGGCCGGAGAACCGATCCCTCCCACATTAAGGGCGAAACAGAGGGTGAAGAGCAAAAATTTTGCCAGGGCCGGGTCATGTTCGATTCTTCCTCCTCTGCTGTTGGCGGATACGGCCCCAAAATAGACCGCCGCCATAACCGGGGTCATAAAGGCGCACATGGCATGGGCCGAAATAAAAGAGCCCACCACGGACATGCTGATACAGAGCACAAAAATAGGCACCAGGAAGCCCCGGGTCCAGCCCAGGAGCCAGCTGGCCAGCCGTTTGTGGAGACCCACGTCCACCACGGCCACACCCATGGCCAGGACCCCGAGCAAAAACATGGGGGCGTCGCCGGCGAAGGTCTTCCCGATCATGCTCCGGGGAAGGAGATGGAGAAAATAGGCCAGAATGGGCATGAGGATGCCGGTAAGGCCGATGGGAATGGCCTCGGTGGCGAAAAAAATGACCGCCATAGGGATGATGCCCAGGACGATCATTGTCTTGTGGGCGGCCTCGGTAACGTTGTGGGCCACTTCCCACTCAATAAGCTTTTGGGCGAATCCATATTTTTCAACCGTATCGGCCACCGTTTGCGGTGTGGGAAGAATAAACCCTACCAGGATAAAGATGCCTAACCCGATACATAGCCACAAAAGCTTGTTGGACAGGATTCCGCCCTTCCCTGCTTCATGTTCGACTTCGTGGCTCATAGAAAATCCTCCTTTCCTGTCTCTGAGCGTGGTGATCTACCCATATGGGGAAGCAGATGTCACATCTTGCAGGCCTTCATCCTCTGGAAGACCTCTTTGAATATGTCGGTGAGCCTCAAAATACCGACAATGTCATCTCCCCGGGTTACAAGAAGGGACTGCCGCTGGCCCATGAGGATCATGTGTATGGCCTCGGCCAGGGTGGCATCTTCAGACACAAATTCACCTTCAGAAGGGGCATGGACAAAACTCTTGACTTTGACCTCGGCCGCCTTGGAACAGATATCATCGAGGCTGCCCCGGAAGAGGGCGTACTGGTCCAGCATGTTCTTCAAGAACTGGGGGCTGAAGCCGGCCCGGGAGATGGTGGTGGGTTCCCCCACTTTCGCATACTTGGGTTCCAGTGCCCGGAGGGCATCCAGTTGGCTTATCTTGCCGAGCACCTTGCCATTTTTGTCCAGCACCACTACGGCACGATGCAGGTAGTGGTATCGGCTTCGGTCAAGTTCCTCCTGGGCCTTTTCCAGGGCCATCACGGCCTCGTAGAGTGTGGCCTCCTCGGACACGGTGGCATACTCTTCAAGGGGCACCATGAGATCCTTTACGGTGACGGTCTGCATAATCAACCTCCTGAAATTCCTAAAGATCCACTTTCTGGGTTTGTATGTTTCGGCGCGTTTGATCTGAAGGTTATAAAAATCCTCGTTCTTCTACATTTAAAAAAGACTCAAGGCAAGGTTTTTCCGGTGCAAGGCGGGATTTTTTGTCACCGGAGGGGAGGCGTAACCATGGGGCCGGAGGGCCTTTTCAGCCGTTAACCAGCCGGACCAGGGTGTAGTCCGGGAAGTAGTCGATGATATTGAGGCACCCATAACCCTGGTGAATAGCAAACATGCGTTCAAAATCCAGGCCAAGGGCCTTGCACAGGACAATGCGGTTGACCCCTCCATGGGCAATGACGGCGATATCCTTCTCCTTTTGTTCTTTCAGGATGCGGTCCAAACACCTTGTAACCCTTTCTCCAAATCGTAAAATGGATTCTCCCCCACCAGGGGCCTCATAATGCATGAGGTCGGCTTGACGCCTCTTGAGTTCTTCCGGGAAGCCCTTCCGGATCTCAGAGAGGGAAAGGCCTTCCCAGTCGCCGAAGTACATCTCCCGGAGCTCGGGCAGGAAATGAAGGGGGGCGTCGTGATAACGGGCTATAAGCCGGGCCCCTTGAGAGGCCCTGGTGAGATCGCTGGCGTAAAGGGCGTCGATGTCTACAAGGCGAAGGCGTTCGGCCATCGCTTCCATCTGGAGGATTCCTATGTCGGTCAAGGTGACGTCCGTGTGGCCGTATACCGGAAAATTTTCATACCCCTTTACCTGACCGTGTCTGATAAGGTATACCCTATTATGCCGTTTCATGGAGGCTGATCATAAAGAGGGGAATGGTTGATGTCAATGTATTTGGCCCTGACCAAAATCCACCGTCAAAATTCTCGATGGATAATGTTAATAAATCATTTTGGGCGCTCCCTGGGCACCAGCAAGGTGTTAGATGCAAGGCGCCGAGGAGCGCCGAGTGAGGCGTATATACAATACGCCGCAATGAGAAGCGACCGAAGGCAACGCAGCAGAAGACATCTTGATGGTGGATCAGGGCCCTGATCATGACCCTTGGAATCACAGGCCTGGACGCCCTGAAACAGGGCCGGGAACAGAGGTTGCATGACGGAATCCCAGAAGGAGTGTTTTGGCGTTTTGGATAAGGTCTTCCCCTTGGGAATGGAAGGCCTGAGGGAGACTCCCCCGACCTGCTTTGAGTGCCCCCACAGGAAGGCCTGCCTGGAGAAGGCCCTTGCCACCAGGGAGGGAATTGCCTTGAGAAGCGAGGTTCTGGAGAGGGCCCCTGTAAAGGGCCTGGTGGAGCGGGTGAAGCGGTGGTCCGAGAAAAAACAGTTAAGCAGGCTTCAAGAGGCCAAAGGAAAGGGCAGGAAGTGACTGTGGAAATCCATTGTCCCTATTGCCATTTCTCCAAGAAAGTGGCCAAGGAAAAGATCCCCGCCGGGGTCCAATGGGCCACCTGCCCCCGGTGCGGTCAGCGGTTCAATATACACGATTCGGGGGCCCTGGGTCCGGAACACTCCGGTTTAGGAAAGGGGTACAGTGACGGCGGAGCAGAAGGGGAGGCTTCCTCGCGTGAAGGGGCACCCTGGGAAAAGCGGTCCGAAATAGGGCTCTTTCGGGCCGTCTTCGGCACCATAAAGGAGGTGCTTTTCGCCCCCCAACACCTCTTTCGCACTTTGGCGTTCAAGGGGGGACTCAAGGAGCCTTTGGCCTTCGGCATCCTTATCGGCGGCCTGGGCAGCATGTTTGGTTTCTTCTGGCAGGTGATGTTGCTGTCCGGCGGTATGGCCTCTTTCGGCTTGTGCGGTTTCGAGCAACTTACGGCAGGCTTGATTTTTATTGTTTTGGTGGTTCTCATCCCCCTTTCTGTCATCATGGGCCTCTTTTGCTACAGCGGCATCATGCACCTTCTACTCCTCCTTGTGCGGGGAGGGAAGAACGGGTTTGAGGCCACCTTCAGGGTGGTGTCTTATTCCCAGGCCGCTCAGGTATGGGGCTTGATCCCTTTTTTCGGCGGATGGGTGGGGGGGATCTGGCAGATTATCGTACAGATTATTGGTTTCAGGGAGATCCATGAGACCTCTTATGTGAGGGTCATTTTTGCCTTCTTGATCCCCCTGGCCCTCTTGCTCGTTATCGGAATCGCCGTCCTGGTCATTTTGGTGGTCTATTTCAAGGGCCCTGGACCCTTGTCGTTATGAGGTCCAGGAATAATGGTCATGAGCAAGTGCCCCTTTTTGGATCCCCGCGAGATCCCGGGAAGGGCCTTTTGTTTCGGTTTTTAGAGAAAGGGTAATTCGTTTTGGTCGGTCAGATAGCCTATGAAAAGGTCCTCAATCCGGCCCAGTTAGAGGCGGTCATGACCCTGGAGGGGCCTGTCTTGGTTATTGCCGGGGCCGGAAGCGGAAAGACCCGGACCCTGGTCTACCGGGTGGCCCGTCTGGTGGAGGTGGGGATCCCTCCGGAATCCATATTGCTCCTTACTTTTACTCGAAAGGCGGCCCAGGAAATGCTTGAGCGGGCAGCCCATCTCTCAGACAGGAGATGCCGGTTTGCCTCGGGAGGGACCTTCCATTCCCTTGCCCTCCGGGTCTTAAGGGCCCACGCAGGCCGCCTGGGTTTCCCGGTGGGGTTCACTATCCTGGACCGATCCGATATGGAGGAGGTCCTCCGGGTCCTTATTCCGGAACTCCAGCTGCCCAAAGGGATCCCCCGCTTCCCGAAAAAGGGGACTCTGGCCAACATCCTGAGCAAGGCGGCGAATCTCCAACGTCCCCTGGAGGATGTGGTGGCGGAAGAGTACGGCCAATTCCTTGAATTTACTTATGAAATCGGAAAACTCCAGGGGTTTTACAGGGGATATAAACAGGCCAACCATTTGATGGACTATGACGACCTCATCATCAATTTTCGGAAGCTCCTGGAGCAGGAGGAAGAGGTCCGCAGGGAGATCGGGGCCCAATATGGCTATGTCATGGTCGATGAGTACCAGGACACCAACGCCATCCAGGCGGACACCGTAAAATGGCTGGCCCTGGATCACCGGAACGTCATGGTGGTGGGGGATGACGCCCAGGCCATTTATTCGTTTAGGGGGGCCGATTACAGGAATATGTTCACCTTCCCCGACCAGTTTCCCGAGGCCAAGGTGATCAAACTTCAACAAAACTACCGGTCCACCCAGCCCATCCTCACCATGACCAATGTGCTTATGAAGGGGGCGGCCGAACAGTATACCAAGTGCCTTTTCACCGGACGCACGGGCGGAGGCCCGCCCAGGATTGTGGATACCATGACCGAACCGGAACAGGCCTTGTTTATTTGTCGTTTCATTCGGAGCCAACTGGACCTGGGCCGGCCTTTGAGCGATTTTGCCGTGCTTTTTCGTGCGGCCTATCACTCCTTTGAATTGGAGGCGGAGCTTACCCGCCAAGGCCTGCCCTACGTAAAGTACGGCGGGTTCAAGTTCCTGGAATCCGCCCATATCAAGGATTTCCTGGCTCATCTCAGGGTGGTGGTAAACCCGGAGGAGATGGTGAGCTGGTTTCGGGTCTTGCGGCTCGTGGAGAACGTGGGCCAGGGAAAGAGTCAGGCCATCATTAAGTGGATGAGAGATAACCGCATTCCGCATGAAAGGCTTGGGGAATGGCCCGGGGCGGGCAAAAAGGAGACGGGATTGAAGCCCTTGCAGGCACTGCTGGGCAAGTTGGCTTCCAAAGGGATCAAACCCGGAAAGGCCGTGGAACGGGTGATGGACTATTATGTGCCCCTTCTAAAAGAGAGATTCGATGACTATCCGCGGCGGCAGAAAGAACTGGAGCAGCTTACTCCTATGGCGGGTCGGTACAAGAAGCTGGGCAGTTTCCTGGATGATCTCGTGTTGGAACCCCCCACCAGCTCCGCGGACATGGACCCTTCAGGAGACAAGGAGACCCTTATCCTGTCTACGGTCCATTCGGCAAAGGGCCTGGAGTGGCCCGTGGTGTTTGTCATCTGGGTGGCCGACGGCCGGTTTCCCCCTGTGCGGGCCTTCAATAACCCCCTGGCCTTGGAAGAAGAGCGTCGCCTCATGTACGTGGCCGCCACCCGGGCCAAAGATGAGTTGATCATGTGTTACCCGGGCCAGGAAGGGGCCACTGCGTGGTCTCACGGCCACAGCGGATTAAGACCGGGCCGGGGCAGCGGGTTGTCCTGCTTTATTCAAGGGCTGCCCGCGGACGTGGTTTCCTATGAATACGGTGGGACTTCTTCCAGGATCAGGACGCGGGGGTGGTTTGATGTTCGCCGTGAAGAGATAAGGGACCATGCAGGGGCCCCGGGACTATCCCCGGGGGACAAGGTCAAACACCCGGCCTTTGGCCCCGGGGTCGTTTCTAAATTCAAGGGGGGTGACAAGGTGGAGGTCCTTTTCAGGAATGTGGGTCGAAAGCTCCTCCACCTGGAGCACACCACCCTGGTCAAGGTCTGATACCGGCCCTAGAAGGCAAACTGCCGTATTCTTAAGCGCCTTTTGTGCAACTACGGGGTTTGTTTTATGCGGACAAGCCGGCGCGTGTCCATTGAGATGAGCGGGTATGTCAGTGAAATCCTGTGCGGTTACATCCCGGAGGCCCTTAAGGAGACCTTTACCCAATATGTCCTTCAGAAGCGGGATGACACGGTTGCCCCTCCATGGATGACGCGGCGTAATCCCTCATACGTGAGCCCCGAGTTCATCAAAAAGATATGGTACGAAGAAAAGGAGATCATGGAGGAGATCGCAAGGCAAAGCGGTACCCGATGGACGGGCTACAGGGATGTAAACAACCTCTGTCACCGCCTGGGATTCGGAAGCGGAAAGCAAGGGTTGGGCCTTTTTGAGATTGGGGTCTTTATGGAGGGAAGACCCTTGCTTGAGTTCGTACCCTTTGAGCCCCATGAGGTACAAGACAGGTTGAAAAACATGGAAAGGATCAGGGCCAGGTGGATGGAGGCTGAACCTTTGCCTCTCCTGAGAGAGGGATATGTTGCGGTGAGCGCCGGCTCATGGGCCAAGGGGACCATGGTCTTTGAGACGTCTATGGACGGGGCCTTTGACGCCGACCGATTAGAACTCCTCCTCTTGGACTTGACGAATCTGGGGGTCGGGGAGGACCACTATGTGGCCGGGCTCAGGTATGCAGGAGAGCCCCTCCCGGGCCGGGTGGTGAGACAGACCCAAAAAGAGATGTATCCCCTTCTGTGGTACTGCCCGGAGACCGGGAAATGGCTTGATATGTACGAAACCGCTTAGATCCTACAGGGGCTTTTGATGAATAAGAAGATCGTACTTCTTCATTTTCTTATACAAGAGGGTCCGGTGAATACCCAACAACCTGGCCGCCCCGGCCTTGTTATATCCGGTCGATTCCAGGGCAAAACGGATGGCATCCCTTTCCGCCCTGCCCTGGACCCGTTTAAGAGAGGTCTGTTTTGGATCAAGGGAGGGGCCGTGGTTTCGATAAATATAGAAGGGCAGATCACATAAACGAATGGTATCCCCTTCCAGCGAAGAGAGGACCCGTTCAAGCACATTGGAGAGTTCCCTCACATTCCCCGTCCAATCATGGTCCACCAGGGCCTTCTCGGCCTCCCTGTCCAACTTCACCCGAGAGAGGGAGGCCTCCTGGGCAATACCCTTGAGGAAATACCGGGTCAACACAGGGATATCCTCCCGGCGTTTTCGAAGGGGGGGGATTTGCAGGGGAATCACGTTGAGTCTGTAGTAGAGATCCTTGCGGAAACGGCCCTCTCCCACCATTTCTTCCAGATTTTGGTTGGTGGCGGCGATCAGCCGAAAGTCGGTCCTGATCAGTTTGGTCCCCCCGATGCGTTCCATCTCCTTTTCCTCAACCACCCGGAGCAATTTGGGCTGCATCTCCAGGGGGAGGTCCCCGATTTCATCCAAGAACACAGAGCCCCGATGGGCCAGCTCGAATTTGCCCGGCTTTCCCTCGGACCTGGCCCCGGTGAAGGCCCCCTTTTCATAGCCAAAGAGCTCGGACTCCAAGAGATCCTTGGGGATGGCCGCGCAGTTGATGTGCACAAAGGGATGGAGTTTGCGCCTGCTTGCGTGATGGATGGCCTGGGCGAAGAGCTCCTTGCCCGTTCCTGATGCGCCCGTGATCAGGACGGGGAGGTTATTGGCGGCCGCCCGGAGGGCCTCCCTCTTAAGGGCCTTAATGGCGGGGCTTACCCCGATGATACTGTCAATGGTGTATCGGGTGGAGCGAAGGGAAAAGAGCTCCTTTTCATAGAGCTCCACCTTGCTTTCGAGAAGGGAGAGCTTTTCGGCGAGCTTTCTCACATCCCGCACATCCTTGAACATGACCTGGCCGAAGACGGCGATTACCTTCCCATCCTTTTTTATAGGAATGCGCTGGACAACCATGTCCTGGCCCCTGATGTGATGGGACTGGTTGATTTCAGGCTTGCCGGTCTTGGCCACCAGGTGCATCCGGGTGTTCTCGATGACCTCGGTGCAATGTTTGCCGATCTGCTTTTCAGGGTCGATTCCCAGGAATTCGCCGTAGGGCTTGTTGAAATGGGTCACATAGCCCCCTGCATCCGTTACAATGCTTCCATTGTAAATACTGTCGTAGATCAGCTTAAAGAGTTCCAGCTGGTCGCGGATATCCTTTCCCTTTTCCGGATGAGCTCCGCCTTTTGCCGGTTCCCTTCTCCCCGGTCCTCTCTTCTTTCGAGCCATGGCCTTTCTCGTATCAAGAAGTCTACATGTATTTTTATTGATACATGTCACCCTTTATATTCACTGGAGGGGCAAAGAACAAGCTTTATTTGAAACGGTACGTAAGTTATTGAATTAAATATTATAAAAGACAGGATGCCCGGCTCTCGTGACCTTTGGCACGATATTTGCCAAACCTTCACCCAAATTACTGTGGAGGGAGGGAGAGAGCTTGGAGATTCAAGATCCTCAAATAGAGAGGAAAGACATCTTGTCGCTGCCCGACGAGCATTTCAATCCCAACAACGTATGCATCGTGACGGGTGCCGCAGGGGGCATCGGCAGGGCCACGGCCATTGCAGCGGCCGCCAATAATTTGATGACCGTGGGCCTTGATATCGATGAAAAGGCAGGTGTTGAAACCCAGAGGCTGGCCAGGGAGATGGGCGGTCAGATGATCTTCATCAAGACGGATTTGACCCGGGATGAAGATCTTGATCACGCCGTGTCCGAGGCGGCCAAGCTGGGCACCGTCAAGTATCTGGCCAACATAGCCGGGATTCAGCATATTGACTCCATAGAGAATTTCCCCATGGACAAATACGACTACATGCTCGCCCTTATGCTCCGTGCCCCCTTTTACCTTTCTAAATTGACCATACCCCATATGAGAAAAAGCGACGACGGGACAGGGGCCATTGGAAATATGACCTCCGCCCACGCCCACATCTGCACCCTCAACAAGCCGGCCTACAATATCACCAAGTTCGGTCTCCGGGCCCTGACCCAATCGATTGCTGCGGAAGGTTTCGGAAAAATCCGCGGCTTTTCCGTGAGTACAGGATTTATTAAGACGGCCCTTACCCTCAACCAGATTCCCGCCCAGGCGGAACAGCGGGGGATAAGCCCCGAAGAGGTGGTGCGGGAGGTGATGATGGGCAACTCCCGGATCAAGGAGATGATGTCCCCCATCGAGGTGGGCAACCTCTTTCTTTTTGGATTTTCCCGATTCGCCAAGTATCTCATCGGCGGGGACCTGCTCTTTGACGGAGGCATGGTCCTGACCTATGCGGAAAAGAAACTGGAGAAGGGGTAATCGTATTCATGGCCCCCTTGGGGCCGGGCAGGCATTCGGGGTCAGAGAATAGGCCTTGACGTCCATTGCCTCCAAGGACTATATAGGGCTATTACCTGCCCAGAATATGGATGAGATTTTCAGATTAACCCTAACCTGCCTTTTTTGGGTTTCATCTCTTTCTCGCTCTTTGAAGATGACTGCTCACATGCATGGACCCAGGACGGAAGAACGATAATTGGTCATACCAAAATTGCAGAGAGGAACCGCCTCTGTATTGAATGGGTATTGAAGCAGGATTCTGATAATCGTAGTCATAATTTATAACAAATAGAACCATAACCCCATTGTCATTGCCCTGGAATTTAGGGATTTGGGGCTTTTTCCCCAGACAGAAAAGCCCGGTCTGAGATTGGTATGACCAAAATACCAGTTCCAAGGTCGGTCGATTCGTCAATAAGGTGGCGCATTGCTTATCAGCTGAAATCCGTTTCTCAAAATGCGTCCCAATCATTGCGAATCGAAACACCAAGCCACACAGCAGAGGGGAGGTGATAGGAATCCGCGGATAATGGAGTGACAATGGATTTCCATGTTCAACGGCGTCAACCCAAGTGAGATGGAGGGAAACATGAAAAGGATCACCTTGTTTGTGCTTATCGGGGCCATAACCCTGGTCTTCGCCTCCACGGCCATGGCCGGCAAGATCAAATGGAGGATGGGAAGTACCTGGACCCCCGCCATTAATCTCTATTATGGCGAAAAGGAAATGATCAAGTATGTCAAGGAGATGACAAACGGAAACTTTGAGATCAAGTGGTTTCCTTCCGGTTCCCTGATGGGGGCCTTTGAGTATTTCGATGCCTGTAGCAAGGGCGTGGTCGAGATGGTGGGCGACTGGCCGAGCTACTGGGCGAGCAAGGATCCGGCCTTTGATTTTCTGGGCTCTTTCCCCTTCGGCTTTACCAATATGGACTACATTACGTGGATGTATGAATTCGGCGGGCTGGATCTGATGCAGGAGCTCTTCGGGCAGTATGGCATGACCTATTTCTCCCTGGGGGCCACCCCTATGGAGTCCGGCTTCCGGACCACCGCGAAGACCGGTCCCATCAAGACCCTCGCCGACTACAAGGGCAAGAAGCTGAGGACCCCCTCACGGGCCACCATCTGGATCCTGCAGCAGATCGGGTGTTCACCCATCAAGATCCCCGGCGGCGAGATCTATCTGGCCGTGGAGCGGGGCACCCTGGACGGGGCGGAATTCAGCAGCCCGGGCATTGACTGGGAGATGGGCTTTGGGGAGATCACCAAATACTGGAGTGTCCCCTGCTGGTTTCAGCCTTCCTCCCAAATCGGGGTGATGATCAATCTCAAGGCGTATAATTCCCTGTCAGAGGAATACAAGGCCATCCTCAAGTATGCCTGCCAGGCCGCGGCCATCAAGGCCACCGCCTTTTATGAGGGGGAATCGGGCAGGGCCATAGAGAGGTTTATCAAAAAGGGTACGGAAGTGGTGAAACTGGATGATGCGACCCTCCAAAAACTTGAGGAGTTGGCAGGACAGTACTGCCTCATGCAGGCCGAGAAATCCAAATTCTATGCCAGGATGCTCAAGTCCCAGATGGAGTATCTCAAGGAGTATTCGGATTGGCGCGATATGTCCGGACCCTTCAAGAATGGACGGAACCCGGCTTACGTGGATAAGGTCTTGGCGGAACTGGACAAGATGGGTGTGAAATAACCAGGGATAGAGGCCTTTGAGGACCCCCTCGAAGGCCTCTTTCTCCATGGTGAATCAGAGGGCTTGTTCGGCGGTGTTTCCTATCGTTGGCCCTATTGACCTAAGAGAAAGGGGCATCCATGCAACTTAACACATTCTTAAAGGGCATAGACGCCGTCAGTGAATGGAGCGGCCGCATCTTTGTGTGGCTTGTCATTCCCCTCACCGCGGTGGTCGTCTTTGAAGTGATATCAAGGAGGATTTTCACCGCACCCCACATCTGGGCGCCGGAGGTCACAAACTACCTTTACGGCCCCCATTTCATGCTGGTGGCGGCCTACACCCTCCTCTATCGCGCCCACGTGAGTATAGACATCATTTATCAGCAGTTCTCACCCAGGGTCAGGGGCATCCTGGACATTATCACCTATTCTGTCTTCTATTTCCCCTTTTGCATTATTGTCTTTTACCAGGGGATCTTTTTTGCCAAGACATCGTGGGAAATCGGTGAGACGAGCGGGTCTGCGGCCCTGCCTGTGGTGCCGGAAATAAAGACGGTGATTCCCATCACCTTTGCATTGCTTTTGCTTCAAGGGCTGGCCAACTTCATTCGGAGCATCATGCTCACCGTAAGGGGAAGGGATATATGAGCGCAGAATTCATCACCATAGGCATGTTTGTGGGGCTTCTGATCGGCCTGTTCATGGGGCATCCCCTCGCTTTTGTCCTGGGCGGCTTGGCCGCCATATTCGGATACCTGGGCTGGGGGCCGGCCTGTTTCTACATGTTTTTGAACCGCACCTTCGGGATCATGGACAATTACATCCTTGTCGCCATCCCCCTGTTTATCTTCATGGCCCAGCTTCTGGACCAATCCGGCGTGGCCGAAGACCTCTTTGACACCATGAGATACCTCTTCGGCCCCATCCGGGGCGGGGTGGCCATTGCGGTGGTGGTGGTCTCCACCCTCTTCGGGGCGTGTACGGGGATTATCGGGGCATCGGTGGTGACCATGGGTCTCCTGTCCATGCCGGTCATGCTCAAATACGGCTATAACAAGCGTTTGGCCTCGGGAGCGGTTTGCGCCGGGGGCACCCTGGGCATTCTCATCCCCCCCAGTATTATGCTGGTGGTCATGGCGGACCAGGCCGCCCTTTCCGTGGGCAAGCTTTTTGCCGGTGCGATTGTCCCCGGGCTGATTCTTTCCACCCTTTACATCGGGTATATCTTGGTCCGCTGCTGGATCAAGCCTGAAGACGGCCCGGCCCTGTCTCTGGAAGAGAGGCAGGCCATGTCTGGAAGACAGCTGCTAAAGATGACCCTCAAGTCCCTGGTGCCTCCTATGATCCTGATTATGGGGGTATTGGGCTCTATCTTTGCAGGCATCGCCACACCCACCGAGGCGGCCGGCGTGGGGGCGGCCATTGCCTTTTGCATGACCTTGGCCTATAGAAGATTCACTTGGCAGGGCCTCTATTCCGCGGTGGTCAACACGGCCAGGACCACCTCAATGGTCATCATTATCCTGGTGGGGGCCGCCTGCTTTGCCGCCGTCTTCATGGGCTCGGGGGGCGGGGAAGTGGTGAAGAACTTTATTTTCGGGATCGGCCTGGGGAAGTGGGGGACCTTTATCGTTATGATGATCATCCTCTTCCTGCTGGGGATGTTCATCGACTGGATCGGGATTATCATGATCACCTTTCCCCTTTTCCTTCCCATTGCCCAGGAGTTGGGGTTTGATAAGGTGTGGTTTGTGGTCACCATTGCAGTGATGCTTCAGGATTCCTTCCTTACGCCCCCCTTTGGCTATGCCCTTTTTTATCTCAAGGGGGTGGCGCCCGCCGAGGTAAAGACAACCGATATTTACTGGGGGGCCTTCCCATTTTGGCGGCTCATGGAGGTCGGGCTTTTGATCTGTGTCATATGGCCACCCTCCATCACATGGCTTGCCAATGTGCTGGTGAAATAGGGCGCCCTCGCCCTTTAAGCCTATCCCATCCTTGGTCCCTCAAGCCCCCCTCAGGAAAAGGCCCTCCGAAGCCATTCAAAAAAGGGGCTTCTCACAACACCTATGGGCTTCCATGAAAGGGGGAAGGATAGAAGAATTGAAAAATGGGTTGATTTTCCCGTCCTATGAATGTCATCTTATTGACCTGTTGACCCTGCCTCCTTTCTTCATCCTGGACTGGGGAAAAGCTTTTTTTGCCCCCGAATTCTTATAAGGCGTCAAAACAGGAAGGCCAAGTGAGGTCCCATGAGTGATACGGTACAGATCATTGTAGGCGTTTTTTTGCTGGCAGGGGTTTATCTCTTGACCCGGAGGGTCCATCTTTGGAGGATGAGACGGGCCTACTTTACGGTGCTTGAAGACCTAAAAAAGCAAGACGCCCAGGATCCTTCCTCGGCCGTAAGCCTTCCCTATGTGAAGACGCCTATCCTGCGGGCGGGGATGCGTGATTTCAGGCCAAAGGCAGTGGAGTTTATGGTTTCAACGGGGATCATCGCTGTGACGGAAGAAGGGAAGTATTATCTCACCGAGAAAGGCCGGGCCGGCAGGCCTGTTTCGGATGGAGAGATGTAGGGAGAGCAAGATCCCTTACAGAGCCGTGAGGGAAGGTCAAGGAGGAGGCCTTGTATGATTTCAGAGGCGTCGACCAGGGAGTTGCGGGCCGTGGTGGGAGAGGACTGGTTCCTGGATACGCCCGAAGACCTTGCCACCTATTCCTATGACGGGTTTCTTCCCGAATTCAAGCCCGAAGCGGTTATCATTCCAGGCTCTACCGATGAAATCGCCCGGATCATGCAGATCGCCCACAGGGAGAGAATCCCCGTTGTTCCCCGGGGGGCGGGCACCAATATCTGCGGCAGTTCGGTGGCACGAAAAGGGGGCGTTATCATGGCCTTTCACCGCATGAACCGGATTCTGGAGATCGATCCCGAAAGCATGTGCGCTGTCGTGCAACCGGGTGTGGTCAATGGGGATCTCCAAAAGGAGGTGGCTTCATACGGTCTCATGTACCCCCCTGACCCTGCGAGCATGTTCGTCTCCACCATCGGGGGGAATGTGGCCCTCAACGCAGGTGGACCCCGGGGTGTCAAGTATGGCGTAACCCGGGATTACCTGTTGGGCCTTGAGGTCGTCCTTCCTCCGGGCGGGGTCATCAGGACCGGCGGAAAGACCCTGAAGAACGTCAGCGGATATGACCTGACACGATTGATGTGTGGCTCCGAAGGTACCCTGGGCATCATTACAGAGATCACCATGAGGCTCATTCCTCTACCACCGGCCAAGGCCACCCTCCAGGCCATTTTTGCGGATTTGGACGATGCCGCCAACACGGTGGCCGCTATCATAGGATCGGGCATTGTGCCTGCCACCCTGGAATTGATTGACCGGGTGGTATTGGATGTCATAGGTGACTATGGGGGTGCCAGATTCCAGAAAGACGCAGAGGCCCTTCTTCTTATCGAAGTGGACGGGGAAGATGTGCTGGTGGAGAGGCAGGGAGAGAGGATTGAACGCTTTTGCAGGGAAAGGGGGGCAGTGGAGGTCGAGAGGGCCGGCAGCCCCGAGGAGGCCGAGAGGTTATGGGAGGCCAGAAGGACGGCCTTTGGGGCCGTGGCGAGCCTGAGACCCAACTGCATTGTTGAGGACGCCACAGTCCCCGTGAAGAGGCTTCCCGAGATCATCCGGAAGATCCTGGAGGTGGCGGACAAATATACGCTGAAAATAGGGGTGCTTGCCCATGCAGGAGACGGGAACCTCCATCCTCTCATCATGACGGACCTTCGAGACAAGGAGGAGATGGCGCGTATTGACCTGGCCCTGGAAGAGATTTGCGAGGCGGCCGTCGGGATGGGGGGCACCCTCTCGGGGGAACATGGCATCGGCATTGCCAAAGCCCGGTTCATGGAGTTGGAATTCAGCGGGACCGCCATAGAACTCATGCGGGGGATAAAACGGGTTTTTGACCCCCACAACATCCTCAACCCGGGCAGCTTTTTATAGTCTGGCCCACAGGCTTAGATAGAAGGAAGGGTCTTGGGTTTTCAAGGACTAGAAGAGGTGGAAGCACTAAAGACGGATACCCTTGCCCAAGAGTTTGACCAGTGTATCAAGTGCGGTCTTTGTGTGGCATCGTGTCCCGTGAGCAAGGAACTCCTGCTGGAGAAGTATACGCCCCGGGGCAAGATCCAGCTGGCCAGGTATTTCACCCGGGGGGACCTGGAGCTCAGTGACCATTATCAGGAGATCTTCGCAAAATGTCTCCTCTGCGGCGCCTGTACCGTGACCTGTCCGAGCGGGGTGGATTTGCGCAAGGTCTTTTTGAGCATGCGCAGCCGGATCACCAAAGATCGGGGTATCCATCCCCATATGAAGGGGGTGGTTCAATCCCTTCTTTCAAACCATAACATCTCTGATGAGCCCAACGAGGAACGGGTCGAGTGGGGGGAGGACATCCCCGGCATGGCACCCATGGCCCGGAAGGAAAGGGCGGAGGTGGTCTATTTTGTGGGCTGTGTGGCCTCCTTTTTTCCCATGGTCCAGGCCATCCCCCCAAATCTTGTGAAGATCCTCCAGGCGGCCCGTATCGATTTTGCCCTGCTGGCCGGAGATGAATGGTGCTGCGGTTATCCCCTCATCGGGGCCGGTCTGCCCGGGGACATGGAAGAACTCAAGGCTCACAACCTGGACAGGGTCCATGCCTTGGGGGCGGAAAGGGTGGTCTTTTCTTGCCCTTCCTGCTTTCATACGTGGAAGGACTATTACCATGCCTCTTTGGAACTCTATCACGCAACCCAGTTCATTGAGGCCCTCATCAGGGAGGGATCTCTTACGCTCAGGGAGGTCGACCTCACGGTCACCTATCATGACCCCTGCGACCTGGGAAGAAACAGCGGCGTGTACGAGGCCCCGCGACAAATCCTGAAGGCCATTCCAGGGCTCACCCTGGTGGAGCTGGAAAACAGCCGGGCTAAGAGCGTGTGCTGTGGCGGGGGGGGTAATGTAGAGATGGGGGATGCGGGTTTGTCCGAAAAGGTGGCCCAAAAAAAGATTCAAGAGATCCAGAGGACAGGGGCCCACACGGTGGTCACCTCTTGCCAGCAGTGTGTCCGGACCATCAAGGGCAGTGTACGGCGGCAAAAGGTCGATTTGAACGTCATGGATATCACCGAACTGGTGGCCCTGGCGTTGGATAGAGCTTAGGGGCGCCTCTTTTCCTTCTCCATAATGGCCCGGAGTTCTTTTTCAACAAAATCGATATGACGTTTTGCCTCTTCTCCGGCCCTGGCCGCATCCCTGTCCCTGACGGCCTCAAAGATCTTCACATGCTGTCCTGCGATGTTTTCCCTGTTTCCCTTTTTCCTGAAGATCCTTTGCCGTGACACCTTTTGTGTGTCCCAAAGGATTTGATAGCACGAGGCCATGAGATGGGAAAAGAGGGTGTTGTGGGTGGCAAGGGCCACGGCCACGTGGAAGTCGGCGTCGGTTTTTGCATCATCCCGGTGGTGTCTCAGGTTGTCCTGATCCCGGCCGAGGATCTTTTCCAGTTTCTCGATGTCAGCCGGGGTTGCCCTTCGGGCCGCCTGACGGGCCACCCAGGTTTCCATGGCCCTGCGTATCTCCAGGAGCTCGAAAAGCCTATCAATGTCCTCGGCGATGAGCAGGCTCAGGGGGTCTTCAAGGGCCTTTTCCGCAAGGGATTTGACCACAATCTTGCTCCTGGGTTTAATCTCGATAAACCCCATGGCCTGAAGCACATTGAGGGCCTCCCGCAGGGGGGGGCGGCTGACACCGATCATGTCCGCCATTTCCCTCTCCGAGGGGAGTTCATCGCCGGGCTTGAGCTCTCCGCGGCTGAGCATGCCTTTGAATTGTTCAATGATCTCGTCTGAGATCTTTTTGGGCGAAATCTTTTTAAACATAGGGGTCTCCTTTTTCTGTATTTGGTCATACCAAAACCGGAGCAGGGACGCAAGCTGTTTTATGTTTTGGGAATTTTATTGTTTTTTCCCTTGACTTGGAGTCATTAATTTGTAAATTGGTCTTACCAGTTTTTTGAATAATTATGGGCCTTTCAGGCGAGGAGGACAACCATGAAGGCAGCGCTTTTGTTCGGTCAAGAAAGGCTTGAATTGGAGGTGTCGGAAGACACCCTTTTCCTGGAAATGCAAGACATGGAGGCCCTTGCAGATCCGGGCCGGGCCATTGAGGAGGTCCTGAACAGGCCTATCAAGAGCCCCCCTTTGGGAGAACTGGCGGCCGGCAAGGACAATGCCTGCGTTGTGATCTCCGACATAACCCGGCCGGCGCCCAACAAGGTGCTTCTCCCGCCCCTTCTCAAGGCGTTGGAAGCCGGTGGGCTTCCACGAGAAAAGATCACCATCCTGGTGGCCACAGGGATGCACCGGCCCAATCTGGGGGAGGAGCTGGAATACATGGTGGGCCGTGACATCATGGAGGGCTATAATATCGTCAATCACTATTGCCGGAGGCCGGAGGTCTATCGAAAAGTGGATGAAATCGACGGGGCACCCATCGAGATCAACACCCACTACCTGGAGGCCGGCCTGAAGATCCTCACCGGGCTGATCGAGCCCCACTTCTATGCGGGGTACTCGGGCGGGGGCAAGGCGATTCTGCCCGGAATTTCCAGTTTTGAGACCATGAAGTTCATGCATTCCTACCAGATGGTGGACCACCCGAATCTGCGGAACTGCCTCCTCAAAGGGAACCCCTTTCACGAGTACGTGGTCCGTGTGGCCGGGTTGGTGGGTGTGGATTTTATTCTCAATGTGGTGATCAATAGGGAGAGGGCGGTGGCGGGGGTTTTTGCAGGCCATTACGACCATGCCCATCTGGCCGGGTGTGACATGGTATATGACCATTCGGTGGTGCCCGTGGAGGAACGGGTTGACTTGGTGATTACCTCTGGGGGAGGTTACCCCTTGGATTCCACCTTCTATCAGATGAGTAAGGCCCTCATAGGCGCCAGGGATATCCTCAAGCCCGGGGGGACCATCTTCCTGGCCTGTGAATGCCGTGAAGGGATCGGGGGGCCGGAGTTCACCCACATGCTGCGTTCCATAGGAAGCCCCCAGGAGTTCTTCGAAGGATACTGCGACCCCGAGAACTTTGTTATCGATCAGTGGTGTGCCCAGAATATCTACCAGGCCCTTGAACATGCCGGCCGGATATACGTGTATTCACCGGGCGTGGAAAAAGAGGACCTGGAAAAAATGGGAATGGTCAAGGTGGAGAATGTGCAGAACACCGTGAGTGACCTCCGGAGGGCCTACGCCAAGGCGGTGGTCATCCCGGACGGCCCCTATGTGGTGGGAATGATCCAATAAGATAGCGGCCAAGGGACAGGGCCTCCAGACAATGGCGGATGCGCGTGGGGACGTCTCAATGAAACAGGATACGATGAGGGCCCTCATCCTGGTGATCGTGGCGGGTGCCCTTTTCGTAGGTTCCCCGGCATGGGCGGGGGATTCCTGGTGGATCGATCCGGCAAGATACCATATGTCAGTCCACGGCCAGAACGCGTGCCGGGATTGCCATGGGGAAACCGCGGAAAAGGCCCTTCACCCGGATCCCGCCATGGTCACAAAAGACCTGGCTGATTTCTTCAGGGTGGATCAGTGCCTGGACTGTCACGACAACATCCTGGACGATCTTGCTCAAGGGGTGCACGGTGAGCGTCGTGTAGAAGATCCCGCTGAATACAGGACCTGCCTGGGGTGCCACGACCCCCACTACCAGTTCCGGCCAAGTCAAGACCGGCAGAAAGACCTGGATGCCGCCGGATCGCGGCAAGGACGGTGTGGCGCGTGCCACGAGCCCCGGTCTTCCCTGCCTTCTCCCTTACAGGAAGATGAGGCATGTGCGGCGTGCCACTTTGTGGCGGTCCCGCCCGCCCCGGGAGACGCGGGGAGGGTCAGGGGGTTTTGTTTCCACTGCCACGGCCGGTCAGGGTCCCCGGCCCAGAAAATCACCGGGAGACGGATGCCCCTGATTATTGAGGCCTCCTATCTGGCCACACCCCATGGGGAAATGGGGTGTACGGTTTGCCACGCCGGGGCAGCGGCCTTTAACCATGATGAACAAAGACCGGTCCCTTGCAGGGAATGTCACCTGCCCCACGATGCGAAGGTGGCGCGAGACGCCCATATGGCGGTCTCTTGTGAGTCCTGCCACCTCAAGGGGGTGCGTCCCGTGAGGGACCCGGAATCCGGGAGGGTTCTGTGGAAAAGGGCCGCTCAGCCCGGAGACATTCTGATTCTCCATGACCTGGTGAGGTTCGACGGGGAAAACGGGTGCCGGAGATGCCATGTGTCAGGCAATACCCTTGGGGCACCGAGCAGGATCCTCCCGGCCAAGGGGATCCTGTGCATGCCCTGCCATACGGCCACCTTTTCCATGGGGGATATGACCACCATCCTTTCCCTCCTCCTCTTCGGGGTGGGCATGGTGGGGGCAACGGCCTGTTGGCTTTCGGGGAGCGTGGGCCAGGAAAGGGAGAAGAATGCCTTTTTCAAGACAGGGGCGGTCCTGGGAAAAGGGGTAAAACAGGTCTTTTCCCGGAAGTTCTTTTGGATGGTCAGGACCTTGTTCCTGGATGTCCTGCTCCAGAGAAGGCTCTTCAAACAGTCCAGGGCCCGCTGGGTGATCCACGGCCTGATCTTTTTCCCCATTGTATTGCGGTTTCTCTGGGGTCTGGTGGCCTTGCTCGGCTCCTTGTGGCGTCCTGAATGGCCCTGGGTGTGGCATCTGGTGGACAGGAATGCTCCGGTTACGGCCCTTCTCTTTGATCTCACCGGAGTCATGATCATCGCAGGGGTTGCAGCGGCCCTGGGACGGGGGGTTGTTGCGAGGGCCAAAAGGCCCCCTGGTTTGCCCGGACAGGACCGTTTGGCCCTTGGTCTGATCGCGGGTATCGGGGTGGCAGGGTTTATACTGGAGGGAATGAAGATGGCCATGACGGGTCATCCAGCGGATTCAAAATTCGCCTTCCTGGGCTATGGGATAAGCCGACTTTTTTCAGATCCCAGGGGCCTTGAAGATCTCTACGGAACCATGTGGTACGTCCATGCGGTTTTGACCGGGGCCTTTGTGGCGTATATCCCTTTCAGCCGGTTGCTCCACATGATTATGGGACCGGTGGTGCTGGTCATGAATGCGATGAGGGATCTTGAACACCGTCCCGGGCGCAGAACAAGACCTTGAACACAGAGGGGTTGTTGATGGAAGCCAGAATACGGGAAATGCTCAAACAGGTCGTGGGTGAGGAGAATTACACGGAGAACCTGATTGATATGGTCTCTTTTTCCTACGACGCCTCGGAACACAGCCACCGGCCCGGTTGTGGGCTCTGGGTGCAGACGGCGGGGCAGGTCTCGGAGATCCTGGAGATGGCAAACCGGGAGGGTATCCCCGTGATCCCCAGGGGGGCGGGCACCGGGCTTTCGGGCATGGCGGTCCCTATTCAAGGGGGCATTGTGCTGGATCTGAATCATATGAACAAGATCCTGGAGATCAGTATTGAAGACCGCCTGGCCGTGGTCCAGCCGGGGGTGGTGTATGCAGACCTTGAACGGGCCCTCGCCCCGTACGGCTTCTTTTTCCCCCCTGATCCGGCGAGCGGCACGGTGAGCACCCTGGGCGGGAATGTGGCCACCAATGCAGGAGGGCTCAAGGGGGCCAAATATGGGACCACCCGGGACTATGTCCTGGGTCTTGAAGTGGTTTTGCCCGACGGCCGGATCATGAAAACCGGCTCCAGGACCATGAAGAGCGTCTCCGGTTTTGACCTTGCGCGGCTCTTCGTGGGCTCCGAAGGCACTCTGGGGGTGGTGACGGAAATCACCCTTAAGATCAATCCCAGGCCCACTGCCACCAGCGCGGCCCTGGCCACCTTTGACGACCTGGAGGATGCAGGCCGGGCCATCAGTCAGATCATGTACAGCGGCATCATTCCCAGTGCCCTGGAGATCCTTGGAAGACATACCTTGGAGGCCATCAACCAGAACACGGATCTCAGGCTCCCGGAAGTGGATGCCATGCTCCTGGCTGAGACGGACGGCTATACCCTGGAAGAGACCTCCTATCAAATAGAAAAGGTTATCGAGGTCTTTGAAAAGAACCACCCAAAGGAGATCAAGCGGGCCGAGACGGAGAAAGAAAAAGAAGCGCTCTGGGCCGCCAGGAAGTCGGCCTACGCCGTCCTGGCGAGGATCAAAACCAACTTTGTCCTCGAGGACGTAACCGTCCCCATGCAAAGGATCGCCGAGCTCCTCAAGGGGATAGAGGCCATCTCTCAAAAGCACCAGATACAGATCGCCACCTTCGGCCATGCCGGTGACGGGAACCTCCACCCTCAGATCCTCTATGACGGCTATGACCCGGAAGAGGTGAAAAGAATGGAGCGGGCCAGCGCCGACCTTTTCAACCTGGCCGTTGATCTGGGTGGGACCCTGACGGGGGAGCACGGCATAGGTCTTTCCAAGGCCCCTTTTATGACCCTTGAGCATGACCCGGTGGCCATGGACGTGATGCGGAAGGTCAAAAGAATGTTGGACCCCAACAACATCCTTAATCCCGGTAAGATGGCCCTGGATCCTGTTTCCAGCGGATGATAAGGGATCCGGAGGCGGGGCCCTAAATGTGGCCCCTTTGGTGGAGGAACTGTCCTATGGAAGCCAAGTATGACTTTGAGAAAAAATTTCGAGAGCAGATCCTGCAGTGCTCCCGGTGTGGATTCTGCCAGGCCGTATGCCCCGTATTTGGGGCCACCCTTCGGCCCGCCTATAACGCCCGCGGTAAGATGCTTTTGCTCAAAGAGGTCATGGATCACAAAATCCCCCTGGATGATGCCCTGATCGAGACCCTGTTTCAATGCACCACCTGCGCGAGTTGTGCCGAGAACTGTCCCTCCGGCGTGAACGTCCCGGAGATTATCAAACAGGTGAGGAAGGATATGGTCCATATCGGTTCCTGCCACCCCGCCTTCAAGGGCATGGATGCAATTTTAAAGGAAAAGACCAACATCTATGGAGAGGAGGAGCAGGAATCCTTTGGCAGGGACAAGAACACAAGGGCGGAAATCGTTTTCTTTGTGGGGTGTGTCGGCCTTTACCGGGAGGAGGAGTCCACCGAGGCCACCCTGGATCTGCTGGATCGCCTCGATGTGGATTACACCCTCATTGATGAGGTCTGCTGCAGCGGTGTCTTGGAAGACGTGGGATATGAGATCAACCGGGATCTGGCCCGGAAGAACATGGACCGCATCCTGGCCACAGGGGCCAAAACCGTGGTGACGGGATGCCCTTACTGCTCGCGGACCTTCAATACAAAAACCCAGTACAGCCCCCTCAGGGACAAGGGGATCAGGATCTTGCATGTGTCCCAGTTTTTGAAGGATTTTGACTTCGGGGTGACCACGGACAAGCGGGTCACCTACCATGACCCCTGTGATTTAGGGCGGCACTGCGGAATCTATGAGGAGCCCCGGGAGACCATCCGGAAGATAGCTCCCAACTTCGTGGAAATGGCCCATCACCACGCCGATTCCCTTTGTTGCGGTGCAGGAGGGGGGGTCAGGGGGGCCTATCCCAAGAACTCCATTGCCATGGCCAGGCGGCGGCTTTTGGAGGCGGAAGAGATCGGGGCGGAGGTGGTGCTCACGGACTGTAATTCCTGCGTCCATAACCTGGCGAACGCCAAGTTGCGGAAACAGAAGTTCAGGATCTATAATACGACGCAGTTTATCAACGAATTGATGGAGGAGGCGGAGTAAAGACGTGACAAGGAGGGGAAACTATGGAGATGCACGGTTACAAAATGCCTGAAGACCTCTATTACGAGGAAAACCATTTCTGGGTCAAGGAAGAAGGGGATCTCTTGGTCATGGGAATGGACGATTTCGCCCAGATCATGGCCGGGGAGATCGTCTATGTCCAGCTTCCTGACGAGGGCAAACGGATCAAGGCAGGGAAGAAGTTCGCCAAGCTGGAGTCAGGCAAGTGGCTGGGCAAGGTCTTCGGCCCCGTGAACGGGGAACTGGCGGCCGTGAATGAAGAATTGGAGACCAACCCGAGCCTGATCAATGATGATTGTTATGGAAAGGGCTGGATGTATAAGATAAGGCCCGACGACAAGGGCGAACTGGCCAACCTGATCCACGGACCCGAGGCCGTGGAGAATTGGCTCTTGGCGGACATCGAGAAGTACGCAAAGTAATCGGAGCCATGACCCGGCCCCGGTAAGGGGGCCTTTGAGGTCTTTTTAAAGGGCAACCCATGTCCAACCAGGACTACCGAGTAAGAGAGCTCCTTGAAATGGGGGCCTGCACCAATTGCCAGATATGTGCAGACGTATGTCCGGCGGTATCAGCCGCATCAGACGGGGAACTCTCGGCCCCGTGGAGACTCCAGGCCCTGGGGGACCTTGTCAGGCGCAGGTCCGGCCTTTTCAGGAGGTTTCTGGGTAAGAAGGGACCCTCCCAGGAGGAGTGGGACCATTTAAGGGATACCGTATTTCGGTGCACCCTGTGCGGCAGGTGCCAGGAGGTTTGTCCTGTAGGCATCCACCTCAGAGACCTGTGGCTTTCTCTGCGACAGGACCTGTTCCACTCCAAGGCCTATCCCGACAAAGTGGATATGATCCGGGAGAACCTGGAGGAGAGCCGCAATGTCTTTTCCGAGGACAATGAAGAGCGTGCCGATTGGGTGGAAGACATGCGCGAAGCACCCGACCACGGCTTTCTCAAGGATGAGGCGGACGTGGTCTACTTCACAGGATGCGTGGCCGCCTATTTTCCCCTGGCCCAAAAGATCCCCGTTGCCCTGGCCGAGATCCTGGATGTGAGCGGCGTGGACTTCACCCTCTTGGGAGAAGAGGAGTGGTGTTGCGGTTTCCCCATGCTGGGGGCCGGCCTGAGGGATATGTTCCCCCGGTTCATGGAGCACAACCTCCAGGCGGTGCGGGAGAAAGGGGCCAAGAAGGTCATTTTTGCCTGTCCTTCCTGTTTTCAAATGTGGCGGGAGTATTATCCCCGGGAATTTGATATCGTCCATGCCTCTGAATACCTCTTTGATCTGGTCAGAGAAAAGCGGGTCCCCCTCAAGGACCTTCCCCTCACCGTGACCTACCACGACCCCTGTGACCTGGGGAGGGGGGCCCGGGTCTTTGAAGCGCCCCGGGAGGTGATCCGCTCCATCCCGGGCGTTACCCTGGTGGAACTTCCCTGGAACAGGGAAAATTGCCGGTGCTGCGGCGGCGGCGGGAACCTGGAGATGATCGATGCGGGGCTCTCCGGGGAGATTGCAAAGGAAAAGATCGAGGAAGTGCTCTCTACCGGGGCGGAAGCGGTGGTGACTTCCTGTCAACAGTGCGTTCGCACCATGATGACCTATGTGCGGCGTCACAAAATTCCCCTGGAGGTCCTGGACATTACCCAATTGATCCACAGGGCCCTGGATAAGTAAGAGACCGGAAGGCCTTTTCCGGGCGGGGAGGAGTGCGAGAGGTATACCTATGAGACTCTATAACTTGGGAAAGGTCCCCTGGCATGAATCCCAGTTGATCTACCATGCCCTGGCCGAACTGGGCCGGGAGGCCCTCTCCCTGGTCTCGCCGGCCACACCCTATGTGTGTGTGGGATTTCATCAGGATGTGAGTCAAGAGCTGGATGTGGACTATTGCCGGGCCCGGGGCATACCCATATTCAGGCGCGACCTGGGGGGAGGGGCTGTGTACCTGGACGGAGACCAGCTCTTTTTCCAGGTTATCCTCAAAAAGGACCACCCCCTGGTGCCGAAACGCAAAGAGGCCTTTTATGAAAGGTTCCTCCAGCCGGTCGTGGACGTGTACCGCCATATTGGGGTTGAGGCGGTGTACAAGCCGGTGAATGACGTGATCGCGGGGAGCCGAAAGATCTCCGGGACCGGGGTTGGGGAAATAGGGGATTGCATCGTTTTTGTGGGGAATCTCATCGTGGATTTTGACTATGATACCATGACCCGGGTCCTCAGGGTGCCGGACGAGAAATTCCGGGACAAGATGCATCAATCCCTGAAAGAAAACCTCTCTACCATTCGCAGGGAGCTCGGGCCGGAAATGGCGGCCCAATGGGATGAAGCAAGGCTCAACACCCTCATGGCCGGGGCCTTCCAGGCGCTTTTGGGGCCCCTGGAGTCCTGCGAAAAGGACCCTGTGCTCCAGGCCAAGATCGATGAGATGGGCCAGGCCATGATGACCGATGAATGGCTTTATCAAAAGAAAAGGCTGCGGCCCGGCCGGGAGATCAAGATCCATTCAAGGGCCCGGGTGGTTCACAGAATGCGCAAGGCCCCGGGTGGGCTCCTGCGGGCGGATTTTGAGACCAAGGAGGGCCGGTTGTGGAATGTCTCCCTATCCGGGGATTTCTTCTGTTATCCGGAGGAGGGGGTGGGGCTCTTGGAGGCCCGACTGGAGGGTTGTCCCGAGGGGGATGTGGATGAGCGGGTCAGGCAATTTTACGCCGAGGGACAGGTGGAGACCCCGGGGATCGAGCCCTGGGACTGGGTCAATGTCCTCACCGGGGATCCCTGATCCACCATCAAGATGTCATCTGCTGCGTTGCCTTCGGTCGCTTCTCATTGCGGCGTATTGTTTATATGCCTCACTCGGCGCTCCTCCCGCACACAACAGGGGGATCTGCGATGCGGCGCCTTGCATCTAACACCTTGCTGGTGCCCAGGGAACGCCCAGAATCATTTATTATCATTGTCTATGGAGAATTATGACGGTGGATTTTCGTGGATTAGGGCGGCTTGACACCCCCCTCTTGGTCGCCTAACATGATGTTTTTCCATGAGCCCTGTCTTTGAGGGAATGACAGGAACCGACAGATAACAAGGAGGTCACCATGGGTTTGGATGCGGGAGCTTTCAGGGATGTCGATCCAGGGGAGAGGGTCCTTATGGGTCCGGGTCCGAGTGATGTGCCGGCACGGGTGCTTCAGGCCATGTCGGCGCCTTGTATCGGCCATTTAGATCCCACCTTTCTCTCCATTATGGATGAAACCCAGCAGTTGCTTCGATTTCTTTTCAAGACCGAGAATGCCCTGACCATTCCCGTCTCAGGGACAGGCAGCGCAGGCATGGAGACCTGTTTTGTCAACCTGGTGGAACCGGGTGACCAAGTGGTGGTGTGCGTCAACGGGGTGTTCGGCACCCGTATGTGCGATATTGTGAACCGGCTGGGGGCCAAGCTCATCAGGGTGGACGGCGAATGGGGCCGGGCCATGGATCCGGGGGATGTAAAAAAGGCCCTGCAGGGTAAGGCCCCCAAGCTCCTTGCCGTGGTCCACGGGGAAACCTCCACCGGTGTGAAACAGCCCCTGGAAGAGATCGCCGCCATGGCCAGTGAGGCGGGGGCCCTCCTTCTGGTGGATATGGTCACCTCCCTGGGAGGGATAGAGGTGGGCCTGGATGCATTGGGGGTGGACGCGGCATACAGCGGGACCCAGAAGTGCCTGTCCTGCCCGCCGGGCCTTTCCCCCGTCTCTTTGAGCGCCAAGGCCATGGAGGCCCTTGAAAGACGGTCGGGACCGGTTCCCAGCTGGTACCTGGATATGAGCATGGTGGGAAGCTACTGGGGGGCCGAAAGGAAATACCATCACACCGCCCCCATCAACATGATTTATGCCCTGAGGGAGGCCCTGCGCCTCATCGCCGAGGAGGGACTTGAGGCCCGGTTTGAAAGACATGCCTTGAACCACCGGGCCCTGGTGGCGGGGGTGGAGGCCATGGGCCTGAGCATGCTCGTTCCTTCAGAGGAGCGTCTGCCCATGTTGAATGCCGTGAACATCCCTCAAGGGGCCGACGATCTCAAGGTCCGGTCCACCCTCTTAAAGGACTACGGCATCGAGATTGGGGGCGGGCTGGGAGAATTCGCAGGCAAGGTCTGGCGGGTGGGACTCATGGGCCATTCTTCCCGCAGAAAGAACGTGTATCTCTTCCTGTCGGCCCTTGAGTCGGTGCTCAGGGCCCAGGGTGTGGCCGTGAATGGAGGGGCCCTGGAGGCGGCCGCCGCCGTGTATGGCGAGGCCTGAGCCGCCAAGGACCGGAAGGGCTTCATCCCTAAGCGGTCATGAACGGAGAGGTCCATGGACCGAGAACAACTCATTGCGCGGTTTCAAGCCATTGTGGGGGAGCCCTTTGTCCTCTCCTCAGAGATGGATCTGACCCTTTACGGGTACGACGCCTCTCAGGTGAAGAGCAAGGCGGACGTGGTGGTCCTCCCCGGGTGTACGGAAGAGGTCTCAAAGGTGGTGGCCCTGGCCCATGAAGAAGGGATTCCGGTGATCGCCCGGGGTTCCGGGACCAACCTGAGCGGCGGTACGGTCCCGGTTCAGGGAGGCGTGGTGGTCCATCTCTCCCGCATGAACAGGGTCCTGGAGGTGGATGTCCCCAACCTTACCGTGACGGTGGAGCCGGGGGTGATCACCCTCGACCTCCAGGAACGTCTGCTGAAGCAAGGCCTTGTTTATGCCCCGGACCCTGCAAGCCAGAAGGTCTCCACCCTGGGGGGCAATGTGGCGGAAAATTCAGGGGGGCCCCACTGTCTCAAATACGGGGTCACCACCAACCACGTCCTGGGGGTGGAGGTGGTCCTTTATGACGGGACGGTCCTGTGGACGGGTGGGAAATGCCTGGATAAAACAGGGTATGATCTGACCGGGATCATGGTGGGGAGCGAGGGGACCCTGGGAATCGTCACCAAGATGATTCTAAGGCTGCTTCGTGCCCCTGAGGCGGTCAAGACCTTCCTGGCCATATACGATACCATCGAGGATGCGGGGAACACGGTCTCCGCCATTATTGCCGAGGGCATTGTCCCAGCCACCCTGGAAATGATGGACCATGTGGTGATGAAGGCCGTGGAAGAATCCGTTCATGCCGGCTACCCCCTGGATGCGGCGGCGGTGCTCATTATTGAACTGGACGGAATCGCCGACGGAATGGACCGTCTGGGCGAGAAGATTTTGGAGATCTGCAAGGCCCACCAGGTGAGAGAGGTGCAGGTGGCCAAGGACGATGCGGAGCGGGCCAGGCTCTGGGCCGGGAGAAAGGGGGCCTTTGGGGCGGTCACCCGCCTGAGGCCCAGTTACATGGTGTGCGACGGGACGGTCCCTCGGACCCGATTGCCCGAGGTCCTGGGACGGGTCCTGGAAACGGGCAAGAAATATGGGCTGATCATAGGCAATGTGTTCCACGCCGGGGACGGCAATCTCCATCCCCTCATCCTCTTTGACGACAGGGATGAGGAGGAATTCGAGCGGGTCCAGAAAGCCTCCAGTGAGATCTTAAAGATATGCGCCGACGCAGGCGGGACCATTAGCGGAGAACACGGCATCGGCCTGGAAAAGCTCAAGGAGATGTCCTTTATCTTTTCCGAGGCGGACCTAAGGGCCATGAAGCAGGTCAAAGCGGCCTTTGATCCCCGGTGCATCCTAAACCCGGGCAAGGTGGTGCCTTAGGGCCTTAAGTTACATACAGGCAGGAGTAGACAGGTGACAGGGAATGCCGGGCTAATCCAGCACATGGTGGGCTCCGAATATGTGAATGAGGACGCAGAGACCCTCTCCCTTTACGCCGTGGACGGCATGACGCCCAGCATGGTGGTCTTCCCCGGAACCACGCAGGATGTCGCCCGGGTCGTTCAGTGGGCGGCCGGGGAGGGCATGGCCGTCATGCCCTGGGGGAGCGGATCCAAGGGCTCCTTGGGCCATGTCCCGGAGCGCCTGGACATGGTGATCTCTATGAGCCGGCTCAACAGGATCATAGATGTGGATACGGCCAATCTCACGGTCACCGTTGAGGCGGGCGTGAGGTTCAGGGATGTCCAGGCCGGTCTCGCCGGGCAGGAGAACCGGTGCTACCTCCCCTTTTTGGAGGGGGGGCGGATGGCCGGCCAGCCTAAATGTTCTGAACGGGATCACAAAGGCTGTTTTGTCCCCATGTCTCCTCCATACACGGACTCGGCCACCTTCGGGGGGATCCTGGCCGCCAATTCCACCGGCCCCACGCGGCTTCTTTACGGCAGCCCCAGAGACCTGCTCCTGGGCATCCGCTATGTAACCCCGGCCGGGGATATTGTGGGCGTGGGCGGGAAGACCGTCAAGAACGTGTCCGGATATGATATGTGTAAGCTCATGATCGGGTCTCTGGGCACCCTTGGCGTCCTGTGCGAGCTCACCCTCCGGCTCCTTCCCTTGCCCGAAAGCATGGAAACCTGCCTGGCCACCTTTAAAGACAGGGCCCAGGCCTGTGGTCTTGTGAAAGGCATCCTGGGATCCTGTCTCCTCCCTGCGGCCGTGGAGATTTTAAACCCCCAGGCCTGCCAATACCTGTCGGTCCCCGGTGCCGATACCATGGAGGAGGGGGAATATTCAGTGGCCGTGGCCCTTGAAGGGATTGAGGAGTCTGTGGCGCGCATGTCCCGGGATCTCCACGGCCTGGCCTTGAAATCGGGGGGCCGGGACTGGACCTATCTGGAGGAGGAGCAGGATCGGCGCTTGTGGCAGGATTACAGTAACCTTCCCTCCCGGCTGCACGGGGCCTATCCGGACCTCCTCTCCCTCAAGCTCCAGTATCCCCTCTCCCATGTAGAAGAGATCCTGGAGGGGGCGGAAGGACTGGCCCGGAAGAACCAACTCACCCAGGTCCTGCGGTCTCATGGAGGGAGCGGGGTGACCCTGATCCATCTCCTCCTGGACCCGGATCAAAGGGAGGAGGCCCGGGACCGGATTTGTGCAGGGGTGAATGAACTCCTGGAAAGGTGCCTGAGCCTCGGCGGAAACCTGGTGGTGGAAAGTGCCGGGCGTTCCTTAAAGGACCGGCTGCCAGTTTGGGGACGTGTGAAAGAAGACTTTCAGGTCATGAAGAGGATCAAAGAGGCCATGGACCCCAAGAGACTTTTTTCGCCCGGCCGATTTGTGGGAGGGATCTAGAAGGAAACACGGTTGCCCCTATGAACATTATCCAATTGCGAAAACTCTCCTATGACGAGGTGGCCAAGTGCAACCGGTGCGGGTTCTGTTTGCCCAGTTGCCCCATCTATAACATCCAAAGGGTGGAGTCGGCCTCTCCCCGGGGGCGCAACGCCATAACCCGGGCCGTTATCGAAGGCCGGCTGGCATGGAGCCCTGAGATTGAGAAGACCATTTTCAGTTGCCTGGGCTGTGGTGCGTGCACGGTGGCCTGCTTTCCCTCTGTGGAGACCAAAAAGGTGGTCTTCCAGGACCGGGCCTGTCTGGTGGGGGAGGGGTTGTACCCCGGGATCGCCGATCGGCTGGCAGGCTCCGTGGAGAAGAACCACAATATCTCAGACGAGGACAACGAAGAGCGCGGAGATTGGCGGGAATTGCTCAAGGACCTGCCCGGGGACGCCTTTGAAAAAGACCATGCCGAGGTGATCTATTTCGTGGGATGCGTCGCCTCCTTTTTCCCCATGGCCCAGAAGATCCCGGCAAGTATGGCCCAAATCCTGGAGAGGGCCGGGGTGGATTTCACCATCCTGGGCGGCGAGGAGTGGTGCTGCGGGTATCCCTTGGTCGGTGCGGGCATGCCGGACAGGGCTGAGGCCCTCATGGAGCACAACCTGGAAAAGGTGAGACAAACAGGGGCCGAAAAGGTGGTCTTCACGTGCCCGTCCTGCTATCATACCTGGAAGACCCTTTACCGTCCTGATGTCCAGGTGCTGTCTTCCGCTGAACTTCTGGCCCAGCTGATGGCAGAGAAACGGCTCCCCCTCAAAGAACTGAATGCCACGGTCACGTACCATGACCCCTGCGACCTGGGAAGAAACACCGGGGTATTTGAGGCCCCGAGACAGGTGATCAAGGCCATCCCCGGGATACGCTTTCAAGAACTACCCAACAACAGGCAGCTGTCCCTGTGCTGTGGCGGGGGAGGGAACCTGGAAATGGTGGATCCGGAGCTCTCCGGACAGGTGGCCCAGATGAAATTGGATGAGATCCAGGGGACGGGTGCGGACATGGTGGTGTCTTCTTGCCAGCAATGCCTGAGAACCATCGCCACCAGGGCGCGGCGCCAGAATATGGATTTGGTGGTCAAGGACCTGACCGAACTGGTGGTGGAGGCCATGGCCTTGGAGTAGGACCCATTTTTGTCGGAGTCCGCACAATAGGCCGGTTGGTTCATTAACCCAAAGCAAAGGGAGGGAGAAAATGCTGAGGCCCGGGAAAAGCTATGATGCGGTGCGCAAGGGATTCCGCTGGGAGATACCTGAATATTACAACATCGGTGTGGACATCTGTGACAAGTGGGCCCACCAGAGGTATCGCCTGGCCTTGATCTATGAGGGCGGGGAGGGACAGGGCCGCCACTATACCTTTTGGGATCTGAAGCGGTTGTCCAATCGGTTGGCCAATGGATTGGAGGCCCATGGTATCAGCCAGGGGGACCGGGTGGGGATCCTCCTTCCCCAGTGCCCTGAAACCGCCCTGTCTCATATCGCCGTCTACAAGATCGGGGGCATCGCCATCCCCCTTTTCACCCTTTTTGGGACGGATGCCCTGGAGTACCGACTCTCCAACAGCGGGGCCAGGGGTATTGTCACGGACGGGGACAATCTCCACAAGGTCCTGGAGATCTGGGAGCGGCTTCCTGATCTCCAGGTGGTGATTGTCACCCGGGGCGAGGCCCCGGACAAGGTCCTGGATTTTTGGCCATTGGTCGACAAGGGGTCCCCCCGGTTCGAGCCCATTAAGTCCAGGGCGAATGACCCGGCCCTCATCGTCTACACCTCAGGCACCACAGGCCCCCCAAAAGGGGCGCTCCATGCCCACCGCACCCTCCTGGGACATCTGCCGGGGGTGGAATTTCCCCACAATTTTTTCCCCAAAGAGGATGACCTCTTTTGGACCCCTGCCGACTGGGCATGGATCGGCGGCCTCATTGATGTGCTCTTCCCCAGCTGGCACCACGGTATTCCCGTGGTGGCGTACCGGGCCAAAAAATTTGATCCGGAAGAGGCCTTCTATCTCCTGGCAAAGTACGGCATCCGCAATTCCTTTATGCCTCCCACGGCGCTCAAGATGATGCGCCAGGTCCGTGACCCCCGAAGCCGTCATGACTATGCCATGCGCTCCATCGCAAGCGGCGGGGAGACCCTGGGCGAGGAGCTCCTGGACTGGGGCAGAGAGGTGATGGGCCTGACCATTAACGAGTTCTACGGCCAGACGGAAGTCAACGTGGTGGTGGGCTGCTGTGCCGAGATCATGGAAACCAGACCCGGATCCATGGGACGGGCCGTTCCCGGGCACAGGGTGGAGGTGGTGGATGGATCAGGAACCGTGCTTCCCCCCGGCACGGTGGGAGAGGTGGCCATACAACGGCCCGATCCGGTGATGTTTCTGGAGTACTGGAGAAATCCTGAAGCCACCGAGGAGAAATACATCCAGGACTGGTGCCTCACCGGCGACCTGGCCAAAAAGGATGAAGACGGCTATTTGTGGTTTGTGGGCCGCAAGGACGATCTGATCACCAGTGCGGGATACCGCATCGGGCCCGCGGAGATTGAGGACTGTCTCATGAAACACCCCTCTGTCTCCATGGTGGCCGTGGTGGGGAGCCCGGACGACTTCCGGACAGAGGTGGTCAAGGCCTTTATTGTTCCCAAACCCGGTGTGACCCCGGACAAGGCCCTGGAGGAGGATATCAAGGGTTTTGTCAAGCATCGCCTGGCCGCCCACGAATATCCCCGGGAAATCGAATTCATGGCGGAACTGCCCATGACCGCCACGGGCAAGATCATGCGAAAGGACCTGAAGAAACTGGAAATAGAGCGGAAGGGAAAGGCCGCCGGCCAAAGCGCATGATCCGGCCCCTTTCCCCTCCGCCTTAAAAAAAATGGAGGGCTACTTGGGCTCAAAGGCCAGGTAGGTCTTTGGAATGCCTTCCTCGTCCCGGTGGAGATATTTGACTTTCAAGGGCATTCCCACCTGGATGGTCTCGGGCTTGAGGGTATCCACACCCTCGATGCGGGCGTCCACCCTGGCCCCTTCTTCCAAGTCAACCACCCCGGAACAATAAGGGTTCTTGCGGTTGAATCCCTCTGCGATCATAAAGGGGGGACCCACCGAGATACAGGTGAAGGCGCCCAGTTTGCCTTCCCCTTTGAGTTCCACCCACTCCATGTCCGAAGAATAACAATGGATGCAAATGGGCCGTGGCGGCACAAAGAGGGCGTTGCAGGCCTTGCACCGGGAGCCCATGAGTTTTTCTTCGTTTAAGAACTGTTCGTACGAGATGTCGCTAAACGGCCTTTGTTCCATGGCGCTATCTCCTTTCCAGTATGGTGAAGGTGCAGGTTCCGCCGGTGCCGCCCAGGTTGTGGGCCGCCCCGATGCGCAGGTCCTTTTTGGGCACCTGCCGCTCCCCGGCCTTGCCGCGAAGCTGGGTCCAGACCTCATAGAGCTGGGAAATGCCCGTGGCCCCTACGGGATGGCCCTTGCACTTGAGGCCGCCTGATGTGTTAACGGGCATGGGTCCGTCCAGCCGGGTGGCCCCGTCTGCCACCGCCTTAAAGCCTTCCCCGGCCTTAAAAAACCCCAGGTCCTCAATATGAATCATTTCCGCGATGGAAAAGCAGTCATGAACCTCCGAGAACTGGATGTCCTTGGGTGTAAGCCCTGACATGCCGTAGGCCTCCTGCGCGGCATAGCGGGTGGCCTCGAAATAGGTCAGGTCATCACAGGCATGTAACCCCCTGCCGCTTCCCTGGCCGAGTCCAATCACGTACAGGGGATCATCCGTAAACTGCTTGGCTGTTTCTTCGGCCACCAGCACCATGCAGCTTGCGCCGTCGCTGATGGGACAGCAGTCATAGAGATGCATGGGCCAGGCCACCGGGGGATTGGCCCGGGGGTCGGAGAGAAACGCCTTCTCATCTTCCCACTCGGGTATGGGTTGGCCTTTCTTTTCCGCTCTCTTTTGTTTGGCCTTCATCATGTCGGCAATGGAAAACGGGAACTGGGCCTTTGGATTCAGGGGGGCATTGCTGTGGCTCTTTATGGTGATGTTCATGAGATGCTCACGGCCCGCCCCGTATTTGGAGAAGTAGGCCGTTGCCAGGGCCCCGAATACCCCGGGAAAGGTAAAACCCACCCTCCCCTCGTAGGGGACTGTTGCCAGGGCCAGGCCTTCGGCCACTTCTTCGGTGGTCCGCTTGGACATCTCCTCTACACCGCCCACCAGGACCATGTCATAGAAGCCGGAGGCAATGGCGAATACGCCCTCCCTGAAGGCGAGGGCGCTGGAAGCGCATGCCCCTTCCGTCCGGGTGGCGGGTTTGGGGGCCATGCCCACCAGGTCGGACATGAGGGGACCCCAATGGGACTGGTGGATGAAGAAGTCATTGGAAAAGTTCCCTAGATACATGGCGTCAATGTCCCTTGGATCCAGGCCTTTATCCACGGAATCGAGCATTTCCTTGAAGGCCTCCGCAAAGAGGTCTTTTGAGTCCTTGTCCCGGAACATCCCGAATTTGGACATCCCCGCACCGACCAGGGCGACGCCTCTACCAAGTTTTCTCTTTTTCTGCATGTTGTCCCTCCTCTAAAAAGGCATAAAGATTGTCTGCAGGGTGGTTCCTGCGTTCTTCGTGCTCCCGGTATTTGGCCCTCAACGCCCTTTTCAAGATTTTGTCATCGTTGTTTTTGGGGCGTTCACCACAAAATCCACGGATTTGGGCCTTTGGGCTAGGGCCGGGCGTCGATGCTTTCTCGAAGCTCCCTTTCAAATTCTTTGAAAAAGGTGTGCTTTTCCTTCCAGTCTGCACCAAACCGCCTGTTGAAGTGGCCGCCCAGTTTATCAAACACCTTTTTCCAGATAGGCTTGCCCTCTCCCAGGACCACCTCTTCCAGGAATCCCTTGAGCTCGGACGTTTTCTCTTTGGGGAGGAAAAAGGCGGCGCCCAGTTCTATGGATTTTTTTATGGACTCAGGAGACATGGCGTGGGCCGTGAACATGACTGTAGGAAATCCCCTGGCCACGGAGTTCTTGAGGAGCTCAAAGCCGTTAACCCCCATAATATCCAGTATGACGATGTCATAGGTGTAACTTTGCAGCCGCTGGAGGGCCGCGTCATAATTGTCGGCCTTATGGACGAGGCACATGTCCAGCTCTTCGGCCACGGCCTCAAGTACGTCGGGTTCATCATCAACGACCAGGACCACCTTCCCCTTTAAAGGGCTTTCGGAATCCATGGTTCTTGTCAATCTCCTTGGGTTCTATTCTGATTTGAAAGGCTATGTGTCTGTTATAATAAAATACAGTCCTTT
>Ga0180432_10001250_pt1 | contig 40499 bp, 54 predicted proteins | sample SS_ome_10_FD_132414 | JGI IMG/M metagenome (GOLD analysis project Ga0180432, IMG submission 132414) | Hypersaline lake sediment archaeal communities from the Salton Sea, California, USA - SS_1_MS_2 metaG | ecosystem: Environmental > Aquatic > Non-marine Saline and Alkaline > Hypersaline >... | reverse complement strand
TCCAGTATCTTTTCCCTGCCAGGTGTTAGCCTCAGTTTCCCAAGGTTATCCCTGACCTAAGGGCAGATTATCGACGTGATGCTGAGCAGTCTGCCAGTGACCCGAAGGCCCCTTGACTTGCATGTCTTAGCCGGATTCTGATAGCAGCAACCTCCTGCAGGATAAACAGGAAATTGTAAACCATATACGGCCGATTATTTTATTTGAAATTGACTTGAGCTGCTCTCTCTTTCGTGTACAAAACGTTGGTTTTGACACTCATGTTTAAGGATGATTTCTTGTGTTCCTCAGCTTTCCCGAGGATAGAAGTTGTGCCGGAAAATTTACCGACTTTCTATTGGAGATGATTCACGAATAAGACGTAGAATTTGGTGTTGATTTATAAATGTTGCGTTTGTAGTATACTAAAAACGCAACCATCGTGTTTTTTGATTTTATGTTGCTTAAAATCATAATATCATAAAATTTATTCTCAGTAAAAAGTATTGTCTTATACAATTTGTGCTGTACAGTTTGGTATAAAGAAGAAAAAGTTTATTTCTTACCAGCTCGCTGAGCTCGCTTTCTCTTGTCTTTTTTCATACGCTTTCTCTGCCACTTCCAGCGCATCTGTCCTTTCTTTTTCCAACGTCTTGAACTTCGCTTCATTTTTTAATTATTTCCGAAGTTCGAGATTAGAAAATCTTTGATTTTCTAAATCTTGAACTTCTTTTCATTGTTTGCTTGTTTGAATTTGTAGGTAGTTTAAAAGTCTTTTGTTAATATAAATGCTCCCGCGGGGATTCGAACCCCGGTCCACGCATCGAAAGTGCGCGATGATTGGCCGGACTACACCACAGGAGCGTATGTTAAGGGTTTGAGCGTCAGCGAAAACCCTTTGTCCGTTTGTAGGCTTTTTTGATTGAACTTTTCTAAAAAGTTCACTGGACTGCTGCACGGCGCGTTGTTAATGAATTAAGCGTCAGCAAAATTCATTTGCCCGTATTTTGAACAAAGTTTGAATGTGTTTTTAAAGGTTTTGGGAAAAAAGTGGGCCCGCTGGGACTTTCAGTAAGGGATCACATTATCGACTGAGTCCCGTCAGACTTTTTGTCTGACCGTACGCCAGTACGTATAGGGTGCAGTCCCTTACGTTTGAACCCAGGACCTCTGGCTCGCTTAGACGAGTTGTGTTTAAAACGTGGTCATATAAGACCAGCGCTCTAACCAAGCTGAGCTACGGGCCCGCCTAACAGTAGAAAACTCTGAATGGTTTTTAAAAGTTTCTAAAGAATTGATATGCGCCAGCCGGGAATCGAACCCGAGCCACAACGTTGGCAACGTCGTATTGTACCATTCAACCACTGGCGCAAAACAGGAATGGGCCCACCCGGATTCGAACCGGGGATCCACACCTTGTAAGGGTGTTGTCATAACCACTAGACCATGGGCCCATGTCTTTGTTGAAATAACTAGCAATTTAAAAGGTTTACTGTTACTGCGAACTATCTTTGTTATGATGTAGTTCGCCTGCACGACTTAGTGTCGTGCCTCTTTGGATTCTAGCCTTTTCTAAAGGCTAGTTTAACAGGTTTACTGTTATGAATAGCAAATACTTTATATACTATTTATCAATAATTGATTCTATGGAAGATAAGCTTTTTCAGATGCTTGTGGAGGATAATGAGATTAGTTGGAAGGCTATTATTTATGATCTTATCAGAAAAGAAGAGATGGATCCATGGGATGTTAATGTTTCTACGCTTACAAAAAAATATATTGAAAGATTAAAAAAGTTTAAAGAAATGGATTTGAAAGTCAGTGGAAAAGTTCTTTTGGCTGCAGCAATGCTGCTTAAGATTAAATCAAAGCGTTTGGTTGGCGATGACTTGAATGAGTTTGACAGATTGCTTGCTTCAACAGATGTTGATGAAGATGAATTTTATGACGATCTTGCAGCAGAGTTAAAGCGCGGAGAAGAACGTGCAATATATGAAGGAATTGAATTAATGCCTAGAACTCCTCAGCCAAGAAAAAGAAAAGTTTCTGTTTATGATTTGGTTAGTGCGCTGGAACAGGCTCTTGAGGTCAAGAAAAGAAGAGTTTTTAATTCGATAAGAGAATCCAATGTCTCTGTGCCTGAGAGAAAATTTGATATCACTGACGCAATAAAAGGTGTTTATTCGAGGATTCTTGGTTTTTTTAAGTTAAACAAAGAAAAGAATCACATTCCTTTTAGCAAGCTCGTTCCTTCTGATACGAGAAAAGATCATGTTTATACTTTTATTCCTCTTTTGCATTTGTTTAATGAAAACAAAGTGCATTTAGAGCAGCAAGGACATTTTGGCGAGATTCAGGTTCAATTAAAAGATGAATCTGAGCAGGAATCTGAAAATATTCAGGATTAAATTTTTTGAGGTGGATAATATGTTAACAAAAGATGAAAAAGATTATTTGAAAACAATTGTTAAGGAAGAATTAGGCAAGCTAAAGAAACAGCAAAAGGCTTTATTTGTGGGTATGTCCCTAACTTTTTTAAAGGGAGAACATGAATATAAACATTTCCTAGAGAATTTATTGAAGAAATTGGAGTGATATTATGGCTAAAACAGAAGATAACGCGCAATCAATGCAGCAAAAACAGATGGAGATGCAGATGCTTAACTCTCAATTACAGCAGATGCAGCAGCAGTTGAATTCTGTAGAGCAGCAGTCTATGGAGATAGAGTTTGTTATTGACGCTCTTGAAAACATGTCTAAGGTTGAAGTTGGCACAGATGTTCTTGTTCCTTTGAGTTCTGGTATTTTTGTCAAGGCAAAATTACAGGATAACAAGGAATTAGTTGTTAATGTTGGAAGCAACACAACTGTTACAAAGACTATCCCTGAAGTGCAGGAAATGCTTAAGCAGCAGGTTAAAGAGATTGCAAAAGTAAAAAAAGAACTGACTGAAAAATTCACAGAGTTTGCAGGCAAGTTTCAAGGCATGCAGATGGGTATGATGAAGGGAGAATAAAAACATGTTTGGCTTTCTTAAAAAGAAGATAAAAGGCGCTCTTGATAAATTTACCAAGAAGGTTGAAGAAGAGGCTCCTGAAGAAGTAGTCGAAGTCAAGAAAGAAGTAGTTGAAGAGCCTAAAGTCGAAGAAGTCAAAGAAACCCCTAAAGTTGAAGAAGTTAAAGAAGAAGTTGTCGAAGAAAAGGTTGAAGAAGTAAAAAAAGAGAAAGTAGAAAAAGTAAAGGAAGAAAAAGTAAAGGAAGAAAAAGTAAAGGAAGAAAAAGTTGAAGAAGTAAAAGAACCTGTTCCTGAAATCAAAAAAGAACCAAAAGTTGAGGAAGTTAAAGAAGAAATCGAAGAAGAGATTCCTGAACTTATCGAAGAACCAAAGGTTGAGGAAAAGAAAGAAGTTAAAGTTGAAGAAAAACCAAAAGAAATTTCAAAACCTAAAGCTGAAAAAAAGCCAGAACCAAAACCAGAAGTAAAAGAAAAGCCAAAGGTTGAGGAAAAACCAAAGAAAAAAGGCTTCTTTTCATTTATCACTGAAAAAATTACCACTAAAAAGGTTTCTGAATCTCAGTTTGAAGAATTGTTCTGGGATTTAGAGCTTGCTATGCTTGAAAATAACGTCGCTGTTGAGGTTATTGAGAAAATAAAAGCAGATTTAAAGAAAGAACTTACAGAAAATCCTGTTCCTAGAGGAAAAGTAGAAGAAGTTGTCATTAATTCTCTGAAAAACTCTATCAGCGAATTGTTTGATGTTGAGCAGATTGATTTGCTTGCTAAAGCAAAAGAGAAAAAGCCATTGGTTATTTGTTTTGTTGGAATCAATGGTTCTGGAAAGACAACTTCAATAGCAAAAGTTGCTCACATGTTTCTGCAGAACAATTTATCTGTGGTCATGGCTGCTGCAGATACATTCCGAGCTGCGGCAATAGATCAATTGCAATTGCATGCAGATAAACTAGGAGTAAAACTCATTAAGCATGATTATGGTTCTGATGCTGCGGCTGTAGCTTTTGATGCTGTTAAGCATGCAGAAGCTAAGATGAAAGATGTTGTTTTGATTGATACTGCTGGAAGACTTCACTCTGACCAAAATCTGGTTGAAGAGATGAAAAAGATTGTAAGAGTATCTAAGCCAGACTTAATCATTTTTGTTGGAGAGAGCATTACAGGCAATGACTGTACAGAGCAGGCACAGAAGTTTGATGAAGCTGTTGGAATTAATGGTATAATTCTCTCAAAAGCAGATGTGGATGAGAAAGGAGGGGCGGCTATCAGTGTCTCTTATGTTACAAAAAAACCTATTCTATACTTGGGCATGGGTCAGGAGTATCCTGATTTAGAGCCTTTTGACAAGGAAAAGCTTCTTGCTTCATTATTTTAGAAAAGTTTATAAATGATTTACTCAATTTTTCTATCTATTAAGGGGGTAGATATTAATGACTAAAGAAATAGAAGAAGGTAAAATATTTGCATTTCTGGCTTATTTGTTAAGCATAATTGGTTTCTTGATTGTGCTTTTGGCAAAGAAGGATAATAAGTTTGCAATGTATCACGCAAAACAGTCTTTGGTTCTGTTTATCGTATACATTATCGGATGGATTATCCTTGCATTTATACCAATAATTGGTTGGGCTTTACTGCCTGTTTGGTGGATTTTGATGTTGATTATGACTATATTAGGAATAATTAATTCATTTTCAGGAAAAGAAAAGCCATTGCCAATAATCGGCAAGTATGCAAAGAAAATAAAAATTTAATTTTTTTTCTTTTCTTTTTAAATTTTGGAGGGAGATATAAATGGTACAAGTATTTAGATGTAAAATATGTGGAGAAGCGTATGTAGGTAATTCTAAACCAACTCACTGTCCTTTTTGTGGTGCAGAAGTAAAATGGCTTGTTGATGCTAAAGAGTATAAAGAGCCAGAAGTTCCTGAACTAAGTGAGATTTCTAAGAAGAATGTAGAATTTGCTTACAATCTTGAAGTAAACGCAGCAAAGATTTATCAGTGCATGCGCAAGCGCTCTAAAGACGAGTTCATTGTTGGCATGATGAAAGCTTTGAGCAAAGTCGAGCTAGAGCACGCAGAACTATTGGGCAAATTGTTAGGAAAAGATCCTGGCTGTGAGATTGAGTTCATAAAGGATCTCTGCACAGAAGACAAGACAGAATCTCTAAACAAGACAAAAGAGTTAGAGACTGATGCTATTGCTCACTACAAAAAGTTCTTTGAAGAAGCAACAGAACAGAGAGTTAAAGATATCTTCGAGGCCTTGATTCAAGTTGAGCAGGATCATCTTAACTTAACTGAGAAAGAACTTTAATTTTTTTTCTTTTCTTCAAATTCAACTTCTCCCTGTAAATAAACTCCTTTTTTCAAAGGAACAGGTCTCCATGTATCAAGAACTAGTTCTGCATTAAGCCACTCTGCTAACTCACCAGGATTACCTATTGTTGCAGATAATCCTATTATCTGTATGTTAGGAAGAACTTTTTTCAAGACTGTGATTATTATTTCTAGTGTTGGTCCTCTGCTAACATCATTCATTAAATGTATTTCATCAACCACAACCAAGCTAACAAACTTTAGCCAAGGAGAATGATGTCGTATTAAACTATCTAATTTCTCTGCAGTGCAGATTATCAGGTCTGCGTCAATTAGTTGTGTTTCAGAACGGTCATAATCTCCGATACTTAATGCGATTTTAAACAAGTGTTCGTATTTTCTCTTGAACTCTTTGTATTTCTCTGTTGCTAATGCAACCAAAGGAACAATATAGATTGTTTTCCCTTTGCCTTCAAGAATGTTTTTTGCTGCTGCCATTTCTGCTATCAGTGTTTTTCCTGATGCAGTTGGCGTGCATATCAAAAGATTCTTTCCCTTAAACAATCCTGCTTTAATTGCTTTTTCTTGCGCAGGTCTTAGCTCTGTGATTTTCTCTTTCTTCAGCACTTCTTTTGCTTTTTCAGGCAGTTCTGTTAACATGAATTTTTAGAATCACCACTGCTTTAAAACAGTTTCGGGCAATGGCGGTACTGCCTGCGAAGTTCTCGTTTTGGTATGTCTGGTCTGATAAATCTGGATAACACTCGAGTTTAGCAGCGTAACGTAGCGCAGTACTGCTATCCAGTAAGTTTGTTTATAGAATAAGCAGCCCCATCTGGGCATTTGCATAATGTATATCCTTTCTGGTCATGGCCTATGAATCTGGCTCTTATTGTTCCAGCGCATTTTACTGCTCCGCACACGTCTTGCTCAGACCACTGTGTTCCACCAGTAACTAGCTTCTGAAATTCGCTTTTTTCATATCCTCTGGATAAATCATCCATCAACACTACACTGAGTATTGCAAGTATCGCTACAACATCTAGAATAATTAATGCTAGTCTTTTCTGTTCTTTGTCCATTTTAGTATGGTTTATGGTAGTCTATCTGGAATCTGCGTCCATCTGGGCATTCGCATAATGCATTGCCAAGAAAGTTTGGTTCTCCTGGTTGGACATGACCAATCTGTGTTGCTTGATCTCCGCAAGGACCTCTTGAGCATACATTGTAATAATCTAGATAGACTGCGTTATCTCTATGGATTAATTGCTGATATGTTACTGCGCCTTGAGAACTTGTTTTAAAGAACAGTACTAGGCCGATTATTGCAAAAATTGCAATAACTAATAAAACAATTATTGTTGCGTTTTTTGTCTCCATTTTAGTTTTTTATTTTTACGTAAGCAGGTGCTTTGTAATATGGGACTGCATGTTCTGGGCACTGGCAGTAAACTTGGTTTGTGTATTTTGTCATTGCTACAGGTAGTGCGATTCCGCCGTCAGGGCATGTTAGCACTGCTTCGCATGGATTTTGGTCAAATCTAGGATATTGTCCATACACCCAGCCATATGCTGTCTGTTGTCCAGATATCATTCCTGTTGTTTCGCTATTTATGAATAAGACTAGTCCTGCAATTGCAAGTAGAGCGATTACAGATAGTGCCATTATTGGTTTGGTTTCCATTTGTTTCACCTTTTTTATTTGATATATACTCCTTGTGATGGTATTTGTTGTACCATTGGAACTGTGAAAACTTTTTGTGGGTTTTCTGGGCAGTAGCACAGTACTGATTGTGCTTGGGTTTGCCATGGGCTTGTTCCGCCTATTGTCTGCATAAATATTGCTTGTTTGTTGTTTGCACAAGGTATGTATTCACACGGTTCTTGAGGATAGCTATACTGTATAAACCCTCCAGAATACGCTACATTACTGCCGCCGGCATAAGTGAATTGTCCAGTGGCTTGTGTGTTCATGCCTATTATGAATCCAGAGATCGCTACTACTAGAACGATTCCCATTAGAACAACGATGATTTGTTTTGGGTTTTCCAATATATTCACCTCTTTACTCTATTCCTTTATAATGAGCATATAAAAACTTTTCGTTTTTAGTCTGGAGTGAGAAACAATGTTTAAATACTAGACCTTTATTTATTGATTTAAAAAGGGGTGGAACATGCAAATTATAATCAATTCTTTTCACGGACAAGAGGGCGTGCCTTGTTCTCCCACCAGCCAAAGTCGAGTTTTCTTCTCGCAATTACGAGGTTTTTCCCTCTTGTTCGCTCCTTTTTTTAGTCTTTTACCTTAATAAAACCTAAATTTAATAAACAAAAACTGTTTCTTAGTTATTATGGACGAACCTAAGATTGTTTTGGATCAAGAAACTTTCAAAGCATTAGCAACAGGAACAAGAGTTAAGATACTCAAGACTCTTGACAAGAGAAGACACACTCAGTCTGAACTTTCTGCTGTGCTTGGTGTATCTGTCCCGACGATTAAAGAGCACTTGAGTGCATTAGCAAGTGCAGGTCTTGTCAAAAGACATGAAGAAGGACGTAAATGGATTTATTATTCTCTCACAGAAAAATCAAAATGTGTTCTTGATCCTGAAAGAAAACGATTATGGATTGTTCTTGGATTTTTTGTTTTATCTGCAGTAGGTACTGCATTCAGTGCAGCAAAATATTATAGCGCTCCGATTGTTATGGGTGCAAAAGGTGGTGCTATGTTTGCAAAAATGCCAGAAACATTTGCAGCACAAGAAGCAGCTGTTCAAGTTGCTATGGATTCTGCAGAAGAAGCAGTAGCAACAACACTTCAAGCAGAAATAGTTCCAACATCTGCAAGAGCAGTTCCAGAAGCAATCAATCAAGCGGCACCAGTAGTTACAGAGGTAGTAAAGCCTTTTCCCTATGTTTTTATTGGCCTTGTAGCATTAACAGTAATCTTATTCATACTTGCAATCTACTTCTATAGAAGAAGCAAGTTAGGCAAATCCCTTAAGAAAAAATAAGGTATTTATATATGCTTATCTTTCTACCATAATATCAAGCATTGGAGGACGATATTTATGAATAATAAAAAATCAATGATTATTGTTGGAATGTTAATTTTGTTAGTTGCTTTGGCAGCATGTAATGAACTGCCTGTAAAGCCAGACGACATTCTTCCTACAACCAGTTCTAAGTTAGAGAAGTTTAATTCTTGTGATAAATTAATTGATGCTTTTGAAGAGGCTCAGAAAAGCGGCCAAGGCAATATGTGGAGAACGTTTGGTGGCGATATGATGGTGGCTGAGGCAATGGTAAAGACCTCTGCAGTACCAACGGCAGATTCTGGCGCTCAAAGAGACTATTCAGAAACAAACATTCAGGTAGAGGGTGTTGATGAAGCAGACATAATCAAGACAGATGGTGATTATATCTACGCTGTCTCTGGCAATAAATTATATGTTGCAAGAGCATACCCTGCTGAAGATGCAGAATTGATTTCTGTTACTGAATTCAAGGATTTTAATCCTAATGAATTATTCATTCAAGGAGACAGGCTGTTGATGTTTGGTTCTTCATCTCATGATAATATAAAACCATATCCAGAACCAATGTCTGCAGCAGGAGCAAAGATGATTGCTCCAGATATCTGGCCAGGACCAAGGCATGTTGGCGTGGTTTCTGCTAAGTTGTTTACTATTGCTGACAAAAAAGATCCTGATGTTCTTAGGACTGTTGAAATTGAAGGCAGTTATGTTTCATCTAGAAAGATTGGTTCTGATGTTTATTTTGTGGTTAATTCATACCCTAACTTTGGACCAGAGCCTCGCGGATGCATAACTCCATTATACAGCGAGGATTCTAAAGAGTTTGCACCTATTGTTGCATGTGAAGATGTTAGTTACATTCCACCATTACACGCAAGTAATTTCATCACAGTTGCTGCAATGTCTATGACAGACGAAAATGCAGATGTTGAGAAAGAAGTTATTGCAGGCAATGGACAGAATATTTATTCATCTCAGGATAATTTGTATATTGCACAGTCAACTTGGGGTAAAGACCAAAAGACCTCTATCAGTAAGTTTGCGCTAAACAATGGCAAAATCCGTTTTATCACTAGTGACCAAGTTCCTGGAAAGATTTTGAATCAGTTCTCCATGGACGAGCACAAGAATAATTTCAGGATTGCTACAACCATAGAGGGCTATGCAAATAACAAGGATACCTCAACAAACAATATTTATGTTTTAGATTCTGATTTAGAGACAATTGGCAAAATTGAAAAGATTGCTCCAGGCGAGTCAATCTACGCAGTAAGATTTATGGGAGACAGAGCATATTTAATTACGTTTAGGCATGTTGATCCTCTGTTTGTTGTTGACTTGTCTAATCCAAGAGAACCAGAGATTCTTGGTAAGCTGAAAATTCCAGGTTACTCTGAATACCTTCATCCATATGACGAGAATCATGTGATTGGTATTGGTAAAGAAGTTGATGCAAGTATTGATGCAGACAAGATTCACACAGAAAACGCTGTTTACTTCACAGCTATTCAAGGAGTAAAGCTTGCAGTGTTTGACGTATCTGATGTCGCACACCCTATTGAACTGTATAAGGAAGTTATTGGTGATAGAGGCACAGAATCTATTGCTGCAACAAATCACAAGGCTTTCTTGTTTGATAAGGAGAAGAATATGCTGGCGATTCCTATAATCGTGGCAGAACTTCCAGAAGGTGCTGAAAAGAATCAGATGGGAGACTTTGTTTTCCAGGGCGCTTATGTGTATGACCTTACTCTAGAAGATGGTTTTAATCTTCGAGGCAAGGTAACGCATTATGACGATGATTCTGTTTTCAAGAAAGCAGGTCATTATTTCTCAAGAGATTCTGGCTCAATAAAGCGGATACTCTACATTGAGGATATCTTGTACACATTCTCAAACAAGAGACTGCAGCTGAATAATCTTGACAGCCTAAAGCGTCTGAAAGCACTAGATCTTCCTTACGAAGAAAATCAGTACGGCAGACCATACTACGAAGATGAAGTAGTGATGATGAGATGAAAACAATATTTTTATTTTTTATTTTACTGGCAGTAACTGGTTGCGTGGTTAAACCTCCCTCCTATGCATCGGGGTTTTGCAATGCAGATGCGGACTGTGTTCCCTCTGCTTGCTGTCACGCAACTGGCTGCGTATCAAGGGATCAGGCACCTAATTGCAATAATGTTGCATGTACTTTAAATTGTGCTCCTGGAACACTAGACTGCGGCGGTCATTGTTCTTGTGAAAAGAATAAGTGTACAGCAATATTAGAATTCAACTAAGAGCCTATCCTGCTCTTTTTCTTTTATTTTTTTATTGTCTCGCATTTTCTTGACTGCATTTGCAATCACTATATCTCTTAAGTCTTCGTAATCAATAAGTTTCTTGTTTTTCTGGACATCTTCTGTGTTTATCACTGCGGCACCTCTTTTTTGCGAAGTTTATTTCTCTTTAAATGCTTTGCTTATTTTTGTTGTCCAGAATGAAGGCAGTTCATTTGTTGCAAATCCTTGGTATTTGTCGGAGTGTATGTATGTGAGTCCTGTTGTTTCTTTTAATTCTTCAAAATGCTTTTGTACAGATTCATACACTTGTTTGATTTTTTTCCTTTCAAAGTCTTTTTGCATAAGAGAAGAAGGCTTCATTACTAAGAAGTCTGCTTGTCTTAATACATTGACTTCTAGGTTTGAGCTGTTTTGTGTTATGAATAGTATGCTTAAGTTCTTGTGTCTTGCAACTAAAAGTAAAGATGATAATACTTGATTCGCATCTGACATGGATTTTCTTGAGCTAAAGCTTATTCCGCTTTCGTCAATCAATACAACTGAGTCATTCTCTATTTCTTCTGTGCTTTCAACTGCATTTATCCAGTTTGGTATGTCTTTTGCATTGAATCCGATTGCATAGACTTGTTTTTTTGTTTTTGCATGTATGTTTTCTAATAGTTTCATTCCTATTGCGCTTTTTCCTGTTCCTCTTGCGCCGAGAATTATTCCGATTGTGCTTTCTGATTTGTGAAAAAAGTTTTCAAATGTTTTTGCTGTTCCTTTTATTGGCTTTACGTCCTGCAGTCCGGCATATTTTGCTTTTGTTTTTGGTTTTTTTATTGCTGTTTTTGTCTTTTTTTTAGTTTTTTGTATTTTTGTTCTTTTTTCATTTACTTTTTTGCTTGTGAATAATATTGCAGATCCCACACCATCTAATACAGTGTATAATCCTTTCAAGAAATACATTACTCCTTTGCTCGTGTATATGATTGCTGTTCCAGTATAATGTATTATGCCTGTTTTTTTCTTTCGTGCCATTTTTTTATGGAATTGTTTATTGATTTATAAAATATGCGATTATGTGTTTGTTCATTACTTCTGGATGGAATAAGATGCCGACGGTATTGCCTTTTTTGATTATTTGTGCGCATTTGTTGCTTTTTGCTATTTCTTGGAATCCTGCAGGTAGCTTGACTGCAAAATCATGGAGTTTATATGCTTCAAATTTATTTTGTTCTATCCCAAGACAGTTTTCTTTCATTATTATTTCTGTTGGGCCTATTTCTTGGCATTCATACGTTTCTGCGCCATGTATCTGTCCTATCAATTGCATTCCCATGCAGATTCCTAAAAGCGGTTTTTCAAAGTCTTTTATCCATTGGAATTTTTCAGGATGTTTTCTTGCTTCGTTGTCTTTTAGTGCGGTTCCGGATATTATTATTTTGTCTGCTTTTTCAATATCTTCTTTTTTCAGTTTGGTAAAATGCTTTATTGTAAAATCATCAATAAGATCTGTTATAGGCTTTACAAATTCAGAAGAATGAAGATGGTATTTGCAGGTGTCAATCACTAATATCATTTTAGTTCTACCTTTTTGATTATTAATGTTCCTTGATTGTTTGCATATTCTTTTTTTGTTTCAATCATCTCTATTTTTTTCTTATGTATTGGAGAATTAACAACCATTGTCTCAAACTCTCCACCCTCTCCCGCGACATTGATTTTGTATTTTTCTTCAAGTTCTTTCATGTCTTTCAATGCATTTTCATCTAATTTTCTTCCCAGCCATGTTTCTTCTAATGGATATGCTGCAATTCCTGTTATTACGACTTCAAATTTATCTTTGATTAAATCTTTCAAGAGTTCCATCTGATTTATCTGCCAAAGAGGATTGAACTGCCATAGTCCTAAAGTACTGCATATTCTCTGTACTCTTGAAGCTTGATAAGTAGACGCAACCGCTCCCGTTATAATTCCCTCAATAGCATATTTTTCTTTTGCTTGCTCAATTGTTTTCTGCAGGTCTTTTAGTTCTTCTTCCTTTACACCTTTTGTCTCAACAAGAATTAATGGTATTCCTAGTGCCTCTGCTTGTTTCTCAATATGCTCAAAAGCAGGAACATGAAACATATAAGATTCAGGATTCAATGATTTAATTGCTATCAAACAAACCACTTCATGCTCTTTCATAGATTTGTAAATAGCATAAGTGCTGTCTTTCCCTCCTGAGAATAATGCTCCTAGTTTCATGAGAATAAACTAATGTTGCGTTTATTTAAAGGTTATTGTCTCAATGCATTTGCCACTAAATGGTGGTTACAAACCAAAAGCTTTATAAATATAAAAACACTATTATTAATAAAATGGCAGACCCAGTTAAAGAGACAAAAAAGAGGCTGATTTTAGCCGAAGAAGAATTAAACAGATATAGAGACTTCTCTTTAGGTGCAATTTTAGCAGGTTCAGTTGCGTACGCACCAAATTTACATGTTACAAAAGAATCAGACGTTGATCTGGTTGTTGTAGTTGAGGATATTAAGGAAACTCTGGACAATATCGTTGATGATGATACTGAAAAAGAAGCACTTCAGAATCGTTTCTTTGAAGGTTATTGTATTAAGAGAGTATCTGATGGTGTTCCTATTAGCATTCATGTTATAACTGGTGATGCTTTCGATATAATCAGTAAGTGTTTTGTCGCAGATATGCGGGTGTATCGTAAGACTCCCAAAGACGCAATTTATAAATTAAAAGGATTTGAAGGAAATACTTATGATTATAGGATTAAGAACATACAACTTAATGAATTATCTGGCGTAAGAACAATAGTTCCAATTTCTTTCATTAATAATGATAGATATTTTATAGGGATTCACAGAGACAAACTTCTTTGTAAGCCCCATATTTTGCACGAAAGAAATGGATACATAGCTGGAAAAATAGATAAATTGTGGTATACGGTAATTAGAAATCTTTGTGACGAATCCATGCGTTTATATGGTACTCTAGACTTGAATAGAATGAATATACTAAATACAATTGCAAAAAAGGATAAGTTAAGTCCCGATGCAAAAAAAGAAATAGAAGACAAAACTGATTTCTACATCTCAAAGGTCAAATAAGTTCTCGGATAGCTTTTTCAGGATTATATAGATTGAATTTTATTATGGCAAGAGAATCATATCTATGATCATTTCCTGAACATACTGAAATTGTTTTGCCTATCGTGGATTTGAAATTTCCTGAAACATCTACAGTCTCATGGATGTGACCATGGAGTGTCATGAATGGTTGTTTTTCTTCAATTAATTTTCTTATTGCCGCACTACCTACGTGAGTATAAGCATTAATCATATCGAGAACGGTATTATGTGGGGGCGCATGAGAAACCAAAAGAATTTTTTCACTTGAACTGCGCAATAATTTTTTTAAATCTTTTTCAATTGTAGATTTTCTACATTTTAAATTGAATTTAACATCAACAAAACCATTGCCTCGTGCTTTATTTCCATTAAGTCGGATATCTTTACGCAATTTTGTTTCTGTTTCATCAGAAAGATCCAATTTTTCCCAATCCTTATGAACAAAAGGTGTTAATGGCACATAAGAATACCCTGCAATTTTAAAATCTTCATGTAATTTAATGCATTTATTATGAATTGGTATAAAACCTATTGTTTTCTCATTCTTTTTTAGAAGTGGAATATTGGATCTATAATCATCGTTTCCTAGCATAATATAAATTGGACAAGAGTGTTGTCTTTTTTTGTTATTATTATTAAATTCTTTTATGCGAGGAAATAATTCTTTTTCAAGAAATGTTTTTTGACCTTTTATTGTTCTATTTTTTGGGTCTTTAGGTGCAATGTCTCCTCCGATTATAATTGCGTCGGTACAATCAGAATACGCTTTTTGAAATAACTTGTTATATTGTTGTACATTTCCATGCAAATCTGCTGTAAAAATTATGTTAAAATTTCTTTTATTATCCAGAGTGAGTTCTTCATTAAATGTAAGTCTTCTGATTGCATCTCTAAAAACTTCTGATTTGTTTGAATAAAGTCCTCTATCCACTAGTTTTTGGGACTTATTTACTAATTCTTTTGTTAGCCTTATTTGTATAGTTTGCATTACTATAGTACTGTGTTTGCGAGTATTTAAAGCTTTCTAAATTTAGCAAACAACACTGCGCTATATAGAATACGCCACCGCCCGGATTTGAACCGGGATATCCCGAAGGAAACAGGCTTTCTTCAACCAAGTGCTCACGAAGTGAGCGCGCGGGACTTCGCGAAGCGAATGTCGCACTTTGCGCATCAACGGAGCGTAACCGGTTGTTCCAGGCCTGCGCAGTACCAGGTTGTGCCACGGTGGCATAGAAGTATGAAAACATGTGAGTGTTTTTAAAAGTTACTTATTTTGGAAGGTTAAAGAGAATTTCTTTGACTACATCATCTGCAGTCTTTCCTTCTGTCTTGATTTGAGTTCCGTAATCAACTCTCATGACCAGATTGTGCACTGCTTTTGCGGCTTCTTCTCCAAGAGTTTTTTCTCGTGCAGTGTCTCTTTCCAAGCAAACGTGTATTGGTGCAGTTAATGTAAAAGCATAATTCGGCGTGTCTAGGTGTCTAACAAGATAATCGATTTGCTCTTTATGATAAAAATTGCCGTCAAAAACCACAATTTTGTTTTTTAGATGTTTTTTTACTTCAGGCAGTACAGTATCAATCACTTTTATGAAATTTTTCAAAGGTATGCATTCTCCCTCAATTACATCTAATTTTTGATTTTTTAGAAGCTCGTCTATTGATATATATTCTGCGTTCAACTGTTTTGCTAGCTTTTTAGCTACTGTAGACTTGCCAACACCTAATGGTCCTCTGATGATTATGTAGTAGCTCATTTTTAAAAATAGTGGCGGCGCCGTGACTTTCAACGACCGAAGGGAGTTGAATCCTCTCGAACACATTTGAACACGGGACCCCTGCGTTGCACTGCTTTCTTAATCATAGGCATCTGCCTCATCGCTCAAGAAAAGCATTCATGAGCGCAGTACTATACCAGGCTAAGCTACGCCGCCATTAAGACATTAAAATTAGAGGGCCTTTTTAAAAGTTATTATTCTATAGACTTTATTATGGCTTCTTGTATCTCTTTCATCTCTTCTTCTGGGAATTTCTGGTGTGGCCATCTTCCTAATCCGTCTCCTTTTAATCTAGGTATTATGTGAAGATGAAAGTGAAATACGTCTTGTCCTGCATCAACGCCATTATTTTGGATTATATTGAATCCATCAACGTCTGTTGCTTTCTTAACTGCTTTTGAGATTTTTTTAGCAACTTTTGCAAGTTCTCCTAATGTGTCATCTGGCATGTCTACTATTCCTTCATAATGCTCTTTTGGAATCACTAGTGTGTGTCCTTTGTGCACGGGATTTATGTCCAGAAATGCAAGTATTTTATCGTCTTCATATATTTTTGAGCAAGGAATCTCGCCTTTTACAATTTTACAGAATATACAGTCTTCCACTAAACTCACCTCAAATTTTTTAATTTGAGGCCAGCAGAGTCTTTGATTCTGCGCTGCCTCAATGTTTTATTAAACCAGTTTACTGCTGCGGTTATTGATTCTCGTCCAAAGTTATGATCTTCGTTAACAGTAACTAATTGTGCTCTTGCTGCTGTTGCAATCGCTTTTGCTTGATTCATGCCAACAGAATAGTCTTTTGTTCCATTAATAACTAGAAAAGGAATCTTGATTTTTTTGGCATAACTAAGAATATCATATTTATTAAAATCTTCAATAAAAGAGTATTTCAGGCTCATTCCTGGCTCGACTTCAATCTTGTCCAGCTCTTTCCATTTTTTTACTCTTTTTGTGCCTGCATAATTATTAAGCGGTCTAATCATGTCTATTACGCCTGCTATTGATACTGCGCTCTTCACTCGACTATCTGTTGCAGCCATCATAATTGTTACTGCGCCTCCAAATGAGTGCCCAACAAGACCTAAATTTTTCTTGTCAACCTCTCTCAAAGAATAAAGAGCAGTTATTGCTGATTTTGCATCATCAATCTCCTGCGTTAAATTAATGTCATGAAACTCTCCTTCGCTTTTTCCATGACCATGAAAATCAAATTTTAGTACAAGAAATCCGTTTTTGAACAATTCTTCTGCAAGGTCTACTTTGTTTTTCGCATCCTTGTTGCCTGCAAGGCCATGACAAACAATAACTGCAGGATATTTTAATTTATACTTTTCCTCAGGAACATAAAGATCCCCTCTGAGTGTTTGCCCCTTGCTGTTTTTGAAGCTTATCTCTTTTTTCATTTGTTTCAAATACCTCTATTTGGAACATTGAAAATTTCAACTAAATATATTGTTTTTGGAATTTTCATTTTAAAACTTCATTTAATCCTGTCAAATCAGAAATTTTGTCAGGGTATTCTCTTGAGTCTCTTCTGTCTACTAGAATTGGTTTTATTCCAGCGTTTTTTGCGCCGTCTACGTCAGTTGGTATGCTATCGCCAACCATTATTGCATCTTCTTTTTTGACCTTTAGTTGGTTTAGTGCGGTTTCAAACAGTTCTTTGTCTGTCTTGAGATATCCTGTTTCCCAGCTCAGCACTATTGCGTCAAAGTACTGACCCAAATCAAATTTTTCTATTACTGATTCTGCTGAATTGTTTGGGCAGTTTGATACTATTGCTAATTTATATCCTTCTTTTTTTAATTTCTCAAGAACTTTTATTGTTTCAGGGTATAGATTTGCTAGTAATTTGTTTTTGTTCCACACCCCAATTAATTTGTCGATTATAAAATCTCGGGGTTCTACGTTTAGTGCTTTGCACACTTCTGTAAATGCCTGTGTTTGGTCTGAATATGGTTTTGTCATAAGTACCTGTTCTGTTTTAATGACAAAATCAGAAAATCGCATCCTTACTCTAAGAATATTGTATGTCTGTCTCAAAGGAGAATAAGTGCCATTTTCTACTAATGTTCCCCAAAAGTCGAATAATATAGCTTTAACCATTGTTTCCCCCTATGTACTATTGAGCACTTATCCTTTAAAAAGGTATCGCTGATTAAGGTATGGACTGGGCGGGACTTTCAGGGAGGGATCACATTATCGACTGAGTCCCATCAGACCTCGCGTCTGACCGTACGCCAGTACGTGTAGGGTGCAGTCCCTCACATTTGAACCCGCAGCCTCTCGGCTGCCAGCCGAGCGTTCTACCGGATTGAACTACCAGCCCACAAGGCTAAAAATACCGAATTTTATTTATATACTTTCTGCTTTTTAGGCTATTATGAAGGTTTTTGAGACTCGCGTGTGCCATTCTGGCAAGGCAATTAAGCTTATTGTCACAGAATGGATGGATACTCTGGCTATTGTTATTAATGCAAAAGCATACATGCTTTATGATAAAGGCAAGTTTATTTCTTTGTGTTGTATCAAGGATCTAGGCAGTATTCAAGAACTCGGCGTGGTTATCACAAAAAAAGCATATCGTGGCAGAGGGTATATGGCTAATTTACTGAATTATGTTCTGAAAGATTCCGGCCCGTTGTATCTTATCTGTCTTGCGCCGTTAGGTAAATATTACAAGAGGTTTGGTTTTAAGAAAATATCAAAGCCGCCTTGGCAATTGAGTATTCGTGCAGAACCATATAACTTTTTTGCAAGATTGTTTAATTGGGATAAAATAATTTATATGAAGAGAAATTAGTCGTATGTGCATAGCACCTAGCGAAGTTCTATAACATACGCTGCGATTCAAAACAAATCTGGAACAAAAGAAATATCAGAATCCGAACGAAGCGCGCTATGCACATACAAATAGCATTACTTTCTTACAGCCAGCTTAATATCGCCGTCATTTATTGTTTTTCTGCCTGCATGTTTTGATATCTTTACTGCTTGCGTAGCTATCTCTACTGCTTTGTCCTCAATAATCTCAACAAGAACGTCTAATGCTTCTGAACTTATCCTTTGAGCTCCTGCTTGCGTCATTATTCTTGCAAGCGGCGCTTTAGGAATGGTTGTACTTCGTTTTACAGCCATTTAATAATATCCCCCTTTGGTCTTTGGTATGCTCTTTTAAAAAGAACTTATTTATATACTTTTCTATCATTTTTGAAATGTTTTTATGTTCGACATATTTATATACTTTAAATCAAATTTAATCTAAAATGAAACACCCCTGTGAGAAAGTTATGCGTGAATTGATTGAGTATACTCGTAAAAAACCAGGAAAAATGAGAACTGGTTGTTTCATTATTAAGGGCGATAAAATTGTTTCAAAAGCAATTTCTACAGTAGTAATAAACCAAGATCCTACTGCTCATGGTGAAATAAATGCGATTAAAAAATACTGCCGCGCCAAAAAAAGTTACAGTTTAAGAGGTTGCTGGATATATTCTACTCAGATACCCTGTGCTATGTGTGCTTCTGCAATTGTTTGGGGAGAAGCTGCAGGCGTAGTATATGGCTGGGATGGTAGGCATGTCTGGAAAAAATTGAATATTGACCCTAAAACAATACTTAAGACTGCAAAAAAGAAGATTCAGTGTTATGGCCCTTTTTTAGCAGACGAGTGCCTGAAAATAAAAGGATATAGAAAAAAATAAGTTTATTTCAACTTCTGTATATATCTCACTGCATTCAATAAAGCAACACATCCTTCGCCAGCAGCAACAATAATCTGTTTTTCTTCTCCGTCATTAACATCTCCTGCTGCAAACACTCCTGGAACATCTGCCCTCATTTCTTTGTCAGTGATTATCTCGCCTTTTTCATTCTTTTTCACAAAGTCAATGAATTTTGTATTAGGAATTAGACCTATCTCCACAAACACTCCGTCTAATTTTAGATTATTTTTCTTGCCGTCTTGTTCATACTCTAGTTCTGTTACAAACTTAGTTCCTTTAACAGCAGTAGTTGTTGCATTTGGGATGTGCTGCAGATTCTTCATCTTGCTAATCTTATCAAGCAGGACTGGTTCGCCTTTGATTTCTTTATCTACAGTCAACATATGCATTTTTTTAGCGTATTTATCCAGTATCATTGCTGCCTCTATTGCAGAATTGCCTCCTCCAATAATTGCAACTGTCTTTCCTTTATACAAAGGAGCATCGCATGTTGCACAGTATGTTACGCCTTTACCTTCCAGCTCTTTCTCTCCAGGAACATTTAGTTTTCTTGGTTTTTTCCCAGATGCGATTATGATTGTTTTTGTTTCGTATTTTCCTTTTGCTGTCTTAATCTCAAATGTTTTTGCCTTTTTAGTTACTGTTTCTGCAGGCTCTTGCTTGCGCACATCTATTTTGTAATCTTTCATGTGCTCCTCAAACTTCTCCACCAATTGCTCTCCGGTCATAAGGTGAAATCCTAGATAATTCTCTACCTCTGTGCTCCACAGTGTCTGTCCGCCAATATCTCCTGTTAGAACTATGAAATTTATTTTTTGTCTTGCAGCGTATATTGCAGCGCTTAGGCCTGCAGGTCCTGCGCCGATTATTATTGTATCATAGACTGCCATTTTTCACCTATTGTATTATTATATTTGCTTTTTCTCCTTCGCCCATCTCTACTGCGCCGCCAGTGTATACAATTGTTTTGCCTGCTATCTGCGGCGGTGTTGCAACTCCGGTTATCGCATTTGTCTTATTTGTTGTATTTTCTTGCTTCTCGTCTATTACTGCATCAGGTATTTCTGTTTTGTTTTCAGGCACAGAAGTTACAACTGTTATTTCTTGTTTCACTTCCACTACTGGCTCTGCTATTTCTTCTGTTTTGTTGGTTTTATTCACGCCTGCTAATTCTTCTGCTGTTGGAACGCATGCTATTACCAAAAGTAATAGACTTAGTATTGCTATAAGGTTTATCGCTTTCATATTATGTGCAGTAGAATCGGAATTATTTAAGCTTTTTTATTCTGTAAAGCAAATAAACTCCTAAAATAAACATAGGAATATTCAGGCACTGTCCCATAGTAAGCGGACCTATCATCACTTCTGGTTCGCGAACAAATTCTGTCAAGAATCTAAAGAATGGATAAAGCATCAAGAACCAAGCCACAAAATAGCCGTGCGGTTTTTTCTTGTTTCTCTGGAAGAACAAGAATCCAAATATCAATACATCATAAGCAGCTTCATACAGTTGTGAAGGATGTCTGAACCCTTCTGCAGAAGAAAACTTTACTCCCCAAGGCAATGAAGTTATCCTTCCATACAATTCTCCATTGATAAAATTTCCAATCCTCCCAAGTGCCTGTGCTAAAGCAAGCGGAACAACAAAAACATCGCAAAGTTGCAGGAAATTTACTTTCTTTTTCTTTGAAAAAACATATCCTGCAATAAGAACCCCAACTAATCCGCCATGAAAGCTTAATCCGCCGTGCCATATTGCAATAATCTCTGAAGGATTTGCTAAATAATAAGAATGATTGTAAAACACCACCTCAAATAGCCGTGCACCAATAATCAGTGCTGCAACAAGCCATATCATCAAGTCATCCAGTTCTTTTAGAGAAAGATTCAGTTTCTTATGCTTGACCGCAGCTCTTGCGTAAATATACACAATAATAAAACTCAGAACATACATTAGACCATACCATCTTATCTCTAGAGGTCCTAGTGAAAGCAGTATTGGATTTAGATTATGAACCCACATTTTACATCTTGTTGATTATCAATGATATATAAATTCTTCCAATCGTAAAGGCAGGTATTAACAGTATTGCTCCTAAAATCAGTCCAAGTATTGGATTATAGGTTATTAGAAGTCCTGTTATTATGTTTAGTAATAAGACATACGCAGCAATCATTAATATTGATGGAAACAATTGTTTTATTTTTTTGGTTCCTGTTTGCCAGCTTTTCTTGACACTTAGGGTTGCATAGGATATTGCTGCAAAATACGCTAATAATATCAAGTAGAATGTCAGTATTATGTTTAGAACACTGGATGGTTCTGCCTGCGTAATTGTTGTTATAAGCACTGTTCTTACATCTACTGCCAGAACCAGCAAGTAGTATAGTATGAATATTATAAACCAGATTATGTTGATAACTAGGAATTTCTTAAGATAATCCAGATAACTTATTTTTTTGCCAGTTAACTGCAGTGCAATCTTCCAGTTGAGAGCCTGAAAAATACAGTATATCAGATACACTGTTACTGCTAATAATAGCAAAAGCAGTATCATATCGTATAAGTATGGTTTTATGCTTTCATGCAAAAGCACTGATGCAAATCCTTTGCTGTATCTGGTTGCCTCTTGCACAGCAGTTCCAGCATAACTGCCGATTACATTTATGTGTGCCAGTAGTTTAGCATATATTGGTGCTGTCACAAAACCATACACTAAAAGCAATATTATATCTAGAGCACAGCTTAGCAAAAACATTCCTTTGTTTGCGTATGCTATTCTGCACGCTTGTTTTAGCCAGTCTGTTTCTTTCATGCTAGTGCTGCAACTATTGTTTTTGCTGCAGGTGTTGGGAATAGAAAGTCAAGGTTTGCAATTATCCATGCTATAATGATTATTATAATTAAAATTATAAAAATAAGAAAAATATCTTTTTTTTTAGCCATGTTCTGTATTTATAACAATCCAGTGAAGTACATCACAAGAACTATTATCAAAACAATTGCGATTATTCCCCAAATAGCTAACTTTACTTCAGGAACACATGTTGATCTATCGCAAGATATTGGTCTTGGCTTGAATTTTAATTTAGGTTTAGATCTCTTTGTTTTTTTCTTTGCCTTTTTTCTTTTTTTAGCCATTAACATCACCTCAAATTTTTACCAAAATATGACTCTCAGCAAAAACTCTTTTTTTATTTAAATACCTCTTTAGTATTTAAAAACCTTTCTATTTAAATTAGTTCTAGAAAAGATTTATAAACAATCGCGTACTCTTTTGTGTCATGCATGAAGGGTTTATTGCTCAGGGGATTATTGACAAAGCCAAAGAACAAGGTATTGTTAAGAAGATTGTTGTTGAAGTAGGTGATCTTGGCCATCTGCCTGCTAAAGAAATGAAGGCTAAATTAGAAGAGATGGTTGATTGGGAAGTTGAGGTTATTGAAGTTCCTGCGCTTGTTGAGTGCAAGTGCGGTTACAGAGGCAAACCTAAAATCTTAGAAAAAGCTCATGACCTTACTTTATTTGAGTGTCCGCAGTGCGGAAAAATTCCTTTTAAGATTATTTCAGGGGAAGAGATTGTTTTGAAAGATGTTGTGGTGGAATAATGTGTTTAGCAATTCCTGGAAAGATTGTGAAAATTGATAAAGACACGGCAGTAATTGATTACTCTGGCGAGATTAGAAAAGCCAGTGTGTCTTTGATAGATGATTTAAGTGTGGGGGATTATGTATTGGTGAACGCAGGGTTTGTTATGGAGAAAATTCCAGAAGAACAGGCACTGCAGTCAATTAAAGCGTGGAAAAATGTTGGAAGAAAAAATGAATGAGACTCCTGAAGAAGTTTTTTTTAAGTATGCGCGCCAATGCCTTTCTTTTTTAAAAAATAATCCTCGTGTTCCAAAAAACGTTTATGAAACACTTGTTAAATATAGAGAAGAAGGAGTTGTTCCAGGATGGGATTTGATTGAAAAAACTTTTGTCAATGCAATGCCTGAATACAAGAAGTTTATCAAATCCAAAAATCTTGATGAGGCTTCTCCAGATGCTGTGCGCAGATTTTGGCTTGAGCATCATAACACATATGCTAAAAAAGACTGTCATGTTTTTGTTGGTGTTGTTGAATCCGTAAGTGACGATGGGCAGGGCAGTCCTGTTTATGAAATTAAGTGCAATGGTGATTGCAGAAAGTTTTCAGGCAAATGGTTTAAGGATGCTAAGATAGGAGATAAAATTTCTGTTCATTTAGGATTTGCGTCAGAAAAAATTAAAGAAAATTTAAAATGAAAATACTTTGTTTTGGAAATGAGTTTGTTGAAGAGGATTCTCTTGCAAAAAAGCTTGCAGATGAAATAACAGTTGATGGTGTTGAATTTATCAAATGCGATTCTCTTGAAGGAATCAAGGGAGATATAATCATCCTTGATGTTGTAAAGAATCTTGATGAAGTAAGATTGATTCCTTTAGATAAAATAAAGGACTTTCACCCAGTCTCTATGCATGATTTTGATTTAGGAACAGAGATTAAGTTGAGAAAAACAATCGGCGAGATAAATAATGTCACAATTATTGGAATTCCTATGAAAGGAAATATAGAGTCAATAAAGCAAAGCATCATAAAACTTATAAATGAAATTAAAAAAGATTGAATCAGGAGGTAAATATGACAACTAAAGAAAATCTTCAGGAGGCTTTTGCAGGAGAAAGCCAGGCAAACAGGAAATACTTGTTTTTTGCTGACAAGGCAGAGATGGAAGGCAGGAAGCAGATTGCAAGATTGTTCAGGGCTGCTGCTGCTTCTGAGACTGCGCACGCAAGGAATCACTTGAGTGTCATGAAGGGAATAAAAACCACAGAAGAGAATCTTGTTGACGCTTTTGAGGGTGAGAAGTATGAGGCAGAGAAGATGTATCCGCGGTTTATCAATGAGGCAGAAGAGACTGAGGATAATGAGGCAATCAGAACCTTCAAGTGGGCTATTGCTGCTGAAAAGATTCATGAAAGAGAGTATGAAAAAGCATTAAAGGCAATAAAAGAGAAAAAGGATTTAGAGCCAACTAATTATCATGTCTGCCCTGTCTGCGGATACACTTTTGTTGGTGATGAAATTCCAGATATCTGTCCTGTTTGCAGCGCTCCAAAGGATAAGTTCGAAGAAATTAAGTAACTTTTATATACTCTTTTTTCTTTTTTATATTAAAAAACCTAGAGGTGATTATTTTGAAAAAGAGTGATGTTAAGAAGCTCGGCAAGCTTATCAAGACTGCTTGGTGGATGCTTCTTTTAAGAGGAGTTGCTTTTCTTGTATTAGGGCTTTTGTTCTTATGGCGCCCTCTGGAAACAACAAGTCTTTTGATTTGGATATGGGGATTATATCTATTGATTGACGGAACTTTCTCAACAGTGTTTGCGATTAAGTATCATTCAAAGCTAAAGAATTGGGGCATGCTGTTACTGCAGGGCCTTTTAGGAGTGTTTGTAGGTCTGGTTGCTTTGTTCAAGCCAGTGTTCTTCACAGCAATTGCAGAAATAACGATTTTGTTGATGATTGGTATTGCATTGATTGTGCTGGGAATACTTCAGATTCTTGCAACAATTGAGTTCAAGAACTGGTCCATGTTTATCGGCGCAGTTGTATTGATTTTGTTGGGAGTACTGTACTTTGCACAGCCAGTTTTCTCTGCCATAGTATTCATCTACTTAGTAGGCGGATTAATGGTATTAGGAGGCCTGACCTGCATCTGGTACGCATTCCAGCTTGAAAGATTTGCAAAAAGAATTTAATTTTTTTTCTTTTTTTTATTCCCAAATTATTTCTGAATTCTGTGAATTCAGAAGAATTTGCAAAAAGTCTACGACTTTTCCCAAATTATTTCCAGAAAATGTGTTGCACAGCTAATACAAGGATCATATGCTCTAATGAGCTTCTCAATCTCTAATTGTATCTCTGCTTTTGGTTGATCTAGTATTTTTGGCAAGAAGTGTTTGATATCATCTTCCAGATTCTGAAGATTCTGTGTTGTTGGTGTGGTTATGTTAATAAACGTTGTAAAGCCGTCTTTGTCATACATATACTTATGAAACACAATCCCTCTTGGTGCTTCACTTGCCCCAATTCCAGTTCCTGCTTTTGTTTTGACAACAACAGGTTTTTCCGGCTTAAATTCAGTGTTTTCAAGAACATCAATCACTCTTCTGATTCCTTCATATATTTCTATTGCCTGCGCAGGGTTGTTCATGAACGGATTATCCTTTCGAGGAAGTATACATCTGCACATATCTTTGCCTTCTTTTGTCAACTCATCATAATTATTTAGTATTCTTGACCATGCCCCTACCATGTAACTTCCGTGATCTGCTTTTGCAAACTCTGATGTTGAGCCTGGCTTGAAAAATTCCTTGAAATACTGCTCATAATCTGTTACAGCAATGCATTCTTTGCCGCCAGTACAGGTTATTGTGTCTTCAGGACACCAGTAGCATCCTTTCTTTGCCTTCAAAGCATAGTGTTTTGTCTCTCGTGTGAAATCAGGATACTTTAATCCGCAGAATAACTCTGCTGTTTTCTTTGCATCTGTTAAGCATGCTTTTGCATCTGCTAATAATTTCTGAAGCTCTTCTTTTTTTGGTATTGCCACAAATCCGCCAGGTGTTAAAGTAAAAGGATGTATATCTCTTCCGCCAATTACTCGAACAAGTTCGTTTCCTAGCTGTTTTATCTTAAGTGCTCTCTTGACTTTTTCAGGATGCTTTTGCGCCATCTGCACTGCGTTTGGAAATCCAGTATAATCTGGTAATGTCAAGAAATAAAGATGTAATACATGGCTCTGTATTGTTCCGCCGATATTCAATAATTCTCTCAAAATTTGTGTTTGTTTAGAAACTTTTACTCCCATTGCTTTCTCAGTTGCTTGTACAGATGTAATTCCGTGAACAGGAGAGCATATTCCGCAGATTCTTGAAGCAATATGGTTAATATCATTGTATTTTTTATTTTTCAAAATTCCTTCAAAATATCTTGAGCCCTCAAATATTTTAAGTTCTACTTTTTTGACTTCGCCTTTTACTATTTTTATGTGTAATTTGGCGTGTCCTTCTATTTTTGTTATGTGATTAAGGTTTATTTTTCTTGCCATCTTCTATATTTTTAAACATATTCAGTTTTTCCATTATTTCTTTTTCAGATATTCCAAATGACTTGAACAGTTTTATTTCTGCTTCATAATCTGTTTTTGGTCTTGGTCCTCTGCATCCCATACACTCAAAATTTGATTTTGTGCACACTGCAGAGCATCCGCCGTGTGTCACAGGTCCTAGACAAACTTTTTTCTGTCTTAAAAAGCATTCTGGCGTACCTCTTCTTGGGCACTCTGCGCAGACAGGCCCGTCAAACTCTTTCATTATTTTGCCTTTCAAAAACTGATTTAGAAAATTAACAAATTCTTCCTTGATTATTGGGCATCCATACATGTAATAGTCAACTTTTACATATTCTCCGATTGCAGCTGCAGGAATAGAGCCTTTTAGCATCCCTTGATTATATACATACTTCTCTAATTCCTTGTTCTCTATGAAGTTCCGCATTGCAGGAACTCCGCCATGACACGCACATGCTCCCAAAGCAACAAGAATCTTGCTTTTCTTCCGTATCTCTTTCAGCTTCTGCACTTCTTTCTTTGATGAAACAGCGCCCTCAACAAAACAAACATCAAACTTCGCTTTTCTGTTCTTCTCCTTCAAAAGATGGAAGTATTGAACATCAAACTTGCTAAGAACCTGAAATAACTTCTCAATAAAAAGTATAGTAAACTGACACCCTTGATCACATGTAAAAGATACAATTCCTAGTACTGGCTTTTTATCACCCATTTTAATAAGAAAGAGTAGTATTTGATATATTAACTTTTTGATTTAGTTATATGTATTTTCTTTAGAAAGTCTGTAATAATCATATTTACTACTGCAGTCTGTGAAGTTTTTGGCAATATTGTTCATTTCTTCTGCATTAAGGTCTTCTGCTTCTGTTGGCCGGATATTATCTGCAGTTATTTTTAGTATATTATCTTCTTTTTCAATTTCAAGGTTCCATGCATGCATTTTATTTGCAGAGAAGGATTCGCAGGTCAAGAAGGGATACTGTTCAGCATCAATTCCTTCAGTTGTGTATGGCTTCACTTCCAGTGACCAGGTGTATCCTCTGAAATTGCCTCCTGCTCCAGTGTGCTTTATAGAATAAGTGTAGGTGTGGTTGATATGTTTCCAAAAGTATGTGCTTTTGTCTATATTTTCGCAGATTGTTTTGTCTTTGAACAGTTTTGTCTTAAGAATTGCTTCTGTTATGATGCTTGGCGGCAGGTCTTTGAACTTTGCTTCATTAAAACATCCTTGTTTAAATTCTTTTTCAAGTTTTTCTGATTTTTCTTTTGAAAAACCAAGTTCGCTTAGAACATCATAAGGCTCATCAAATAATTTTGCCCCTGCAGAATCATAGCATATTGTGTGTGTCTTGCCGTCCCAAGTATTAAACGCAGAGTTGCAGGCGAAAATATTTTCTTTAATCTGCGTATATTTGCTCTCTTGCTGCTCTTTGGCAGTGCATCCTGTTATGACTGCTATTAAGCATACTAATAATATTAAATATCTCGCCACCATTTTAAGAAGAAAGAAGAAAAGGTGTTATATTAACCTTTTGCTTACAAAACATCCTTCGGCTCTGTCGTTATTCCAAACATGTTCTTTGCTTCTTTTGATAAAGCAAATAGCGCTTTTCTTTTGCCGACTATTTTAGTCACATCGTCAACTTTCTGGGTGACTGCAACCATTCTTAATTCTTCATTTAGTGCTTTGCAGAATTTTTCTATTCCGTCTGGCTGTCTTGATGCTATCAAGAACGGTCTTCCCATTGCAACTCCATCTGCTCCTAGCATCATTGCTTTGGCTACATCAAATCCTGTTGCATATCCGCCTGCTAAGAATATATCAAATGATGGTCTTTTCTTTAGTGCTGCAAATAGTGCTCCAGATGGCATGTTCATTTCATTCATAACTAGCCATGGGCTCATTCCAGTTCCGCCCCCAAATCCGTCTATTGTCAGGCACATTATTGGAATGTTCTCTTCTTGTTTTATTTTATCCAACTCCTCAATGAGTTTTATTATGCCCAGTCCCATCCCTGTTTTTATCCAGAGCGGTTTTCCATAACTTGCATACTCTTTGAGCGTCTCTCTTAATGATTCACTTGATAAACTTCCTGGAAATGCGTGTCTTTCATATTTTCCGTTTTCTTTTTTGATGACTTCGTATCCTGCGTTTCTGTATTTCTCAGCCATCTCTTCTCCTTCAAATTGGATTTCTCCGCCCATTCCTTGTTTAGCGCCCTGGCCAAGTTTAAATTCAATTGCATCTGCTCCAAATTCTGCTGCAAGTTTTGGCAGTCCTAATTTATGCTCATTTGCATTTATTTGTACAATAAATCCGCCATATCCTTCTTTTTGGTGTTTCTTATACAATGCAATCGTCTCTCTTACTTTCTCTTCACCAAATGTAATGTAATAATTCTCTCCTAATACTCTAGGTATTCCTGCTTTTGCAGCTCCGATTGTTAATTCATCATTTTTATCGCTGGCAACTTTAGTAGAACCCATTCCTGCAATCACTAAAGGAACTGTTACATTGAATCCTCCTAGTGTAGTCTCTGATTTTACATTTGTAAAGAAATGTCCTTCGCCGTATAATTCTGGCATGATTTGCAAATCTTCCATGTTTGCAAGTTTTTTCTCTGCTCCAAATTGTGCTGTCCCAAATGGTGCTGGAAATAGTGTCCTTCCAGACTTTGCCTTTGCACCCACTTCGCACATTCCGCACATGATACAGTTAGCGCATAATCCGCTCATTGCCGCATGATCTGGAGAATATAGTTTAGTATTAGTTAATACGCAAGCATTCTTGTGAAACCTCATCCCCTCTAAATCCGCATATTCTTTTTTATCTGCCATTGTAGATAAAAAGGGTTGAAGCAGGCTTTATTAATTTTGTGGTATCTTGTTTAATTGTCTATTCCAAAGTATTTTGCCATAGTTTGAGCATATGGCAGTTCTTTTTCAGGTATTCCGCCATTCTGCTGTTTATCTGCAAGTCTTGCTTTTGCAAATGGCGTAAGTTCGTCTTTTAACGGGTCTAGGTCATCTAGTTGGACAATTATTCCTCTCTGTTTTAGCTCGCCTACAATATACATTTTGTCTAGTATGTCGATTTTCATTCTGTTTTTTGCCAATTTAAACAGTATTTAAACCCTTGTTGTAGAAATTTCTACAATACATTTATATAAGTCATCAGTTTATATTAAAAACCATGAATCCCGAAAGAGCACTAGAAAAACTCGGCTTTAGTCCGAATGAAATCAAAGTATATCTGGCTCTGAATGATCATGGCTCTAGCAAGGCAGGAACTGTTGCAAAAATCACAGGAATGGATCGTTCATCCTGTTATAATGCAATAAAGACTCTTCAGGAAAAAGGTCTTCTAAGTTATGTCATGATTGGTAAAGTAAAATGGTTCCAGGCAACAGGACCTAAAAGATTACTAGAATATCTTAGAGAACAGGAAGAAGATATCAAATCAATACTTCCAGAACTGCAGGCAAGGCATAAAGCTGTCAAAGTAAAAGGCCAGGTTAGGCTTTTCAAGGGAATAAAAGGTGTCAAGGCGGTTTTTCAGGACATAATTCGGACTGGTGATAATAATTGTGTTTTTGGAAAAGAAGATCAGCTTGAAGAATTTTTGCCAGATTATCAGCCTCAGTTTATCAGGCAGCTTAAAGAAAAAAAGATTTTTGTTAGAGAGCTTGTGAGACAAGGCAGGGGAACAAATACTTCTAATCCTCGGCAGACTCGTTATGTTCCTGCAAAAGTAGAGAGCCCGGTCGTAACAAATATTTATGGAGATAAGATTGCTTTAATCATCTGGACAGATATTCCAGAAGCAATAATCATAGAAAACGCAGCCGCAGCAAAAGCCTACAAAAACTATTTTGAATTCATGTGGCAGAACGCTAAGAAATAATTATTTCACTATTTGATGACAACAAACTTTATTATAACGTTTTAGTAAAGTATGGTATATAAATCACTAGAGGGTATTTTAAAAACATGGTTGAGTTATCAGAAAGAGAGCAAGAGCTTCCAGATTTAGAGATTGAAAAATTAATTGAAATAGCAGTCGAACACCCAGAGATAATCTCACTAGGTCCTGGCGAGCCAGACTTTCCTGCACACAAAGAGATAGTTGCGCACACAAAAAAAGTTGCGCACTTAGTTAATCACTACTCTCCTGCAGGCGGATTAAGAGAATTAAGAGAAGCTATTGTAAAAAAACTAAAAAAAGACAACAAAATCAAAGCATCTCCGGATAATGTTGTTGTGACCTGCGGTTCTCAAGAAGCATTAATGCTTGCAACTGCTTGTTGTTTAGATGTTTCTGAGCAGATTATTCTTCCAGATCCTGGATACATGGGGTTTCTCCCTACTTGTGAAATGTTCAATGCAAATCCTAGATTTGTCAAACTAAGAGAAGAAGATGATTACTCTGTAAATCCAGATGAAGTAAAAAAACTGATAAACAAAAAGAAAACAAAAGTCTTGTTAATCAATTCTCCATCAAATCCAACTGGCAATGTCCTAAGCAAAAAAATATTAGAAGAGCTTGCAGATATTGCAGTAGAAAATGATTTATACATTTTTTCAGATGAAGCTTATGAAAAGATATTATATGATAAAGCAAAGCATCACTCTATTGCATCTTTTAATGGTATGGAGGATTATGCAGTTACGTTTCAGACGTTTTCAAAATCTTATGCAATGTGCGGATACAGATTAGGTTATGCTGTCTGTAATCAAGAATTAGCTAATGCTCTGAAAAAAACACACATTTTTTCAACTGTCTGCGCACCTACAATGTCGCAATTAGTAGGCATAAAGGCTCTGAAGATGGGCGACAAACACGTCAATCAAATGAAAAAAGAATATGACAGAAGAAGAAAGTTAATTGTTCCAAGATTAAATGAATTAGGCATAAGTTGTCCAATGCCTAAAGGCGCATTCTATGCTTTTGGAAATATTAAGTCTTTTGACAATAGTAGTAAGAGGTTTGTTAAAAAAATGATTACAGAAGCAAAAGTTGCTGCTGTTCCAGGTATTGACTTTGGTCCAAGTGGCGAAGGTCATGTTAGATTTTCTTTTGCAACAGATTATAAATTAATACAAAAAGCATTAGGCAGACTAGAGCCTTGGCTAAAGAGATATAAGAAATGATTTCAATCAGGATTCATGGAAGAGGCGGGCAGGGTGTTAAAAAAGCTGCCCAGATTCTAGCAAGAGCAGCATATCTTGCAGGTTATGTAACTCAAGACTTTGCTCTATACGGTGCAGAGAGAAGAGGTGCGCCTGTAACTAGTTTTGTCAGGATAAACAAAAATAAAATCAACACTAGAGGTTATGTCTGGAATCCAGATTACATACTTGTTCTTGATGACACTTTAGAACTGGCCTGTCATCTTCAGGGCAGAAAAAAGACAACAAAAGAGTTAATCAACACTGCTAAAGATTTGAAATTAGATGTTGAGTATTGCAGAGCAGATGCTACTGGCGTTGCAATGGAGATTCTTGGCAGAAACGTTCCAAATATTGCTTTACTAGGTGCGTTTGTTAAGATTTTTCCAGAAATTGATTTCAAGCATCTGAAAAAAGCAGTTGGAATCGAATTAGGATTAAAACATCCAGAAGCTGTCAAGAAAAATTTAGAGGCAGCAAAAATATGTTATGATAAGGTGGTATGTTGAGCAAGTTAATCAAAGAAAAGGAATTCAAGAATCTTGGGAAAAAAGGTATTCCTTATGCTGTTGAAAAACAGAAATTAGTTGAGCGAGCTAATTGGCGTGTGTTTAAGCCGGTTATTGATTATGAAAAATGTATTAAGTGCGGCCTATGCTGGTTACACTGTCCTGATGCTGCTTATTCAGTAGACAAAAAAGGTTTTCCTGTCTGTGATGGAAAAGTCTGCAAAGGCTGTTTATTGTGTGTCGAGATTTGTCCTGTTAAGTGCATAACTGTAAAAAAAGAAAGAGGCTAATAAAGAATGATTGATATTATTGACGGAAACAAGTGTGCTGCCTGGGGAGCTAGAAGAGCTAAAGTGCAGTGTGTCCCTTGTTTCCCTATCACTCCAACTACTGAAATAATCGAGACTATTGCTGAATGGAATGCAAAAGGCGAATTCAAAGGAGAGTTTGTTGTGCTTGAATCAGAACACAGTGCTGCCTCTGCTTGTTTAGGCTCTTCTATGACAGGTGCAAGGACTTTTACAGCAACTTCTTCACAAGGATTATTATTAATGCATGAGATTCTTCCGATAATCTCTGGCTGCAGAACTCCGATGGTCATGACAACAGTCTCAAGGTGTATATCTGCCCCGATTGGTTTATGGCCAGATCATAATGATACTTTAGCTATGCGTGATGCTGGCTGGATTATGTTTATCTGCGAGACTAATCAAGAGGTTTTAGACAGCGTGATAATGGGCTATAAAGTTTCTGAAAATCCCAAAATTCTTTTGCCAGTGATTGTTAACATGGATGGTTTTGTTCATTCCTACACAAGAACTGAAGTTGATATTCCTGAACAGAAATTAGTTGATAAGTTTCTGCCTCACCCTGAATTAGAGATTAGATTAGATGTAAAAAAGCCGATGACTCTAGGTATTCCTGCAATGGGTCTGGATTACATGCGATATAGGCAGCAGCTGCACACTGCAATGCTGGATTCTTTTACTGTTATTGACAAAGTTCACAAAGAATGGGCCAAGCTCACTGGAAGAAAATATGATTTTCTTGATGAATACAAAGTTAAAGATGCTGACGCAGTTATTGTAATGATTGGTGCTAATGCAACTATTGCAAGAGCTGCTGTTGATACTATGAGAGAAAAAGGGAAAAAAGTAGGATTGCTAAGAATTAGATTGTTCAGGCCTTTCCCAGAAGCACAGTTAAGAAAAGCTCTTGAAAAAGTAAATAAGATTGCAGTTGTTGACCAGAATATCTGTCCAGGAATGGGCGGCATTTTGTATCCAGAGATTAAGATGGCTCTCTATGGAACTAAAAAGATTATTTCAGATTATGTTCAGGGTCTTGGTGGCAATTTTGTTTCAGAAGAGGATTATATTGAAATTTTAAATGATATTATGAAAACTAAAGCAGATGATAGAAAATGGCAGATGTAGATTTTAATACCACAAAAAATTCAAAAGCGAATTTTTTGAGTATCAAAATCCTTTTTGCATATAGAGGACAATAAAGATGGATTTTAATATTAAGGAAGAGATGAAAAAACCTCATTTGATTACTGGCGGGACTTTTGCTTGCTCTGGCTGTAATCCTATTCTTGGTATTAGATTGATGCTCATTGCTCTTGGAAAGAATGTCATAATGGTTAACTCTTCTGGCTGCATGACTCTAACAGCTACCTGGCCTTTTACCCCCTATAGAATCCCGTGGGTTCACGGCGCTATTGAAAATGGCGGTGCAGTCTCTGCAGGAATATTAATGGGTCTAAAAGCACTTAAGAAAGACAAAGACACTCATGTTGTTGTCTATGCAGGTGATGGTGCTACTTATGATATTGGTCTGCAGTCTTTGAGTGGAATGATTCACCGTAATGAAAAAATAATTTACATTTGCTATAACAATTGTCAGTTTGCTAACACAGGTCATCAGTGTTCTTCTGCTACAGAACAGTATGCCCGCACAACAACAACTCCGCCCCCTAAAGGAAATCTTTTGCCAAGAAAAAACATGGCAAAGATGATGGCAATGGGTGGTGCAGAGTACTGTGCAACTGCTTGTGTTTCATATCCTTTTGATTTTATCAAGAAATTAAGAAAGGCTGCTAAAGTTGAAGGTTCTGTCTTTATTGATTTATTAGCTCCCTGCGAACCAGGCTGGTTGGTAAAACCTAATGAAACACTAAAAGCAGGAAAAATGATGGTTGAATCAGGCATGTGGCCTCTCTATGAAATTGAGAAAAAGAAATTCACAATCAGCCACACACCTCAGATGACTCCTGTCAGAGACGCATTAAAGATGCAGGGCAGATTCAAGCACTTAACAGAAGAACAAATTGTCGAAATCCAGAAGATTGTTGTCAAAGAATGGGAAATGATTACAAAAGCAAGATTCTGGGAAGCAGAAGAGTATTAATCTTGTTTTAAGTCATCTATTTGGTCTATTGCTTCATCAATAGATTTTTCTAATTCTGCATCTTCTTTAAATTCTTGTATGTCTTTTGCATATAACCCTTTCGCTACTTCTGTATCTCCATCTTCATAGTCAAATGTATTTTTTGGCTCTGGAAGAAGATCTATCAGCTCTCCATGCAATCCTTTTTTAGTTGTCCATCTGTAATATTTTATTTTTCTTCCGCCAGTGACTTCATCAAGATCATCGCTTGAGCATGCAAAACTATATTTAGGAATCTCGCTTTTATGGTTGTATCCATCAAGCTGCACTAGAACAGGATTAGTGCTATGCGGATAAACTGCCACAATAACTCCTTCAATTACTTCAATACTTTCTAATTCCTCTGTGCGAGGCACAAATTTCTCAATCCCCATAAAATCCAATCTAATAGGTGATTCTTTTTAAAATTAATGACAAAAATAAGAAGAAAAAAAATTAATCTTCGTATGCAACTATTTTTATGTCGCCAGTATCAAAGTCCAATTGTTTGTATGTTTCTGTTCCATTCCAATTGTATTCTCTGAATATCAAGCTCTGGCCATCTGCAGAATGCTTTTCTATCCTGAAGCCATTAACAGACTCATCTGTGTTATTGGTTATCTGCGTTACTGCTTCAGTAGCCAAGTCATATGCAAACAAATTAGGCATATTGCTTCTGCTTTCAATGTATACTGTTGAGCCGTCTGGGGAATGGTCTACATAGTTCGCATCTAATCCTGGCAATTGTATGATTTTCTTAGTTGCATTAAGTAAGTCTTCTAGAATCACAACTTCCCAGCCTGTTGCTATCTCTTCTGCGTCTCTTGCTAGGTGCTGATTGCCCGGAAGCATTTCTGCAGTCCATCTGTTGCTAAAGTTGCTGTCTTCTATAGGCGTGTTTGTCTTTGTTGCAGGGTCATGTAAAACAAGATTGCTTATTCCATACCATCCGACATTTGTGCTGTAATCCAGTACTGCTTTGCCGTCTGAGGTAAAACCGAGTATACTAGAGCCTGTGTGAGTTATTGCGTTAAATGGGTCATAAAATTCATCTGTGTCTGCATTGAACAACCTTATTTCCGGACTGCTCCAATCTCTAAAAGCAGTTATTGTACCGTCTGCTGAAATTGATTGCGGGTCATAGATTGCAGCTCCAACTTCTGCATCTGTTATAAAGTCTAGTGTCTGTGTTGCAGTGTCAAGACAGTACCATTCTCTATTGTCTGTCGCAGTATCTTGCAGCATAACCATTGCAGTTTCACCATTTTCAGATATGTCATACACAAAATCATATCTTTTTCCTGTAGGCAGGTTTACTAAGTTTACTGTGTTTGTATCAATGTCTAATGTTTTTAGATCTGAGTTTGGATAATTCCAATTTACCATAACTGCTGTTTTATTGTTTTTTGATATGTGGCGCACATCATGATTTGAAAGATTTAAAACTGGCGTTATTGAACCATCCGCAGGTCTAAAGATTGACATGGTAGGTCCGCTTGGACTGTCATGTTCAATAAAAATTAAGCTTTTGTCTTCTGAGGCTTTCTCAATATAGCTGTAAGCAGAACCTGTGATTAATTTTTCTAGAGTATTTTCTCCGAGTGTGTGGGTAAAGATATTTGCGCCAGTGCCGTCGTCTAGATTCATCAAGACTTTTGTGCCTGCACCATACGGAATTATTTCTTGACCTATCCAGCTATACGCATCTGATTCAAATGTAAGCAGACCTGTTTCTACATCATATATTTTAATATTTTCTATGTCTTGTGGGTTTTCAGAAAGCGTGATTAAATGATGTCCTGCAAAACCAACAGTTTTATCGCTGTTTATTGGGTCATTGGATATGTTTGTTGCTGTTCCTGTCTGCATGTTGAATACGTAGACTTCCCAGTCATCTTTTTCCCGAACTTCTAGTGCAGTAAAATCGCCGTCATCAGAAATTGCTTCGATATCTGCTACTGGTGTCTGCCAGTGATGTACATCAACATATTCTGTTTCTTTCTCAACACAACTTGATAGTGTTGCTAGTGCTGTCAGTAATAGTCCGGTAAGTGTAGTCTTGATAATTCCTGGTTTCTTCATTAGTATCCCCCACTATAATTCTTACAGGGGAAAGAACTGAGGATACTTTAAAAAGCTTCGTGTAAACTGACACCAGTTAGTGATTAAATAAACTGCATCACAAAAAACACTGCATATATGCTGACTAGAAGTATTCCATGTCTCCAGGTTATTGTTTTCTTGGTCATGAAGTAAAGACTTAACAAAAGCGTTCCCATCATGAATGCAGATGCCAGTCCGATTGTCCAAGGGTCTAGGGCAATAGGGTTAATTAATGCAACAAGTCCTAAAACCAATGTAGAATTAGCGACAATTGAACCAATTAAATCCCCAAATGCTAAACTACTGATTCCTTGCAATATTGATTTCACCTCAACCATTACTTCTGGTAAAGATGTTCCTAGTGCAATCAATGTTAAACCAATAACATAAGGAGAGATTCCTGCTATTGCTGCTATCTGTGATGAAGAGTATATCAATATTCTTGCGCCCACTAATAATGCTACTATTGCTCCTGCAAAGATTAATCCGTCTCTCCATAAATGTTTAAGATGGACAGTTTCCTTCATATGGCCCATTTTCCCTTCTTTTATCCACAAGCTTGCTACATATGCTGCAAAACCTGCCAGTAAAATAAAGCCATCTGGTCTTGTCAATGCTCCGTCAGATACTAATATCAATGGCAGTGCAACAAGCATGAGTGTCATGAAAAAGGTTTTTCCAACAATAGGGTGCTCTATCTTGATTTTTCTTCCAACCAATACCATTATTCCCAGCACTAATGTCAAGTCACTTATGTTAGAGCCAATAACTGTTCCTAAAACAAGTTCTGTCTGGTTTGCAAATGCTCCTGTAACTGCGGCAACTAATTCAGGAAGAGAAGTACCTACTGCAACTACTAAGAATCCTATTAAGTAGTGGGATATCCCTAATTTTTTAGCATAATTAGATATTCCATATATTGCTAAGTCAGAAGATTTTAAGACAATCACTAAACTAAGAATACATGCAATACCATAGAATATAATAGGATTTGCCTGTGCAAACTGTGCCCCTAGTTCTAGTATCATTTTATACTTTCTTGAATAGCTTTACTGCTTCTCCAAATATTAACACTGATGAGCTGATTGCTATTGCAACTAGCCAGTCTGTTAGTTTTAGTGGAACTGTGCGGAATATTTCATTTAAGAATGGCAGATTGATTACTGCAACTTGCAGGCCAACAGATAATATTATTGCCCCAATCAACCATTTGTTCAATTTTAATCCAAATATAGAATAATCTTCTGATCTCATATTCACGACGTTAAACATCTGGAATAGCATCAGTGTTGTGAATGCCATTGTGTGCGCATATATTGTGTTTGTTTCAGGGCTGTACCACTGGAAAACTCCTAAAGTTCCCAGCATCATAATTGTACCAATGAGAAGTATCATTGTTCCTCTTCTTTTGTTGACTATTTTTTCTTCAACTTTGCGAGGAGGCCGTTTCATAAGTTTTGGTTCTGCTGGGTCTGCGCTTAATGAAAGTGCTGGTGCTCCATCTGTAACCAAGTTAATCCAGAGTATTTGTATTGCAACCAATGGCAGCGGCATCTTAAGCAGGACTGCGATAAATATTGTCAAGACTTCGCCCATATTGCTGGAGAGCAGGTATTCAACAAACTTTTTAATATTATCAAATATAGTTCTTCCTTCCTCAACAGCATTCACAATTGATGCAAAGTTATCATCTGCTAGTATCATGTCACTTGCTTCTTTTGCAACGTCTGTTCCAGTTATTCCCATTGCAATGCCTATGTCTGATTTTTTCAGTGCAGGAGCATCATTTACTCCATCGCCAGTCATTGCTACGATGTGGCCTTTTTTCTTCAGAGCCTCTATTATTTTCAATTTATGAGTAGGATTTACCCGTGCATAAACCACGATGTCTTCTACAATTTCATCAAAGTTATCCAGCTTGTCTAAATCCATTCCAGTAACTGCTTTCCCTTTCATGCCAATCTGTCTTGCTATTGCCATTGCAGTTGCTTTGTGGTCCCCTGTTATCATTATTACCTTTATTCCTGCTGTTTCGCATTTTTTGATTGCATCTTTTACTTCTGGCCGTGGAGGGTCTATCAATCCTTGCAGACCCAAGAATATCATATCTTTTTCAGTGCTCTCTGTTGATATGTGCTCTCCTGTCTCTTTGTATGCAAAGCCAAGCACTCTTAGAGCACTTTTTGCAAATTCTTCATTGACCTCAAGGATTTTTTCTTTTGCTGTTTTAGATAATCTGATGACTCTTCCGTCTATTAGTGCTCTATTGCACGCGTTTAGCACTATCTCTGGAGCTCCTTTTGCATATGCTATGTTTTTTTGCCCTACTTTGTTTACTGTAGTCATTAATTTTCTTTCTGATGAGAATTCTATTTCAGCCACTCTTTTGCACTTGAGTCGCATCTGGTCTATGTCTATTCCTGCTTTTTTTGCACTCACTAGCAATGCTGCTTCTGTTGGATCCCCTATTATACTCCAGGTTTTGTTTTCTTTTTTGAGCTGAGCATCATTATTCAATAATCCTGCCATTAATAATTCCTGGAATCTGTGCGGGCTTTTTGTGAATCTTCCTTCTGAGTCATATCCTGAGCCTGACACGCTCACTATTTCATCATTTGCATATATTTTTTTCACAGTCATCTCATTGTGTGTTAATGTTCCTGTTTTATCAGAACAGATGACAGTGCATGCTCCTAGAGTCTCTACGCTTGGCAGTCGTCTTACAAGAGCATTGTGTTTTGCTAGTTTTTTGACTCCCATTGCTAAAGAAACTGTCACAACTGCAGGCAGTCCTTCTGGTATTGCTGCAACTGCTAATGCAATTGCTGCAAAAAACATTGTAAATGTATCATTTCCGCGCAGCACACCTAGCCCAAATATTAATAGTGCTATTGCGATTATAGTTATGCCTAGAAATCCAGATAAGTGTGTGAGCTTTTTTTGCAGTGGTGTTGGTGCTGGTTTTGTCTCTTTGATTAGTTTTGCTATCTTTCCTATCTCTGTCAGTATTCCTGTTCTTGTCACTACTGCTTTTCCTCGTCCTTTTGTGATTATTGTTCCATTAAAGACCATATTCACTCGGTCTGCAACAGATTCTTCTCTCTTGAATGTTCCTGTTTTCTTCTGTACAGGCGATGATTCTCCTGTCAGGCTTGCTTCCTGTGTCTGAATGTTTATTGATTCTATTATTCTTGCATCTGCTGCTACTTTTTCTCCAGTGTGAAGTACTATTATATCTCCTGGAACTAACTGTGATGCAGGTATTTCTTTCTGCATTCCGTTTCTTATCACTATTGCTTTTAGTGATATCATTTTCTTTAGCGATGCTATTGCTGTTTCTGCTTTGTATTCCTGAATAAATCCTAGAATCGCGTTAAGTATTACAATTGCGAGTATTACATAGAAGTCTGTGTACTCTTTCACTGCAAATGATATAATCATTGCTGCTATTAATACCCAAACCAGTGGACTCTTGAACTGCCGCGCAAATATTTGCAGCGGATGTATCTTATCTGATTCTGTTATTTCATTCGGTCCATAGCGTTGTAATCTTGCTTCTGCCTCTGTTTGAGAAAGTCCTTTTTCAGAAGTCTTTAGTTCTTCAAATATCTCTTTTTCACCTTTTTGATAATACCCGTCCATGTTATTTTAAGATATATACAGATATATAAATGTATTGGCGTGAAAACTAATAGAAACATTTAAAATATACTATATTATAACCAAGATTAATACTAAAAAAGGTGATATTCATGGTTAGTGCTAAAGATCTCATGAAAACTACGTATGTTAAGGCAGATATTAATGATACGCTTTCGCAATTATTCGGAAAGTTAAGATTAAAAAAGCAGACTTTTGCAGTG